>Ga0068877_10004436_pt1 | contig 10976 bp, 9 predicted proteins | sample NOAtaG_FD_66437 | JGI IMG/M metagenome (GOLD analysis project Ga0068877, IMG submission 66437) | Freshwater lake microbial communities from Lake Erie, under a cyanobacterial bloom - NOAA_Erie_Diel6S_1000h metaG | ecosystem: Environmental > Aquatic > Freshwater > Lake | place: USA: Ohio, Lake... | reverse complement strand
CTCCGGCAGTGGCCATCCCCGACTCGACCACGCCCTGCGGCCCCAGCCGCCACCACTGGCCCGCTCTGGCGAATTCGACCACGGCGGCGACCTCCTCCGCACGGTAGGCGGCGACGTGCTCTTCGGGCGTGTTGGGGAAAAGTCGATGGTTGACCCAGGGAACAAGCGCCACCGCCAAGTCGTGACCGCTGAGGATGACGTGGCCAGCGCGGTAGACGCGGTAGACGCTGGCCATCCTTCGAAGCTCGTCGTGGGATTGGCGCCGACAGGTCTCGGCATTACTTACATGGTGCTCGTTCGAAGGCAGCGTGATCGGCGAGAACAACTGCGGCGGCCCCCAGCGCTCTACGTAGCCGCGGTTGATCTCGTCGTTGGTGTGGACGTCTATCAGGTGGGCGAAGCACGCACCTCCGGCGCGCACCGCGAGGCCGGTTTCGAGGGCCGCCGTGTGGGTAGGGATGGGCATGAGATCGAAGGGGCCGACGCGGGTGACTTCCCAGGGGGGCACGCTGCGCCGGTTGGCGAAGCCCATCTCGTCGAGAAGTGGTGGCAGGTTAAGGGCCGGGCTCCCGTGAACGACCAGCGTTTCTCGCGGCAGGCGCGCCAGCGTATAGGGGTCGAAGTGGTCCCGGTGGGAGTGGCTAATGAAGATGAAGTCCCAGCGCTGGCCCAGTAGGACGTCCAGGTCGAGGCGGATGCCTTCGCGGGGTACGTAGGTGTCGTAGATGGGGAACACGAGGGCGGGATCGATCAGCCCGCGGTGGCCCTCGTGCTCAACGATGAAGCAGGTGTGGAAGACCTTGGTGACTTTCAACGGAAGTCCTCCACGGCAGTATGACCCTGGTCCCGAGTGGGGACGTCGCGGAACACTTGTACGGTGACCATGCCAGCCTCGCGGGCGGCGTCGAGCTCTTCGCGGATGTCGGAGTAGAACGTTACCGCTGCGGGGGACACGTCGAGGGCAGCGGCGATCTTGCGGTAGCTCTCGGCCTCGCGCTTGGCGCCGACAGAGGTGTCGAAGTGCGCTTCCAGGAGAGGCGTGAGGTCGCCGTCGGTGGAGTGGCGATAGATCGCCTGCTGCGCGCGCACCGAGCCCGACGAGTAGATTGCCAAGCGTTTGCCCTCGGCGCGCCAGCGCTCCCAGGCGGGCCGGACGTCGGGATAGACATGGCCCTGGAAGGCACCGGAGGCGTAGCCCTCGTCCCAGATGAGGCCCTGCAGCTCCTTGAGGGCACCGTGCTTGCGGTCCTCGTCGATCCAGGTCAGGAGTTGCCGGGCGACGTCTTCGACGCCGCTATCAGCAGGCAGCTCCGCCAGGACTTGCGCGACCGCGGGATGCAAGGGATGGGCGCGTACGAAGTCGGCGATGCGCGTCCGCGCGTAGGGGAAGAGCACGCGGTGGACGAAGGCAATGTCGGTAGTGGTGCCTTCGACGTCGAAGAGCAGGACCGGCGTGTTCACTTGATGTACTTCTGCGCGATGCCGGAGTCGGTGTAGCGCGCGACCCAGCCCTCTTTGCTCTGGAACACGCGGATCGCCTTCACGTGGTACTTCGGGGCGAGGTCGAACCAGTGAGTGACACCCTTGGGCACGGAGATGAAGTCGCCCTTCTGGCAGATGACGGCGAACACCTCGCCTTTAACGTGGAAGTAGAACGCGCCCTCGCCGTCGACGAAGAAGCGCACCTCGTCTTCGTCATGGGTGTGCTCGGCGAGGAACTTGGCGCGGATCTCGGGGAGGTTTGGCGTGCCGGGGTGAACGTTGATGACGTCGGCGTTGGTGTAGTTGTGGCGGGCCATGTAGCAGGAGAGCGGCTCCTGGTAGGCCTCGAGAATGGTTTCCTGATCGTCGTCGTCTTGCAGGGGGCGGGAAGCTTCCCACTGCTCGAAGAGGATGCCGCGGGCGTTGAGGAATTTTTTGATCGCGGCGGGGTTGGTTTCCGGCGCGCCGGTTGGGCTCAGGGGTTTGAGTGTGGCCATGTCGCGCTCCCGGTGGCGTGCAGTTCGAAGAGGAATTCCCATGTTTCCACATGCCGCTTCGCCTCGGCAACCGAGGCGCCCCAGGTGTAGAGGCCATGGCCCGCGATGAGAAAGCCGTGCGGGCGTGCGGCCCAGGCAGAGTCTAGCCCCGCGAGGATGTCGGGCATGTGCTGGGAGTTGGGGACGATCGGAAGCGTCTCGACCATCTCGTGGGTGCCGTTGCCGGCCAGTCCCTTCAGGATCTCCCAGCCTTCGAAGCGGATGGCCCTCTCGGTGACGTGCGCCCGCGAGAGCCAGGTGCCCAGGCGCGAGTGCGTGTGGAGAACGCAATGGACGTGCGGAAAGCGCGCGTAGAGCGCGGTGTGGATTTCGGTCTCCGCGGAGGGCTTCACCTCGGGCGCTGGGTGGACGAGCTGGCCGAGCTGATCGATCACAACCAGATCAGTAGCCGTGAAGACCGATTTGTCGACGCCCGAGCGGGAGATGAGGAAGCCGCCGCCGGTGAGGCGCGCGGAGTGGTTAGTGGAGGTGGCGGGGCACCACCCTTTAGCGGCGAAAAACCGGATAGCCTCCAGCAATTCCTGGGCGGTTTTTTGGTCGTCAAAGTTTAGACGGGCGTCCATACATTTCCTGTCTCAAAAGTCTCTTTCTAGCCAAAAAAAACTCTCTCGAACAGCGTTGATTTCTGAGCACTTGGGTCGGGGCAGCATTTTTGTCATACCTCCTCTGAAATGGGATGCTGCCAAGACACACGCCCGAGAGAAAAATCCATGAAAAACCCCTTCGTCGGCAGCGACTTCGCCACCACCCGTCCCGACAGCTTCGTGCACCTGCATCTCCACACGCAGTACAGCCTGCTCGACGGCGCGATCCGCTTGGACGACCTGTTCAAGAAGGCCAAGGAGCTCGAGCTCCCGGCGATCGCCTCCACTGACCACGGCAACATGTTTGGCGCCATCGACTTCTACACGCGCGCGCTCAGCAACGGCATTAAGCCCATCTTGGGCTCCGAGATCTACTTCACCCCGGGCTCGCGCTTCGATCGCCGGCCGCCCAAGAGTTCGAAGACGCTGGACTCCCAAGACGAGACCGAGGCCAAACACCAGATCCACCACCTGATCCTCCTGTGCAAGAATCTAACGGGCTACCGCAACCTCTGCAAGCTCCTCACCAAGGCCTACCAGGAGGGCTTCTACTACAAGCCCCGCGCCGACGTGGACCTGCTGCGCGAATACTCCGAGGGCCTCGTCGCCACCACCGCCTGCCTCAAGGGCGAAGTGGGCTTCAACCTCTTCACTGGCCAAGACGAGCGCGCCTACCAGGCCGCCATGAAGTTCCGCGAGATCTACAAGGACGACTTCTACTTGGAGATCCAGGAGAACGGCATCCCCGAGCAGGCCGACGTGAACAAGAAGATCATCGCCTTCGCGCGCGAAAACTCCATCCCGCTGGTCGCTACCAACGACTGTCACTACCTGGAGCGCGACGACGCCGCCGCCCAGGAGGTGCTCATGTGCATCCAGACGGGCAAGACCTTCGAAGACGAAAAGCGCATGAAGCTCACCACCACGGAGTTCTTCCTCAAGAACGCCGCGCAGATGCGCGAGGCCTTCCACTACGCCAAAGAGGCCTGCGACAACACCCTCCGCATCGCCGACAAGTGCAACCTGGAGATCCGCTGGCAGGACGATAAGGGCAAGCAGATCTACCACCTGCCCAAGTTTGATATCCCTACTGTCGAGACCGAAGACCAGTTCTTTGCCCGCGAGGCGCTCGAGGGTCTCGAGAAGCGCTTCGCCGGCCCGCACTTCCGCCACGAGCTCGCCAAACCTAACTGGGACAGCGAGCTGCGCCCACGCTATATCGCCCGCCTCGACGAGGAAGTGGGTCTCATCAAGCAGATGGGCTTTACCGGCTACTTCCTCATCGTCTCGGACTTCATTCGCTGGGCGAAGGCCAAGGACATCCCCGTGGGCCCGGGCCGCGGCTCGGGCGCGGGGTCGCTCGTGGCCTACTCGCTGGATATCACCAACATCGATCCGCTGCCCTACAACCTGCTCTTCGAGCGCTTCATCAACCCTGAGCGGATCTCGATGCCGGACTTCGACGTGGACTTCTGCCAGGACCGCCGGCAGGAGGTCATCGAGTACGTCACCAAGAAGTACGGCGAAGAGCGAGTGGGGCAGATCATCACCTTCGGTAAGCTCCAGGCGAAGGCGGTTCTGCGCGACGTTTCTCGGGTGTTCGCGTTGCCGTACTCCGAGGCCGATGCCCTCGCCAAGCTCGTCCCTGACGAGCTTGGCATCGAACTGCAGGACGCCATCGACAAGGAACCCAAGCTCAAGGAGCTCGAGGATCAGGATCCCAAAATCCGCCGCATCCTGCACATCTCCAAGCGCCTCGAGGGACTCTACCGCCACGCCTCGATCCACGCCGCCGGCGTGATCATCACCAACGAGCCGCTCGTCACCTACTGCCCTCTCTACAAGGGCCGCGAGGGCGAGCAGGTGGTGCAGTTCGACAAGGACTTCTCGGAGAAGATCGGCCTGGTGAAGTTCGACTTCCTCGGATTGAAGACCCTGACCGTCATCGACAACGCCTCGAAGTTCATCCGCCGCGATCACAGGCCAGACTTCAACATCGAAGACATCGACATGGCCGACGCCGCGGTCTTCGCGCGCATCGGCGACGGCGACACCACCGGGGTCTTTCAGCTCGAATCCTCGGGTATGAAGGATCTCTGCAAGCGCATCAAGCCCGACTCCATCGACGACATCACCGCCATCAATGCCCTCTACCGCCCGGGCCCGATGGGCTCCGGCATGCACGACGAGTTCGTGGAGATCAAGCACGGTCGTAAACCAGAACAGTATCTCTTCGAAGAACTCCGGCCCGTCCTCAAGGATACGTACGGCATCATCGTCTACCAGGAACAGGTGATGAACATCGCCCGTATCGTGGCGGGCTTCTCCCTGGGCCAGGCGGACATGCTCCGCCGCGCCATGGGCAAGAAGAAGCCCGAGGAGATGGAGAAGTACAAGAAGATCTTCATCGAGGGCGCCACCGGCAAGGGCTTCGACTACGATAAAAGCGTCTACCTCTTCGACCTGATGGCGAAGTTTGCGGAGTACGGCTTCAACAAGTCCCACGCCGTCGCCTACGCGGTGATCGCCTACCAGACCGCCTTCCTGAAGCACTACTATCCGGCGGCGTTCTACGCCGCGCTCTTGGGCACTGAGATCAGCAACATGGACAAGGTCACCATGTATGCCCAGGACGCCCGCGAGCACGACATTGAGATCATGCCCCCCGACGTGAACGAGTCGCTGTGGCTCTTCAACGTGGTCGGCAACACCATCCGCTTCGGCATGGGCGCCATCAAAAACGTCGGCAACGGCTCCGTCGAGGCCATCGTGCGCGAGCGCGAAAGCAATGGCCCCTTCCGAGGCTTCGTGGACTTCTGCGAGCGCGTGGACCCCAAGGCGGTCAATGCGCGCGTGATGGAGTCGCTCATCAAGGTGGGCGGCTTCGACTCTGCTAACCAGTTTAATCGTAAGACCCTGGTGGAGAACCTCGAGTTCATTGCCACCTATGGCCAGCGCAAGCAGGAAGAGCGTGCCATGGGCCAGACCAATCTGTTTGATATGGGTGGACCCTCCGAGGAGAACAGCGACACGCTCCATATCACCGAGACGCCCGAGTTCAACGAGAAGGAGCGTCTCTCGCTGGAGGCCGAGCTGCTGGGCATCTACATCTCCGGCCATCCGCTGGACCGCTACAAGGACCTCATGGCCAAGCTCGCCAGTATGGCGATCGCTGATTTGCAGTCGCTTCCTACCGTTCCCCGACCCGAGAAATTCAATCCGCGCACGGACGCCGACCCCACCAAACGCCCCCTGGTGCTGGCGGGCATGATCACGGGCCTCAAGCCCATCATTACTAAAAAGGGCGACAAGATGGCCTTCCTCACCCTCGAGGATCTGGGGGGCAAGGTCGAGTGCCTGGTGTTCCCGCGGATCTACGCGGAGATGCAGGAGCTACTGGGAACGGATGAGCCGGTGCTCATGAGCGGCAACGTTAATCTCTCCGAAGATCCGAAAAAGTTCTTCCCGGAGAAGATCACGCTGCTCAAGGACGCCTCCGACGACCGCGTGACTGCGGTTCGTGTGGGCCTGCCGGTGGAGCGCCTCTCAGCGCATTCGCTCTCGCGCGTGCGTCAGGTGCTGCAGAGCTACCGCGGCACCGTGCCCGTGCACTTCATCATCGATACGCCGGAAGGGCGCGCGCGCATGCCCCTGGACGACAACTTCCTGGTGGCGCCGTCCCCGCAGATGGCGGCCAAGATCAATGAGATCCTCCAGCACAACGCCGTCAGCTTCATCGTCGACGGGCGCACGGAGGAAGTGCGCGCATGAGAGGCTTCCTGCTCGCCCTCTTGTGGGTGGGGATGGCCAGTGCGCAGGCGCCGGTCGCCGTGCCCAAGCTCCTTGTATGGGTGGAACTCACGCCCACGGGGTTCGGCTGGACCGATCTGCAGCTCAAGGAAGAGGCCGAATTTCGCACTCCCTTGGCAGAGGCGTGGGCGCGCTGGTGGCGCGAGAATCCCATTCCCGCCGTGGGCGAAGTGCTCGCCTGTGAAGTGAGCTGTCGGGCCGACCTCGTGCGCTGGCGTGCTGGTGAGGCGGTTGAAGCACTCAAGGGGGCATGGCTACTGGAGATCCGAGTTACGTTGACCCGCACCGTGCCCGGGGAAGGGCTGGTGCCCGAGCCGCGCTTTGCCTGGCAGGGAGGGATGATCCTGCAGTCGCTGGACGATAAACGTGCGCAGCGCTGGATGGATCTCTCGCCGGAGGAGCACGCAATCGCTCCGGGCGCCGCCAAAGAGAGCAACAGCCGCCTGGCCTCGCTGCTCTACCGCGGGCCCCTGGGAAAATTCCTCGCGCTGAAAGGGGACTTTCCCACGGCGGGCACGCGGCGGCGCTATGAAGTCACCGTGAGGGGCGCCCAGCACGCGGGCCAACTGTGGGAGGCGATGGCGTGGTATCGGACCACGCTCGCCGAGCTGCGGCCCGAGGTGGAGCTCTCCTCGTTCGATAGCCACGAGGGGCGGATCCTGATCTTTTTCCACGGGGAAGAGGAGAAACTGCAGGCTTTGGTCCAGGGCAAGGGCGGGTTAGAATCGAAGCTAGGCCCCGCGTTCAAGAGCCAGTACCAGCCCGGAGGAGCGGTCGTCGCCCCACCGGCAGACCCCGCGGGCCCGTCAGAGGCGCCATGAATCGTCACCTACCGTTAGCTCTTCTTCTGATCGTGGCCGCGTGTAGCGCGCCCATCTCGCGGCGCACACCGCTGGATCCGGGGCGCAACCGCGATGCAGGCCCCAAGCAGGTGAAGGACTTCAATCCTATCCGCAAGAAGATCGCGCTGCTGGCGTTCTTCAACGAGTCGCCCTTTGGCGGCGAAGATCTCGCCATCCAGGCCACTGAGGAGTTCCGCAAGGAAATCTCCCGCACGCGCGACTTCCTGGTCGATCCGGGCGCCGCTCAGCTGTTCGGCAGCTCCAAGGAAATCTACTCCGGCGGCGGCATCAAGCTCGCGCAGCTCACGCGCAAGGCGAAGATGGCCGGCGTGAACCTGGTGGTCTTTGGCCGTGTGATGGATGCGCGTGTGCGCCAGGCGGCCGATGAGATCGGCTTCGTCCGTAAGACCAAGGCGCTGGCAGAGACGAAGGTTGAGATCAAGGTCTTCGATGTGATCTCCAGCAAGGAGCTTTTCAGCGAAGTGGTCGACGGCACCACCCACGACGACAACTACCGCTTCTACGTCACCGAGGAAGAGGATAACCTCGCCTACCGACAGGACCTCCTGCGCTATTCCACCCGCGTGGCGGTCCGCAAGTTCATCCCGCGCCTAGCGCAGATGGGTGGCAAGCTCGACTGGACGGGCCGCGTGGCCAAAATCATCGGTACCAAGATCTACATCAACGCCGGCCGCGAGTCGGGCATTGGCATCGGCGACATCCTGAAGGTGATCACCGAGGGCCAGGAGATCTACGATCCCGAGACCGGAGCGATGATCGGGGTTTCCAAGGGTGACGTGAAGGGCACGCTCGAGGTGAGCGACTACTTCGGCCCCGACGGCGCCATCGCGATCATGCACTCGGGTGGCTCGGTCACCGAGGGTGACTTCGTTCAGCTCTACTGAGCGCGGCGAGTGTTATTTCTCTCACCGCGACCAGAGATCTTAGTTTCCGCCCTTGGCCTTCTTGGCCGCGCGCTCGCTCTGCTTGGACTGCTTGTTTGCGGCCCGCTCCGCCTTGTACTTTTCGCGCAATGACTGCATGTCACTCTTCAGTTTCTCTTGGCAACCCTTAAGGGCCTCGCGGCTAGAGGCGGAGCTCACGCAGCTCTTGGCACTCTGGAGGTTAGAGATGCGGGCCTCAAGGTGCTGAGCGGTCCGGGCCTTGGCCGCCTCGAGGTTCTGTTGGTCTTGGGCGAAGGCACTGGTCGCGAGAGCGAGGGCGATGAAGACAAATTTCATATCAGACTCCTTGATCATGTTGCGGCAGAGGATCGACCTCGCCGTTTTCTTGAAATCCTTTCAGACGCAAAAGGCACGAGTCGCACTTGCCGCAGGCGCGGTCGTTGGCGACATAGCAGGACCAGCTCTTCTCGAACGGCACACCTAGGGCGCGCCCGCGGGCCACGACGTCTTTCTTGTGGAGACGCAGCACGGGGGTGAGAAGGCGAATGTCGCCGTCGCGGGTACCGAGCGCCACCACGCGGTTCATCGCCTCGTAGTATTCCGGGCGGCAGTCGGGGTAGCCGGGGGAGTCCTCAAAGTTGGCCCCGACGTAGACTTCCTTGGCGTCGAGGGTCTCCGCCCAGGAGACGGCGAGGGAGAGGATGATGGAGTTGCGGAAGGGAACGTAGCTTGAGGGGATACCTGGCTTAAGCCCGGCCTGGTTGACCGCCATGGCGTCGTCGGTCAGGGAGCTGCCGCCGATCTGGCGCAGGAAAGCCATGCTGACAATCTTGCGGTGGCCCGCGTCCAGGCCATAGTGGTCGCAGATCGCCCCGAAGGCGGCGGTTTCGCGCACGGAGGTTTTCTGTCCGTAGTCGAGGTGGAGGGCGTAGATCTCGCCGCCGGCGGCGTGCGCCTCCGCGAGGCACACCAACGAATCCATGCCTCCGCTCAGGAGCACCACCTTGCGCATCAGGCGTCCTCGCACCAGCGACGAATCTGCCGCTCGAAGGTTTCGATACGTACAGCGGCCGCGGCTTTTTTCTCGGCGAGTGTGCCCTCGGTGATGGCGACCATCACGTAGAACTTAATCTTCGGTTCCGTCCCCGATGGCCGCAGGAAGAGGCGGTCACCGGTGGCGAACTCAAGTCCCAGGACGTCACTCGTCGGAAGACCGCGGACTCCGAGCAGGTAGTCTTCGACTTTAGTGCCGCGGTGGTCGCCGAACTCCGCACCCGCGCGCTCCCGGAAGCGCGCCATGATCGCCTTGATCTTGGCGGCCCCGGCGGCGCCTTCGTAGTCAAGGGACACCAGGTGCTCCTGGAAAAAGCCGTACTCCTCGTAGAGGGCGTCGAGGGCGTCCACGAGGGTCTGGCCGCGCAACTTTGCGGCGAGGGCGATCTCGCACATCAGCGCCACCGACGAGACTCCGTCTTTATCGCGGGACTCGGCGTGGGGCATGTATCCGAAGGACTCCTCGGAGGCAAACACGAAGGTGTGGCCCGAGCGCTGTTCCTCGAGCTCGCGGATGTGGCCCGCCATCCACTTGAAGCCCGTGAGCGTGGCGTGCACCTCGGCGCCGAAGCGCGCGGCGATCGCCTCTTGCATGGGGGTGGTGACGATCGACTTCACCACCAGCGCTTTGGCCGGGAGCGATCCCTGGGCCTGCCGCTCCTTGAGGATGTGGTGAAGGAAGAGCGCGCCGAGCTGGTTGCCGTTGGGGTAGACCGCCTCTCCGCGGTGGTTTACCACCACTCCCAGCCGGTCACAATCGGGGTCGGTGCCGAAGGCGAGGTCGGCGTCTGTCTTGAGCATTTCGTTCACGGCCAGCGCCATGGCGGCGGGATCTTCAGGGTTCGGGTATTTGACGGTGGGAAAGTCTCCGTCAGGCCGCGCCTGGGACGCCAACGTGTGTAGATTCGTGAAGCCGAGCCGCCGGGCGATGAGTTCGCAGGGGACCAGCCCCGTGCCGTGCAACGGCGTGTAGACCACTCTTAGCTCGCCCCCCCGCGCGCGGTTCTGCGCCGGCAGTAGCATCACTTTGCTTTCGATCACCCGATAGAAGGCCTCGTCGACCTCGGGGGGCACGTCACGCACGAGCCCCCGGGAGCACGCCTCGGGATAGGGAAGGTGCTTCACGTCCGTCAGGGCCAGTGCTTGGAAGGCACGGACGATCTCGCCGTCCATGGGCGGCACCACCTGGGCGCCGTCCGCCCAGAACACCTTGTAGCCGTTGTACTTGGGGGGGTTGTGGCTGGCGGTCACCATGACTCCGCCCCGGGCACCGAGGTGTCGGATGGCAAACGAGAGCATGGGAGTGGGGGTCAGCGAGGGGTAGATGGCGCTCTTAATGCCGTTACCCGCCATCACGGCACAGGTTTCCTCGGCATACTCCCGGGACCCGTGCCGGGAGTCGTACGACACGACGATGCTGGCGTCGCCAGGGAAGTGCTTGAGGAGCGTGCTCGCCAATGCCTGGGCGGCTCGACGCACGGTGTAGCGGTTAATCCTGTTCTCGCCGGCGCCGCGCACGCCGCGCATACCGCCGGTGCCGAACTCTAGCTCGCGGTAAAATCGATCGTTGAGTTCCGCCTCTGAGGCTGGCAACTGCTCGATGAGCTCCTGGATTTCCTGGCGGTCTGCCGGCGCAATCGAATGATTTTCGACCCAGGCCTTGGCTTTTTGACGGGTAAGCGATTCCATTCTCTCGTCCTTGACGCTGACCTCGGGCCCTCATTATAGTCAGCGCTTAAATGT
>Ga0068877_10004434_pt1 | contig 10978 bp, 8 predicted proteins | sample NOAtaG_FD_66437 | JGI IMG/M metagenome (GOLD analysis project Ga0068877, IMG submission 66437) | Freshwater lake microbial communities from Lake Erie, under a cyanobacterial bloom - NOAA_Erie_Diel6S_1000h metaG | ecosystem: Environmental > Aquatic > Freshwater > Lake | place: USA: Ohio, Lake... | reverse complement strand
TGTCCATCACCGAATTTTGAGGACTTTGACGGGGATGGCGATCTGGATCTGATTTGTGGTGAGTTTCTGGACGGGCTGACGTGGTTTGAGAATGTGGGCAGCCGTGAGGAGCCTGAGTATTTGGCGGGTGTGCGTTTGCGTGCGGAATCCGGTCAGCCGCTGGTGATGGACCTGCAGATGATTGTTCCGGTGGCGATTGACTGGGATCTGGACGGTGATGTGGATCTGGTCGTGGGTGATGAGGATGGTCGTGTGGGGCTGCTGGAGAATGTGACGGTTGCGGGTCAGCGGGGAGGGCCTGTGTTTCGTGAGCCGGTGTATTTTCGGCAGCAGGCTGAGACGTTGAAGAGTGGGGCGCTGGCGACTCCGGTGGGAGTGGACTGGGACGGTGATGGTGACATGGACCTGGTTTCGGGGAACACAGCCGGTTATATCGAGGTATTTCGTAATCTGAGTGGTGCGGGTGTGGCGGAGCCGCGATGGTCTGCGGGCGAGCGTTTGCGAGTGGGTGATCAGCCGTTTCGTGTGCAGGCTGGGTTGAACGGCAGCATTCAGGGTCCGGCTGAGGCGAAGTGGGGTTATACGACATTGAGTGTGGCGGACTGGGATGCAGACGGGCTTCCCGACATTGTGTGCAACTCGATACTGGGCCGTGTCAGCTGGCTGAAGAACGAGGGGACTCGAGCGGAGCCGCGTTTTGAGGCGTCACGACCTGTGGAGGTGGAGTGGCCGGGAGAGCAACCTCGGCTGGCGTGGGGCTGGCTGCGGCCGGAGGGCAGGGGGCTGTTGACGCAGTGGCGGACGACTCCGGTTGTTGTGGATTTGAATCGGGATGGCCTGATGGATCTGGTGATGCTGGACCATGAGGGTTATCTGGCTTTTTTTGAGCGTGCTCGCGAGGCCGATCGGCTGATTTTGAGGGAGCCGCGGCGGGCATTTGTGGATCAGCAGGGTCAACCGATTCGGCTGACGAGCGGTGTTGCGGGGAAGAGTGGCAGGCGCAAGTTGTGTGCAACGGACTGGGATGGCGATGGTCTGACGGATTTTTTGCTGAATTCGGCCAACGCGGATCTGCTGCGGTGTGTGGAGGAGCGTTCGGGTGTGTGGGTAATGGTTCCGGCGGGGACTTTGGCAAAACGCAATATTGAAGGTCATGATGTGAGTCCGACGACGGTGGACTTTGATGGCGACGGGGTGCCCGACTTTTTGGGTGGTGCAGAGGACGGTCGATTTTACTTTTTGCGGAACAGTCGTTCGCTGCGGCAGTGATGGTGACCGGGGAGATGGGGCGATGGCGAAGATAGCGGTTCCTGGAACGCTGGACAGCAAGGGTGCTGTCGCGTGCGGCGGGGGCGATCTGCGGCGTGGTTTCCGTGAAGCCGGCTGTCGCCGGTGATCGGCCTGTGATTGTGGCCAGCATGTTCGGCAACACAACGGGCTGCATCAATGCGGCGGTGCCGCTGCTGGAGCGGGCAGGCTACGAGGTACTGGTGTTTCATGCGAACGGTACGGGTGGTCGGACGATATGGTGAACTTCGGGGCTCCGGAGACAATTCCGCAGAAGTACGTCGGGCGGCGGTTCTATGTGCATAACCCGCCGGTCACGGTGCTGCTGCCGCTGCGTGGCATCAGTGTGATCAGCGCGGCCGGCGGGCCGTTTCATGATGCTGAAGCGGATGCCATTTTGTTTGCCGCACTGTATAATGGGCTGCGGCCTGGCGTGCGGGTGCGGGATGTGGACACTGAGATCAATTCGCCTGAGTTTGCTGCTGCCTGTGCTGAGGAGTTGTTGCGGAACATGCAGGCAGCGCGGGGTGTGGTATGATCAGTATCCGACGACAGGCATTGATTGCCAATGGGCTGCTGACGCTGTTTGCCGGTTTGCTGGCGGTGGTGCCGAGATCTCGGGAAGCGGGTCAGTTGCTGACATTGCTGATGGGATGTTCGCTGGTTTTTTCGGGGCTGGCCGATTACTGCGGCTGGGAGCGAATCCTGGGGCGGTTCCGCCCGGGCGCGGGGGAAAGTTCGGATCAGTTGAGCTCGCGATCTTCGCGGAATGGATGAAACCGCTGGTATTCCCAGTGTCTGTAGATTTCCGCGGACCGCACCAGTTGTTCGTGTGTGCCATCTGCGGCGACCTGTCCGTTATGAATCACCACGATGCGAGTGCAGCGTTTCACGGTGGACAGGCGGGAGGGCAGAAACAGGATTGTGCGATCATCACTGAGTCTTTGCCAGGCATCGTCGAGCATGGCTTTGGTGTCGGCATCGAGGGGAGCATCCGGTTCTTCAATGACGAGCAGTGCGGGCTGGCGTGCTGCGGCGCGAGCGAGGCTGAGTCGGAATCGCTGTCCGACATCGAGCTGCAGACCGTGTTCTCCGAGGGCAGTTTCGTAGCTGCGCGGGAGGCTGCGGATGAAGTGATCGGCGTGGACCAGTTTGGCTGCTTCGACAGCCTGCTGTCTGGTGATGTCAGGACGTCCGCAGGTGATATTTTCCAGCACGGTGGCATCGAATACGGGGTCGTCACCACCGACGAAGATGGCTTCTTCGCGCAGTGACTCGAGAGTGCCTTCGCGGATATCTCGTCCATCGATCAGGACGCGACCTGCGGTTGGGTCGATGAGTCTGGGGATCATGCTGGCGAGTGCGCGGGCAGGAAGCTTCTGCAGTGACAGCAGCGCGACGCGTTCTCCGAGGGTAATGCGGAGATCGAGTCCATCAAGGATGCGGCGACCATCTTCGGATTCCCAGCAGATCTGATCGAAGGTGAGTGTGCGAGCCAGCGGGTTGAGAAACCCGGCGCCGGCAACCTGGCTGACTCCGGGGACACGGTCGAGGTAGCGGGTGATTTCGTCGGCGAGTTCCCCGCCGGCGGAGGAGTGTTCGGGAAGAGCGGCAAGTTCTGATGTGGCCTGAAACAGGATGAGCAGCAGTGGTGCAAGTGCGAGGCAGGCGAGCACGGAGAAGCCGGCGGACAGCTGCAGGGCGAGGATCAGTGTGGGGATACCGAAGGCAGCGGTCAGGAGCAGCCAGGCAGCCAGTCTGCTGCGCCGCTGCTGGAGTCGCAGAGTCTGTCGTTTTTCGCGATATTCGCGAAGTTGAAGTTCGAACTGGGCATGTTCGAGATCTTCCATTCCGAAGCCGCTGACGATGCGGGCTTTTCCAAGAGTCTGCACCATTTGCCGGCGACTGCGGTGGACCTGGTCATCAAGCAGTTGTTCGGCGGCGAGGTGGCGATTGCGTTCGCGGCGGAGCAGGATGGCGGTGAGGATTACGGGGACAGCGGTCTGAATGGCCACCTGGCGTGCCACGATGACTGCTGCTGCGGTGGTCAGCAGCAGCAGAGGTGCAGCGGTGCAGAGGCCTGTGAGCCATGCGGTGATGTGTCGTTCGAGACCTTCGGCGGAGGTATGGAAAACGCGGGGTGCGTCGTCGGCGTGTGTGCCGGTCAGATCAGCCGGTTCGAGCCGCAGGGCTTTGCGATGGATATGCTGCCGGATTCTGGAGATGATATCGGCGGCGATGGCTTCACAAACGCTTTTTGCAAAGCCTGTCAGGAGGCTGTGGAGCAACCAGCATGCGGTGGCGGCGGAAGCTGCGGCGAGCGTGATGCTGCGGGGCGACTGAAGTCGCGGGATGAAGCTGCGGATTTCGAGTGCTGCAGGGGACTGGGGCGTCAGCAGTACCACGGCGGCTGCGGTGCAGGTGATGACAGCGGCCGTGAGGAGTGTGGCTGCCAGCAGGGCCAGCAGCACGGCGGTGGCGACACGAATCAGCGGCAGGGTGCGGAGAGACACCAGTCGCTGAAAATCGGGTGAAGACGACATGGGTAAGCTCCTGCGGGAATCCGCAGTTGGGCGGAGTTCAGAATCCGGGGCAAGGCAATTTCCATCAGCACTGATACAGACGCTGAATCTGCAGGGATCCCACCAGCCTTAAACGCTGGATGAATCCGCTGTCGGCAGAAAATTTCTGAATGCCCGGAATTTGTACTGTCGTCCGCCAGGTCAGGCCAGGTCGCGATCTTCAAACAGCAGAAAACCCAGCAGCAGCATAGCCCCGATGTAGGCACTGGCGTAGACGAGGCTGAGTCCCAGATAGTCCTGAGGAACAACACGGCCGGTGGCGACGGCAGAGGAGATGTTGAAGGCGGAAAGTGAAGGAACAACCATGGAAATCAGTCGGGCGGTGAAAATCACGGATTCGTTGGCCTGACCTTCGACGCTGGAATTCACGATGATTTCGGTCAGATTGCCGACGACGAAGACGGCAAAACAGATCACCAGGTTCATCACCATCGGCAATCGGGTGGCGACTGTGACACTGATTGCTCCGAGCACCGCGACCTGCATGAAGGTCAGGGCGATACCCGGCAGGATGGAGCCGACGACAGACATGCGATCCGGGTGAGGCACCGGCAGTTCGATGTCTGAGATGCGGATCCATTGCCAGAGCGGAGTCTGGTCAAGGGATTGCTCCTTCTGGTCGTAGCCGACTTTGAAGAAGGTGAGAACCGCGAACAGCAGTGTCAGGATCAGAAACATCCAGATGACGGCCTGCAGAATACCGATGTATTTTCCGAACAGAAACTGCCGTCGATCGATGGGCTTGCTGAGCAGTGTCATGGCGGTTTTGCCTTCGATTTCACTGGTGATGCTGGTACCGGCAGTCCAGACTGCCAGCAGGGCACCGGCGATCAGCAGTGTGGCGAGTCCGCATTCGGTCAGCATCTTGCCTTCGTCTTCGAAGGTGAAAAACGGCACGATACTGTTCACGATCAGCACGAGGGCGGACAGGACCAGCAGCAGCAGAAACAGCGGCTGGCGAATTGCTTCCTTGGTGGTGGCTCGGGCGATGACACCGGGACGCGTGCCATAGGAAATGGCGATCAGCCCGATCATCAGGCCGAACACAGTCAGCCATGTCCAGGTCCAGTCAATCCGCGGTGCAAGCAACTGACTGCGAATTTCAGCGAGGTTGAGAAGCTGTTCGAGCACGTCTGTCTTCCAGGCGTTGTTTGGCGAAACCGACTGCGGTCAGAAAACCGGGACGTACCGTCCCCTGTCCGTGTATACGCAGGCGGGTGCATCCTGCGTTTGGCGGAATTCTGAGTCCTGACCGGATTCCGTCGGAAAAACGGGGCTGCAATCTTGCAGGGGAGCGGAAATTTCCCGGTGCAATCTGCGGTAAGTCGTCGGAACGGTGATTTTTTGCATGCAGTCGGAATGTTTGAGCGGCAGCGCGAGCGGAGCCTGTGGACTAAGTGTGTTCATGTGTATATATTATAAGGCTGTGTGGGTGGGTCGCATTTTCGGGCATGAGCTGGTGAGTGTTGAATTGCCGATTCCCGCTCCTATACTTCAGAATGCGGGCTGTCCGGGGCGAAAAATGTGGTTTTCAGCGGGGCAGCGCAGCGAGATTTTGCTTCTTAAATTCAGGCGGGGTTAGAACATGGGGATTCGTATTGGGCAGGCAGCTCCGGGTTCAGAACTGGCTTTGCAGGCCTATGATCGCACGAAGGACGGTACGGACGCTCAGTTCAGGGACATGAAGCTGTCTGACCTGAAGGGCAAGTGGGTGTGTCTGTATTTCTATCCGCTGGACTTTACGTTTGTGTGTCCGACGGAAATCATCGCCTTTGACAAGGCGTTGGGTGAGTTTGCGGACCGCAACACGGTGGTGCTGACGGCCAGCACGGACAGTGTATTCAGCCACAAGGGCTGGTGTGATTCGCACAAGGAACTGGGCCAGCTGAAGCATCTGATGATTGGTGATACGAATCATCAGTTGTCATCGGCCTATGAGGTTCTGGACTGTGGCAAGGGGATTGCTTACCGCGGCGTGTATCTGATTGATCCGCAGGGTGTGTTGCGGTGGCTGGCGGTCCATGATCTGGGTGTTGGCCGCAACGTGGATGAGGTGTTGCGAGTACTGGATGCTTTGCAGACTGACAAGCTGTGTCCCTGCAACTGGAAGCCTGGCCAGCAGACGCTGAACTGAAGCTGTCGGCTGAAGACTGTGTCAAAACAAAACGCCGCGGAAATCGGGATTTCCGCGGCGTTTTCTGATTTTCGGGGCGTTTGGCTGCTGTCAGACTTTGACCAGTTTTGTGATGCGGCCAGTAGCGACCCATTCGGCGACGAAGAGATCTCCGTTTGGAGCGAAGCAGGCATCGTGTGGGTGGACGAACTGCCCATCCTTCCATTGATCCGGCTTTCCTCGCAGGTCTTTGACTTCATCGAGTCGTTCGACGGCGCGTCCCAGGCGGGCGACGACTTCGTTCTTCTCATTCAGCAGCGTGACGCAGGCTTTCAGTTCGGGTACGAGCATCAGGTTTCCCTGAGTTTCGACGTTTGCCGGCAGTCCGAATCCGGTGAGAGTTTCGCGATAGACTCCGTCCATTGAGAAGATCTGCAGTGTGTTGTGAGCGCGGTCTGTGACGACGATGGACGGATCTTTTCCCGGCCGATTATCGACCCACAGCCCGTGGGCAGTATTGAAGGTTCCTTTGCCTTCACCGGCTCCTCCGAACGAGCTTTTCCAGTTGCCACTGCTGTCGAAGCGATGGATGGCGAAGGTTCCGTAGCCGTCAGCGAGCAGGAAGCCACCATCGTCGAGGAAGGCGAAGTTTGTGGGCAGGAAGCCTTTGCGATTCCAGGACGGTTCGGTGGAGGTATTTTCGCCTTCGGCGTAGAGGCCGGATTCCATGGGAGCTTTTTTGTACCAGACGATTTCGCCGTTGAGGGTCATTTTGGCGAAGGCTTTGACCTGCTGGTAGGCTGCGACGTAGAGGAATTCCTGTGAGCCTTCTTTGCGGATTTCGATGCCGTGTCCGCCGCCCTGGAATTGTGCTCCGAATGCGCGGATGAATTTTCCTGCGGGGTCGAAGACGAAGATGGACGGGTGATCTTTGAGATCCCGTCGTCCTTCGTGAATGACATACAGGTTGCCGGCACTGTCGAGAGCGACGTTATGTGTGGTTTGCCAGGAGTATTTATCGGGGAGCTGGGCGAAGTTGTGAACAGCGCGGTATTGATATTCGCCTTCACCGATGATGGTTTCGTTGCCGAAGCGACGAGAGGCGTGTGAGGTGGCGGGTGCAGCGAGGGCGGCAGAGGCGGCGAGTGCGGTGGTGACGAACCGTCGTCGTGAGGCCGTTGTCTGGGGCATTTGAAGGCTCCGGGAATGCTGATGTGTGGGGTGAGTATCGAACGACTGGTGGATTGATTTAGCAGGGGTTTGTCGGAGAATCCAGCGGTTTGGCCTCAGTCGGGATTCCGGGCAGAGAAAATCGCCATGATTTTCGGGTTCGGACTGTTTTTCTGTGCGTTTCGAAGCCAGCTCGGCGATAATCGGCAGTATTCCGGCGGGGCTGCTGTCTGGTGGACAGGGTGTTTTGCTGGCTGATCCGGTTTTGGGCTGCGGGGGTATCACTGGTGAATCAGCACATGTCAGAGCCCGGTGGATTCGGTGATCTGCAGCTGGATTCCGGAGCTGTTCTGACTCGTCGTGGTCTGATTCATGCTCTGGGTGCTGGTGCTGGCAGTATTGGTCTGGCGACGGCGTTGTCGGACGCGGGTGAATCCGGGCTGCAGCATTTTGCACCGCGTGCTCGGCGGGTGATTCATTTGTTTATGAATGGCGGTCCGTATCAGGGGGATTTCTTTGATCCGAAGCCGCTGCTGCAGAAGTATGCCGGCCAGCGTCCCCCGGAAGCGGATCTCAGGACCGAGCGCAGGACGGCGGGCCTGCTGCCTTCACCGTTTCGGTTTCGTCCCGGTGGCAGCAGTGGTGTCCCGGTCAGCAGTCTGTTGCCTCTGACGGGGCAGCTGATGGATGAGATTTGTGTACTGCGTTCGACGTGGACTGACAATCCGAATCATGGTCCGGCTTTATTGCTGATGAACAACGGCACCATTCTGCCGACTCGCCCCAGCATGGGTTCGTGGCTTTCGTGGGGCCTGGGGTCTGAGAATCGCAATCTGCCATCCTACGTGGTGTTGTGTCCGGGCAAGCCGGTGCGTTTTTCGATTCTGTGGACCAGTGCATTTCTGCCGGGGTCTCATCAGGGGACCTACATCAACCATTCCGTACCGACTCCGGAAAAGCTGATTCCGTTTTTGCGAAACGAGTCTGCGGGTCGTGACCTGCAGGCGGCTCAGGTGGATTTGATCAGCAGGCTGAATCGTCACCAGTTGCAGCGCACGGGTCCGGACGGTCAGCTTGAGGGTCGACTGCAGGCGATGGAGACGGCTTTTCGGATGCAGTTTACGGCGACGGATGCCTTTGATCTGCAGCAGGAAACAAAGGCGACTCGGGAACTTTACGGTGACGGACATTTTGCTGCGGGATGTCTGCTGGCTCGTCGATTGAGTGAGCGGGGTGTGCGGTTCATTCAGGTGTATTATGGTGATGGCCAGCCCTGGGATACTCACAGTGACCACAACCGTCAGGCCGAGAATCTGGCGCATTCGATTGATCGTCCGATTGCTGCGCTGCTGCAGGATCTGCGACAGCGGGGGCTGCTGGATGAGACTCTGATTTTGTGGGGTGGCGAATTCGGCAGGACTCCGACATCCGAAAACGGTTCCGGTCGTGATCACAATCATTATGGTTTCACGACCTGGCTGGCGGGTGGTGGCGTGCGTGGTGGCATGACGTATGGTGAGACGGACGATTTTGGTTTTCGGGCGGTGCAGGATCGGGTGCATGTGCATGATCTGCACGCGACGATGCTGCATCTGCTGGGGCTGGATCACGAGCGTCTGACGTATCGTTATGCGGGTCGTGATTTTCGTCTGACGGATGTGGCCGGGCGGGTGCTGACGGAAGTTGTGGGTGGCTGAGTTTCGTGTGTGCGAGTGCCTGGTCGGCAGGGAGATCTGTTGATGCGTGTGGTATTTCTGGCAGTGATTTTCGGGTTACAGCTCCGGCTGTCTGTCGCCGAAGAGCCATTGCGTTTTGGTCGCGACGTGCTGCCCATCCTGTCTGCCAATTGTTTTTCCTGTCATGGTCCGGATGAGTCTCAGCGAAAGGCGGGGCTGCGTCTGGATCTGGAGTCTGAGGCGAAGGGCAGTCACAGTGGCGGCACACCGATTGTTGCGGGCAAGGTGACTGAAAGCACTTTGGTGCAGCGGATTACCAGTAGTGACCCTGAGGTCCTGATGCCTCCGCCGGATTCTCATCGCACTCTGACGGAGTTGCAGAAGTCAATTCTGCAGCGGTGGATTACTGAGGGTGCTCAGTGGGGCCGTCACTGGTCATTTGAATCACCAGTGGTGTCTGGTGAGGTTCCTGCGGGCAGTGCGGGGATTGACCGGCTGGCGGAAGTTCGGCTGGCCGCTCGTGGTTTGGGGCTGCGTCCGGCGGCCGATCGTTACACGCTGATTCGTCGATTGTCTCTGGATCTGATCGGACTGCCACCGACGGTTGCGGAGGCAGAGGCATTTGCGGCCAGTGCAGATCCGCGGGCGCTGGAGCATCTGGTGGATACGTTGCTGGCGCGTGAGGATTTTGGTGAGCACTGGGCGCGGATGTGGATGGATCTGGCGCGTTATGCGGATACGAAGGGATACGAGAAGGATCTGGGGCGAACGATGTGGCCCTGGCGCGACTGGCTGGTGAGGTCATTGAATGCCGACGTTTCGCTGGATGTTCTGACTGAGCAATTGCTGGCGGGTGATTTGCTGGCGGGTGCTGAAGACCAGCAGCGACTGGCGACCGCATTTCATCGCAGCACGATGAGCAATGACGAGGGTGGAACGGATGACGAAGAGTTTCGTTCGATTGCGGTGAAGGATCGGGTGGATACGACGCTGCAGGTGTGGATGGGTCTGACGGCTGGATGTGCCAAGTGTCATTCGCACAAGTACGATCCGATTTCGATCACGGACTATTATGGTCTGTATGCGATTTTCAATCAGACTGAGGATGCGGATCGTTATGATGACGCACCCACTCTGGAGTTGCTCGGTGATCAGCAGCGGCAGAAGCGGAGTGAGCTGCAGGCGCGTCAGGCGGACCTGCGAGTGCGTCTTGAGGAATCGCGGGCGGCTGATATGTTGGGGGATGACGAGGGCTGGCGGGTGTTGTCATTGGCTGCTGTCGAGTCGCAGGGTGGTGCTCTGTTGAAGGCTGAGGCGGACGGATCAATTCTGGTCAGCGGAGTACGACCGGCTGAGGACGTGTATACTCTGACTCTGGAAACGCCGGCGGGAGTCATGACAGCCCTGAGACTGCAGGCGTTGCCTGGGATCGGGGCGAGTGTCGCGGGGGTTGGGCGAAACGGGACGGATCCGAATTTTGTGTTGTCGGAGCTGGAAGCAGAGCTGGTGACTGGCGGTCGGGTTCAGCGATTGCGGCTGGTGCGTCCGCGGGCAGATTTTGAGCAGAACAACTGGCCTGTGGCGGCCGCGCTGGATGGTGATTTGAAGACGGGCTGGGCGATCAGTCCGCGGCAGCGTGAGCCGCATGCGGCGATTTTTGAGCTGGAGCAGCCGGTGCATTTGTCTGCGGCTGCGGAGCTGCGGCTGGTGATGCGGCAGCACTATGGGAATTCGCTGACGTTTCGGCAGTTTCGCTGGAGTGTGCATGGTGGAGAAGCTGCTGGTCTGCAGCCGCTGCAGGCCTCTGAGAAGACTCGCGGGCTGCAGTCCGAGTTGACTGCGGTGGACCAGGAACTGGCGGCAGTGGCAGCGGGGGTGTCGAAGGTACCGGTGCTGTCGGCGTTGCCGGTGGAACGTCAGCGAGAGACGAGGATTCATCGGCGGGGCAATTTTCTGGATCCGGGTGAACCGGTGCAGCCGTCACTGCCGTCGGAGTTGCGTTTTGGATATGAGCTGCGGGGGCCTGCGACGCGGCTTGATGCGGCTCGCTGGCTGATGTCACCGGGCAATCCACTGACTGCTCGAGTCTGGTCGAATCGTATCTGGTCGCGGTTGTTTGGTCAGGGACTGGTGGAGACGGAAGAAGATTT
>Ga0068877_10004433_pt1 | contig 10982 bp, 8 predicted proteins | sample NOAtaG_FD_66437 | JGI IMG/M metagenome (GOLD analysis project Ga0068877, IMG submission 66437) | Freshwater lake microbial communities from Lake Erie, under a cyanobacterial bloom - NOAA_Erie_Diel6S_1000h metaG | ecosystem: Environmental > Aquatic > Freshwater > Lake | place: USA: Ohio, Lake... | reverse complement strand
CGGTGTTGCTTGAAGTAATGCGACAGGTACAGCACTGGCTTGTGAAGCACGCCCGCCTCGGTCAGCAGCAAGGTGATCAGCAGCCGTCCGACGCGGCCGTTGCCGTCGAGGAATGGGTGGATGGTCTCGAACTGCACATGGGCCAGCGCGATCTTCACCAGCGGGGGTAGTGAGTCGTCCCCGTGCAGGAACTTTTCCAAGTCACCCAGCACTTGCGGGACGGCATGATGCGGTGGGGGTACGAAGGCCGCCGTGTTCAGCGTGCAGCCGGCCGGACCGATCCAGTTCTGGGTGGTCCGCAGCTCGCCGGGCTGCAGCTGTCCACCGCGCACACCACGCATCAGTTCGGCGTGGATCTCGCGGATTAGCCGCACCGATACGGGCAGGTCTGGAAGCCGCGCGAGGCCATGGTTCATCGCCCGCACGTAGTTGACCACCTCGTCCACATCGCGAGGCAGGTGCTCGTCGAAGAGTTGCGCTTCAGCCGACAGCAGATCCTGCAGCGAGCTCTGCGTTCCTTCAATTTGGCTGGAGAGGACAGCCTCTTTGCGCACGTACATAAAGACGAAGAGGTCCGCATTCGGAAGCGTCAGCACCGAGCCGTCTAGCCGCCCCATCGCACGATCGGCCGCCGATAGCAGCGCCGGCAGTTCACCTGTCAGATCGACCGCGGGCTGTGGTGGAAGCGGGGCAGGCATGAAGGCGCGATACCCCGTCGGCTGGGAGAGGTACTGGCCTGATCTTGTCGATGACTCTGGACGGTTGGTCATCGGTGTCGCTGCCTTTCACAAGGGGCCGAATGATCTCTGTATGATAGTGTGCGTTTAACAAGGATGGAAGATGGGTCCTTGTTTTAGGCACAAAAAGGTTTGGCGGCGCTAGCGCTTCAACGCGACGTACGCCGCGCCCGTGCCGATGAACACCGCTGACAGGCCGAGCCCGTTGAGGAACGCCTGCGCGTAACCAAGCGTGGCGACATCAATGAAAAAGTACGGATAGAGTCCCGTCATCTCACCGCGGGCCACGATGTACACCATGTAGGCGGCCGGCCACGCGAACACACGCCACACATCACCCCACACCAGCGTGCCGCGCGGTACCACGCGCCACCAGAACAGCGTAAATATCGCGGGGACGAGGTAGTGGTGCACGGCGTTGGTCAGCGCCGCGAGGCCCGTCGGTTCATACTGCTTGCGCAGCAGTACAAAAAAGATCACGCCGACCAGCAGAATGGAGGCACCGGCGGCCGTGACCACCCACGGCGCACGCCACGCCGCAAGGCGCGGCGTCGACCAGCCGCAGGCCGTGGCAACGAGCGCGCAGAAGGCATTGGTGAGAATCGTGAAGTAGCCGGTGTACATCAGCAGGCCGAACCCCGCTGTGTGGCCGAGCTGCATCTGCAGATCGATGCTGAGGTAGCACTGCAGGACGAGCGCAGTCCAGCCGGCGATGGCGAGTCCTCGTGCAAGCAACACGTTCACGTTGTGACGGCTCACCAGTAGTGCTGCCACTTGGCGCGTTTGACGAAGTGCTGGAAGGCTTCGCGCTTGTCCTGCGGCAGCGTGTCGAGATAGCCATTCGGCGGATAGCGCTCGACGTACTGATCGAGCACGGGCTTGTACAAGCTCAGGTGCAGATCCGGAATGCGATGTTTGGCGCGAAACTCGGCCATCGGCAACAGCGCCGATTCACGGCATTCGAAGGGCCCCGCTTTGCACAGCACCACACCGCGCGGTCCGAAAATCGACGAACGTCCGGGCCCGCCATAGCCCGCATCATCAAAGAACCCCGGATTGCGTTCCTGCGTGGCTACTGAATTGTTGGCGATCAGGGTGTAGACGCTGTTGTGGTACGAGGTCAGACGCATGTCGTCCCACTCGAAGCCACCCGTTGCGACGCGACAGATGATTTCGGCGCCCTTGAAGGCCATGCAGCGAAAGAGTTCCGGTTCGAACTGCACGGCGGACATGGCGATGTTGCCGATGTCGGTACGCTCGATCGGAATCACGGCATCGATACCGTACATTTCGACGAAACGATCGTAGACATCGTAAATGACCGAGGTGTACTGCTCGGCGCCCGGGAACATGCCGCGGACGTTGCGCTGCTTCCAGTGCGACACAATGCTGCCGTCGGGCTTGCACATCACCATCAGGTGCAGGATGTGCCCCGGCCAGTTCACCGGGTCTTTGGCGTAGGTGCCGAACACGATGTAGCAGCCGTACTGCTGTGCTTTCTTCGCGACTTCCGCCACTTCGGGGCCCGGCACCTCGATGGCGAGGTTGTAGTGCTGCTCGCGCGTCCAGTTAGTGAAGCCGGTGATCGGGAACTCGTGGAACAGCAGCAGATTGCAGCGCCCACCATAACCCTGCGCCATGTCGATGCACTCGAGAAAGTAATCGAGATTGCGCCGCAGGCCGGGGGCCGGGTTGGCCCCATCGACCCCGATGACCCTGGTTTGCACGACCGCCGCGTGCACCACGGGCGCACGCAGCTCGACGGTGGGATAGGTGCCGTCACTGCGGACCATTACAGGAGTGGTGTCGGTCATGGGGCTCTCCTTCTGACGATGCACGTTTATAGACGAACGAGTTGCTTGCCGAGGTTGGCGCCACGCAGCAAGCCGATGAAGGCTGCGGGCGCGGCACGCAGTCCGTCTGCGATGCTTTCGCGGTACTTGAGCTTGCCCTCGGCGAGCCAGCCCGCGAGTTCGCTAACGGCCTGACGATGGTGCTCCTTCATGTCAAAGACGATGAAGCCTTGGATCTTGATGCGGTTCACCAGCACGGAACGGAAGTTGCGCAGTCCGTAAGGCTCGGATGCGTTGTACTCTGAGATGAGACCGCAGACGGGCAGTCGTGAAAATGGGTTCATGCGTGCCAGCACGGTGTCGAGGATTTCGCCACCGACGTTATCGAAGTAAACGTCGATGCCGTTCGGCGTCGCTGCCTTCAGATCCTCGCGCAGGCGGCCTGCTTTGTAGTCGATACAGGCATCGAAGCCGAGATCTTCGATCACATGCCGGCACTTGTCGGCGCCACCGGCGATGCCAACCACGCGACAGCCTTTGAGCTTGGCGATCTGACCCACCACGCTACCGACAGCCCCGGCGGCAGCCGAGACCACCACCGTCTCCCCGGCCTTCGGTGCACCGATCAGCATCAGGCCGCACCAGGCCGTGACACCGGGCATGCCGCAGACGGACAACTGCGCCGCGGGTGGGATACCGGGCAGCAGTTTGCGCAAGCCCGTGCCATTCGAGGTCGGCATCGACTGCCAGCCCAGATCACCGGCCACCAGATCGCCCACGGCGAATTCGCCATTTCGCGACTCGACGACTTCGCCCACCACCTCGCCGCACATCACTGCGCCGAGTTCCACCGGCTTCACGTAGGACTTGCCTTCGTTCATGCGTCCGCGCATGTATGGATCGAGCGAGAGCCATTGGCCACGGACGCGCAATTCGCCGTCTGCCAGCGGAGCGAGCGCTTCCTCGACGATGCTGAAGTCCTCGGGTACGGGTTCGCCGACGGGACGACGGGCGAGCAGGATGCGGGTGTTGTGCATGGTGGCCTTCCGTTGGGTCGTTATCTGTTTAAATACGGCGCCATCGATTCTATGTCAGAGCGGCCTCCCGCATCGGGCTGGCCGCGCGTATCGGAGAGGCTGTCTGCATGACGGAACCATCGCATCCCTCGCCTGCCGCGGTGAGCGTTGAGGATCAGGCGATCCACTGGGATGCGCAACTGAGTTACGGCACCTATCTGCAACTCGAGCCGCTGTTAGCGCTGCAGCAGCCGCGCTCTACGGCGCACGACGAGCTGATGTTCATCATCGTCCATCAGGCCTCGGAGCTGTGGCTGAAGCTCGCCATTGCCGAACTTGCGGCAGCGATGGCGGAGATCGGTCGCGGTAACCCCGGGCCGGCGTTCAAGATGCTGTCGCGCGTGTCGCGCATCCAGGTGCAGCTGACCGAGTCGTGGGCCGTTCTTTCCACCCTCACGCCTGCGGATTACTCGGCATTTCGCCAGTCACTCGGGCAGAGCTCCGGATTCCAGTCGTACCAGTATCGCCAGCTGGAATTCATGCTCGGCAACAAAAACCCTGCGTTGATCCGCGCTCATCGTCAGCACCCGTCGGTCTACGCCACGCTTGAGCGCGTGCTGCGCGAGCCGAGTGTGTACGACTTGTCGTTGCGGCTGTTGCACGCCAGCGGTTTGACGTTGCCCACCGATGTCATCGAGCGCGACTTCTCGGTGCCGTATGCGGCGAGGCCCGAGGTCGAGGCGGCTTGGGCGGAGGTGTATCGCGACCCCGAGGCGTACTGGGATCTCTATGAACTCGCCGAGAAGCTGGTCGACGTTGAGCATCAGTTCCAGATTTGGCGGTTCAGTCATATGAAGACCGTCGAGCGCATCATCGGTCACAAGCGCGGCACCGGCGGTTCGAGCGGCGTGTCGTATCTGGTGCGGGCCCTCGATCTGCGCTTCTTTCCGGAGCTATGGACGGTGAGGACTCGGCTGTGAGCGGCGGCCGATTGCACGACATCTCGCAGCGCTTGCGACCCGCGCTGCCGGTGTGGCCGGGGGATGTCGCTGTGGCAGTGGATGTCACCGCGGCCGTGTCCGCGGGGTCCAGCGTGACCCTGCACCGTCTGACGGTCTCCACCCAAGCGGGCACCCATGCCGAATGCTCGCGGCACGTTCGCGACGATGCGCCCGCGCTCGATGAACTGGCCTTGTCGGCTTTCCTTGGCGAGTGCGAGGTGCGCGACGTGCGTGCGGCGCGCGATCGGGTGTTGCCCGCTGACGTGCTGGACCGCTTGCCGGCACGGGTGGAGCGGGTGTTACTGCGCACCTTGCCGAACAGCGATTGGGAGCGCTGGCCCGAGGGCTTCACAGCTTTGGCGCCCGAACTCATCGATGCGCTGGCCGCGCGGGGCTGTCGATTGATCGGTACCGACGCGCCGTCCATCGATCCGCAAACCTGCACGGCGCTGCGCTCGCACCACGCGGCACATCGCGCCGGGATGGCCATCCTCGAGGGGCTCGTACTCGATCACATCGCCGAAGGCCGCTACGAGTTGATCGCCCTGCCGCTGCCGCTCGCGGGAATCGAGGCCACCCCGGTCCGCGCTGTGTTGCGGGAACTCGCATGATGGCCTCGCCCGACACGCAGACCGGCCGGCAGGTCAGCAGGCAGGACTGCGTGGCGCTCGATGAGTCGGACCCTCTCGCCCCGTGTCGGCAGTTGTTCCAACTGCCGCCCGGCGTCATCTATCTCGACGGCAATTCTTTGGGTGCCCTGACCCATGCCGCGGAGCGTCGCGTGCAGCAGACCCTGCGTGCGGAATGGGGAGTGGATCTGATCAAGAGCTGGAACGTCCACGATTGGATCGAACTGCCGGCGCGCCTCGGCGCACGCATCGCGCCGCTCGTGGGCGCTGCACCCGACGAAGTCACGGTGTGCGATTCCACCTCGGTGAATCTGTTCAAGATTGCAGCCGCTGCGGCACGCTCGCGCGGACGGCGGCATCGCATCATCACCGAGAGTGGTAACTTTCCAACTGACCCCTACATGCTGCAGGGGCTTGTTGCGCTCGTTCCAGGCCTCGAGCTTGTCTGCGTCGAACGCGAGCAGCTCGAAGATGCGATTGACGAGCAGACGTTCCTCGTCGTGCTGACCCACGTGCATTACGCTACGGCGGAGATGTTCGATCTGGCGGCGGTGACGGCGCGAGCCCACGCGAAGGGCGCGAGAATTCTTTGGGATCTGTCGCACTCGGTAGGTGCCGTCCCCGTGGATTTGTCGGCGGCGGGCGCCGATTTCGCGGTGGGCTGCTCGTACAAGTATCTCAACGGCGGTCCCGGTGCGCCGGCGTTCATGTACGTGCGGCGCGAGCTGCAGGCGGATCTGCTACCCGTACTGTCGGGTTGGCTCGGTCATGCGCGGCCGTTCGATTTCGTCGACGAATACCGACCCGCCGCGGGCATGGCGCGCCATCGCTGCGGCACGCCGCCGGTGTTGGCGTTCGCGGCGCTCGAGGGGGCGTTGAGCGTGTTCGAGGGCATCGACATGCAGACTGTTCGACGCAAGTCTCAGGCACTGTCCGAGCTGTTCATCGAACTCGTCGAATCGTTCGCTGCCGACTACGGCGCCGCATTGGCCTCGCCACGCCACGCCGCGGAGCGCGGCAGCCACGTGTCGTTCGCGCATCCGGATGGGTACGCGTTGATGCAGCAATTGATCGCCCGCGGCATCATCGGCGACTTTCGCGCGCCTGACCTGCTGCGCTTCGGGTTCACGCCGCTCTACCTGCGCTACGTGGATGTCTGGGATGCCGCGCAGGGCTTGCGCGAGGAACTGGAGCGGTGGCGTACAGTCGGTCCCTCGGCCGTGGTCAGGCAGTCGGTGACCTGACCGCGGGATCCGCGACGAACATCTGGAGGCAATCGCATGTCGGTGACAGCAATGGTGATGATCAAGGCCCAGCCCTCGCGCAGCGCGGCCTTGGCGGCGGAAATCGCCGAAGTGAAGGGCGTCAGCGAGGTGTTCTCGGTGGCGGGTCGTTTCGATCTCGTGGCCATCGTTCGCGCCCAGCGCAACGAGGATTTGGCGGACATTGTCAGCGGCAGCATCCATTCGCTGCCGGGCATCGTGGAATCGGAAACGCTGATCGCGTTTCGCGTCTACACGAAGCGCGAGTTGACCGAGGGCACGGCGCTGTTCATGGATGAGTGACCGACGGGTTAGGCCGATCGGCGCTTGAGGTGGATCAGCAACACCGACACCGCGGCCGGCGTGATGCCTGGCAGACGCGAGGCTTGGCCCAGCGTGCCGGGTCGTTGTTCGCTGAGGCGCTGTCGCACTTCGTTCGATAGTCCGGTCACCGAGTGGTAGTCGAGGTCGGTCGGTAGCGGGAGCGATTCGTGTTTGCGCTGCCGTTCGATTTCGTCCTGCTGCCGCTCGATGTAACCCGAGTACTTGGCGCGCACTTCGAGTTGCAGGCGCACGGCTTCGGGCAGTCGGTCGTCGAGTGCGGCCAGCGCCGGCAGGGGGTTCTGCGCGATGAACTCTTGCGCTGCATCGCCGAGTGACTCCATGGCGAGCCGCGGCAGATCGTCGTAGCTGACTTCGGGCCGGCGCAGCAGGTCGAACGCCGTCGTGCCGCGCCAGCGCGCCTTGTGCAAGCGCGCGACCTCGGCTTCCGTCGCATCGCGCTTGTGGCAGAAGAGGGTCCAGCGCTCCTCGTCGACGAGTCCCATTTGCCGACCGACCTCGGTCAGGCGCAGATCGGCATTGTCCTCCCGCAGCAGCAGCCGGTGCTCGGCGCGGCTCGTGAACATGCGATAGGGCTCGGACGCGCCACGGGTGATCAGATCGTCGATCAACACGCCGAGGTAGGCGTCGGCGCGAGAGGGTACCCACGGCGCTTCGCCGCGCACCCGCCGGGCGGCGTTGATGCCGGCCACGAGCCCTTGGGCACCCGCCTCCTCGTAACCCGTCGTGCCGTTGATCTGACCGGCGAAGAACAACCCCTCGATGACCTGGGTCTCGAGCGACCCCTGCAAGTCGCGCGGGTCGAAGTAGTCGTACTCGATCGCATAGCCGGGTCGGGTGATGTGGGCATTCTCGAGTCCGCGGATGCTGCGCACGAACTCGACTTGCACGTCGTACGGCAGGCTGGTCGAGATGCCGTTGGGGTACACCTCGTGGGTGCTCAGCCCTTCAGGCTCGATGAAAATCTGGTGCGACGCCTTGCCGGCGAAGCGATGAATCTTGTCTTCGACCGACGGGCAGTAGCGCGGCCCCACGCCCTCGATCTGTCCGGTGAACATGGGTGAGCGACTGCAGCCTGCCCGAATCAGATCGTGCGTACGCTGGTTTGTTTCTGTTATGAAACAAGGGATCTGTTTTGGGTGCTCTTCGGCTCGCCCGAGAAACGAAAAGACCGGCAACGGGTCGTCCGCGTACTGCGTTCCCATGACGGAGAAATCGATCGTCCGGCCATCGATGCGCGGGGGCGTACCGGTTTTCAAACGGCCGACCCGCAGCGGCAACTCACGCAGCCGCGCGGCGAGGCGGTTGGATGGCGGGTCACCGGCACGGCCGCCGGCGTACTGGTCGAGACCGACATGGATACGACCGCCGAGGAAGGTACCGACCGTCAGGACCACGGCGGGCGCGGCGAATTCGATGCCGGTGATGGTGACGACCCCGGCGATGCGCCCCCCCTCGAGGCGCAGGTCCGCCACCTCCTGCTGGAAGAGCGTCAGGTTCGGCTGGTTTTCGAGTTGCTGCCGAATGGCCTGGCGGTACAGCACCCGGTCGGTCTGGGCGCGGGTCGCCCGCACCGCCGGTCCTTTGCTGGCATTGAGGGTGCGGAACTGGATGCCGGCCCGATCCACAGCGCGGGCCATGCCGCCCCCGAGCGCATCGATTTCGCGGACCAGATGGCCCTTGCCGATGCCGCCGAAGGCCGGATTGCAACTCATCTGGCCGAGGGTTTCGATGCTCTGCGTCAGCAGCAGGGTGCGCCGGCCCATCCGCGCAGCCGCGAGAGCGGCCTCGGTCCCGGCGTGACCGCCACCGACGACGATGACTTCGAAAGTGCCTGCAGTGTGCATGGTAGGTGCGCGATTCTAGGGGATCCGCGCCGCATTGCCACGGTGGTGGGTGAGCCGCTGCAGTGGGAGGCGATATGGGATATTCATGTGACGGTGCGGATGTCCATAATCCGCGCGCTTATGTTGTTGAATCGAAGCCGCACAAGAACCTCATATAAATGACCGGCAGGGGCAGATGATCGGCAGGAGGGTTGTACGCCGCTCCCGCGCGCTGGCGTGGGTCGGACTCTGGGCGTTGTCCTCAGCGGCCGCCTGGGCGGCCGATCCGCAGATCACCTCCGTCGCCGATCAACCGGATCCGGTGACGGCCGGCAGCCTCTACACCTACACCGTCGGCGTGGCCAACAACGACATCACGGCGGCCACCAACTCCGTGCTCACCTTGACGGTGCCCGCCGGGGCAAGTTTCGTTTCGAGCACGGCACCGGCTGGCACCACCTGCCAAGCGAGTGGGGCGGGCCTTGTACGGTGCACGCTCGGGACACTGGGTCCGAACGGTCTCGATGTGCGCAGCCTGCGCTTCACGTTCCGGGCGCTGGGTCCGGGCCCTGCGACGATCGCGGCCACGGCGACGATCAGCGCCGACAACGACACCAACACCAACAACAACACGCAGACGGCGACGACCACCGTCAACAGTGGCGCGGATTTGTCGTTGAGCAAACTCGATGCACCGGATCCGGTGACGGCGGGCGCCAACGTGACCTACACGCTGCGCGCCAGCAACGCGGGTCCCAACGCCGCAGGCAACGTGGTGTTGACCGACAATCTGTCGGGCTCAACCAGCTTCGTATCCGCCAGTGGCAGCGGCTGGTCATGCAGTCACGCCAATCGCGTGGTCACCTGCACCCGGCCAGGCCCGCTCGCCGTGGGAGCGAGCGCGCCGGATATCACGCTTGTGGCCAAAGTTACGGCCACCGGCGGCACGGTCACCAATAGCGCGTCGATTGCGCCCGCCGCGGGTGCCGTCGCCGATCCCGATACCAGCAATAACACCGCCACCGCGAGCACCACGGTGTCGGCGGGTGCCGACGTACGCATTGCGCAGAAAGTGGTGACCTCGGCCGTACCGGCGACGGCCGGCGCGAACGTGAGCTTTCGCATCGAACCGCGCAATGACGGGCCGAGTGCCGCGACGAATGTCGTGGTCAGCGACACGTTGCCGGCGGGTTGGACCTTCGTCTCGGCCAGCGGTCCCAACTGGTCCTGCAGCGCGAGCGGACAAACCGTCAGCTGCACGCGCGCTTCGATGCCGCTCGGTGCGACGCAGGACATCACGGTGGTGGCCACGGCGCCGGTCAATGCTGAGGTAGGCGAAACGGGTCGCCGTTACACCAACACCGCATCCATCACGGCGGCACAGAGCGACCCCACACCCGGCAACAACAGCGGTTCGGTCAACATCGACGTGCGCCCCGACGGTGCCGATCTGCGCGTCAGCAAGACCAAATCGCCGAACCCCGTCGCGCAGGGTTCGGAGATGGTCTCTGAGATTCGCGTTACCAACAACGGACCGCGCGCTGCGACGGGACCCATCCGTGTCATCGAACGTCTCAACGGCGAAACCTTCGTCGGCGTCTCGGGCACGGGCTGGAGCTGCACGCAGAACGGCGACTTCGTGATTTGCGATGCGGCGAACACGACCAGCACCGAACCCGGGTTGTTTCGACGCCTGACCATCACGACGCGCGCCACGGCCAGCGGTACGGTCACCAACGAAGCCTGCGTCAGCGGCACGCTGCCCGCAGGCGCTGCGGCACTCGGTATCACCGGTCGCGTGCCACTCGAGGGCGATCCGAATTCCAGTAACAACTGTGTCAGCGCTGGTGTGTCGTCGACGGTTGTTCGACCGGACCTCGCGATCAGCAAACAAACCTCGACGCCGACAGGCGGCGACAAGATCGTCTCCAGTCGCGAGTCGGCCGTGACGTATACGCTGGTCGTGACCAACGCTTCGAGCACCAACGAGAATGCGACGGGCGTTCGCATCAGTGACAACGTGCCCGCTTTCATCAGCGGCCGCAGTCGTGTCACGACGCCGGTAGTCGCCACCGTCTCGGCGGGCAGTACCGCCAAATTCGATTGCGTGGTGACCGCCGAGAAGATCGTCTGCACGCAGACGGCAGGCGTGTTGGCGCGCGGCCAGACGGTGACGATTCCGATCACCGTCAACCGACCGCTCACCGAGGGCAGCTTCACCAATACGGCGACGGTCACCAACACCCGCGAAGGTGATCCGAATTCGGCGAACAACAGTGCCTCGGATACGGTGACCATCGAGCCGATCGCTGACGTACAGATGACGGCCAAGTCGGTGACACCGACGCCGGTCAAGGCGGGTGAGATCGCGACCTT
>Ga0068877_10004432_pt1 | contig 10983 bp, 10 predicted proteins | sample NOAtaG_FD_66437 | JGI IMG/M metagenome (GOLD analysis project Ga0068877, IMG submission 66437) | Freshwater lake microbial communities from Lake Erie, under a cyanobacterial bloom - NOAA_Erie_Diel6S_1000h metaG | ecosystem: Environmental > Aquatic > Freshwater > Lake | place: USA: Ohio, Lake... | reverse complement strand
GGAGCGGAGACGGTCACAACCACCATCCAGCACGGCTCGCTGCGCGGTTACATCCGGATCCTGTTTCTTGTCATCGCGACCGCATGCATCGGGACGTTGATCATCCGGGGTGGATTTGCCTGGCCAAGGTTGGAGGCCCCCGTTGATCCGCGTCTGGGCATTGCCTTGTTGATCGTCGTGGGCGCGATCGCAGTCATGGTGGCGCGGACCTCCATTCAGGCGGTCCTGGCCATGGGGCTGGTCGGCTTTGCGACCGCGCTGATCTTCCTGTCCTTCGGCGCGCCGGACGTCGCCTTCACGCAGTTCGCGGTGGAGACGCTGCTGGTCGTGATCCTTGCAACGGCCTTGATGCGCCTGCCGCTGCGGCGTCGCGACCTTCGGACGGGCCACGAGAAGACGGTCGATCTCGCCGTTGCGCTCGGGGGCGGATTGGCTGTTGCACTGATGCTGGCCGCGGTGCTCGCGAGCCCCTTCGACCCGCGCCTCTCGCTGTGGTTCGGGGCCGAGAGCGTCCCCTCTGCCCATGGCCGGAATGTCGTGAATGTCATTCTCGTGGATTTCCGCGCGCTTGACACCCTCGGCGAGATCACGGTGCTGGCGGTTGCCGCCTTCGCTGTCGTGGCCCTGCTCCGGCGGACGCCCGAAACGCCCGAAAAGGCGTCCCAATCCCCGAACCTTGCGAAGCCCGAGGGCTCCCGATGAACCCGTCCCTGATCCTCAGGACATCCGCGCCGCTGCTCCTCTGGGTGCCGATCTTCGTCTCGCTCTATGTGCTGGTGCGTGGCCATAATGATCCCGGCGGCGGCTTCATCGGAGGTCTGCTGGCCGCAGGCGGCATCCTGTTCTTCGCGATTGCGCGCGGCCCGGACGCGGCACGACGCGTGTTGAGGCTTTCGCCGGTGAGCTGGTGCGCAATCGGCGTGCTGGTGGCCCTCGCCAGTGGCCTTCCGGCGCTGCTCGCGCCCGGCCGGGCCTATCTCACGCATCTCTGGTGGTTCCCGAATGTGGGCGTGACCCTGCCGCTGAGCACGGCTCTGGTCTTCGATGTCGGCGTCTATTTCACAGTGATCGGCACGGTGAGCGCGCTTTTCCTCGCGTTGGTGGAACTCGACAAGAGCGGGCAGAGCGCGTGATGAGCACGGTCTTCATCGTGATGGTCGGGATGCTCACGGCGGCTTCGATCTACATGTTCCTCGCGCGGGATCTGCCGCGAGTGCTGATCGGCTTCGTGCTCCTGGGAACGGCCACCAATCTCGCGATCTTCGTGGCCGGGCGCGTGGGGTCCATGCTGCCGCCGCTTGTCGAACCCGGAGCCAAGGCTCTGGCAGCCGAGGCGGCGAACCCGCTGCCGCAGGCGCTGATCCTCACCGCCATCGTGATCGGTTTCGGGCTCACGGCTTTCGCGCTGATGCTGGTGGTGAAGGCCTATGGTGCCTTTGCGACGATCTCGATCGAGGAGGTCGACGAGGCCGAGCCGCGTCCGGTGAAACCGCAGCCCGAGCCGCTCGCGCCGGCCTTCCGGCAGAAACAGGAGGCTGCGTGATGGCCCTGCTGCTTGTGGCCCCGATCCTGATCCCGCTTCTGGCGGCAGCCCTCACGGCCCTGTTCTGGCACCGCCCGGAAGTGCAACGGCCGATCGGGCTCGCTGCTTCGGCGGCCTTGCTCGGCGCTGCGCTCATGCTGCTCGCCCGCACAGCCGATGGCGCGGTGCTGGTGACCCAGATGGGCAACTGGGCCGCACCTTTCGGGATCAGCCTCGTGATCGACCTGTTCTCCGCGATCATGCTGGTGATCACCGGCCTGATGGCATTGGCCGTTTCGATCTATGCGTTGGGGCCGGCCTCGATCGAGCGCGACCGCGCCGGGTTCCAGCCGCTTTTTCACAGCCTCATCCTTGGTGTCTGCGGCTCTTTTTCGACCGGCGATATCTTCAACCTCTATGTCTGGTTCGAAGTGATGCTGATCGCCTCCTTTGGCCTTCTCGTGCTGGAGCGCACGCGCGAGCAGCTGGATGGCGGCATCCGCTACGTGGTGCTCAACCTGATCGGCACCACGATGTTCCTGCTCGCGGTGGGCCTGCTCTACGGCCTGACGGGGACGCTGAACTTCGCGGATCTCGCCCGCATCGCGCCGACCGTCGAGAACCAGGGGGCGCTGGCGGCGGTGGGCATGCTGCTTCTGGTCGCGTTCGGCGCGAAGGCGGCCCTGTTCCCGCTCTTCAACTGGCTGCCTGCCGCCTATCACACCGCCTCGATGCCGGTGGCGGCCATCTTCGCGGCATTGCTCACCAAGGTCGGCGTCTACGCGATCATCCGGGTCTTCACGCTGGTCTTCGCCCATGAGGCCGGGTTTTTTGGCCCCGTCTTCCTCGCTGTCGCGGTGGCCACGATGGTCACCGGGGTGCTGGGCGCCGCCATGCACTACGACATCCGGAAGATCCTGTCGTTCCACATCATCAGCCAGATTGGCTACATGCTGGTGGGCGTTGCGCTGATGACGCCACTCGCGATCGCCGGCAGCATTCTCTACATCGTCCACCACATCATCGTGAAGGCGAACCTGTTCCTGCTGGCCGGGGCGATCCGGCAGGAAACCGGGTCATTCGCCCTGAAACGGATCGGCGGGCTCTGGGCGATCAAGCCGCTGCTGGGGGTGATGTTCCTCGTTCCGGCCCTGTCGCTGGCGGGCATTCCGCCGCTCTCCGGCTTCTGGGGCAAGCTGGTTGTCATCCGCTCGGGCCTTGAGGCGGAAGCCTACTGGCTCGCCGGCATCGCGCTCGCGGTGGGCGTTCTCACGCTCTACTCGATGATCAAGATCTGGAACGAGGCCTTCTGGAAGGCTCTGCCGGAGGATGGGCCGTCGCCCCTGCCCTGGAACGCGCGCGAGCGGCTCGCGACCTATGCGCCAATCGTCGTGCTCGGCGGAATGACCATCACCATCGGTCTTCTCACCGAGCCCTTCGCGGCGCTCTCGATCGAGGCCGCGGAAAGCCTCCTCGACCGGAATGCCTATATCGCAGCCGTGCTCGGCCCCGACGCTCCCCGCCTTGCGGAGATCAAGCCATGACCGATCCTGTTCCAGCGCGGCCCAGGCGCCATTCCATCCTCGGTTGGGTCCGGGTGGCCACCACCTTTGCTGCAGAACTCGTGCTCTCCGCCTGGGCCACGATCAAGGCCGTGCTGAGCCCGCCGGAGAAGCTCCGCCCCGCGATCCTCGCCGTCCCCCTCGATGTCCGCTCGGAGGGTGGCATCACGCTCTTTGCCAGCATGGTGACACTGACCCCGGGCACCACAAGCCTCGAGGTCTCGCCCGATGCCACGCAGCTTTACGTGCATGTGATGGACGCCCCGGACCATGCGGCCGCCATCGCGGCGATGAAATCCACGCTCGAAGCCCGCGCCCGGGAGGTTCTGCCATGACGCTGCTGATGCTCTGCAAGGGGGTCGCGATTGGCCTCGTTTCGCTTTCCGTCCTCGCGGTTGGCTGGCGCCTGCTGCGCGGGCCCTCCACCGCAGACCGGGTGATTGCCACCGACATGCTCGGGCTTCTGGGCATCTGCATCGCGGCGCTCGTGGCGGGCGTGACCGGGTCTCAGGCCTTTCTCGATGTCGCCTTCGGGATCGCGCTCTTCGGGTTCCTGACAGCCGTAGCCTTCAGCGCCCTTCTCGAGCGCGTGAGCGCGGGGCGGGAGCCTACGGAATGAGCACGGTCCTTGCCATCCTTGCCGGTGGTGCGATCCTTCTCGGTGCCGGGATCGTCGCGATTGCCGCAGTGGGCCTGCTGCGCCTGCCGGATCCCTTCACGCGCATGCATGCCGCGACAAAGGCCGGCGTGCTGGGGGCCGGTCTCCTGATGCTCGGCGTCGGGCTTTCGATCGGCAGCGTGGGGGCGATCCTGACCGGATTGGCCGGCATGGCCTTCCTGCTCGCGACCTCGCCGATTGCCTCTCATGCCCTCGGCCGGGCCGCCTACATCTCCGGCGGCCCCATCGCGCCGAGCACGCTCACAGACGCCCTGCGCGGCGTTCTTCCCCGCAATGTCTTCGATATCAGTCCCGGCCGCGTGGTCCGTCCCCATCGTGATCCCGCGCCAACCCTCGGAAATTCGACCGCACAGGAAGGAAACATCATGAGTGCAGCCGAAAACAGGAACTACGCCACCGCTCCGCTCAGTCCGGGACGGACGCAGCTGCGTGCCTTGACGGCCTGGCTGGTTGGCGGGCCGTCTCAGTCCGAGGCGTCCGCAACCGCTCTGGACATCGCGGAAGCCGCAGGAGCCCGGCTCACCGGCCTTTCCGCGCTTGATGCCGATGCGGCCGATCATCCGGGGCCTGTCCCGGTCGGAGGCATGGCCTGGGCCCGCTGGCTGGGTGATCAACGCCGGACGCGCATGCGCGAACGGGCAAGCAAATCCATCGCCGAATTCGACGAGCTTTGCTTCGCGCGCCACGTCAAGACCCAGGTCCGCCACGAGGAACGGAACTTCCCGACGCTGGTTCTGGCAGCGGCTGGCGCGGATATCCTTGTGGTCCCGGCGGGTGTTGACCGCCTCGGAGAGCCGGCTTCGCCCACCGAAGAGATCGCGACGGAGCTTTCCGTTGCGGGGATCGCGCCGGTTCTGCGGGTGCGTCGCCGCCCTCACTCCGTTCGGCGCATCCTGCTGATCGTCTCCCTCACACCGCGCGCCGGCCGGCTCGCCCATGCCTTGATCCGCACCGGTCTGTGGCAGTCCGCCGATGTCGAGGTCACGACCATTGGCGGCATGCGCGACCAGCTTGATTTTCTCGCCCGGGAACAGGCGGCGCTTCTGGAACAGCACGGCTACCGGGTGCAGGTCACAGCCCCCATCGATTTCGATGCGGACCGGGCTGAGATGCTGGCGCGTCTTTCCCGTGCCGATGCCGTCATCTGTCCGACCCTGAGCCATCGCCGCGGCTGGTTTGGCTCCATCCGGGAGGACCTTCACGAACTCGCCGCCGAGCGGGCTGACTTGATCTTGCTGCCGTAATCAGCCACCCCATCCCGCGAAGGGGTGCGCGCAGGATGGTTTCACCGGGCAACAGGCAATTCGAGCGGCGAGCCAGCGCCTTGAAGTTACCGTTCTTTGCAGCGCTGATCGTGTTCGTCGTGGCCGTTGCCAGCACGCAACTGGCGCTTCGCCTGGCCAACCGGGAGGCTGACCAGCAGATCGAGCGGCTGGCCAATGTCTATCTCGACGGCTTGAAGGCGAGCACCCAGCCCTTCATCGAGGCGGAGAATTGGCCGGCCGTGGATGCAGGCTTCCGGCGCGCCTTCACCGTCCAGAAAGGCGTTGCCGAGGTCGGGCTCTATCTCGTCGACAGCCATGGCTCTGCATTGGTCTCTACGGCGACCGGTGCTTCTCCAACGATCCCGCCATCCATTTCCTCGGGAGCACAATCCTTCCGGCTGGATTCCTCCGCCGGCCTTGCCTGGGTCCGCCGCAGCACGACCTCGGATGAGAAACATGCCCTGGTCGCAGCGCTCGATGTGAGCGACACCATTTCTGCGCGCGGGCGGCTTTTCTGGAGCGTTGCGCTGCTGGATCTGATCATCGCCGCCCTCTGCGGGCTCGTGACCTATCTCGTCCTGCGCCGCCTGGGGCGCCCCATCGATGGCCTGCTCGCGCTGCTTCAGGATGGCGCCCGGCGGCCCGAGCCCGTACCCCCGACGCTTGCGGCAAGGGCGAGCAAGGAATTGAGACCTGTTCTGGCCGCCTATAACGAGATGATCGATGGCCTGCGCGACCGGGACCGGTTGAGGGCCGAGATCGCCGAGCGCACGCAGGCCGCCGCGCTCGGGCGGCTCGCCGCGACCCTGGCCCATGAGGTTCGCAACCCGCTTGGTGGCCTCGCGACCGCCGTGACAACCTTGCGGAAGTTCGGTGGCGACCCCCAGGTTCGCGCGGAGTCGCTCGAATTTCTCGCTCGCGGCATCGATTCGCTGGATGCGCTCGTCACGCGCACGCTGAATGTCTACCGGCCCGAGGATGAAAGGCGTTTTGCCCGCGAGGATTTCGAGGATATCCGCCTGCTCGTGGAACCGGCGGCCCGAAAGCAGGAGGTGGAACTGGCCTTCGAGATCAAGGTGCCGGGCCCGGTCAATATTGCCGCCAGTGGTGTTCGGCAGGTTCTGCTCAACCTTTTGCTCAACGCGGTTGCTGTCTCGCCCCGTTCCGGGCGCGTCTGCCTTGAAGCCCGGATCGTGGAGCAACAACTCACATGCCTGGTCAGCGACGAGGGGCCGGGCATGGAGCAAAGCCATATTCGCCGCCTGTTGGGCGAGGACGCGCAGGATATCCGCTCGCGCCGGATCGGGATTGATGCGATCGTATCGATCTTGGGTGATCTGAATGCGCGCGTTTCCGTGCAAGGCAATGCCGGGGGCGGAACCGCCGTCCGTGTTGAAATCCCACTGGAAGCGCAGCCATGAATTCTTCGGCACCAGCCATGGGCGGCAGGGACGGGGCCAAGATCCTGTTGATCGAGGATGACCCCACGCTCGGGCCGGCGATGTCGCAGCGCCTGCGCCTGGAAGGCTTTGACGTCTTCCTTGCACCGGATGGCGCTTCGGCCATCCGCAAGGCGCGTGCCTTTCCGCCTGACCTTGTTCTGAGCGATATGCGCCTCCCGGACGGCACCGGCGAGGATGTTTTCCGGCAGATCACGGGAACCCTGGGGCTTCTCCCATACATCTTCATGACGGCCTTCGGGGAGGTTCAACAGGCCGTGCGCCTGGTGAAAGCCGGCGCGCGTGACTACCTCATCAAACCGGTCGATACCGACGCGCTCGTCACCCTCATCCAGCAGATGGTCCAAAGGGCAGAATCCGTGGCGCTGGAAAAGGATCGGAGAGAACAGCGCACAAGTTCCATGAACGCCTTCGAGGCCACCCTCGGAAAGGCGGCGCGCAGCGATCTTCCTCTTTTGCTCTTGGGCGAAACAGGCGTTGGCAAGGAACGGGCTGCACGCCTCGCGCATGCTGCCTCTCGCTGCGCCTCCGGCCCCTTCGTTCCGCTGAATTGCGCGGCACTCCCGCTGGATCTCGCGGAGAGTCTGCTCTTTGGCCACGAAAAGGGAGCCTTCACGGGCGCCGTCTCCCGGATGCCGGGTGTGGTGCGGGAGGCGGATCAGGGCACGCTGTTTCTGGATGAAATCGCCGAATTGCCAATCGCGCTTCAATCCAAGCTCCTCCGCTTGCTTCAGGAGAAGACCTACCGGCCCGTCGGCGCGATCGAGCAGCGATCCTTTGGCGGCCGGGTGATTGCCGCAACGCATCGCGATCTGAAGGCCATGATCGCAGCCGGAACCTTTCGGGAAGACCTGTATTTCCGTCTGGCGGTGATCGAACTCGTGATTCCCCCTTTGCGAGAGCGACGGGATGAGATCGTTCCGCTCGCGAACGCGTTCCTCGCGGGCTCGGCCCCCGAGGGTCAATCTCTCTCCATTTCGGCCGAAGCGATGCCCTTGCTTCTCGATCATTCGTGGCCGGGCAATATTCGAGAATTGCGCAACCGGATCGAACGCGCGGCCGCCCTTCGCGACCATGATGTGCTGACATCGGCTGATCTGTTTCCAGAGCGCGCCCCTGTGAACGCCCGATCCGACCTCGACGCCGATCAAACCCTGGAAGCCGTCGCCGAGGCGGCCATCCGCAGCCGGGTCGCGGCCGCGCTTCAGGCCACGGGGGGCAATCAAACGGAGGCCGCGCGCAGGCTTGGCGTCTCTCGAACGACGGTCTGGAAGTATTCGAAATAGACGCTGGCCGATCCATGTTCCACACGTCGCAAGACAAGTCAGGCGTCATGGGCGGTGTTGCGAATTCAATGACTTGACAGGATAGCGCCATGGTGACCCGGCCGCCCTGCCGCCGAAATCACCATTGCCGCTGGGCAGTGAGCCCTGTGAAGGCGATCAGCCGATGGTCGCGCAGCGCTTCGGGGGCATCCGGCGTGTCTGCTGTCGCGAGATCGGCCGGCGCAGGCCCGAGCACGCCGCGGACGGCACTCACCTTGCCAGCGATATCGCCTGGATCGGCGAGAAGGCCGATGCGGATCGCGACATCCACGCCATCTTCCACGAGGTTCATCATCCGGCCGGAGAGCTGAAGCTCGCCGCGCAGCTTGTGGTGAAGGTTCATGAACGCGCAGATCAGCGGCGCGGACACGACGAAACGCCCCATGGGTTCGCCGCGTTCGCTTTCGGCCTTGTGTTCGGCATCGTCGAGATCGGTCAGGATGCGGCGGCTGCGCTCGAGAAAGTTTTGCCCGGCATCCGTCAGGCTCACGGCCCGGCACCATCGGGGTTCCAATCAAGCCTCGCAGCGTTCCGCGTGTCGATGACCGGCGGGTCATGAATGAAATTTCCAGAGTGATGCGGTCGGGCGCTTTCTGGTCTGACCTGGCGGTGGCGGAGAGGAAAGCATGGGCCAGAAGCCCGCCCAAGGCCAAATGCAAGGGTCCGATCTGCTTCTTGAAACATATCTGCAAGGTGCGCGCTTTCGTCGAGCGCCTCTTCAGCAAGGCTTGCCCCCGGACTTGCTCCGTGAAGCCGGCACCTGCGCCGCAGAGCCATCCGCTACGACAAGCTCGCAGAACATTGCACCGCAGCCCTCAAGCTCTTCGCCTTCCGAGTTTGATTTGCGTTTGCGTTCGCCGATCACTCGGCATCAGTCGAGAACTGGCCGGATTCCAGCAAATCCGAGAACAGGCCGGGCCGGTTGGCCAGCGCCGCAAAGGTGCCGTGCTGCACAATCGTGCCGCGATCCATCACATAGAGGCGGTCACAAGCCTGCAGGGTCTCGAGCCGATGCGCCACGGCAAGGATGCTGATGCCGAGGGCCCGCAGCGAGCGCGTGATCATGGCCTGCGCGGCCGGATCGAGCGCGCTGCTCGCCTCATCGAGCAGGACGATTTTCGGGCGGCTCGCCAGCGCGCGGGCAAAGAGCAGGCGCTGCACCTGGCCGCCCGAGAACATGGGGTTCGCATCGCCCACGACCGTGCCGAGGCCAAGCGGCATCGCCTCGACCTCGGCCCGAATGCCAGCGAGCGCGAGGCATTCAAGAATTGTCACATCGGAAATCGGCAGGCCGAGGGCGATGTTTTCGCGCAGGGTCCCGGGAAAAAGGCTCGCGCCTTGTCCCACGATGCCGATCCGGCGGCGGATGGCCGGCATGTCCAGCGTGCGGATGTCGGCCCCGTCGATGAAGACCGCGCCTGTTTCGGGCATTTTCATGCCAAGGATGACATGCAGCAATGTGGACTTGCCCGAACCCGAGGGGCCAGTGATGCCGACATACTCGCCGGGCTTGATCTCCATACTGGAATTGCTGAGCGCGAGCACATGGTCGGCCTGATAGCGATAGCTCGCCGCAACGACGCGGATCGCGCCCTTCAGCGCCAGAAGGTGTTCGCCCTGGCTTGAGCGGAGCGGCACGCTGGCGAGCAGGGGCTCGGCGAGTTTCCATTCCCGCGCGAGCATGAAGGATTGCCCGATTGCGCCGATCCCCGCGTGAACCGCGCCGATGACCACCGTCGTCGCCAGGATGAAGGGAATGCTGGCCTCGCCCGGCAGGGTGGTGGCCGTCAGGATCACTGCGCCGATGGCCAGTGCCAGCAGCAGCGGTTCCAGCGCGGCGGCAAGGCCGGAGGCGATCGCGGCCAGCCGCGAGGAGGCCCGTTGGCGGCGCTGCTGTGTCTCGAAGCCTCCTGTCCAATGGTTGAAGACGGAAGGTTCCGCGCCGCTCGCGCGAACGGTCTCGATGTTCACGAAACCCTCATAGGCGGTCACCTTCCAGTTCGCGGGCGCGCTGCCCGGCGAAGGAACAATCGCCCTCTGCTGCAGAAGCACGATGCTCGCGGAAAGGGTGGTCATCAGCACCGCACCGGAGAAGACCGCCAGCGCCGCAACCGGCGCGCTGGAGGCCATGACCAGCAGGCTCGGCAGGGCCAGGAGCAGGCTCGCCCAAAGGGCAAGCGCCAGCTTCCAGACCGCGCGATGCCAGCCTTCCACGCTGCGGATGGCCAGTGCCATGATCGGTGGTGGAACGGGCAAGCGCTTTTCCGGCGGCAGTCGCACCGCGCGATTCATTGCGGCGGCGCGCAGCATGGAGCCGAGCCTGCCTTCGATGCGCGCCAGCGCGAGCCCGGATGCAAGCTGCACGGCGGCATGGCAGGCGAGCAGCATCGCGAGTATCAGGGCGATCTCGGCGAGCAGCCTCATCTCGCGGCCGGGGATGATCGTGCTGATGATCTGCGCCGCGAGGATCGGCATGAACGCCATCAGCAGGCCGGCGAGAACCATCATGCCGGCATAACCCGCAAGCTCGCCGGTCGCCATCTTCCAGCCGAACATTGCCAGCGCGGCGCGCGTGACGGGCTTTTCGGGCAGGCACGGCCCCAGCAGGAAGCCGCGATCCTCGAAGCCGTGATCGGCCGTTTTTTCGAGCCAACGTGTCTCGGCCGGCGCAGCGGGATGCACGATGCGCTGGCGCGTGCCCTTTCGCAGCACCAGCAGCATCTCGCCAGTGTCGCGCCGCATGACGAGAATCGGTGCTGTGGCATGGGCGAGGGATCTGGCATCGACCGTGACAGGCCGCAGCAGGAGCCCGGCGGCTTCGCCGATGCGGCGCAGGCTCTCTTCCGTTGCTTCACCGGCATGGGGCATGGGCAGGTATCTGGCCTCGATGCCCAGTGCCTGGGCCCCGATGCGCATCAGCCGCTGCATCGGGTGCTCGGCCCGTCGCAAATCCTGGCCGAGAACCCGCTCGATATGCCCGATATTCTCGGCCAACGCCTCGAAGGCGGGTGACATGATGCCCCCGGCGCCGCTCATGCGCACCTCCGGGCCGGGGTGGCGTCCTTGGCCGGCGTTGATTTCGCCTCGCCGCGTATGATGCGCCCGCCGCCGGCGATCAGCACGAGTTCATCGCAGCGCATGGCGGTTCCCACCCGATGCGTCACGATCAG
>Ga0068877_10004426_pt1 | contig 10991 bp, 8 predicted proteins | sample NOAtaG_FD_66437 | JGI IMG/M metagenome (GOLD analysis project Ga0068877, IMG submission 66437) | Freshwater lake microbial communities from Lake Erie, under a cyanobacterial bloom - NOAA_Erie_Diel6S_1000h metaG | ecosystem: Environmental > Aquatic > Freshwater > Lake | place: USA: Ohio, Lake... | reverse complement strand
TGCCGATCCCGAAGGCCGGCCGCGAGGCGCACCTGCGCGACAACTTCGGCGCCACCGCGCTGCGGCTGGCGCCCGAGGACCTCGCCGCGCTCGACCTTGCCTTCCCGCCGCCGCTTGCCAAGCAGCCGCTGGCCCTGACCTGAGAGGGTGAGAGGCCATCGATCATGGCCGCTGTGACTGCCCCCGAGTGACTGCCCGCGAGTGACTGCCCGCGGCGCCCCGCTCGGCGGTGCAGACGCACGCCGCAGCCCGCGCTGCGGCTGCGCTCAGCGCCTGGATCGGGACGTCCCGGACAGCCCCCTCGGCCACGCCGGATGGCCTCTCACCCACTGGGCCCCGCGCCGCCCGGCGCCCCGCCGGTGCGCGCGTCCCCATTGCAGGGGACGGGGCTGTCCGGAAGAGCCCCTGCCGCCCGTACTGGCTTGGGAACGGCCGTGCGCTTTCGATGCCGGCTAGGGGGGACGGGTGATGCCGACGAGGGTTGGGATCTGCGCGCGCTGCCTGCGCCAGGGCAGGGCGCACGCGGGCGGGTTGGTCGGGACGGTTGCGCTGCTGCTGGGCGCCTGCGGCGCGGTGCACTCCACGGCGCCCATGGCCGACGCGGCGGCGGCCGATGCGCGCGCGGCGCAATCGGGGCTGGCGATGGCTCCGTCGGCGGCCGACCTGCCGGGCGAACGGGCGGTCGGGCAGCCGGTGGAGGCGTCTGCCGCGCCATCGATCGCATCGCGCGGCCTGTCGGCGGACGCATCCATCGCCGTCGCCGCGCCCCCTCGCGGCGAATCCGCCGAGGCGCAGGCCACCGCTGCGTCGGCGACCGACACCCTCGACCCGCGCAGCGCCGAAGTCATCGAGCGCTGGCTCGGCGATCGCGCGGTGGTCGTGGAACTGCGCGGCCCGGACCTGCAGGCGCTCGAGGACGCCCTGGGCACCGTCTGGGGCCTGATGGCCGCCTACGGGCTCGACGGCGATGCACCGGTGTTCGTGCATGCCGCCGACCGCCGCAGCGGCACGGTGCTCGCGGCACGGTTGCGCGCCGCGGGCCTGCGGCAGGTGAGGATCGTCACGCCCTGAGCCGGCCCGCAAGAGCGCGAAGGCGGCCCGCGGGCCGCCTTCGCAGGGACGCGGACCCCCGGGGGAGGCTAGCTGCCCGCGCCCTCGCGCGCGGCCCGGCCCTCGGTGCGCTCGATCTTCGGCGCCGTCTTCACGCTCCACAGCATCGTGATGGCCAGGATGGACACGACCACCGCCAGGCTCACCGCCACCGGGATCTTGAACACGTCGATCAGCATCATCTTGGTGCCGATGAAGACCAGGATCACCGCCAGGCCGTAGCTCAGCAGGTGGAACTTGGCAGCGATCGCCGCGAGCAGGAAGTACATCGCGCGCAGGCCGAGGATGGCGAAGATGTTGCTCGTCAGCACGATGAACGGGTCCATCGTGATGGCGAAGATGGCCGGGATCGAGTCGACCGCGAAGATCACGTCGGTGATGCCCACCAGCACGATCACCAGCAGCAGCGGGGTCGCGATCCGACGGCCGTTCTCGATCGTGAAGAACTTCTCCCCGTCGAAGGACTTGCTGACCGGCATCAGGCGCCGCAGCAGCCGCAGCGCCGGGTTGCTCTCCAGGTCGGGCTCCTGCCCGGCGGCCCACCACATCTTGATGCCGGTGATGACGAGGAAGGCACCGAACACGTAGAGGATCCAGTGGAACTGCTGGATCAGCCAGGCACCCACCAGGATCATCACCGTGCGCAGCACGATCGCGCCGATGATGCCGATCATCAGCACCCGCTTCTGGAACTCGGGCGGCACCGCGAAGTAGGTGAAGATCATCAGGAACACGAAGATGTTGTCCACCGCCAGGCTCTTCTCGATGAGGTAGCCGGTGAGGAACTCCATGCTCTTCGTGTTGGCCATGGCGACGCCGTGGTCCTGGTAGACCGCCCACCAGAACAGGCCGTTGAACGCGAAGCTGAGCAGCACCCAGACGATCGACCAGTTCAGCGCCTCCTTCACGCCGACGGCGTGGGCGCCCTGCTTCTTCAGCACGACGAAGTCGACGAACAGGGCCACGATGACCGAGACGACGAAGAAGATCCAGAGCCAGAGCGGCGCGATGGTGTCCATGGACACTCCCGGTTGTGCCCGGGCGTTGCGCCGGGCAGGGTGGTGGAGTCGCGCCGAAAGGTCTTGCGACAGCGCCCGAGCGTGTGCTCGACGGCTGCTGCGGGCCCGGAAGCGAGGCCGGCTGCGTGGGCCGGTGCTTCGTATTGACGGGCTGACGCGACGCACGACGGCGGACTGCACCGCGGGCGCCAGCTACTCCCCTCTCGACGACGGGGATTGTGGCGGTGTGCCGATGGCCCCGCGCCGCCCGGGGCGATGCGGTCTTTGGTCACGCCGCACGCCGCACGCCGGGCGTCGAAGCCCGGCCCGGCCCGCGGGTCAGTCCTCGTCGCGGACCTGGAACTGGCCGACGAGCTGCTGCTGCACCGCGGGCGGCACGGCCTCGTAGTGGCTGAGCTCGATCGTGTAGCTGCCCTGGCCGGCGGTCATGGCGTTGAGGCGGTTCTGGTATCCCGCGAGCTCCGACAGCGGCGCCTGGCCGCGGATGACGACGTTGCCGCTGGCGCCGTTGGCCGTGCCGTTGACGAGGCCGCGCTTGCCCGACAGGTCGCCGGTGATGTCGCCCATGGCCGAGTCCGGCGCCGCGATCTCGACCCGGACCACCGGCTCCAGCACGATCGGCCGCGCCTCGCGGACGGCCTGCAGGAAGGCCTTCCGGCCCGCGGTGACGAAGGCGATCTCCTTGCTGTCGACGCTGTGGTGCTTGCCGTCGTACACGGTGACCTTGACGTCGACCACCGGGTAGCCGGCGATCGCCCCGCCGGCGAGCACCTCGCGCACGCCCTTCTCGACCGCGGGGATGAACTGGTTGGGGATCACGCCGCCCTTGACCTCGTCGACGAACTCGAAGCCCGCGCCGCGCGGCAGCGGCTCGACGCGCAGGAAGACCTCGCCGAACTGGCCCGCGCCGCCGGTCTGCTTCTTGTGCCGGTGGTGGCCCTCGGCCCGCGCGGTGATCGTCTCGCGGTAGGCGATGCGCGGCGGGCGCGTGACGACCTCGAAGCGGTAGGTCTCCTTCATCCGCTCGAGAAGCACGCGCAGGTGCAGCTCGCCGAGCCCGTAGACCACCGTCTCGTTGGTCACCGCCACGTGCTCGAGGCGCAGGCACGGGTCCTCGTCGACCAGCTTGCCGAGGATCTCCCACATCTTCTGTTCGTCGCCGCGCTTCCTGGCCTCGACCGCGATGCCGTGCACCGGCTTTGGGAAGTCGAGGGGCTTCAGGTGGATGTGGTCGTCCTCGGCCGCGTCGTGCAGCACCGCGTCGAAGTGGATGTCGTCGACCTTGGCCACCGCGCAGATGTCGCCAGGCAGCGCCCGCGGGACCTCGACGTGCTCCTTGCCCTGCAGCAGGAACACGTGCCCGACCTTGAAGGGCTTGCGGCCGTCGCCGATGTAGAGCAGCGAGTCCTTGGTGACCGTGCCCTGGTGCACGCGGAAGACGCCCATGCGGCCGACGTAGGGGTCGACAGTGACCTTGAACACGTGCGCCAGCACGTGGCGGGAGGGGTCGACCTCGGCGTGCATCAGCGTGGCCGACTCGCCCTCGCCCTTCAGGAAGTCGGGCAGGTTGGCCTCGGTCGGGTTGGGCAGCAGCTTGACGATGATGTCGAGAAGCTCGGCCACGCCCGCGCCGCTGCGCGCCGAGACGAAGCACACCGGGATCAGGTGCCCCTCGCGCAGCGCCTGCTCGAGCGGCGCGTGCAGCTCGCTCGCATCGACGTCGCCGTCGTTCAGGTAGCGGTCGACGAACCCGGCGTCGACCTCGACCACCTGCTCCACCAGCGCGCGGTGCGCGGCGTCGACGCTGCCGAAGTCGCTGTGGCCGTCGCGGTTGTAGAAGCAGTCGACGACCTTGCTCGCGCCGGCATCGGGCAGGTTGATCGGAAGACACTCCTTGCCGAAGCGCGCCTGGATGCGGGCCAGCAGCGCCGCGAGGTCGACGCCCTGGGCGTCGATCTTGTTGACGACGATGATGCGGTCGAGCTGGCGCGCGGCCGCATAGTCCATCATCCGCTCGGCCATCGGTTCGATGCCGGCGGCCGCGTTGATGACGATGGCGGCCGTCTCCACCGCCTCCAGCGCAGGCAGGCTCTGGCCGAGGAAGTCGCTTGCGCCGGGTGTGTCGATCAGGTGCACACGGGTGCCGGCGTGGTTCAGGTGCAGCACCGCGCTGTTCAGCGAGTGCTGCATCCGGCGCTCGAGCGGGTCGTAGTCGCTGACGGTCGTGCCGCGCTCCAGGGTGCCGGCGGCGCCGATCATGCCGCTGCGCACGAGCAGCGCCTCGGCCAGACTTGTCTTGCCGCTGGAGGCCGGGCCGACCAGCGCGAGGGTGCGGATGGCCGCGACGCCGCTGGAGGCACCGGCGCCGGGCGAGGATGGGCTGGGCATGGGGGTTCTCCTGACGGCGCCGGGGCCGGCCGGGGCCCCGTGCGGCGGGGCGCTGCGGCTGCCGGCCAGAGGGCCTGTCCCAGGGTAAGGGATCGGCCCCGGGCTCGCAAGGGTGGTCGCCGCAGGCGCGCTTGAGTAAGGTCAACGCCATGCCGCCTGCTCCGCCGACCGCCACCGACCCCGTCCCCCCGCGCCGCGTGCTGCCGGTGATCGTGCTCGCGCAGCTGCTGGGCACCTCGCCCTGGTTCGCCGTCAACGCCGTGATGCCCGACCTGGAGCGCGCGCACGGCTGGGGCGCGGCCGCGGTGGGCACGCTCAGCGCGGCGCTGCAGCTCGGCTTCGTCGCCGGGACGCTGCTGTTCGCCCTGCTGGCGGTGTCGGACCGCTTCGCGGCCCGGCGCGTCTTCCTGGCCTGCGCGCTGGCGGCCGCGGCCTGCACGCTGGCCGCTGTCGCGGCGGCCTCGTCGCTGCCGGCGCTCGTCGCGCTGCGCGCGCTGACGGGCTTCTTCCTCGCCGGCATCTACCCGGTGGGGATGAAGATCGCGGCGCAGTGGTTCCCGCGCGGGCTCGGCTTCGCGCTCGGCTGGCTGGTGGGCGCCCTGGTGCTCGGCAGTGCCAGCCCGCATGCGCTGCGGGCGCTCAGTGCGGAAGGCGGCGGGTTGGCGGCGGGCGCAGGTGCCGCAGGGGGAGACTGGCAGCTCGTCCTCATCGCCGTCGCTGCGCTGGCGGCCACCGCGGGCGCCGCCGTCATCACGCTGGTGCCGGAGCCGCCGGGCGCGCCCCGTGGGGCGGCGCTGCCCGCGCTGCGGCTGGCGGCGCTGGCCGAGCTGTGGCGCAACCCGCGCGTGCGGGCCTCGGCCGGCGGCTACTTCGGGCACATGTGGGAGCTCTACACGATGTGGGTGCTGGTGCCGGTGGTGCTGGCGGCGCGCCTGGCCGACTCGGTGGCGGTGTCGTGGGCGTCCTTCCTGGTGCTGGGGGCCGGCGCGCTGGGCTGCATCGGCGGCGGCCTGCTGGTGCACCGCGTCGGCGGCGCGCGCGTGGCTGGCGCGCAGCTGGCCACCAGCGGCCTGTGCTGCCTGGCAGCGCCGTGGATGCTGACCGCGCCGATCCCCGTCTTCATGGCGTGGCTGCTGCTGTGGGGCATCACGGTCGCCGGCGACTCGCCGCAGTTCAGCGCCCTCACCGCGAGCAACGCCCCGCGCGAGGCGGTGGGCAGCCTGCTCACGCTCGTCAACAGCATCGGCTTCGCGATCTCGGCCGTCTCGATCGAGCTGTTCGTGCGGCTGGCGGCGACGCAGCCGCTGGCCGAACTGCTGCCCTGGCTCGCCGTGGGGCCGTTGATCGGGCTGGTGATGCTGCGGCCGCTGCTGGCGCTACAACGTGCGCCGTGATGGGCCCGAGCCGACGCGACCTGCTGCTTGCCGCGCTGCCGGCCCCGCTGTCGGGTGCACTGGTGGTGGCGCTTCCGGCCGCGGCGCAGGCCCAACCGGCCGTGCTCGAGCGCACGATCCCGTCGAGCGGCGAGCGCATCGCCGCCGTGGGTCTCGGCACCTGGCTGACCTTCGACCTGCCGATCGGGGACGCCGAGGGGCTGGCGCGGCGGCGCGCGGTGCTCGATCGCTTCTTCGCCGGCGGCGGCCGCCTCGTCGACAGCTCGCCCATGTACGGTTACGCCGAGGCGGTGCTGGGCGAGTTGCTCGCGCGCCCGGAGCCGCGCCTGTTCAGCGCCACCAAGGTGTGGACCGGCATCGCCGGCTACGGGCCGACGCAGATGCGGCGCTCGCTCGGGCTGTGGCGGCTGCCGCGCGTGGACCTGATGCAGGTGCACAACCTGCTCGCCTGGCGCGAGCACCTGAGCACGCTGCGGGCCTGGAAGGACGAGGGTCGCATCCGCCACCTCGGCGTCACGACCTCGCACGGGCGCGCCCACGACGAGGTCGAGCGCATCCTGCGCGGCGAGAGGATCGACTTCCTGCAGATCACCTACAGCCCCGTCGACCGCAGCGCCGAGCCGCTGCTGGGCCTGGCGGCTGAGCGCGGCGTGGCCGTCATCGTCAACCGGCCGTTCGACGGCGGCGCGCTGCTGCAGCGCTTGGCCCGGCGGCCGCTGCCGGCGCTGGCGCGCGAGCTCGGCTGCGACAGCTGGGCCGCGCTGGTGCTGAAGTGGGAGCTGGCCCACCCGGCCGTGACGTGCGCGATCCCGGCCACGACGAACCCGCTGCACGTGACGCAGAACCTGCAGGCGCTGCGCGGCCCGCTGCCCGACCGCAGGCAGCGCGAGGCGCTGCTGCGGGCGTTCGCCTGATCGGGCGGGCTGCCGGCGCCGCGCCGCGCCAGGCCACACCGCGCCGCGCCGGGCCGCGGCCCGCGTCGGCCTGCACCGGCCCCTACTGGAACGCCACCTCGGCGAAGCTCCTCAGCTTGCGGCTGTGCAGCGCGCCGGGCCGCTCCCGGCGCAGCAGCTCGACGGCGCGCACGCCGATGCGCAGGTGCTGGTCGACACGTTCGCGGTAGAAGGTGTTGGCCATGCCGGGCAGCTTGATCTCGCCGTGCAGCGGCTTGTCGCTCACGCACAGCAGCGTGCCGTAGGGCACGCGGAAGCGGAAGCCGTTGGCGGCGATGGTGGCGCTCTCCATGTCCAGCGCCACCGCGCGGCTCTGGCTGAAGCGGCGCTCGGGGCCCGGGTGCGGCAGCAGCTCCCAGTTGCGGTTGTCGGTGCTGACGACGGTGCCGGTGCGCAGCACCTTCTTCAGCTCGTAGCCCTGCAGCCGGGTCACGTCGGCCACCGCCTGCTCCAGCGCCATCTGCACCTCGGCCAGCGCCGGGATCGGCACCCACGCCGGCAGGTCCTCGTCGAGCACGTGGTCCTCGCGCATGTAGGCGTGCGCGAGCACGTAGTCGCCCAGCTGCTGGCTGTTGCGCAGCCCCGCGCAGTGGCCGAGCATCAGCCAGGCGTGCGGGCGCAGCACCGCCACGTGATCGGTGATGGTCTTGGCGTTGGCCGGGCCGACGCCGATGTTGACCATCGTGATGCCGTCGTGCCCCGGCCGCACCAGGTGGTAGGCCGGCATCTGCGGCAGCCGCGGAGGCGGTGTGCCGGCGCCGGCCGCACCGCCGCGCAGGGTGGTGACGTTGCCCGGCTCGACGAAGGCCGCGTAGTCGGCCTGCGGGTCGGCCACCAGCGCACGTCCGAGGCGGATGAACTCGTCGACGTAGAACTGGTAGTTCGTGAACAGGACGAAGTTCTGGAAGTGCTCGGGTGCCGTGCCGGTGTAGTGGCGCAGCCGCTGCAGCGAGTAGTCCACCCGCGGCGCGGTGAACAGCGCCAGCGGCTGCGGCGTGCCCGGCGGCGGCTCGTGCGTGCCGTTGGCGATGCCGTCGTCCATGCTCGCCAGGTCGGGCAGGTCGAACAGGTCGCGCAGCTGGAGCCGCCGCCCGGCGTCGAGCGTGCCTTCGAGATGGTCGCTCTCGGCGAGCGCGAAGTGCACCGGGATCGGCTGGCTGCTGGTGCCGACCTCGATCGGCACGCCGTGGTTGGCCAGCAGCAGCCGGAACTGCTCGCGGTAGTAGTCGGCGAACAGGTCCGGCCGCGTCAGCGTCGTCTCGTAGCTGCCGGGGCCGGCGACGAAGCCGTAGCTCAGGCGCGAGTCGGCGCGCGCCACCGTGTCGGTGCGCACGCGGACGAAGGGATAGCAGGCGCGCACGCCGTCGCCGGGCCGGCCGAGCTCCTCGCCGGCGACGAAGCGCTGCAGCGCGTCGCGCAGGTGCTCGGTGCTGGAGCGGTAGATCGCCTGCACCTGGGCGAGCGCGGCGTCGGCGTCGTCGAACGTGGCGGGAGCGATGAACAGCGGCAGGCGGGGCATGCGGCATTCTGCCCTCACGGGTCGCGCAAGGCGTGCCGGGTGCCGGCGGCGGTGCCGGCACGCTCCGCCCGCATCCGGGCGCCCGCCGTGGCCCTCAGGCGCTGGCCGCGTCCAGCCTGGCGACCTGCGCCGGCGTCAGCGCGAGGCGCGCCGCGGCGGCCAGCTCCTGCCACTGCGCCACCGACGTGGCGCTGGCGATCGGCGCGGTGATGCCGTCGCGCGCGATCTGCCACGCCAGTGCCACCTGGGCTGCAGTGGCGCGCTCGCCGGCGTGCTCGGCGGCCACCGCGTCCAGCGCCGCCAGCACCGCGAAACCGCGCGGCGAGAGATAGGCCTCGACGCCGCTGCCGCGCACACTCCGCCCGAGGTCGGCCTCGCTGCGGTACTTGCCGGTGAGGAAGCCGCGCGCCAGCGCGAAGTAGTTGATCACGCCCAGGCCCTCGGCGCGCACCAGCGGCTCGAGCGCGGCCTCGTACCCGGCGCGCTCCATCAGGTTGTAGTGCGGCTGCAGCGTCTCGTAGCGGGGCAGGCCGAGGCGCGCGCTGACCGCCAGCGCCTCGGCCAGGCGTGCCGCGTCGTGGTTGCTGGCGCCGATCGCGCGCACCTTGCCCTCGCGGATCAGCTCGGCGAAGGCGCCCAGCGTCTCCTCGAGGGGCGTGTCCGGGTCGTCGCGGTGTGCCTGGTACAGGTCGATGCGCTCGACCTGCAGCCGCGCGAGCGACTCGTGCACGGCCTGGCGGATCCAGCGCCGCGACAGGCCGCCCCGGCCGCTGCCCTCGTCGCCCATCGCCATGCCCACCTTGGTGGCGATGACGACGCGCTCGCGCAGCGCCGGCCCGCGCGCCTTCAGCCAGCGCCCGACGATGGCCTCGCTCTCGCCGCCGGCGTGGCCCGGCACCCAGCGCGAGTAGACGTCGGCGGTGTCGACGAGCTGGAAGCCACCCTCGACGAATGCGTCGAGCAGCGCGAACGAGGTTGGCTCGTCGGCGGTCCAGCCGAACACGTTGCCGCCGAAGGCGAGCGGCGCGACCCGCAGGCCGGAGCGGCCCAGCGGGCGCAGCGGGGGCGGCGGAACGTAGGCTGGCATCGGCGGGCCCCTAAAGGATGAAGCGGGAGAGGTCCTCGTTGCGCGCCAGGTCGCCCAGGCGCGCATCCACCGTCGCGGCGTCGAGCACGACGGCCTGGCCGCCGCGCTCGGGCGCGTCGAAGCTGACTTCGTCGAGCAGGCGCTCCATCACGGTGGCCAGCCGCCGCGCCCCGATGTTCTCGGTGCGCTCGTTCACCTCGAACGCGATCTCGGCCAGGCGCCGCACCGCGTCGGGCGTGAACTCGAGCGTCACCCCCTCGGTGGCCAGCAGCGCCTGGTACTGCTTGATCAGGCTGGCCTGCGTGCTGGTCAGGATGGCCTCGAAGTCGGCCACCGACAGCGAGGCCAGCTCGACGCGGATCGGGAAGCGCCCCTGCAGCTCGGGGATCAGGTCGCTCGGCCGGGCGAGGTGGAACGCGCCGCTGGCGATGAACAGGATGTGGTCCGTCTTCACCATGCCGTACTTGGTGTTGACGGTGGTGCCCTCCACCAGCGGCAGCAGGTCGCGCTGCACGCCCTGGCGGCTGACGTCGGCGCCGCCCGCCTCGGAGCGCGACGCGACCTTGTCGATCTCGTCGATGAAGACGATGCCGCTGGACTCGGCGTGCGCCAGCGCCGCGGTGCGGATCTCGTCCTCGTTGACGAGGCGCGCCGCCTCCTCCTCGGTCAGCCGCTCGAGGGCCTCGCGGATGGTGACCTTGCGCGTCTTGCGCTTGCCGGCGCCCATCTGCGAGAACAGGCCCTTGAGCTGCTCGGCCATCTCGTCCATGCCGGGCAGGTTCTGCGGACCCAGGATCTCGAGCGCGGGCTTGGGCTCGGCGAGCTCGATCTCGATCTCCTTGTCGGCGAGGCTGCCCTCGCGCAGGCGCTTGCGCATCACCTGGCGGGCCGCGTTGTCGGCCGGCGGGGCGTCGGTCACGAAGCCGGCGCCGCGCGGCGGCGGCACCAGGATGTCGAGCACGCGGTCCTCGGCGGCGTCCTCGGCCAGCGTGCGCCGGGCCCGCATCTGCCGCTCGCGCTCCTGCTTGACGGCGACGTCGGCCAGGTCGCGGACGATCGTGTCGACGTCCTTGCCAACGTAGCCCACCTCGGTGAACTTGGTGGCCTCGACCTTGACGAAGGGCGCGCCGGCCAGCCGCGCGAGGCGACGCGCGATCTCCGTCTTGCCGACGCCGGTGGGGCCGATCATCAGGATGTTCTTCGGCGTGATCTCGGAGCGCAGCGGCCCTTCGACCTGCTGGCGCCGCCAGCGGTTGCGCAGCGCGATGGCCACCGCGCGCTTGGCCTCGCGCTGGCCGACGATGTGGCGGTCGAGCTCGGAGACGATCTCCTTCGGGGTCATGCTCATGATGCGGGGCCGAGGGTCTCGATCGTGTGGTGCTGGTTGGTGTAGATGCACAGCTCGCCGGCGATCGCGAGGCTGTTGCGGACGACCTGCTCGGCCGTCAGCGCGGTGTGCTCGAGCAGCGCGCGTGCCGCGGCCTGCGCGTAGGCGCCGCCGGAGCCGATGGCGACGATGCC
>Ga0068877_10004421_pt1 | contig 10996 bp, 11 predicted proteins | sample NOAtaG_FD_66437 | JGI IMG/M metagenome (GOLD analysis project Ga0068877, IMG submission 66437) | Freshwater lake microbial communities from Lake Erie, under a cyanobacterial bloom - NOAA_Erie_Diel6S_1000h metaG | ecosystem: Environmental > Aquatic > Freshwater > Lake | place: USA: Ohio, Lake... | reverse complement strand
ACCTTAAATTATACAGGCTAAAAGATATTCACACCAAACACTCAGTCAAAGGTGTCCTAAAATACAAAAAAATGTTTTTAATTTAAAAAAAGCATTAGCATTTAAGATAATTTATTAAAATAATTCATTTTAAACCCATGTAAACTTTGCAAAAATCTTGAGAATAATTATTGCATTTTTGAAATTATTGCAAATACAAAAATTATAACTCAAGACTGCTGCAAAAATCAGTACACTTGTATAGATAGGCACTGTGTGTTACTTTTATTAATACAAACCAATACTTAACATTTTGTGGAACAGGAACCAACGCAAGTAATATATATAAAATATATCTTTCATGTTTTTAAAAACAACACACAAGACATATTATATATACACTTGAGTAATGGTCATAATATTGTTGTTGCTGTGTATCTTCTTAGTAGTAGTAGTGGAGATAGTAGTGGTGGCAGTTGCAGTAGTTGTAGTAGCAATTACTAAATATCTTTGTAATAAAATTATTAAAATAATGGCTAAAACAATTAAAAACTCTGTGTAATAATCTACCTTAAATTTTTGAGGCTGAAGACACTCACACCAAACACTCAACTCAAAGGTGTTCTAAAAACAAACAAAAAATTTATTTTTGACCATGTTGCCTATTACAAGTTTTTATGCAGCACACACTCCTCCCCTCAGCTTTGCAGCCATTCTGTCCACACCAATGCCCTGCAGAAATGCAGAACACAATCTCCCTCTTAGTAATGCACACCTATCTTCTACAGCCATGCAGCACCCCCCTTGCTCCCTCATCACGCCCCCTTCAGCAATCTTCCCACCCCCCTCCCCTCAACCATGTTGTTTACACCCTTCCTTAAGCAAGCTTCTCACACACCATCCTCATCTAGGCCGCCAAAAACAATTAAAAATTTTGTGTAATAATCTACCTTTTATATCTGAGGCTGAAGATATTCATATCAAACACTAAACCCAACTCAATGGTGTCCTAAATACAAAAAATATTGGTAATTTATAAAACATTTATAATAATTCATAAAAATAATTAATTTAAAAAGCCAAATAAAACTTTGCAAAAATCTCAAGTATAATAAATGTTTTTACAAAATCTGAAAACACAAATATTATACTTAAGACTTCTGCAAAAAAAGCAGTGTGCCCATATAAATAGGCATTGCAAATAACAAATTTGTTTATTTTTAATAATACAAACTAATACTAACATTGTGTGGAAAGAAACCAACGCAAGTTACATATATAATGCCATCTCAATGTTTGTAAAAACAACATATATGAGACATTATATATATACTTGAGTAATGGTCAAAAATATTGTTGTTGTTGTGTAGATTCATGAGGTTGGGGTTCTTGAATCGTAGTGGTCGTGGTAGTGTTTTTAAACATGCGAAGCTGTTCCTCTTGACAAAAAGTTGAAATATGTGCTGTTAGACAAACAGATGAATGGTTAGTAATAATTTCTAAATAATATTCCAGCATATGTTTATCAATTGTGATAAACAGTACAGTATAACTAAAATTTATTTAAAGCGTAAAAGCATTTTCTTTCGATGATCAGGAGACAGAATAGATGAAAGTAACTTTTCCATACGAGCTTTATCAGCCTGTTTTTGTTGATAATCCGACATTCTTGCTTTTTTCAAATCATTTGCTATATTTTCAGGTTCAAGTATAATGATTAAAATTGGATTAAATCTAACTTTTTTCATTTTTCTATGTTTTGCAATAACTATACGTGAACTGTCATTCAAAAATTATGTGACCTAAATAAGATATAGGTTTGCTGCTAAATATATGTTCTAAAAAATTAGGAATGAGAAATTTTTAGGTGAATGTTTGGTTGTCCTTGAATATGATTCAAAAGCAATTTGAAGACACGCAGTTTAATTGAATCAGAAACTAAACGAATATTAGCTTCAAATGGGATTTTAGTTTGGGGCGAGGTGCAATTTGGATTACTAGGTGGACACGATATTGATAAAATCCAATCTGTGGAAATATTTAAAAGTTCAAATAATGTGTATACAAGTTCTTTGTAGTTAGGATTTGGTTGTTTGGACATTTTACAAATTGATAAGTTTCGTAAACCAGAAATAGTTATTATAGCTGGTCGTTCAGACTTTCTTTGCAAAACATCTGCTTTAAAATCAATAATATCCAGTTGATTAAGTACTTTTTGAACTGTAATTTTTGAGGTCATTTTAAAATTTTCCTGAAATTAAAATTTATTTTTTTGTGACATATACATTAAGTTCATCAAGAGCATTTTCCTCTATATAATTAGAAATGAGAAACAGAACTTTGTCTTTTATACAGTGAGAAATTAAATGTATGTGAATTACATCTGAATGGGATTTTAATTTTTTAGTTTCCATGACCCAGTTTGGATTGACTTTACACAAAACTAAAAAATCTGCGATAAAAAGAGTCCAATCTGAAAAATTTGAAAATGACGGAATAGAGCTAACATTATTTATAGTAATAGTAGGTTCTTCATAAATATAATTTGCAAGTTGGGCAAACTTTTCAGTCAATTCGATAATCCTTTTTTTAATTTGTTTTTCAGTAAATATACCACGTGAAGAGGAACGAGAACTAATAGATTCTGATGCTGTGGAAGTCATAATGGTATTAGTATTGTCTGCAAAAAAAATATTAAATTTGTATTAGGTCATTTTTGTGTATAAAGTTTATAAATTTTTATCAATGTCTTTGCTTTTTGCAATTTTGTTATAAAAATATTGATTAATTCTTTTTACAGCAGTATTTTTTACATAGTAGTTTAACATTATAACTTGGACAAATTTAGAATCAACTGAATTTGCCTCAGACCATTTTACGTCTACTATCCAAGTTATTGGAATATTTGCTGCAGAAAACAAACTAAAAACAGAATCACAAAGGGTTTGTTTGGTATTTTTTTCTAAATTAATAAAGTGAAGATTATCTAATTGGATAATTTGAGGTTGGGACAGTTTATTATTAAGAATATATAAAGTATTTTGCAACTTTTCTATACAGTCATGAATGTATTGATCATTTAAAACATCTTTATCAGTATCTTTATTTAAATTACTCAAAGATTGTAAAGTTTGTCGGTAATTGTCATAATCTTGTTCTAAAATAACTGATTTTGTAGGTAATCCTAAGCCAACAGGTTTATCACAAGATGATGGACTAACTTGTAAAATATTTTTAGCTTCAGAACTTATAGTATTTGTAGAATTTCTAACATCAATCTTTAAAGATAATGATGATGATGGTGATGACAAAGTGTTAGTTAAATTTTGTTTTGAAGAAAGCATAGTAAATATAAGTCTGAAAAATTATCATAAACAAATTTCCAAAAAGTGCTATTTCCATATTTTTAAAGGAAGACTTCCAGTAGATGAAATAAAGTAACGTTTTATTGGAATGTAGTTTGAAAATAAATCTTTACTCATATAAGTTTTGAAAATTGCAAAATCATGAGATTTAGAAAAAATATTGTAACTAATGTTAGTATTTTTCTTATGGTCAACATTATCTTGTATAAATTGTTGCTGAAAAAATGTATTGCATCCCTTCATGTGCGAAACATTATTATTGTTAACTTTGTCATACAATATGTAACATTTTTCCCCAATGTATTTAGCTGCGCTAAAAAACCCCTCTTGCACCCATATTCCACTAATTTTATCGCCAGTTTCAAAATGTTTGTCAAAATTATTTCGAAAATTAGTTACTAATTCTGCATTAACATTATCTTCAAATTTTTCACTAGCAACAAGAAAGTGAGCACTGTCAGTGTCCATGTACAATAATTGAACTTTTGTTGGATCAAAATTACGTATTAAAAAGTCAAGTCGTTTTAGTAATATAATTTTGCTATAAAAAAGTATACTACAACCAACGTGACCGAGCATAGTTTCAAAAGGTTCATTTAAATTCTTTTTAATTTCAGCTAAAAAAACATTTGGAAGTAATTGTATGCATGAAATTAAATTTTTTCGTTTATTTTTGTTTGTTGCAATTTGACGATAATTTGTAAAACATTTAAATTTTGAGGAAACAAGATTACAAAGTGTAAAACCATAACAGGAATTTAGCATAAGTTTTAACAGTTCAGCTTTAATTTCCATAATTTGTTTTTTTTCTAGATTTGTTTCATTTTTTATTAAACTTTTAAAATCTCTTCTCATTTTTAGTTTTGTTTCAATTTGACTTCTCAAATAGGGTTCTAGTTGAAATAGCATAGCATGATATATATCTGGAGTATTTTCAAATCCGAATGTATTGTGTAACCAAACAAAATATTCGGAGCTTAAAATCATAAATTTGCAACTAGCATGGACGCTGATGACTCTTTGAGAAGAATAAAAATGTTTTAATTGTTTTTGCGTAAAATCAGAAAGATGTTTTAATTCATATTGAACTTTTTGTATTATAAAACCAAAAATTGGATTTTGACTAGACTTTTTAATTTCTAAATCTTTAACCACTATGTAACCGGTCAATTTTTTGGCTAAAATAGCTTCAAGAAAGGAATGATATTTATATTTACTTTTAAAGGGAAAAATTATTGGTTTTATAATTGGTATTTTGTGTGAAATAAAATTACATTCTGATAATTCTACGTATTCAAACTGTATATGATTTAAACCAAAGTGGGTTACATAATGGCTGTAAAGTGCCTTTATACTAGCTTTTACATTTTGAGTTTTTAAAAGTAATATTTTTTGATCATCATTATTTTCAACACTACACACACTTGAATGTCCATGACGAAAAACTGACTGATACTGAATAATTTTAATATGCAAATGAGAATTTAAATCAGATTTTACAGTGTATGTCAAAAACCCATCAACTGGGTATGGTCCAAAAAACAATTGACCTAACGCTGTAAAATTTGATTGAAAACGAATAATAATAATGTCGGTTGGTAAAGTAGCAAGGTATTGGTTAATTGCATTGTATTCATGAAAAAAACGAGGAGGTGTATTCAATAATCGAAATTTGTCGGTAGCATGATCCCCAAACATTCGCACATTCTCACAAAAACTTTGCACATTAATGCAAAAAGATTTTTTTATATTTTCGTGAGAATCAACATTGATAAATCGAGAATAAATTAAAGGCGTGCCAACTGGTAGCTTTTTTACACTTGCACTTGGATATAACGACCGTATGTCTATTGTGCTTATTCCTAATCCTTTATTTTGAAATGGTTTTTTTTCTGACTGAACATGAGCAAAATTTGGCCAGATATTAGGATCTAACTTTGATTCAACATAATTCAGATGTTCATTTATAATAGTATTATTGTCAATTTCCCCTTGAACAAAACTAGTGCAAAGCCCTCCTGTAACAGCAAGTTTAATAAAATAATTGCAAAATGAATTTGAAATATGCTTTGGAGCTAAAATATTTGTTATTTGTTTGGCTGGTTCAATTATGAAAAATTGTTGATAAGATAAGTTAGATTGTGAATAATTTCGACGCAAAAAAATGTTTATCGAATCACTCAAATAAGTTTGAAACAAAGTTAAAACTATAGAATGCAAAAGAAGACAATCTTGAATAAGGTAATAATTGCTGTATTCATACAAATTATTGAAACCATGCAAAATAAACAGTTCTTGAGCCTCAATTCTAGTTTGCAAAGAAGTAACTTTGCCTGAAAAATTATCACGCCAAAAATCTTCATCATATGGTTTCAATGATTCACATGTTTTAAGACTTTCAATAGAAATAGCTTGATCATATGGGAAACATAATTTTGAAACATTAAGATTAAAAAGTTTTCCTATTTTATCTAGCGACATATTGGCAGCAACTAAATTTCTTATATCTTTAATAAATAACACCATTGGCCATTTATCAGATTGAGGTTTACGTTTTACATACTTAAAAATATTGTCTCGACTTGAAAAATTATTTTTAACATCAATTTTAATTGTTGATATAGATGACCCTTTCTTAAAGATTTTTATTTTGTGATTTAGGTTTGTAAGAATTATTGTCAAACTGTTGCATATTAAATAATTATCATAATTTGATCCATTAAACGCCAAAAGTACACACTCAAAAATAATTTCTTGTAACCGATTATACATTAAACTAAAAACCCCTTTGTTTGTTTCTGTCAATTGTGATGTTTTAAATTTGTCTAGCAAACTTTTTAAAATAATATACTTTGTCAAAGATGCAAGAATATTTCGTTTGTAAATATAATTAATAAACTTGTAGATCATTTTAGTCGTGTTAATATGTGTAGGTTCTGTCCATACTACAGACTCTAAATTATTTTCTATGTGAAAAGTTTTAACATTATCGTTAGTAGCGGTCATATTTTCTAAACTCACTAATAAATTATGAGAACATTCATCTAACTTAAGATTTTCTAATTTGTCTTGAAAAAATGTCCAAGAAACATGTGTCCGTTGGTGACATAGATCAGAATTCATAAATTTTGAAAGTTTAAAATAAAGACATTTAGGTAAATGTTGTTGAAGAATATCGAGGATTTTTTGTACTGGCAGCATGTCACACAACCCTAAAACAGTTTTTAATATTTAAATTTATTAATGTTACCATTTTTTACATATAGGTTATGTTACCTATTATATATAATTGTTGAACACCTAAGATTACTTTTTTATGAGTTGTACTTTGAAAAGAATTTGTAAAAGAAGTATCATCAGGTATAATTTGAAGTTTTTTGTTCAATGCTTCTGTATCATAGCTAAAAAAAGATATAAAATAATAATTCTCAAAAAGCTAATTACTGCTAAAAAACCTACCTTATTAGAGAAATTTCACTACACGCTTTAAGTTGACGTTCTAGCAAAGGATTTGACATACCCAAAGCAACTAAAAACCAATTTCATAAAATACTAAAATAAAGTTAATAGTATTTTGTTAATATTTACCTAAATTTTCATATAAAAAGAATTTTTGCAGTTGATGAGATGCTGCAAATACACACACACATATATATATATAATACCAAATTATGTAAATTAAAAAACATTTACCTAGATTTTTATAATTACGTGGAGGTTTAAAGAATTGTGTATCTGGGTTATCACAAATGCAGTGCGATTGATTCAATGTCGTTTCTTTAGTAATAGGTGTATGTATTGTTTTTTCACCTTCTGCTTTGTATGAATTGACAAAAAGACTATTTGGATTAAACTTTTTATTATAAGTAATATTTGTCAGTAAACTTATAACATTTAAAAAAGGAGAGCTAATATGCGGTGTAAGCAATATGTTCAATGTATCGTTTGAGTCAGGACACAAATGCTGTCCAATGACGTTGTCAATATTTTTTAAAGAGCGAAGATAGGTATATGAAGTAAATACAGAAATGTTAAAGGGAAATTTTATCATGTTTGTGTTATGTACAATTTGCAGTATGTCAGCAACTGTTACCAAAACCCCATTGTAGGAAATTTCCTGATGTGGTGTTATATTAGTCAATATGGGGAATATTTGCGTATTTGTAAGAACATAATATTGGTGTTTAAAAACAACTACACTTATTGGTGTAAATGTGTGCGGAAGTCTTAAGAGCTTAACAAGTGTATTTTGAAAAATATATCGAAGAACAAAAGGTTGCTTGTGATTGGTATTGTGAACTCTTGTAATACTAATTAAGTTTAAATTTATGTTCAATGTCCATGATAAATATTTTAGAACATAAATTTTATCAAGCTTAGATTTATGAACCGTTCTAGGTGTTATTGTAATTTTGTCCAATAGTTGACTAAACTCGTTAAGATTGAGTGAAGAAGATCGAGAATTCCAAATCTGATGAAGGATTCCATCTAAAAAGAAAAAAAGTTTTATTTTGCATCAAAAACAATAAAATTTTAAATTTTTTTCACAAACTTACCTAGCAAAACATCCTTGTAAAATGTTGGTAAATCTGGATCAACACACAAAAGACGAGCGTTGTTTTTGAGAAAACTTTTTGGACATGAAACACATGCATTACAGACCATAGTGAGTTCTGTAAAAAAGTACATTAAACAGGACAATCCAGAACCTTTGCCAATAAAAGTTACGTAAAGAACAGTACAATTCTTAGTCAACTATGAAGAGGATTAATAATAGAGTAAAACACAAAAAAGGAAGAGGGCGACATTGCAACTAATTTTTTTAGAGTCTAAAAATTGCACATCTAAAAATTGTAAGCCTCTACTTCACATACTGTGCATGTAAAATTAATAATACCATCAGCATCAATATATTTAAGAGCTCTACGTACAGGAAAAAACATTTGACATTGCAAAGTGTAAGGAGTTTGACCGGCTGCAACATTCCAATAGTTATATCCCATTATGAACACCTGAGATAGGCACTGGTTGTACAAAGTTAAAGGGCGGTCAATAAAAATATTATAAGCAGATAAACATAACAACATTGTATAAAAAGGATAAAAATCCGAATGTATTATTCTACAATTGAATTTCTCAATGGAACGAGGATTAAATTTTAAATACATTCGGTATTCAAGTTGTAGGTTGGTAATGCAAAGTTGTGTGACACCACGGGGAACAGCACGCACGCCATCAACTTTGGCGTACGTGCTAAAAGGTTTAGAGCGACTTACAAGCAAAAAGGAACACCGCACATTGTAGGAGTTGGTAATGAGCAAAAGGATCTTTATCATAGAGGGGATATAATACACAACTAAGTTATTACGCACAACTTCCATACTCTACAATTAATTCTGTATATCTAACTAGTCTATAGTACAAATCTCTAATATCAGACTGAAAGCAAAAAATGTGAATAGGTGCAAAGCCTGTTGCCCCTCCCCCTCCTCCCTCCCCCCCCCTCCCCAACAAATTTGGTGAATTATTTAAAAATAAAAAGGCCTATAAATATCAGAATCAACTGAATAAACGTCAAATTGCTTTAATCATAAACATTATTTGCTGTTGAATCCTGTTCTGTTTCATCTTCACTGTCGGATAGAAACACCTCCTCTTCGTCTAAATCAATTAGGCAAAAATAATATAAGATTTCAATTTTTAATTACTAATATTTATTATAATTTACCTTGTGAAATATTTGCAAAAGCGGCAAAAGTTGGCATTATAACGACTGTAGCAAGCACTCGATTCTCCGCTAACTCAATTTCTTTTGAACATACTACAGGAACGATGATTGTACGGTTATTTGTGTAGAGATATTGATGAATAATTCGCCAAGGAGTGCAATGATGTTGAATTTTTAAAACAGTATTGTCTGTTATTTCAGGCAGTTCAATAGTAATTTCATTAACTACATTAGGTTTAAGAACAGTTTTTGTTGGGTTACGAAGGCGGGATGTATTGTATTGAAAAATATCACTGCTGGTCATCATATTCTGAAATTTTGTTTAAATGTCATAAGAATTTAAAAAATTTGGCAATAACATGGTATTGTTATTTATAACAGCATCTATAAAATTAATAACACTAGTGTATTTGGTCTGCAAAAATAAATTGCTAAATATAGCATGAAATTTTAACTTGGGACAAGTGGCAAGTAGTCCATCTTTTCTGCCGATAAATTTACTGATTAGTTTGACCATATCTTCACATTGCAATAGATTAAAACATTTAAATTTGAATATGTTTGCTAAGAATGTGTTTTTATTTATGTAAATGAAATTGTCGTCAGATGTTCGGGTAAAGAATTCCGTATTTGTAGTGCAAAAATCAATAAATAGATTCACAAGAGCTTTCCATGTATAAACATTTCCAGAACTTTTATTGATGGCAAAATCTATGTCAGGATGCAAACAAAATAAAGAAGATGGATCGTTAATAATAATAAAACTAGAATCATCAAATTTAAGATTTTTTTCAATTTGTTGTTTCATAAGTTTCCAAGATTCTTCTAATGACACTACCTCAATTTTTGATTCAATTTGTTGTCTTAGTTGAGGAAGATATATGCACCATTTTTTAAAAATAATTTGTAGATCATCAGTTAATAAAAGAACATTTTTGTTTTTAGATTGATACTCTAAAGTTTGGTAAGCTAGCAAACTATCAACCAACTTTTTTTCTAAATCTTCGGGACAAAAATATTCATCTAAATGAATATTTTTTTTCATAAAATAATCTTTTAGTTTTGATTCAGGGTTAAATTTCCACCAAATAGAATATTTACTTATTAACAATGAAAGTTTGGGTAAAATACTGTCTATATATTGAATATAATTGAATATCAATTCATTTTTAATAAACCCATCTTCGGATTTGCAAATGCGGCACTGATCTAAAATAGACAAAAAATCAGTTTTGGTAATATGTGTATTAAAAATATGTAACATACCCAAATGTAAAGTTAATTCTGCTGATACGTTTTTTAACTGAGTTAAAAAATCATTATGAAATGGAAAAAACATAATTTCTGAAATTTATTGCCAAAGTTTTAACAAAATAAATTGTGTCACATAATAAAAGTCATTGTCATTTAATAAACTTTCCAAATCTCTTTCAGTACAAAACACAAGATTTTTACCAATAAAAATTTTTAAATCAATTTTTTTTGTGTTTTGTTCTTTAGCAACGGAAATAGTATCAAGAGTAATTTGGAGTGAGGTATTTTTACTATCTTGATAGCAGTAAAGATGATATCCACATTTTTTTATGTTTATAGACTCGGAATTATATATTTTTCCATAATTGTAATTGTCCAAGTAACTACTAGTAATCTTAGCCTTCTGACTAAATGCCCCAAAAAGTTGAAAAAATATTGATTTAACTCTGGCAACATCGAATATTGTGTATATAGGAAGCCAATCATAGCTAAATACGAGCTTTTGGTTTAGAAACAAGTTAATGTTTTGAATTGGCACCGAATCAATCGGACGGTTGCCTGTTTTTTCAGGAAATATAGCAACTATTGTTTTTTCTTGTATGTCTAGTACTCCGGATTCAGTTACTGTTGGCCAATCAAAGGCATAGGTATAATTGTAGCATTCATAACT
>Ga0068877_10004419_pt1 | contig 11000 bp, 6 predicted proteins | sample NOAtaG_FD_66437 | JGI IMG/M metagenome (GOLD analysis project Ga0068877, IMG submission 66437) | Freshwater lake microbial communities from Lake Erie, under a cyanobacterial bloom - NOAA_Erie_Diel6S_1000h metaG | ecosystem: Environmental > Aquatic > Freshwater > Lake | place: USA: Ohio, Lake... | reverse complement strand
ATGTCGGTTTCAGGGCTAGGTTTGCATCTTCAAAGCCTTCTTAGCTCAGCTGGTAGAGCAACTCATTCGTAATGAGTAGGTCGCAGGTTCGAATCCCGTAGAAGGCTCTCAATTTTAAACCCCATCCCATGAACCCCAATTCCTCATCTGGAAAATGCCCCGTCGTTCACGGTGCCAACACCCAAGGCGCTCAAAATGTCACCGCGTGGTGGCCCAAAACGCTGAACCTGGATATTTTGCATCAGCACGATACCAAGGTCAACCCCAACGGCGAGGGTTTTGATTACCGCAAGGCCTTTGAATCGCTGGACCTCGAAGCCCTTAAGTCTGATCTCAAAGCGCTGATGACCGAAAGCCAATCCTGGTGGCCCGCCGACTGGGGTCATTACGGAGGCCTGATGATCCGGATGGCCTGGCATGCCGCCGGTACCTACCGGACCTCGGATGGTCGCGGTGGCAGCAATACCGGCAACCTACGTTTTGCGCCTTTGAACAGCTGGCCCGATAACACCAATTTGGACAAGGCCCGCCGCTTGCTTTGGCCGGTCAAGAAAAAGTACGGGAACAAAATATCCTGGGCGGATTTAATGATTTTGGCGGGGAACATGGCCTACGAATCCATGGGTTTCAAAACCTTTGGTTTTGCGGGTGGTCGCGAAGACATTTGGCATCCCGAAAAGGACGTGTATTGGGGTAGCGAGAAGGAATGGCTGACCAAAGACCGTTACACCAACCCCAAGGATAGTAATTCGTTGGCGAATCCGCTGGCCGCCGTCCAGATGGGTCTCATTTACGTGAACCCCGAAGGCGTGGACGGTCAACCCGATCCGCTGCGCACGGCCCAGGATGTCCGCACCACCTTTGCACGGATGGCCATGAACGACGAAGAAACCGTGGCTCTTGCGGCCGGCGGCCATACCGTGGGCAAGGCCCACGGTAACGGTGACGCCTCCGCCCTGGGCCCCAACCCGGAAGGCGAGGAGTTGCACACCCAGGGTTTTGGTTGGATGAATCCTGGTGGCAAGGGCCACGGGGCCGATGCCGTCACCAGCGGCCTCGAAGGGGCCTGGACGACGACCCCCGATCGTTGGAACCATACGTACTTTCATTTGTTGTTATCGTACGAATGGGAACTGCGCAAGAGTCCGGCCGGTGCCTGGCAATGGGAGCCGATTAACATTCGTCCCGAGGACATGCCGGTGGATGCCCACGATCCCTCGGTTCGTCGCAACCCCATCATGACCGATGCGGACATGGCCATGAAAATGGACCCCGAATACCGCAAAATTTCCGAACGCTTTCACAAGGACCCCGCCTATTTCGAGGATGTCTTTGCCAAGGCTTGGTTCAAACTTACCCACCGCGATTTGGGACCGCGTTCCCGGTACTTGGGGCCCGATGCGCCCAAGGTGGACCTTCTTTGGCAGGATCCCCTACCGGCTGCACCGGCCCCTTTGAGCGATGCTCAAATCTCGGCCCTCAAGACCACCCTGCTGAACAGCGGTCTAAGCCACAGCGATTTGATTTGCACGGCATGGGACAGCGCCCGTACCTTCCGTGGTTCGGATTTCCGTGGCGGCGCCAACGGTGCCCGCATTCGCCTTGCTCCCCAAAAGGACTGGGCCGGCAACGAGCCCGAGCGCTTAGATCGAGTTTTGGCGACCCTCGAGCAAATCCAAGCCTCCTGCGGTCACCCGGTTTCCATGGCCGATTTAATCGTACTGGGCGGCAGTGCGGCGGTTGAAGCCGCTGCTCACCAGGCCGGTGTCAAGGCAGCAGTTCCTTTCCATCAAGGTCGGGCCGATGCCTCCGCCGAATGGACAGATACCGAGTCCTTCGCGGTTCTGGAACCGCTTCACGACGGCTACCGCAATTGGCTCAAAGAACATTACGATGCCCAACCCGAGGAATTGCTTTTGGACCGTACCCAATTGATGGGATTAACCGCCCCCGAAATGACCGTCCTCCTTGGTGGAATGCGGGTTTTGGGAACCAATCAAGGAGGCAAAGCCCACGGTGTCCTCACCGATCGCGTTGGCGTTCTCAGCAACGATTTCTTTGTCAACTTAACCGACATGCGTTACCGCTGGGAACCGACGGGACGCAATTCCTACAACATGGTGGACCGCAGCAGTGGGGAAACCCGTTGGACGGCAACACGGGTTGATTTGGTCTTTGGCTCCAATTCGATCCTGAGAGCTTACGCGGAATTCTATGCCCAAGACGATAACAAAGAACAATTTGTTCGTGACTTTATCAAGGCTTGGGTCAAAGTCATGAACGCGGATCGCTACGATTTGAGGTAGGGATCCATGATCTGGACGGCTGCTCTGTTTTCCTTGTTGCAGGCTGCTCCCATGGATAGCCTACAAACTCCGGTTCATGCGGTTCATCCCGTGTCAACCGACCCGGACACGCTGTTGTTAAAGCAACTGGACGAGGTCGTTATCACCGGATCCAGGGAATTCCAGCGTCGTCGTGAATCACCGGTTGCGGTCCATGTGGTCAATCATAGGTCGCTTCAAAGGGTTCAAGCCAACAATGCGCTGGAAGGCTTGCGGTTGATCCCCGGACTTCGCACCGAGACCAATTGCCAGACCTGCAATTATACCCAGGTACGCATGAATGGTTTGCCTGGAGGGTATTCTCAAATCTTGTGGAACGGTCGACCGGTGGTCAGTTCGTTGTTGGGTCTTTACGGGCTGGATATGTGGCCCGCATCCATGGTCGAGCGAATCGAAGTTGTTCGCGGTGGAGGGTCCACGATGTACGGTTCCAATGCCGTTGGGGGCACCGTGAACATCATCACTCGTTCTCCAGACCAAAACGGCTATTCGCTAGGCAGTACCTATCGTCTTGTGGGAGGGCGCGCTTCCGATGGCTTGGTGGACGGGGAAATGAGTCGGCTATTCGCAGGAGGACGCGGAGCGGTTCAGGTTCTTTACAATCACCGCAGTCGCCAATGGTGGGATGCCAACGGCGATGGTTTGAGCGAACTTCCCAAAACCAACGCCGATAATCTAGGCCTTAACGCCTATTGGCGACCCAAGGGCGGTGGACGGTGGAATTTATCGTTGCAATCGCTGCGGGAATACCGCTACGGTGGATCCATGGTGGATGGGCCGGTCTACCTGGCCCCTCAGGCCGAGGAGCGTAAAACCAAGGCAAGGCTTGGTCATCTTGACTATCGAAGGACTTGGAATCAAGGCCGTTCCAACCTCGTAGCCTATACAGCATGGCAAGGGGTTCAGCGGGAGCACTATACCGGGATTTTCCCGGATTCCCCGTCTGCGATTCTTCAGCATCTGTCAAGTCCTCCTTACGGTGGGTCCAGCTCTTTAACAGGTCAAATGGGGATGCAAGTAGGTCATCGATGGGAGGTGGCAGGAAGACCGATGAATTTGACGGCCGGTATTGAATACCTGAGCGATCGTGTTACAGATAGCATTCCGGCCTACCGATTCTTGGTGGATCAAGACCTTCGTGATTGGGGCCAATTTGCTCAAATAGAATGGTTTATACATTCTCGATGGCGATTGCTGAGTGGCTTGCGGATGGACATCCATTCGATGTTAAAACAACCGGTTTGGAGCCCTCGAGTGGCCTTGTTATATAAAAAAGAAAACGGCTGGCAATGGCGTCTGGGGTATGCTTCGGGTTTTCGGGCCCCTCAAGCCTTTGACACGGATTTGCATACCGCCTTTGCAGGGGGTGGGGTATCCCGTGTTACCCTTGACCCGCGATTGCGCGCTGAATATTCCCATAGTTTTCATACCTCGTTGGGTTACGAAAAAGCCACCTCAGGATGGGTTTATGGCTTTGATTTGGAGGGGTTTGGAACCCGTTTGAACGACGCTTTTGTGCTGGAGAACCTCGGTTCGGATCCTTGGGGCGAACAACTTCTCAAGCGAAACGGTAACGGCGCAACCGTAGGGGGTATCAGCCTCGAGGGTCGGGCCCAATGGGGAAGGCGATTTCAATGGGAGTCGTCCTGGACTTGGCAATTCAATCGTTGGGATGTCCCCGTTCAAGTTTTAACCGAAGTTCCGACCACCCGCCTCTTTATGCGCACCCCCCATTTTTATGGGTACAGCCAAGGTACCTGGTGGTCCAAACGAGGATGGACGTTGAATCTCCATCTGTTGCTAACAGGTCCCATGTGGGTCCCTCGATTTGGAGGCTCCGAGTCCAATTCCAACGACCAAATTTTTCGATCCCCCACCATGGTCGAGTGGAACGGTCAGTGGACCTATCCCTACAAAATCAAAGGATTCCATGCGGGTTTTGAGTTTTTTGCGGGGTTCAAAAACCTGTTGAACCGTTACCAAAAAGAATTCGACCGGGGTCCTGGAAGGGATAGCAACTTTATCTACGGGCCCTCTACACCAAGGACGTTGTTTTTGGGATTTCGAGTCCAATAAGGGTTAAGCCTAACGGCTTTAATGGATTTTTAAGGCCTCCATGTGAACCAAACAGGGGTTCATTCGTTGTTCACATGGTGTTGCGGTTACTTATGAGCCAAAAAATTCGATGTTCCATCTTGATTTGGGGTCTGGGCCTCGTTTTCATGACCAGTTGTCGCAAAGATTTGGCCCCCAATCCCCCGGTTTTTGAGTTTTGTCCCGGCTCTCCAACGGTCACCGACGTCGATGGTCAGGTTTACAACACCGTTCTGATTGGAGGTCGTTGTTGGACCAGAAACAATCTCAAAGTAACCAAGTTCCGTAACGGGGACGGTTTGGGTTCCGATCCTACCTCCAGTTATTGGACATCGGTGAACCAGGGTTCCTTTTCATTGTACGATAATCAGTCGGGAAACAAAGGTGATTTCGGGTACTTGTACAATGGATACGCTGCCGTCGACGCGAGGGGTCTTTGCCCAACGGGATGGCATATCCCAACCGATGCGGAATGGGGTCAGATGATCAAGTCCTTGGACCCTTCGGCGAATTCAGCCAACTCCGGTGCCGAATCGGCCACCGCTGGAGGGCCTCTCAAAAGCATTGATCTTTGGAACAGCCCCAATGCGGGCGCGACCAATGCTAGCGGTTTTGGAGCAGTCCCTGGAGGATTCCGTTCCGAAAGCGGAGTGTTTGGTGCCAAATCAGACGGGGGAACCTATTGGACTTCATCGCCCGATGCGTCCTCTCGGGTTTGGTTTCGGTACCTGTACGATGACAATGCCTCGGTGGTTCGGAATTCGGGCAACTTGCGTCAAGGGAGATCCGTGCGATGTATTCAGGACCTGACGGGGACCGGAGGCGGTGGCGGTGGCGGCGATTCCCTGGAGGCCCCAACCGTAACAACGCAATCCTTGGCGAGTATAACGATGAACACAGCAAGCGGCGGTGGTCAAGTTGTTTCGGACGGTGGGTCACCGGTGGTCCAAAGAGGCGTTGCCTACGGAACCGTTCCTTTGCCTGATTTAAATCAACCGTATACCATGAACGGAACCGGAATGGGTTCTTTTTCAAGCGCGCTGCTCAACCTAACGCCCAATACGACGTACAATGTTAGGGCCTACGCGACGAACGCGATCGGAACGTCTTACGGCAACTTGGTTTCTTTTACCACCGATGCACCACCCCCTCCACCGGGTTGTCAAGCGAATGCCTGCCCAGGTAGCCCCACAGTAACAGACTTAGGGGGCCGTGTCTACGGTACCGTGAAAATTGGCAATCAGTGCTGGATGGCAAGCAACCTTCGATCGATTCAATACAGCAACGGGGACCCCATCACGGCTTGGTCCTCCAACCAGGTTCCCGTAGGTCACTATGCTGTTTATGACAACCTCTCGTCGAACGAAACAACCTACGGTTTACTTTACAATGCCTTTGCGGTGATTGATCCCCGCGGGCTTTGTCCGACCGGTTGGCATATTCCAAGCAGCGCTGAGTTCGATACCTTAGCCACCTTCTTGGATCCCAACGCGATCGGTGGTTCCGCGGTTTTCAACGGGGCGGTGAGTGCTACGGCAGGGGGTGAGATGAAGAGCCTTTTGTTATGGAATAGTCCCAATACCGGGGCTACCAACGGGTCATGCTTCGGCGCTCTTGGTGCCGGTTATCGTGGTACCGATGCGATTTATTACAACCAAGGCATTGGAACCTATTTTTGGACTACGACCACCGCATTTCCAGGCGGTGGGATCTCCCTTCTGGATCGTCGGCTTTGGAACTTTTCTTCCGAACTAATCGTGGCACCCAATGCCCCCGAATTAGGTTTTTCGGTTCGCTGCCTCAAAGACAGTTCCGGCAACTAAAGGATCAATCCGTCTCTTACTTTAAAGTTTATATTAATTGTTTCTAAAAAAACCATGAAAAAAAGAAGTTTTTATCTACTAATTGCATTCTTGATCAGTGCCTATTCGACCCATGCCCAAATAAAGTTGATTGGCATGTCACCGCGTTTGGCTATTGACACGGTGGATGTCGTAGAATGGCAACCTTTGGGAACGGGGGCCTTATCACGCTATCCAGCGCCTGTGTATGGTTGGACGAACAATACCGGTTTGTTTGATGCCATCAATGGGAATTACTATGTATCTGCTATTACTTCAGGAGGAGGTTCGCTTCTGACGTTTCAATCTGTTAGCAACCAAATCACATTGTCACCTGTGGCGCAGATTTCAAACGCCGCTGAGATTGATATGAGCAACGGCAAAATTTACACGATTTTTGCCAATGCTGCTGGCGATTTAGAGGTATTTGAAATCGATCCCTTGAACGGAAACAACACTTTGGTATCCACCTTGGTAGAACCAGGAATTCAGGAAGTGACGTCCAATTCAACGGCCTTTGATTCCAACAACGGTATCATGTATTATTTTGGTCTGGATGGGGGTGTCAATTATTTGTACACGCTCCGACTTCGTTCCCAACCCTTTTCATGGACCAAAATTCCATTATCAACCGTATTCAATCCGGTGACCCAGAGTCCGAATCCCTATTTTTGTGCCAATTACGACAATGTTCAAAATACCTTGTATTCTGTAACACCTGAATTTGATTCCACCTTTACTTCGGTTCAATGGAGAATTCTGGAAACCAATGTTTCAACAGGTGCTTTGACAACCAGGGGAACCCTTAATACCTTTCCTTACTTGGTGGATCTTGGGAGCTCTGTTTATGATCAAAACAGCGGAACGCTCATTTTAACGGGCCCTGATAATTTAATTAGTGGGGGACAACGTGTGGTGTTTTTTAATACCGCCACCAACACGTATTTGGTGGATTCAATGCCCACCCCGCTTTACGAAATAGTTTGTGATAACCAGGCCTTTGCACAAAACCGCTACGGTGCAGCTGCAGGAAATCAAGTGATTAAATCGGATGTTTTGGGTTTTTATCCAAATCCCACCCGGCAATTGATCCATCTTCGATTGGCTGATATGGAGAATCAAGTCGTGGTTCAAATCGAGAATTTAAGTGGGCAACGTATCATGGATCGCATGATTCACCCAATGGATGGTTTATCGATGGATTTGGAATCCATTCCATCCGGGGTTTACAGGATTTATTTGCAACAGGGGCAGGTCAAGACAAGCCACCGCCTTGTGGTGCGTTAATCTTAGAGACTTATGGAGGCACTGAGGGTCCAATAAGGCCACGTTTCGCGCGTAGCGTTCGAACGACCCTTTTGCAAATACCTAAATTCTGAGCGCAGGAACAAGTTATCAAGGGCTTTGAATTTGAGTCCCCCGGAATAACCCTGCATTGTACCGGACACCGCCGCGTTGCTGATGGGCAAAACCACGCCGTGGAGGTCTTCAAGGATTTCAATGCGCAGATTAGCAGACCATTGATTGTTTAGGCTGTGTTCAACAATGAGGTTGCCTTGGGTCCAGTGGTTCTCGTTTTGCCATCCACGAAAAAAGCTGCTGGTTAGCAAGGTTTTGGAGGAAGCGCGGACGATAGCGTAGGCATCCAACAGGGTGCGTTGGCCCGTGATGGACTCCAAGGTAATGGAATTGCGCAATGAGCTGTGTTGCTCCCGGCCATGGAACAAATTCACATTGATCAGTAGTTTGGAAAGGGGCCGGTATTCGACTTGAGCGATCAAGGCCTGGCCGGGAACCCGATCCACGGCTTGCTGCCACCCATTGACCCAATAGGCAAAGGTGCTGAGCTTGGGCCCCCAGGTATAACCGATTCGTACGCCACTCAGAAAATACGGAACAAATTCAGCGGACAAGGAGCGGGTATAGGTGGGTTGATCCCGGGACAAGGGGCTTTCGTTGGTGAAAGGTGAACCCAGCAAACCGGCATCAATCCATAAATCGTACCGACTCCATGGCTTGAATCCCAAACTGGCTTCGAGCAATCGTGGTTCAGCGGGTGCATAATTCCGTTCCATATACGTACCAAAGGCCGGCATCAATCGAGATCGTAGACGTTCGCTGCGGTATCGAAGGTCCAAAAAAGCCAGGTTGACGCTCCATTGGTTGAGGCTCGCAGAACTGACAAGGTCCGGGATTTGGGAGCCTTTGGAGGGCCCCGCATTTCGGTACAAGTCCAATTGGGCGCCCAAAACCAAATGTTCGTTCCCCAGTCGGATCCCCCCACTGGAATCCGCAAACCCGGTATTCACCACCTGCGCCGATAGGCCCGGCGGTGTCAGAAGGAAAATGACAACCCCAACGATACCCAACAAGAATCTTATACTGTTCGGGCACTTCCTAGTCTTTGGATGTTCCATGATGCGGTGAAAATAAGGTCTCATTGGGGCATAAATTTGAGAATGAAACCAATTTGCGTTTTCTTTGCTTTGGTAAGTTTGTGGCCCCTAGAGTCCTCGGCCCAAAACCCCTTGCGTATTCCGGACACCTTGGCCGGCCCCGTTCTGGACTTGGATTTGCAGGCTGGAACCCACGTGTTCTATCCGGGACATACCACCTCCACCTTGGGAGCGAACGGAGCGTTTTTGGCGCCAACCTTGTTGCTCCGTCGAAACAACCCCGTTCAATTAAACGTCAGGAATAACCTGTCCGATACCACCACGATTCATTGGCACGGGTTGCATGTTCCGGCCGAAGACGACGGGGGTCCTCATAGCTATATTCCTGCAGGTGCCCTGTGGAGTCCTTCTTTTACCGTTTTGGATTGGGCCGGGACCTATTGGTACCATCCCCATCATCACTTGCATACCAACGCCCAAGTTTCCAAAGGATTGACCGGCTTTATCATCGTTCGTGATTCTCTGGAAGATGTGTTGGCTTTGCCTCGAAGTTATGGGGTGGATGACCTACCGCTACTGCTTCAAACCAAGGGCTTTAACTCCCAAAAAGAAATCACCTTCGACCATGCCATGGATACGGCGGTGATGGCCAACGGTACCCTAAGGGCGACGCGAATGCTTCCAGCCCAGGTGGTTCGGTTACGTCTTTTGAACGGTTGTTCCGAAAGAGTATTGCGATTGGGTTTTGATAACAACGAAAACTTTTGGCAAATTTCCAGCGATGGGGGATTATTGTCAGCTCCCGTTTTGCTGAATCGTATCCAATTATCTCCAGGTGAAAGGGTCGATATTTTGGTGAACCTAAGCAACCGCGTTGGCCAAAGCCTTGTGCTCAAGAGTTTTGGCTCCGAATTACCCAATGCGATCTACGGTGCATCCCAACCCGGCATGGGACCTGGTCAGGTGATTCCCGGGTACAGTTCCAATCCGCTCAATGGTTCCGATTTTACCTTCGTTTCCTTTAGCGTTGGACCGATACAAGCCCCATCGGTTCACACCATACCCACCGCTTTGGTTAGCCATCAACCATGGTCTGCCTCCAGTGCGGATACCACCCGGGTATTGACCTTCATGCCCCAAAACATGGGACCAACGGCTATTCAAGGTCCCTTCATGATCAACAACGCCCACTTTGATATGAACGTGATTAACCAGTATGTACCCGTTGGTCGAACCGAAATTTGGGAATTGGTCAATCAAACTCCGATTGCACATCCCTTTCATATTCATCACAACTCTTTCTATATCCTAAGCATCAATAACCAACCCCCATCCGCCTCCTTGGCTGGACGCAAAGACGTGGTTTTGGTGCCCGGTGGGATGGGACGGGTTCGTTTTATTATGAAGTTTGAAAATTTTCATGACGATTCCGTACCGTACATGTATCATTGCCATATGTTGACCCACGAAGACCACGGCATGATGGGGCAATTCATTGTTCAATCCCCGCGGATTTCTTCGACCCAGGGATTATCGACAAACCGTGTATCCCCGCTTTTGGTAGGCCCCCAACCTGCGAGAGATCGCCTGAGATTAAGCGCGAAATCCTTAGAAAACCCTGCGATCGTGCGCATTTTTAATCTTTCCGGGTCCATGGTTTACAATGCAATAATGGAGACTACCGAGCATTTGATCGACGTGTCCTCTTGGGTACCTTCGGTTTACCTGTTGGAGTGGCATCGTGCAGAGGGTGTGTATCGTCAAAAAGTAATTATCAATTAAACATTGCATTCCCAAGCCTTTCAGGAAATTGTCGATTTTCGACGTTCCAACCGCCTTTTTGACGCGAATACGCCGGTTCCCGATGAGGTGATTCAGCGTTCGTTGGAAAGAGCCGCCCTTTCGCCCAACAGCAGCAATATGCAGCTTTGGGAGTTTCATTGGATCAAGTCCAAGGATGCTTTGGCCCAAATGGTCCCCCTCTGCCTGAACCAGAATGCCGCGCGTACGGCCCAACACCAGGTCGTTTTTGTGACTCGTCAAGATTTATGGAAAAGTCGTGCCGCTTGGAACCTTCAACAAGTCCGTAACAGCATCCAGGGGGAACCCAACAGCGGTCAGAAAGCCGGGCTCCGCTACTACGGCAAGCTCATGCCTTTTTTGTACACCAACGACCCTCTGGGGATCATGCACGGGGTTCGCTGGCTACTGGGGTGGGTGATGGGGGCCTTCAAACCCTTTTACCGACCCGGGGGCAAGGCTGAACAGCGTATTGTTGCGCACAAATCCTGCGCTTTGGCAGCCCAGACCTTTATGTTATCGGT
>Ga0068877_10004418_pt1 | contig 11001 bp, 7 predicted proteins | sample NOAtaG_FD_66437 | JGI IMG/M metagenome (GOLD analysis project Ga0068877, IMG submission 66437) | Freshwater lake microbial communities from Lake Erie, under a cyanobacterial bloom - NOAA_Erie_Diel6S_1000h metaG | ecosystem: Environmental > Aquatic > Freshwater > Lake | place: USA: Ohio, Lake... | reverse complement strand
GACTGTCCAGCATCTCGAGCGACAGCGACATGGTCGCCGCCGGAGAGACGATGTCGTGACACAGGCGTGCAGCGAGAAACGCGGCGAAGCGCGCATGATCGAGGTTCATCGGTTTCAGCCCGTCTTTTGATCCAGCCATGCTGCAGAATCGGGTGCTCCGCCCGGCGTGTCAATCAAGCCCTTGTGACAGGATGGTAAGATCGTGGTCAGGAGCCTGTCGGCGGGTCGATATCGTCATACCCGTGCCGGGCGCTGTAGAAGCTGAGCGCAAACAGCCCTGCGGAAAGACCGAGGGTCAAAACGCCTCCGAGAATGTAGGCGAACCAGCCATGCCCGCTGACCCCGGCCCCAAGACCTTCCCAAAAATAGGTTGCGCCCCAGAGCAGGAGCCCCAGGGCGGCAAAGGCGGCGATAATCCAGAAGATGACGGTTCGTGACATGCGTCCGCCAAGCTATAGCCCGGCGGACGCGATACAAGCCTATTTGCGCTGCCAGGTGCCGGATTCGTCCATGTAGAACTGTCCCGGGGCAAGTTTTTCAATCTGCTTCTCGCCGGCGATGCGGGCGACCTGATCGACGGTTGTGCCGGTCTTGGCGGCCGTTTCGGCATAGACGGCCGCGCGGCGATTGTTGATGTCCTGCACTTTGCGGACGAGCGCGGCATCCGCCGTGCCGACCACCCCAAGGCGGCCGTCGATACGTTCACCGACAACCCCCTCCACGATGGCGGCATCGATCTGTGGATCACCGGCCGAGGCGGATGGGGCGAAGGCAAACGCCGCGAGGGCAATGCCGAGCGTGACGAGAAAGGTACGAAGGGCAAACATGGAAAGTCTCCTGGGATTCGCCGCTAGAACAGGTCGGGGTTGGAAGCGATCAGGTCTTCGACTTCGCGGTCGAGCTTGATGCGGACTTCCTGGTCGATCTTCACATTGAGATCGATCTTGATGGGCTTGTCGGACGGCTCGATCCGGATGGTCGGCGTACAGGCCGCAAGCGCGACAGCGCTCGCAGCGACAAGCAGGATTCGCTTATAGGCCATGGGGAAGGCTCCTGATATTGCACACCGGACAATGACATGGCCCGGCTTAACGTCAATCGACCGGCGCGTTGTGCCTTATTCAGACGGCATACCGCTTTCGGGCTTTTCCGGAGTTTCAGCTTTCAGAAGCTCGACCGTGGCATCGATCACGTCCTGTTGGCTGACCAGTCCGAGATTCTGCTCCAGCAGTTTGCCGAGCGGCACATCAAAGCCGATCGCAAACTCGAAGGCCTGTCCGGCAGGCAGTGTCAGGTTTTTGCCCATCGCGAGCGGATTGACGTTCTCGCCCGCCAGCAAGAGGTCGGCACGCATCTGTCCGGTAAGATCGCCATTGATGCCGATTTCAAGCACCTTGAACTTGAGGTCGCGCAGCGCATCGAAGGCGAGGCCGGCATTGGCATCCTGACTTGAAGCGGCGCCAACAGCTCCGCCCGTGTAGGACAGACGCCCGCCCGGCTCATCGGCCTTCAGGCGGGCATCCTTGATCTCTACACGGTTTCCCGTGAAAACGATCGGGAAGGTTCCGCTGACGGTGCCGGTTGCCTGGGTGTCGGGGAGCTTGAGGATTTCGACCAGCCGGCTGAGGTCGATGGCGTTTGCCGTCACTGCGACCGATTGATCCTGAAGGCCGCCTTCCAAGGCCCAGTCGAAGGGGGCAACTGCGAGCGTGCCGCCGCCAAACGGGAACTTCACCGAATCCAGATGCAGGACGCCGTCTTCAAGATCGAACGCGATGCGGCCTGATGAGAGCGGAATGCCCGGATTGATACTCGCGAGAGTGAAGAACTGGTCGGGCGCCGTTCGCAGGCTCATCAGGTCGGCGAAGACAATGTCGCCATTGATGCCCGTCACCCGGCCAAGGCGGGTCGTCTGGAAACCGAAGTTCTGCACACGGATATCCGCCGTGCCGGCAATATCGCCGCCGTCGATAACAAAGCGCGCATCGCCGGACATGCTGCCCGACGCATCGGTGAAGAGACCGGTCAACCGGTCTGAGATCATGTCGGGCTGAAGTCCGTCCGGACGGAAAGCCAGGGGCCTGGAGACCACCGAAGCGCTGCCGTCGAGCGTGACGATGTTGATATCCACGGATGCATCCGCGATTGCAGTACCAGTCTGCTTCAGCAGAAGAGGCGCCGTCAGCAGAAGGCGGTTATTGCCGAGTGTGCCCGTGAAATCGGCCGAGATCGGCTCATAGAGCGGGTCAGCGAGAGTGTCGGTCACCCGCACACCGCTTCCTGCAACCTTGCCTTCAACCCCTGACACGGCACTCATTCCGTCGAACGTGAAGGCGCGCGCCGACACATTCGCAGGGATCATCGTGCCGCCGAACACGGTCGCTCCAAGCCGGGCAGCGATCCGGGCAGGCCCCTTGCCTGTCTCAAGATCAATGCGGGGGTCGGCCCCGGCAATCGTCAGTGTACGTTCGCCAATGGTCAGAGGCAGATTTAGATCGCCCGCACGCAGAGAAAGCGACAACGCCTTGCCTACTGTCCAGTCAATCGCGGTGCCGTCAAGGATCAAGGCGCCCGACCCCGACTCCATCGTGAACGGAAGGTTCAGCTTTCCAAGATTGGCCGAGCCACCCGGCACAGGCCCCTGACGCATGAACCGGCCATTGACCGGGCAGACATCCACATGGGCGGCTTCAAGGCTGATGGCACCAATCGCCATGCCGGCTGTATCGACGGCAAGGCAGGGGGCGCCTGCGGACTGCACCCGCCAGCCAGCCTGGTCGAGGACCGCATCAAGGCCGCCCGTGATCGTGGTGCGCGCGAGTTGAACGCCAGCAGCGTCACCCGCAAAGGACAGCAGGCCTGCGCCCGCGAGCGTGAGTTTCTCGGGCTTGCTGTCGAGGCGGAGATCGCGGAGATCGGCCGCAAGACTGCGCCCGCCAACTGTCCAGGGATCGAGCCGGAAAGTCTCTGCATCAAGCATCATGGCGTCGCGCCCGAGCGCGAATGTGCTCACATCCAGCGCAGCCGACGGCGCGCCGCCGCCCGAGAGCACGATATTGCCCGCAACCGAGAGCATGCCTGCGCCAGCGCGAAGCCAGGGCGCGCCCTCGTCCGGGGTGATCCGTACCGACAGGCCGGAAGCGGCTGAAAGATCTGCGGGCCCTGTGCCCTCGATCACAGCGGCTTTTCCATCCGTCTGAATCCTGACTTCAGCATCCGCGCCAAAAGCAACAAGGGCGCGGTCCAAAGCGGCGCGCAAGCCTTCGACATGACCTTCGAGCACGCCCGGCAAGCTGAAAGCAGCACTAATCTCGCGGCGCAATCCGGATTTCAATGATGCTCCGCTTACGGATATCTTGCCGTCAAAAACGGTAGAGGACGCCTTGCGCCGGAGCAATTCTCCGGCGACCGACATTTCGGCGACCGTCCCTTCCTTGCCGCTGGCATTGCCCGTTGTAAGGATCAGCGGTCCCGAAACCTCGCCTTCACTGCCCGAGAGCTCTCCCTCGAGCCGCGCGATCTCGACCGAATAGCCGTTCCAGCTGACATTTTCCGCCTCGGCATCGAACACGGCGCCCGTAAGCGCGTTGAGCGCAGCTTCGAGGTTTGGCTCGGGCCGGACGGCGAATTCGGCGCGCCCGGATGTGCGGATATCGACAACCCGAACTTCCGGCGCCGCAATCCGCGACGCGCGCAGCGACCATTCGATCGCGGCTGGCTTGCCCTCATCGAGATCAAACTCTGCCCGGCTGAGGAGCTCGAATTCTTCCAGGCCATAGCCGAGAAGGGCCGCCTGATTGAGCCCGATACCCAGTTCAGCGTCCAGCTTGCCATCCACGGCGCGTACATCGAGGCGGGCATCGCGCAGATCCGCGCGGTCGGCAAGGATACCGAGTTCGCCGGGATCAAGCTTCAGCGTGACTGTGCCGTTCCGGGGCAAATTGCCCGATACGTTCAGAGTTGCCCCTGCAAGTCCTGCCGGCGTTTCCAGCAGAACGCGCGCATCGCGGATCTCGACCGGCGGCGCCGTTCCGCCTCCGCCGCCCGCCTGGACGAGGCGTTCGAGGCCGCCGAAGCGAAGTCCTTCCCCATCAAGTGTGCCGCGAAGTGAAAGCCCGTTAACCGTAACGCCTGTCACCACCGGTGTGAACAGGCCGGTCCAACGGACGGTAGCCTTCACTTCGGTGGCCTCAGCCGGAACCGCCGTCCCCGCGGAGACTTTCACAGCGGATATCGTGACGCCGGACGTTTCGAGTTCGGTGAATTTTGCGTCACATGTGAGGTCCCGGTCACCGCACCAGGCCGCCAGCGCCTGCTCCGCCACAGGCTTGCGCAGGAACCATAGCAGCAGCGATCCGCCCAGAAAAACAACAACAAATCCGGCCACGATATGCCAGGCGCGCCCACCGCGGGGGCGCTGAAGACTCGCCTCGGGGGCGATCTGGTCAGGGGCCTCGTAACGCGTCACTGGATCGACCGGCTTGCTTCTTGCTTTTCCTACGACATAAAGTCCTAACTTGGCATCTGACTCTTGCGCCTTGAATTCTTGAATCCTTAAGCGGGAAAAGAGAACATCCGGCCTGTGCAGTCAGTGTGCCAGCCCGGGGGCCGGGAGGCGTCTGAACGACAGGGAACCGATCCGTGACTCCTTACGAAACCGCTGAACCTGCCGAAACTGCCGCCCGCGCGAAAACCGGCCTGTCGCAGGGCCTCAAAAGCCTGATCGTTCTGGCCGTTCTTGGCAGCGCCTCCGCCATCGCCGGAATTGTCATGGCCGGACGCACGCCGGGGCCCCTGTCCGAAACGGCTGAAGCGGCCATTCCCGTTCCGCTCGCTGCCCGTTTGGTCACGGCCTGGGACGCTGTAGATGCCCCTGCCTTTGACCACAGCGCTGGCAAGCTCGAGCGCAACGAAACACTTACTGGCCTGCTCACCCGCCTCGGCGCCTCGCCCGGCGATGCCAGCGCCGCGCTGCACACGTTGTCTGGAACCGATCTGCTCGACAGCCGCCGGCTTCTGCCCGGCAAGACACAGGCTGAGGCCTGGTTTGAAGATGGACAGCTGTCCGCCGTTTCCGTCCGGGCGGCGAACGATGCGAGCCTGCTGATTACCCGTGGGCCAGACGACGCATGGGACGCGCTGCCACTTTACGCGAAGCTGACGCCTGGCCACATGCGGATTGAAGCGGAGATCGAAACCTCGATCTACGCCTCTGCCTTGCAGCTCGGCGCCGAGGACCAGCAGGTCGTCGATTTCGCCAGCGCATTTGCCTATGACATCGACTTCCAGCGGGAAATCCATCCGGGCGACCGGTTCGAAATCCTGTTCGAAACTTTCTACGATGAACGCGGGAACGCCGTGCGAAACGGCGACGTGCTGTATGCTGCGCTGAACGGGAAGGCCTTGCAGAGAGGGTTCTATCGCTTTGCTCCCTCAGATGATGGCGTGGCGGACTACTTCGACCAGAACGGCGAAAGCGCCACAAAGTTCCTGATGAAGACGCCGATCAATGGCGCGCGCATCTCTTCGAACTTCGGCAAGCGAAAGCATCCGATTTCCGGCTTCACACGCCTGCACAAGGGAACGGACTTTGCAGCGCCGACCGGCACGCCGATCTATGCTGCCGGCAATGGAACCGTCCAGCGCGCGAGCCGCAATGGTGGATATGGCAATTACATCAAGATCAAGCACACGCGCGGCTACGAGACCGCCTACGCCCACCTTTCGAAGTACGCCAAGGGCATCAAGGCCGGCAAGAAAGTGAAACAAGGCGATGTGATCGGTTATGTCGGCTCGACCGGCGCATCGACCGGGCCGCATCTGCACTATGAAGTCTATGTTGACGGCAAACCGGTCAACGTCATGTCGCTGAAGCTGCCGAATGGCCGCAAGCTGCAGGACGAGCCGGCGATGCTGGAGGAGTTCAAGGCCCACCAGGCCATGGTTGACGCCCTGCGCGCGGCACAGGGCGGCGCGATCGCCACCGCATCCCTGACCGGCACAGCCCCGTCTTCAGCTGCCGCGCTGCAGACGCCCTGAAAAGCCCCCAGAGGCGAGAAACCACCGCAGAATCGCCGGAAAGGGGAATCTGGCCCCGATCTTGCTCCGCTCATGCTTGAAGGCCCCTTCTTCAGCGCATGAGGTTAACGCATGTCGATCCAGAAGCCCCAGACGCCTGCAACGGTGCGGCGCATCGAGTCGCCCTACCGCTGGCGTGAACGCGGCGCCGCGATTGCCGTGATCGTCTTCATCGCGGGCCTGTTTCTGATGGTGCGCGCCCAGCCTGCCCCTTCATCGGCGGAACTTTTCGGCAGCATCGATTTCCGCGAAACGGCAGACGCTGATGCTTCCTCGGCCCGCACAGGCCGGATCACAGCCAACGTCGCAACGGCAGACGCGCTTGAAGTGCTTGGCGCCTCCAGCGTGGACGCGGCCGCTGCGGCTGCCGCCTTGCGCGAAGCCGCCCCCACGCGCGGCGCGCGCCTGCGCCCGGGTTCTCCATTCATCGCCTATTTCGACACTGCCGGTGAGGATGATCTCCTCACGCTGACCGGCGTCAGCATACGGATCGATCCGAGAACGACGCTGGCCGCAACGCGCCGCGAGGACGGCACCTATTTCGCGAACATGCTGACCGCCAAGACGACAATAGCTCTGCGCCGGATTTCCGGCGAGATCGAGACGACCCTCGCCGATGCCATCCAAGCCGAAGGCGGCACACGGGCGCATGCTGACACGTTCGCCAGCCTTTTCCCGGAAGACCCGAATCTAACAAGCGGCGGGCGCAGGGGCGAACGCTTTGATGTCGTGATCGAAGTGATCGCTGACGAGCGCGGCAACTTCCTTGAAGCAGGCGATCTCGTCTTTGCGGCATTCAACGGCAACAAGGCCGCGGGTAGTTGGTACCGGTTCACGCCAGACGATACGGGTGTTCCCGAGTTCTTCAATCGCAACGGCACCGCCGGCGACGAATTCCTGATCCGCGATCCGGTTCGCGGCAGCCAGATCAGCTCCGGCTTCGGCAACCGCATCCACCCGATCACCGGCGACATGCTCCTGCATGCCGGCGTGGATTTCCGCGCTCCGCCTGGGACGCCGATCCGCGCAGCCGGTTCCGGTCTCATCACCGACATGCGCTATGGCGACGGGTATGGCTGGTTCGTCCGCATACAGCATGACCGCGGGTTCGAAACCGTCTATGCACACATGTCTGCCTTCGCCGAAGGCCTGACGCCCGGCAAGAGCGTGATGCGCGGCGACACGATTGGCTATGTTGGTTCTACCGGCTCAAGCACCGGTGCACACCTTCACTACGAAATTCTCCGCAACGGCGCCTATGTGAACCCGATGACGCTGGAGCTTCCGTCGGGCCGCGACCTGTCACGCGACCCGAAAGCATTCGCGGACTTCAAGTCCCAGCGCGACGCAATCGATGCGCTCCGCGGCGCCGACAGCACGAACATGGTAATGGCAGCGAAAAGCGCGGGCCTGCCCGCCCGCGCTTCTGCACGACAACCCTGACAAGTTTGCCTCAGTTCAACGCAGCCTTGCCCTTGGCGAAGTTGTTTGGCACGCCGTTGATGGACAATACGTCACCTTCGACATCGACGAGGATGGTCTCCCCGTCGAGAATGCGGCCCTCGAGCAGCAGGCGCGCGAGCGGGTCCTGCAGCTCCTTCTGGATCACGCGCTTCAGGGGACGCGCGCCGTAGACCGGATCATAACCTCGCGCAGCCAGCCAGTTGCGAGCCGCGAGGCTGAGTTCGAGCTTCATCTTCCGCTCACGGAGCAGGCCTTCGAGGCGACCCATCTGGATGTCGACGATATGATCGATCTCGCCGCGGCCGAGGCGTTTGAAGAAGACGATTTCATCGATCCGGTTGATGAACTCCGGCCGGAAATGCCGGCGGATCGCGCTCATCACCTGCTCCCGGGCCTGTTCCGACACCTCGCCTTCCTCTCCGCTCGCGAGCGCGTCGGCGCCGAGGTTCGAGGTCATGATGATGATCGTGTTCTTGAAGTCGACCGTGCGGCCCTGGCCATCCGTAAGGCGGCCATCGTCGAGTACCTGCAGCAGCGTGTTGAAGAGGTCCGGGTGCGCCTTCTCGACTTCGTCGAACAGAACGACCTGATAAGGACGCCGCCGGACGGCCTCCGTCAGCGCGCCGCCTTCGTCATAGCCGACATAGCCCGGAGGCGCGCCAATGAGACGGGCCACCGAATGCTTCTCGGAATATTCCGACATGTCGAGCCGCAGCACTGCGGTTTCGTCATCGAACATGAATCCGGCGAGCGCCTTGGTCAGTTCCGTCTTGCCCACGCCGGTCGGGCCGACAAAGAGGAATGAACCGATCGGACGGTTCGGATCCTGCAGGCCCGCCCGCGCGCGGCGCACCGCGTTGGACACAGCCAGAAGCGCATCCTCCTGCCCGACGACTCGGCCGCGCAGCGTATCTTCCATGCGCAGAAGTTTTTCGCGCTCGCCTTCCATCATCTTGTCGACCGGAATGCCGGTCCACTTGGAGACGACGCCCGCAATATGCTCGGGACGGACGACCTCCGAGACGAGGCCGCCATCCGCGTCGCCTTTCGCTTCGACTTCAGCGATCAGCTTCTCAAGCGCGGGGATCGTGGAGAATTTGAGCTCCGAGGCTTTCGCCAGGTCACCCTGGCGCTGCGCTTCGGCCATGTCGGAATAAGCCCTGTCGAGTTTCTCCTTGGCGGAGGCGGCGCCTTTCAGCTTGTCCTTCTCGGCGCTCCAGGCGGTTGTCAGTTCGCGCGAACGCGTATCGAGCCCGGCAATCTCACCTTCGATGGTTTTCAACCGGTCCTGCGAGGCGGTGTCCTTTTCTTTCTTCAACGCCTCGGCCTCGATGCGCAACTGCATGAGGCGCCGGTCGATCTCGTCGAGTTCCTCGGGCTTCGAATCCACCTGCATGCGCAGGCGCGCCGCCGCCTCGTCCATCAGGTCAATGGCCTTGTCCGGAAGGAAGCGGTCGGTGATGTAGCGGTTCGACAAAGTCGCTGCCGACACGATCGCCGCATCCGAAATGCGCACGCCGTGATGTGCCTCATAGCGGCCCTTCAGACCACGGAGGATCGAGATCGTATCCTCGACCGTCGGCTCGTCGACGTAGACCGCCATGAAGCGGCGGGCGAGCGCAGGGTCGCCTTCAACATGCTTACGGTATTCATCCAGCGTGGTGGCACCGATACAGTGCAACTCCCCGCGCGCCAATGCCGGCTTCAAGAGGTTCGACGCATCCATTGCGCCTTCGGATTTTCCGGCGCCGACCAATGTGTGCATCTCGTCGATAAACAGGATCACGCCGCCTTCGGCCTGCGTCACTTCGGTGAGCACGGCTTTCAGGCGCTCCTCGAACTCACCGCGGAATTTCGCGCCCGCAATCAGTGCGCCCATGTCGAGCGCCAGCAGGCGTTTGCCTTTCAGGCTTTCCGGCACGTCGCCATTGACGATGCGCAGTGCGAGACCTTCGGCAATTGCCGTCTTGCCGACGCCGGGCTCGCCAATCAGCACAGGGTTGTTCTTGGAACGGCGCGAGAGGACCTGGATTGCGCGGCGGATTTCCTCGTCGCGGCCGATCACGGGGTCAAGCTTGCCTTCGCGGGCATCCTTGGTCAGGTCACGGGCATACTTCTTCAGCGCCTCATAGCCCTCCTCGGCATTCTGGCTGTCGGCCGTGCGGCCTTGGCGCAGCTGCGCAATCGCGCCTTCGAGGGATTTCTGCGTCACACCGGCAACCTTCAGGGCTTCGGCGGCCGGATCACCCGCGAGACCGGCAATCGCGAGCAACACGCGCTCGACGGTGACAAAAGCATCGCCGGCTTTCTTTGCGCCGGCTTCAGCGTCACTTAACAACCTTGCGCCGAACTGCTCGAGGCGAAGGCCGCCTGCCCCCGCGCCGGAAACTTTCGGCTGCTTGGCGAGTGCGGCATCGACTGCCTGGATGGCCAGCTCCGGTCGCCCGCCACTGGCTCGGATCAGGTTCACGGCCAGCTGGTCGCGGTCATCAAACAGGGCCTTGAGGATATGCGAGGGCGTCAGCACCTGATGGCCGCCGGCAAGGGCCTGCGTCTGGGCGCTCTGGATCAGGCTGCGCGCACGTTCTGTATACTGCTCGATATTCATGCTGTTCCCCTTTCAAAGGCAGAATGGAGTCGTCTGGTCCGGCCCCGCTCAGCGGCGACCGAGGTGTTGAAAGGAATTTGGGAAGCCGTCTTCACCAGCGCAAGCATCGAGGCGCAAATGAATCGCCCCGCCGGTGAAGGCGGGGCGCGGTCATTCTGTCTCAGGAAAAACCCCTAGTCGGTGGGCTCCACCGGGGCGCCTTCTTCCGGTGCCGGCTTGCGGCGGCCGCGCGACAGCGTTTTCATGATGCCATCCGTTTCGGACACAACCGCGGGTTCTACCGGCTCGCGCGGCGGTCGCGGCTCGCGGGGCGCACGTTCCTCGCGCGGTGCCCGCTCCGGAGGGGCGGCGCCCTCCTCGCGGGGACGGTAAGGCTTCCGGGCGCGGCGATTGCGGTCACCGGAAGCGCGGTCACCGCGGTTTTCCGGCTGGGCAGAATCGGCCGTGTCTGTCACATCGCGGTCATCATCGGCGTCGATCACGCGCAGCGAATCATTATTGTCCCGATCGTCGTTGCGGCGGGCGGCCATGGCGGGGACCACTTCGGCCTCGCCGGCATCGTCATCCGCCTGCATTGCGTCGTCGCCCGGACCGCTGCGGGAATCGCGGTCCTGATGGCCGCGCGGGTCGCGGTCGTCGCGTGGACCACTCCCGTTGCCATTGCCGTTACCATTTCCGTTGCGGTTCTGATTCTGGCCCTGATGTTGACCACCCTGCTGAACGCGCGCTTCATTCTGTTTCGCCACGATGCGCTGATAGTGTTCCGCATACTGGAAATAAGCTTCGGACAGGATCCGGTCGCCACTGGTATGGGCGTCACGCGCGTATTGCTGGTACTTTTCGAGCACTTG
>Ga0068877_10004417_pt1 | contig 11001 bp, 6 predicted proteins | sample NOAtaG_FD_66437 | JGI IMG/M metagenome (GOLD analysis project Ga0068877, IMG submission 66437) | Freshwater lake microbial communities from Lake Erie, under a cyanobacterial bloom - NOAA_Erie_Diel6S_1000h metaG | ecosystem: Environmental > Aquatic > Freshwater > Lake | place: USA: Ohio, Lake... | reverse complement strand
CCCTTGTGGCCCTCACAGTGAGTTTCGGAGCTTCGCTGACAGCTGACCGCCGACACCATTCGCTGGGTCAGCATCAGGCATCGGCCAGCGTGCGCAGGTGATGCCGCCGGTCGCCCGCGCCGACCAGCTCGATCGATCACCGCCCGGCAGCGACGAAGGCGAGGATGACGTGGCACACCGCCCGGCGGGCCGGCCGTCCGTGTTGCGCCGCACATGCTCGAACACGCCTTCCGAGGAGCCGAAGGACAGGTAGCCCGCCAGCCAGTGGATCTGGACCTGCTCGCCCGCCTCCTGCAGCAGGCGCGATGCCTCGCTGGGCCCGATGACGCTGCCAGCATAGTGCGCGCGAGAGCTGCAGTCGCAGCGCCCCCCGCGGCGCTTGGCTGGCCGCGAACAGCAGGCATGCCCTTCGGCCATCGTGTCTGCCGCTCGGCGAGGCGCCTGGGTGGACAGTGCCGCGAGGGGAGAGGCCAGAGCTGCTACCGACGAGGCCTGCCCTTGGGCGGTCGATCCAGGCGCACTGCAGGCCGCGGCAGATCAGGACATTCCCGATGACAAGCTGTCAGCAGATGGGCTTTCAGCCGGCAGCTGTCGGCGGGCCGTTCGCCCAGGCCTTCGCGATGCGGAACCAAATCGTCACGCTGAACGCGTAGCCGCTGTCGCCAACCACGCCGCCACGATGTCGCGAAACTCCGGAACCGCCTGGATCAGGCGCTCGCAGTCTGCAGCGTCGGTGAGGGCCGCGGCACGGGCCTGAACGTCGGTGTGGAGCTGCTGCAGCATCGACCCGGCGCGAGGGTCGTCCAGCGCCGCGAGCACTTGCAGACAGGCCCAGCGGCTGCGGATCGTCTCATGGGCCGCGCGCCCGGCCGGGTCGGTGCCGAGCAGGTCCAGCAGCGAGCCCACCTTCGACAGCGCCGACTCGCGCCGGCCGAGCCGCAGATCGCAGACCGCCGCGCAGGCCGCAGCTTGGCTCTCCTCAACCAGGTTCTGCAGGTCGCGGCACAGCGCCTGCACCTGCGCGAACCACTTCAGGGCGATGACCGTGTCACCGCTTGACGCATGCCTCTCTCCAAGCACTTGCATCGTGGCCGACTCAATCCGTCGATCGCCGACCGCGCGGGCACTGGCCAGCGCCTGTTCGCCGCGCAGAAGTGTGGTCGCCTGGTCGCCCAGGCCGTGGGCGGCCACAGCCAGGTGGTGCTGGGCGCTGGCCCTGTGTGGGACGGCTCCGATGGAGTCGGCCAGGTCCAGCATGCGCCGCCCCCATTCGGCCTTCTCATCCCAACGGCCCAGGGTACCGGCGATGTTCGCCAGGTTGTCGATCGCGACCAACTGCAATCGACGTGAGCCGAGGGCCTCGCCACGTGACAGCACGGCCAGCAGAATTTCGCGTGCTTCGTCCAAGCGGCACTGTTCCTCCAGAACCATCGCCGAAATCGTCAACAGCTTGGCCTCGGTCATGTCCCGATCGAACACTGGTTCGACATTGCGGGCCCATCGCAGGGCGACCTCGAGATGTTCACTTGCGCCCGCGTAGTCCTGTCGGTCGAAGTACCGGTAGGCCAGATTGCCGGCCGCCATGGCGGCCCACATCGCGGCACCGCAGCGCTCCGCCAGTTCAAGGGCTTGCCTGGACAGCCGTTCCGCCAGGGCCACTTCGCTGCGGCGGTCGGCCAGCAGGGCCATGTCGAACCACAACTGCGCTTGGCGGGCGTCGTCGGGATGGCGCTCCAGCATGGCCGCTACCTCCTGGTGTATCGAAGCCTGCCCTGTCCTGTCGCCCACGATGGAGGCGATCTCCTCCAGCCGATCCAGGAGTTCGAAACATCGCGTCGGTTCTGCGTCACCCAGCATGTCGAGAGCGCGGCGCAGCCATGACGCGGCAGCGGCATTTGCAAACCGCTTCTGTGCCTCAGCGCCGGCCTGCTCGAAGCAATCGATCGCCAGCGCCGTATCGCCGGCCTTCTCGGCGTGTTCGCCGGTCATGGCCAGGAACTCCGCGCCCCGGCCTTGCGCGCGCGCCTGCAACCAGCGCGCGGCCGCCCCGTGGCCCAGCTTGCGCTCGGCCTTCAGCAGCGTGTCGTAGATCACCTGGTGGAGCAGGTGGTGGTCGAACTGGCGCTCGGGCGTGCCTTCGAAGTCGCTGGTCTCGCGGGCCTTCACGACGGCGGCGCGCTGCAGCGCTGGCAGGGCTTGTGGTGCCTGCGCGTCTAGGGCCTGCAAGGCGTCGTCCCAGAAGACGTGGCCTATGACGCTGGCCAGGCGGGCGGCTTGGCGGTCGGCGGTGGGCAGCACGTCCAGCCGGGCCTGCAGCAGGCCCACCAGCGTGGTGGGCAGGCGCAGGCTGTCGAGCCGGTCGGCGTGCACCGACCAGTGCGGGCCCGCAGCGTCGATGACGCCGTCGTCGATGAGCCGGCGCACCAGCTCTTCCATGTAGTACGGGTTGCCTTCGGCCCGGCCCACGATGAGTTCGTTCAGTTTCGGCGGCACCTCGCCCAGGCGTTGCAGCAGGGCCTGCAGCAGTTCGTGGCTCTGGGCTGCGGGCAGCGGGCTCAGCGTCGTGAGCGCGATGGGGGGGTCGGCGGCGTCGGGTTGGACCCAGTCGGGCCGTCGCACCAGCAGCGTCGGGCGGGCGGTCATCACCAGCGCCAGCGGCAGCTCGGCGGCGTGCGCCAGCAGGTGCTGCAGCAGGTCCAGCGAACTGTCGTCGGCCCAGTGCAGGTCTTCCACGATCAGCACAGGCAGGCTGCTGCCCTGTGCCGCCAGGGCCTGCAGGTAGGCGCGCAAGGCCAAGAGCGCCTGGTCGCGCAGCGTGCGTGGGTCCAGGCCCTTGACGGTGGGGCTGTCGGCGAAGTCCAGGCCCGAGAGTTGGCCGACGAGCTGGGCTTGCCGTTCGCCGCGTTCTGCGAACCACGGGCTCAGCCCGTCCACAACCTTGCGCTGGGCCACTTCGGCGCTGTCGGAGTCGGCCACGCCGCACTGCAGCGCCAGCAGGCTGCGCAGCAGGCCCCAGGGGCGCAGCTGGCCGTCGGGCTGCGAGCGCAGGGCCATCACGCGGCAGTCCCGTAGCGCAGCGATCGCTTCCCGCAGCAGTCGGCTCTTGCCCAGGCCGGCGTCGCCGATCAGCGTCAGAGCCTGCAACTGCCGCGTCTGGCGGGCTTGGGCCACGGTTTGCAGCAGGCGCTGCAGTTCGGCGTCGCGGCCGACCATCGGCGTGGCCAGGCCTTGCAGCCCTCGCTCGACGCTGGCCACGCCGCGTTCCAGCGCCGCGCGAACCAGGTAGGTCTGCATCGGGGCTTCGATGCCCTTCACCTGCAGCGGCGGCTGCGCGTCCAGTTCGAACAGCCCGCGCACCTGGCTCCAGGTGTCATGGCTGATCCGCAGGCTGCCCGGAGGTGCGTGCTGCTCCATGCGCGCGGCGATGTTCACGGCCGCGCCCATGGCGGTGTTGTCGTCTTCCACGCCGGCACCCAGCGCCACGTCGCCGCTGTGCACGCCCACGCGGACGGCGAAGTCGGCGATGCCATGCAGCCGTGCAGCCGCCTCGGCCTGTTCGCGCCCGGCGGCCAGGATGGCCAGGCCGGCGCGCACGGCGCGTTCGGCGTCGTCCTCGCGCGTCTCGTCCATGCCGAAGGCGGCCTTGACGCCGTCGCCAGTGAAGCGCAGCACGCGGCCCTGGTGGGCTTCGATGAGGGCGGCCATGCGCCGCAGTGCCGAACTCAGCAGGCCCAACGTGTCTTCGGCTTCCATGCTGTTGGCCATGGCCGTGGAGCCGACCACGTCGGCGAACAGCACCGTCACCAGGCGGTGCTTCAGCCCTGCGGGGCGCTGAAGGGCGGCCAGACGGGCGCGCAGCGGGGCGGTGGCCAGATCAAGCACCGTGTCGCCCAGCGTGGCGCGTTGGGTTTCAAGGGCGGCGATGGCCGCGCACAGGGCGTCGGTTTCCTGGTCTTGCATGGGCATGGTCCGGTGGCGCGTTCCTTGAACGCCCGTCGATCATGGGCCGAAGTCAGGACTGCGTCGCATCGACTCGGGTGGCCCCACACCTTCGCCGGCGGGGCCCCGGGCGTCAGTCTATGGGCTGGCCACCGCCGGCTACTGCGCCCGACGTTCCCGCAGCAGCTGGAGCGTCTGCCACAGCCGCCAGGCGGTGAGGGGCACCTGCTCGAAGTGCGACGCCACCACCGGCCACAGCGGTCCAGCCCAGCCCATCGTCAGCGGCGGATTGGCGACCCTCCCCGACTTCAGTGTTTGCGGGTGCTGACGGCAGTCACCTCCTGCGGGTAGTGCCGCGCCACCATCACTGGCGCCGGCTGCCTTGCCAGTTGCGCCCAGGCGGCCAGCTGTTCCTGGTTGCTGTCCCAGTCGCTTCCGAACACCTTGGGGCCGCTCTTGAACATCCACAGCGCCATTTCGGCCGAAGGTGCGTGCCCGGCATCGGCCAACTGGACGAAGCGCCCGTAGGCCTCGGGGAAGCGTGCCTGTCGGAACGAGGCCACCGCGTTGGCGTACAGCCGCTCGGCCATGCCGGGCGTGGATTGCGCAAAGGCAACAGGGGCATGGTTGCCCAGCACGAGCAAGGCGACGGGGATGAACTTGAAGGCGTTATGCATGGCGTGGACTCCTGATGGGCCTGGCGACAGAGGGTTGCCCGCTGCGACCGGCAGGGGCCCGCGCCGCGGTGAACGCATGGTCGTGCCGCGGAGCCCGACCCGCGCATGTCCGTTCAATAGTGAACAGGCGCCTGCACCCTGGCTACAGTCGTGGCACCCAACACCCGGAAAGGATGCGACGCCGAATGGACACTGCGACCCTGGAGCGACCCCATGACATCCTCACCGAGCTCGCCAAGCTGGGCGAGACGCGCACCTGGGAGCCGGGCACCGCGGTCGTCCGAGAAGGCGACGTGGCCGACTCGATGTACATCATCCACGCGGGCGAGTTGCGCGCCGTGGTTGCCGGCGACGGGGGGCGACAGGTGGAACTCAACACCCTCGGCCCGGGAGAGTTTTTTGGCGAACTGATGCTCGGCGGCACACATCGCGCCGCCACCGTGGAGGTGACCGTGCGCGCCCGGCTGACCCGGGTGCCCCGTGCCGCGGTCGAGCAGTTGCTGTCTGCGCGGCCGGACCTGGCCCTGCAGCTGATCCACGGCCTGGTGCAGCGCGTGCGGACGCTGACCCGCACCGTGGGCCAGCTGGCGTCGGTGGATGTGTACGGGCGCCTCGTGGGCCTGTTCGACGCGCTGGCCACTGACGACGACGGGCAACGCGTGGTGCGCGGGCCCATGAGTCAGGCGCGCATCGCAGAACGGCTGGGCGCGTCGAAGGCGATGGTCAACCGCCTGCTGCAGGATCTGGCGCGTGGCGGCTACATCGACATGTCGCGCAGAGGCATCGTGCTGCTGAAGCGGCTGCCGCCGCGCTGGTGAGCCAGCCGGGCCCGCCCCCCCGGAGCCCGACAGTCCTTCGGGAGTGCCTGAGCATCGCGCCGCAAGTGGTTGATCGAGTGTGGTGCGCCACGCTGTTCGGTACCTCTCGACCGACGTATGCAGAGGCGATCGGCGGACCTGGGTTTCCGCTGTCGAGCGGCCAGTCGAAGGACTCTTCGCGGCCATCGACGGACACTGGTGGATGGCGACCTTGGCACTCGCCGTTGCGCCGCGCGGCCACTCCACCAGGACAGTCCGCCGATGTGGCGTTCCGCGCTCCATGCTCTGTCGTCGCTTCAGACGCAGCGGCCCGTGGCCCCAACCGGCGGTGCCGGGTGCTCAGAAGAGTCCGAGATCCTGGTCCGTCGCGGCTGGTCGCGGCTTGCCGCGCGGCGGCCAGGGTCGGCTGCGCCAGTCGGGGGCGAACACGAACGAGGACCGCTGACGGTCCGCCGGGAGCGCGCCGTTGCCCACGCCGAGCGAGTAGTCGTAGTAGAGCTTCACGATCTCCTCGGCGGTGACCTGCTGTGCGGCAGGGTGCGCCTGACAGGCTTCGCGCCAGGCGCGAACGCGCTCGAAGCGGCCGTCTCGCGGCAGTTCGAAACCTTCGTAGTACGACAGGAACTCGAAGCGCCAGAAGAATGGCGTGTAGACCGTCTCCGCCCAGCCGAAGTCGCCGAACAAGAATGGGCCTGTCGGCGCGTGCTCCAGCAGGAACGCGTTCAACTTCGCGTACTGCGCGAGCATCGCCTCGCGCCGCGCGGCGCGTTGCATCTCCTCCTGTGCCATCACCAGCAAGTACCCCGCGGCGACGAAGTCACCTTCCATGCGAACGAGCATGTGCTCGATGGCGTGCCGCCATGGATCGGTCTGCGCGACCGGTGGGCCGTCCATCGTGTCCTCCAGGTAGCGCAGGATCACCAGGCTCTCCTTGAGGATGCGGCCGTCGGGCAATTCCAGCACCGGCAGCGCGGTCGTCCCACGCGTCTTGGCGAGCAGTTCCGGGTCCCGCGGCTTCGTGATGTCGACGACACGGAAGTCGATCCTGTCGACCGCCCCCTTCAGCACAAGGAGGATCTCCAGGCGCTGGCTGAACGGGCAGACGGGAATGTGATGAACGATAGGGCGGCTCTGCGTCATCCTGGGCTCTTCCGATGGGGCCGACTCAGAAGTCGATTCTCGCCTGCGTGCGCTCGCTGCTGCGGGGCCACCTGCCAGGGCCTTGGTGCATGCACGACCGGCGCCACTGTCTTCGGCTGCGAACCCAGGGCTGCGGGTGTCGGCTCCGGGTCGCGCTGGTGAGGTCAGCGCATCGAAGTCCGGTCGTTCAGTCCTGGGCAGACCCCGAGTGGCCGCAGTCGCGTCGACGCCGAACGGGAGGTCCAGGTCACTTCCAGTCGGTCGTGACAGGCAGGAAGCCGGTGGTCTTGTTTGAGCCGAGCCTGGTTCGTGCGCCTACCGATCTCTCGGTGAGCCAATCACATGGTCGTTGACCGAGGCAAGCCACGCGACGCTTCCGCTGCGCAGCGGCAGGAACCGCGTGCCATGCGGGCACACCGGCGCGGGCGCTGGCGCTGGGCTGAACTCGCCTTCGCAAGCCCGGGAGGGCTTGCGAGGCGGGCTCAGCGCTGTGGACTCACTTCGGCTCTCACTCGGGCCTCACTTGGGCCGGATGGCGTCCGCCGTTCCCTGGATGAAGGCCTTGAGCTTCTCCACGTCGGCCCGCTGCAGCTTGCCGGTGAAATCGGGCATGCCGTTCCTGGCCAACGCACCGAACATGTACTTGTCCAGGTTGGCGATCACCGCCTGCGCCGAGTAGCCCAGGTTCGGGATGTTGCCGCCGCGGTCCACGCCCGGCACGCCGTGGCAGAAGACGCAGTTGCTGACGTACAGCGCCGTGCCCTCGGCCACGTGGTTCTTGTCGTAGGCCACGCCCTGCACCAGCTCGCCCAGGCGGTAGGCCACGAACTCGGGCGCCTTGGCCTGGCCGTCGATGACGAAGGTGTAGACCGTGCCCGGGCCCTTGCGGTCGGTGTGGCGCGCGGTGTGGCCGTAGACGCCGCCCCAGCCCACCGCGATGCTCACGTACTGCTTGCCGTCCACCATGTAGGTGCTGGGTGCGGCGATGACGCCGGTGCCGGTGGGCGTTTCCCAGAGCTTCTTGCCGTCGCGGGCGTCATACGCGACGAAGCGGCCGTCGGCCGTGCCCTGGAAGACCAGGTTGCCCGCCGTGGTGAGCGTGCCGCCGTTCCACGGCGAGACGTTCTCCACACGCCAGGCCTCGCGCTGGTTCACCGGGTCCCAGGCCAGCAGGCGGCCGAAGGGCGCGCTCTTGGGCGGCTCGGCGTTGGCGAACATGCCCAGGTTCCAGCCCAGGTTGCTGTGCGGCTCGAGCGGGCTGGCGGCGTTGAACTTCCAGGCCTTGTTGTCCAGCAGCGTGACGGGCACGTTCTGCACCGGCATGTACACCAGCCCGGTCTGCGGGTTGAAGCTCATCGAGTGCCAGTTGCGCGCGCCATACGCGCTGGGAATGATCTCGCGCGGGCGGTCGGCCACCCGCGCGATGTCGGTCTCGATGGGCCGGCCCTTGGCGTCATAACCCGTGGCCCAGTTGACATCGACGAAGTTCTTCGCCGAGATGAACTCGCCGCTCTTGCGGTCGACCACGAAGAAGAAGCCGTTCTTCGGCGCGTGCAGGATCACCTTGCGGTTCTTGCCGGCGATCTTCAGGTCGGCCAGGATCATCGGCTGCGTCGACGTGAAGTCCCAGTTGTCGCCCGGCGTCTGCTGGTAGTGCCAGACGTACTTGCCGGTGTCGGGGTTCAGCGCCACCAGGCTGGCCAGGTACAGGTTGTCGCCGCCAGCCGGGCTGCGCTTCTTGTGCGCCCAGGGGCTGCCGTTGCCGGTGCCCACGTACATCAGGTTGAGTTCGGGGTCGAAGGCCATGGTGTCCCAGGCCGTGCCGCCGCCGCCGGCTTCCCAGTACTTGCCCGCAGGGTCCCAGGTCTTGGCGGCCTTGGCCATGCTCTCGTCTTCGAAGGGCTTGCTCGGGTCGCCCGGCACCGTGAACCAGCGCCACTGCTGCTTGCCGCTCTTGGCGTCGTACGCCGTGATGTAGCCGCGCACGCCGTACTCGGCGCCGCCGTTGCCGATGATGACCTTGCCCTTGTAGACGCGCGGCGCGCCGGTGATGGTGTAGCTGAACTTGCGGTCGATGATGGTGTCCACCTCCCAGGCCTTGGCCCCGGTGGCCGCGTCCAGCGCGATGAGGCGGCCGTCGTAGCTGGCCACGAACACCTTGCCCTGGTAGACGGCCACGCCGCGGTTGACCACATCGCAGCAGCCCTTGTAGCCGTAGCCACGGTCGACCTGCGGGTCGAAGCTCCACAGGCGCTGGCCCGTGCGCACGTCGATGGCGTGCACGATGCTCCAGCTGGCAGTCACGTACATGATGCCGTCCACCACCACCGGCGTGGCCTCCACGCCGCGTGTGCTTTCCAGGTTGTAGCTCCAGGCCAGGCCCAGCTTGCCGACGTTGGCGGTGGTGATCTGCGTCAGGCGCGAGAAGCGGGTCTCGGCGTGGTCGAGGCCGTAGCTGGGCCAGTCGACCGTGGTGCGTGCGTTGGCGCGGATGAAGCCGGTGTTCACGCGCGTGGTCACGGCCTTGATGTGGGCGGCCGAGCCCTTGGCGGCCGTGGCCGCCGGCTTGGCGGTCTGGGCCCAGGCCGGGGCCAGCCCGATGGCGGCGACACCCAGGGCCAGGGCCGCCGCGTAGCGGAGAGAGGTCTTCATGCGTTGTCTCCTGTGCTTGTTCTGGAACCGCGCCCAGGTGCAGCCGAGCCTGGCCCACCGTGTGGCTGGGGCGCAGCTTCTCGCGCCGGCGGCGGCGCGGGAACAACGGGCTTTCCCGGATGAGCGGCTGTTCCGTCCCGGCACAAACTGCCGCGCATGCACCGCCCGCCCCCCGCCCGCAGTGCCCTGGCGTGGCCCGAGCAGGCTTTTTTCGCCACGGCGCCGCAGCGCGCTGCCCTTGCGCGCGAGCGCCTGTTCGTCGACGGCCAGCGGCCCACGGGCCTGGTGGGCGAACCCATCATCCAGAGCTGGCAGCGCTGCCTGGTGGCGCACCGCCGGCCCGCCGAGCGGCTGGCGTTCGACCCCGTCACGCCATCACGCCGGCACGGCGCATTGCAGCGCAGCCGCCCTCTGCTGGAAGCCGCGCGCCCGGCGCTGGAACGCCTGCAGGCCACGCTGGCCCACACCGGCGTGCGCAGCTTTCTCTGCGACGGCGAAGGCCTGGTGGTGCACAGCTCGCCGGTGCCCGGCGACAGTGAACCGGTGCTGGGCCTGGCCAGCCGCCTGGGCGTGAACCTGGGCGAAGACGCGGTAGGCACCACCGCGCCAGGCCTGGTGCTGCGCACGGGCCAGGCCGTGACGGTGACGCGCGAAGAACATTTCTTCGATCTCTGCGGCCGCCTGAGCTGCGCGGCCGCCCCCATCCGCGACCGCCACGGCCGGCTGGCCGGCGTGCTCGATCTGTCCACCGAAGGCCACAGCTTCGCCTTCGACGCCGCGGCGCTGGTGGGCCTGTATGCCAGCAGCATCGAAGACACGTTGCTGGCCGAGCCCGACGGCGACACGCTCGTGCTGCATTTCCAGGCCGACCCGCGCCTGCTCGGCACGCCGCTGCAGGCGCTGGCCGGCATCGACCCGCAAGGCCGCGTGGCCTGGGCCAATCGCGCCGCGCGCAGCCTGCTGGGTGACACCGAGCTGCTGGGCCGCCCGGCGGACGAGGTCTTCGGCCACGGGCTGCCTACCTTGATGGCCAGCGCTGGCGCGCGCGGCCCACAGCCGCTGCATCTGGCCAACGGCCTGGGCGTGTGGATGCGTGCGCAGCTGCAGATGGCACCCGGCCCAAGCAGCGACGAAAGCGAAGGCCGCCGCGCGCCAGCCGCGCCTGCACCCACGCTGGCGCCGCCAGTCGCCGAGGCATCAACCCCGGCAGCGGCCCTTGAGCCCACGCCGGACACCGCGCCCACGCTGGCAGAACACGACCACCGCCTCGTGCTGCAGGCGCTGGCGCGCAACGGCGGCAACGTCTCGCGCGCGGCGCGCGAGCTGGGCGTTTCGCGCGGGCTGCTCTACCGCCGGCTGGCTGCAGCCCGCGATCGGCAAGAAGAAGGCAGCGGCGCTTGAGCTGACGGCCCTGGCCGCCGCGCTGCTGGCCGGCCCCGCAGTCGGCGCAGCGTAGCCTCAAGCAGCCGTCAGCCCGGACGCCGCACTCTAGGAACGCGTTGAACTCGTCCTTGACGGACAGCGGCAGGTCGGCGCCTGTAGCGTCTTCGGACTGGGCGATGAAGATCGCGGCGACCAGACGCGCCATCCGACGCCCGCTGGAGCTGCGCGCCGATGGCTTGCACGCAAGAGGCAGCTCCGGGGCGGCGAGTTCGGGTCAGGCAATGTCCGTTCAGGTCGGGATGATGAGGTCAGTGCCTCGAGGACCGGCCGTTCACCCCGAGCAGACCGAGCGGCTGCTGTCGGCGTCGACGGTGAACTGGTAGTCCCGGCCA
>Ga0068877_10004414_pt1 | contig 11003 bp, 11 predicted proteins | sample NOAtaG_FD_66437 | JGI IMG/M metagenome (GOLD analysis project Ga0068877, IMG submission 66437) | Freshwater lake microbial communities from Lake Erie, under a cyanobacterial bloom - NOAA_Erie_Diel6S_1000h metaG | ecosystem: Environmental > Aquatic > Freshwater > Lake | place: USA: Ohio, Lake... | reverse complement strand
AGGACTTTGACATTCGATCCGCTGTAGGTGGTGCGAACGAGATTGCGCACTTCCTTCAATACGTTGTTGTTGAATCCGCCGCAGAGTCCGCGGTTGGAGGTAATGGCTACGATGAGCACATTTCTTACTTCACGCTGCTGGGAATACACGCCTTCTGAAGCATCCAGCGAACCACTCAGGTTGGAGAGGATCTCATTCAGCTTCTGGGCATATGGCCGCATACGGGTAATCGCATCCTGAGCGCGCTTGAGCTTAGCTGCAGACACCATCTTCATGGCAGAAGTGATCTGCATGGTGGAATTCACCGAGACAATGCGCGTGCGTATTTCCTTCAGGTTGGGCATGATGCGAAGTCCGTCGGATTAGTATTTCGCGGTTATTTCCTTGGCTACTTGCTCCAGCACGGTAGTGATTTCCTCGCCAATATTGCCTTTGCGGATTTGGTCGAGGGTATCGCGGTGCTTGGTATCCAGATAAGCCAGGAATTCTTCCTCAACTTTCTTAATTTGGTTGACTGGCACGCGGGACAGCAGACCTTTGGTACCACAGTAGATCATCGCGACTTGCTTCTCCACGGTCATCGGGGAGTTTTGGCCTTGCTTGAGGATTTCCACGTTGCGCCGGCCTTTCTCCAGAACGAATTTGGTTGCCTCATCGAGATCTGATCCGAACTTGGCAAAGGCTTCGAGTTCGCGGAATTGGGCCTGATCCAGTTTGAGTGTACCGGCGACCTTTTTCATGGATTTGATCTGGGCAGATCCACCCACGCGGCTTACGGAGATACCTACGTTGATAGCAGGACGTACACCCGCGTTGAAGAGATTGGACTCGAGGAAGATTTGTCCGTCCGTGATGGAGATAACGTTAGTTGGGATATAAGCAGATACGTCGCCTGCCTGAGTTTCGATGATTGGCAGCGCAGTGAGTGATCCTCCTCCCTTCACGCGGCCGCGGAGGCTATCGGGAAGGTCATTCATCTTCTCTGCCACGCTTTGCGTTTCATTCACCTTGGCAGCGCGCTCGAGCAGGCGGCTGTGCAGGTAAAATACGTCGCCAGGATAGGCTTCGCGTCCGGGCGGTCGGCGAAGCAGAAGGGATACCTCGCGGTAGGCCACGGCCTGCTTGGAGAGGTCATCATACACGATCAGCGCCGGGCGGCCTGTATCGCGGAAGTATTCACCGATGGCGCATCCTGCGAAGGGTGCGTAGAATTGCAGAGGCGCGGGGTCAGATGCTGTGGCGGCCACCACAACTGTGTAAGCCAGAGCTCCATTGTCCTCCAGCGTCTTCACGGTAGCAGCGATGGTAGAACCCTTCTGTCCGCAGGCCACATAGATGCAGAACACAGGTTCGCCCTTATCAAAGAATTCGCGTTGGTTGATGATGGTGTCGATGGCCACTGTGGTCTTGCCGGTCTGGCGGTCACCGATGATGAGTTCGCGTTGTCCGCGGCCGATGGGGATCATGGCATCGATCGCCTTGATGCCGGTTTGGAGAGGTTCTTTAACAGGCTGACGGTATATGACGCCAGGGGCTTTGCGCTCCAGGGGCATTTCGAAAAGTTCACCGCCAATGGGGCCTTTGCCGTCAATGGGTTCGCCGAGCGTATTCACGACGCGGCCTACCATTTGCTCGCCCACTTTTACAGAGGCGATACGTCCGGTGCGCTTTACGCTTGCACCTTCCTTGAGCTCTCCGGATGGCCCGAGTAGTACGGCCCCCACGTTGTCCTCCTCGAGGTTGAGGGCAATGCCCCGCACGCCGCTCTCGAATTCAATCAGTTCACCTGACTGGACATTGGAAAGGCCATAAATACGGGCGATGCCGTCACCTACCTGGAGGATAGTTCCTACCTCCTGAAGTTCGGCTTCGGTCTTAAATCCTGCGAGTTGCTCGCGGAGGATCGCTGAAATTTCTGCGGGTTTTACTTCTGCCATGGTTGTGTTCTTTTTCCCGGTCAGAGCTCGGGGATATACGGGTTTTCAGAAAAATCCCTGCGGAGATTTCTGAGGTTAGTCAAAACGGAGGTATCAATCTGGTGATCACCGACCTTGAGCACAAATCCACCAATGAGCCCGGGATCTACCTTTTCTTCCAGTTCAATGGTGCCGGGCGCCAGCGATGATACTTTGGCAATAATGGCTGCGCGGCTTTGCTCGTCGAGGGGCGCTGCCGATATTACGCTGGCTGGGGTGATGTGCTTGTGCTGCTTCATCTGTGCGATGAATGATTCTGCAATCTCCGGCAGCATGGACTCCCTTCCCTTGTTGGTGAGGAGGACCATGAACGCCATCGTGGTCGGATTGACCAATGCGCCAAAGAGCTTGCTCAGGGCTGCATTCTTCTTGTCCGACTTGATGACGGGACTTTCCAGAAATATCCGCAGGTCACGGCTCGACCGCACCGTCTGGTGCACGAGCTTCATATCCTCATAAACGCGGTCAGCCTCATTGCGCTCTACACACAGGTTGAGCAGCGACTTGGCATAACGCGAGGATATCCGGATTCCCTTCATTGTCCTTAATTCTTGCTGAATTCACCAGTGAGTGCCTGATTGAGCGCTTTTTGACGGTCGCCGTCGCTGAGTTTTTCGCGCACCAGCTTTTCAGCGATCTCGATAGAGAGTTGGGCGACCTGATTCTTCAGATCTGCGATGGCTGCCTTCTTCTGGTTGTCGATTTCCTGCCGTGCCGAGCTGATCATCCGATCGGCTTCATTCTGAGCGCGTTGCTGGGCTTCAGTTCGCATCTTCTCACCTACGGCTTTCGCTTCGCGAAGGATGACATCGCGTTCTTCGCGCGCCTGGCGCAGCAACTCTTCATTGCCGGCCTGCAGACGTGCCATTTCCTCGCGTGCCCGGTCGGCTTCGCGGATGGCGTTCGCAATGCCTTCTTCGCGTTCTTTGAGCGATTGGACAATGGGACCCCACGCCAGCTTCCTTAGCAGGAAGAGGACGATCAGAAATGAAATGGTAGCCCAAGCTACCGTTCCAATGGATACACTCAGCAAGCCTTCCATGGATGCAGTTTGTGGTTAGTTGCGAAAGATTATCCGAGGGCCACGAGCAGGCACACGATCACGCCGAAGAGGGCAACCCCTTCTACGAGAGCTGCAGCCACGATCATGTTCGCGCGCAGATCACCAAGTGATTCGGGCTGGCGGGCCATGGCCTCAAGCGCAGAGCCACCAATACGTCCTACACCGATGCCAGCTCCGATAGCGGCAAGACCGGCACCAATACCAGCAAGACCCTGGTTCATCATGGTGTCCAACAGTACAGTCAGAAATTCCATTGTTGTTTGTTTTTATTGTGTGTTAATGAGATGCGTGTGAAGGCTCTTCGTGATGGTGGTGCTCCTGGGTGGCATCACCGAAGTAGATGGCCGCCAGCAATGTGAACACGTATGCCTGAAGAAAGGCCACAAGGAGCTCGATGAAGAACATAAAAACCATGAAGAGCACGGCCCCGGCTCCTACACCGTATCCAAGCGCTGCACTGTTCTGACCGAAAAGGATGATCAGTCCGACAAACGCGAGGATGATGATGTGACCCGCTGTGATATTTGCCGTTAAACGAATCATCAATACAGCAGGCTTCATGAAGATGCTCAGAATCTCGATCGGAACGAGGATAACCTTGATCGGCAGCGGGACTCCGGGAGGCCATACGATGTGACCCCAGTAATGCGCATTGCCACTCACCGTGGTGATGATGAATACCAGTGTGGCCAGAACGATAGTGACACTCATGGTGCCCGTAACATTAAAGCCACCGATAAACGGAATCAATCCGAGAAGGTTGGAAATCCAGATAAAGAAAAATACGGTGAGCAGAAAGGGTACATAGCGATCGGCCTTGCGTTCCCCGATGGACGGGATGGCTATATCGTTGCGCACGAACAGAATGAAGGGCTCGATCATATTCTGAAGGCCCGAGGGAGCCTGACCCTTCCTGCGCAAGTAGGATTTGGCTATGCTTCGGAACAGCAGAATCATGATGCACACCACCAGGAGCATACCAAACACGGTTTTCGTGATGGAGAAATCAATCGGATGGTCGTGAGAAGCGTGTTCTTCTTCCCCATGAGGAACATCGCCGTGGCCCGGAGTCATGTTGGCAAGACTATCAGGAGCAGGATGCGCCGCATGCGCAGAATCGGAAGAATGCGCCACGTGTTCGTTGTGGTTGTGACCACCTCCAGCGAGGGTAATAACCTCGTGGTGGTTTTCATAAGTCACACCGGAAGAAGCAGTGTAAGGCTTGAACAGAAGCTCCCCGTGCTCATTGGTGCCATTCCAAAACTTCGATGAGGAGAAAACATCGAGGTGACCATCATGCAAGAGGATGACAGGAAGCGGAATATAGAGGTCGCCAATGATGTGGATTTGATGTGCATCACTGATGTGGTGCATGATCATATCGCCTGGGCTGAATTTTTCACCATCCCCTTCACCACCGCTGGCCTGAACCGGAAAAACCAGCGCAAAGAACAAGGCAAGCAAACAGGCCATGCGCAATGCGGGTCGGAATGGAGCGGGCTGGATAGGTGTCAACGTCATGAAATAACCCCTGAAAAATTCGCGGCAAAAGTATAGCGACATAGCCCTTCAGGCGGCACGATGGAGAAATTTTCTTAAAAAGTCCTGAAAACGCCGGCTTCCAGCTCTTGCGTTCAGCGCTGCGGCGTGTCTTCCTCGCCGGTTATGCGGAGGTATCGCACCAGCAGGATCGTAAAGGCGACATAGATGATAAACGTGCCTAAGGCCACAGGGACCTTTTGCATCTTGAAGTTGTAGATATACACGCCAAGAAAGGAGGCGGTAAGGAGCAGTTTGGTGGTGACGGCAGCCATAAAGGCCGTCACGAAGCGCTGAGCGCTGCGGGCCGATGCCTTGAGCACGTTGGCATACAGGGCGGCCGTCAGGATAGCAAAACCAAAGGGGACATAGTACATCACTGTGGGCACCACCATAGCAGTGAGAGCGTTCAGAAAGAACACTACGAGAGCAAGTCCTGCCGCAAGCAGGAAGGCAACAGGGGCAAAACGGGAAACGGGTTTCATTGTCGGTTCAGATCACGGATGGCGAGGTACATGGCAACCCCCACAGAGAGCAGGGAAAGGGTGAGCGTCCACAGGTGCATCCTGTTGGGAAAACGCTCATCGAGCGACAGGCCTGCCCAAACGCCCAGTCCGATGGTCACCGCCATCTGAGTGGCCATGCCAGCATACCTGATGAAGCCATCAGATCGCGGCGGCTTCGGCGGCTTCTCCGACACGGGCTCCATCTTTCTTGATCTCCTTCACTTTAGCGCCCATGTTGCAGGCACCTGTGAATACGGCGCCTGGCTCGATGGCCAGCTTATCGGTCAGGATATCTCCTTCCACGCGTGATGTTCCCTTGAGTGAGAGCAGTTGTTGCACATTGATCTTGCCCTTGATCAGGCCTTCCACTTCGGCATTCTGGCAGTGTACAGTTCCCTCCAGCTTGCCGGCTGGGCCAATCACCAGGCGTCCCTTGGTGTTGAGGTTGCCCTTGAAGGTTCCGTCAATACGGATGTTGCTTTCGCAGCGGATTTCACCCTCTATAGAGGTGCCTTCCACCACACGGTTGATTGCGAGATCGGGCGCGGCGTCATTGGTTCTTGCCATGGATTTATGGTTTTTGTTAAACATGGGTCAATAGTTCTCATCGTAGAATTCGATGTACGCATCCAGGTTCTTGGTCTTGAATAACTGGATGTAGTTGCTTTTGGAAATCAGGTAGGTGCTGTAACCGGCGGAGTTAATGCTGCCCAGACGATTGGTGTTGCCGACAAAGGCGTCGAGGTACTGGCGGGCTTCAGGCACGGTCTTGAAGGGTTTGACAATCATCATGTGCGTATTCTTATCCAGCAAGTTGTTGGTCACCTTCAGCGCCGCACTGGCGTAATATTCCGAGTTATAGTCGGTAACTTGCGCCTTGATATTATTCACGTTGACTCCCTGAGTGGGCAGCACCAGCAGGAAGTAGTGCTCCATTTCCGGGTTAAAGGTAAAAAGGCCATCCGTTTTGGATTCGGGAGGGGTCTCACCGCCGTCACCTTCATTTCCGTTATCCGGCTGCTGACCTGATGAGCCCCCTTCGTTGCGGGTGGCAGCCAGTAGCTCCTTGCTGCGCTCGGCTTCCGGGGTGCCCGCACATTTATCCACAACCAACTGAAGCTCTCCGAGGTATTTTTCCTTCAATCCGTACGAGGCCTCGGTATAGCCTACGCATACAGCCCGCAGCAACCTGTACTTGCATATCAGATGATTGTCTGGCTGGCCATCGATCACCTGGTTGCAAGCACTGATAGCCTGGGCATAATTGCGTGAAGTATAAAAACCATAAGCTGACTCGTAGCCAGCGCGCTCCTCCGTTTCTTTCACATCCTTGATGTCGAGGTATTCGGGATTGTCCACGAGAATAGCCCAATCCGTTCCGGGATAGAGTGACTTGATTTGTTCGCCCCAATACCGGGAGTCACAGGTCTCGCAGAATGGGTTCTTTCGGTAGTTCGACAATTGCTCCTTGCTCAACCAGGTGCGGAACAGGAGGTAATGAGCGACGGGGTGAAAATCACTCGTTTCTATGTTCCGGATCAACTGCTCCCAGGAGTCTATGGCGTTATCCTCGTCATCGAGTTTTTCCTTGTAGATGACGCCAGCCATGTAGTAGGCCTCAGTCACTTCTTCTCTGGCCGCCTCCACCTTTTGGTTGTCACCACAAGGAAGATTGGCCATCAGTTCCTCGATGCTGGGCACATAGTATTTATCCTTGACCTCGGTGCCCGCCTCAGTTTCCGCTTCCTGTTCCACCTGGGATTCATCCGGGGAGTTCATATCCAGAGTGAACCGGGATTGCAGACGCCAGTTGTCTTTCAGCGGCCGGGTTCCCCAGTAATCGCGGAAGGCCTCTGCCCCTTTTTCGCGCTGTGACTCGTTGTACACCCAGAATGAGCCGGTTGGCTCATTGGTTTGTGCGTCTTGGGCAGCTCGTGCTGCACGCTCCTCATCTTCTTGTTTCTTGCGCGCCATCTCCTCTTCGAGTGCTTTGCGCGCGCGACGCACGGCCTTATTGAGTTCTGCCTCGCTGAGATCGCATAGCTGGAGCAAACTATCATTGAGGACGATGGTATTGAGGTAGCCTATGAGCTCCGTCAGACTCTCTGCCCTTGCTTTGATCTCCTTGTATCGTGGGTGCTTTTCGTCAATCTTCCGGAAGGTACTATCGTAATTGATCTGCGCCTCTGCGTATTGGCGCTGGTCAAAGTAGAGATCGGCCAGTCGAAGGAAGGTCTTCGCCTTTTGCTTGTTATTGCCGGCAGAAGCTTCAATGGATTGCTCAAAATACGCAATGGCAGCCGGCCTGTTCTGCTCTTCCAGCTCAATCTCGCCCAAAGCGAAGTAAATCTGATCGCGATAGCCGATGTTCTTCTCATCTTTCAGAAGCTTCATCAGCTCCTTGCGGATCTCTTCGCCGCTTCCTCCGCGACGGCTGAATGAAAGGGCCTTGTTGATGCGGGCATAAAACTCGAGTTCGTAAGGCGGTCTGGACCGGATCACGGCATCGTATTCGCGCAGGGCTTCGGATGACTTGTTAAGGCGCTGGTAAACCTGCGCAAGGATGAAGTGCGGACGGGCGCGATCGCGTTTTTTGCTGATGTGCTTCAGGGCAGTCTCCAGCTTTTCTGCAGCTTCATTGAGTTTGCCCTGTTGGATGTAGTTATCGGCCATCACCAGGTAGTAGTCAGCCTGGATGGATTCTTTCATCTCTTCTGTGGGAGCGACCCGGTTGAGGGCTTGATTGGCCTTGCTGTAATCGCCCCGGGCTATGCATGACCGGGCAAGCCAGGTAGTGCTGATCACCTGGGTTTCCTCTTCCTTGTACTTCCTGGCTACGTATTGAAAGAGTTCTTCGGCTTTGTAGTAGTTGCGCTTGTAGAAGTAGGACTGCCCGATGAGGAGGTAGTTTTCATCGATCCACTTGTTCTGCTTAGGCCGCTTCTTGCCTTTCTTCGGCTCGACCGTGATGGTATGCCGGGCAATGACCTTTTCACATTTCTCTATGGCACGTTCCATCTCAGGAAAGGCTTCGCGGGCAGTTTCCTCGGTTCCGTAAATGAACACTGGCAGGAGCTGGTCATAGTCTTCTACGTGAGCCAGCTGAATTTTTTCTACCCCCTTCTTTACGCTCTCGCCTGCGTTGAAATGGCCGTTGAAGTGGGCAGTCGTGTTGTGATAAACCCGGTAGCTGAAGCCGTCTTTGGTAGTGGAGCAGGCATGGAAAGACAACCCCGTGATCAGCAGGGCCGCGACATGGCGCGCGATCATGGCAGGCTGTCGGTTTGACATAAAGAGGCCCTCCCTAACATAGGGCCGGCTAATTTATTTTATTTTCAGCGTTTTCTTTGCAGAAACCTGAAATGCTGACCGATGGAAAGGAAGAAGGGAAAGAAGAGGCTCATGAAGAAGCTCCGAAGCCGGTTTCGGCTTACGGTGCTCAATGAGAACACGTTCGAGGAGCAATTCTCCTACTCACTGACGCCCATGAACGTGATTATCATGTTCGGCGGTCTCCTGCTTGTATTCGGTAGTCTGATCTACCTGCTGGTGGCTTTCACGCCCCTTAAGGCCTATGTCATTCCCGACTTCACGGATTATACGTACCGCGAAGATGCCCGCAGGGCCCGCATAGAGGTGGACAGCCTCCTTGGAGTTATTCAGCAGCAGGAGCGCTACCTGAGTGATCTGGGCTACGTGCTTCGGGGCGAAACTCCGCCGGATGTTTCCGATACCACCTCGCGGCAAGCTACGGAGGCCGATCTGAATTATGCCATCAGCGAAGAGGACAGTCTGCTTCGTCAGCAAGTGGCTTACCAGGACCGGTATGAACTGGAAGCAGAAAGTACACGAGAAGTAGGTAAGGCCATGGTGCTGCTCATGAAGCCCGTCAATGGCACGGTTTCCAATGCATTCAATGCGCGGGAAGGCCATTATGGTGTGGACCTTATTGCTCAGGAGAATGAGCCAGTGAAGGCCGTGCTCGATGGCACCGTCATTCTTTCTTCCTTCACCGCCGATGGCGGCAACGTGATCCAGATACAGCACACCAACAATCTGGTTTCAGTATACAAGCATAACAGCGCCCTGCTGAAGAAGGAAGGGGACTACGTAAAAGCCGGACAATCCATTGCATTCATTGGCAATTCAGGGGACCACAGCGAGGGTCCTCATCTCCACTTTGAAATCTGGCAGAACGGCGTGCCGGCAGATCCGGAAGCATTTATGTCATTTGGTAAATAAATGCGATATCCCTTACCACGGGGGACTTATGGCGGTTAAAAGGCGGATCGCAGACCGGCCTCTCAGTCCTCCACGTAAATCTCGAAATCTGTCAGGGCAACGAATTGCTCGATCCGTTCGTTGATTTCTTCCTTGGTCAGCTCGAGCAGACGTTCGGGACCAAACTTCTCACACGTAAATGAAGCCATGGCACTGCCCACAATTACCGCGCGCTTCATATTCTCGAACGAGATGTTCTGCGTCTGAGCGAGGTAGCCGACAAAGCCACCGGCAAACGTATCTCCCGCGCCCGTGGGATCGGCAACATCTTCCAGCGGAAGCGCCGGAGCAAAGAAGATGTTGTGCTGGTCAAACAACAGGGCACCGTGCTCACCCTTCTTGATGATGAGATAGCGCGGGCCCATGCTCAGGATCTTCCGGGCAGCGCGCACAAGCGAGTATTCTCCTGCGAGCTGACGTGCTTCTTCATCATTAATGGTGATAACATCCACCTTGGCGATTACAGCCTTCAACTCATCGAGCGCTGTATCCATCCAGTAGTTCATGGTGTCGAGAACCACGAGACGCGGGCGTTCCGGTATCTGCTCAATCACCCGCATCTGAACCGCCGGGGCCAGATTGCCGAGCATCAGGAAGTCCGTGGCGGAGTAGTCAGCCGGAACTTCCGGTGAAAAGGCAGCCAGCACATTCAGCTCAGTGGCGAGCGTGTCACGGCTGTTCAGGTCATAATGGTACTTACCGGACCAGAAGAAGGACTTCTCACCTTGCCGCACCTGCAGGCCTTCGAGGTCAATGCCTCGCCGTTCCATCTCGCTGAGAAAGGCCTGAGGGAAGTCATCACCGATCACGGAGATCAGCCCGACAGGCCGCACAAAGTGCGCAGCGGTGAGGGTGATGTACGTCGCTGCCCCACCCACTACACGATCACGGCGGTCAAACGGAGTTTCTATGGAATCAAAGGCAACAGTGCCTACAGCAACGAGTTTCATTAAAAAAATTTGGCCAAAGATATTGTAGCAAGCGGGCTTGGCTCGTAATATTGCAACCCTTTTTAAGGCGCCAAGCCACCTTGTGATCACGTGTTCACTCCGCACCAGACGGGGGACTCGAGAATAAGAGGAGGTTCCGGGTGGAGCCGTCAGATGACGGACGACCCGGAATAGTTTTACTCCCTAGTAGCTCAGTCGGTTAGAGCACATGACTGTTAATCATGGGGTCGCTGGTTCGAGCCCAGCCTGGGGAGCTAAGCCACCGCACATGCGGTGGCTTTTTGTTTGTTTTCTGCAGCCTCCCGGCGTCTCCATGCCGTTGAACGTCTGTTTGCTAAATTGGTCCTGAATGCCATTCCGTATCCTGCATATTGCTTCATGGTATCCCCACCGCAGGGATCCGCTCGAGGGCGGCTTCATTGCGGATCGGATCAGTGGTCTTGCCCCCTATGCAGAGAATCACATCGTACACATGCAGCTCAAGAGAACGAGCGGACGGATCATCTTCTCCAGGACTACCGGTGATCGGTATTCCGGACTAATTCTCGAGGCGCCGTTCTTGCGCTGGAGGTGGCTGGAAGCCTGGTCACCCTCAATGCTCTTGCGGGACCTGACGAGCTTGGATCTGCACTCGTTTGATCTCGTGGTTGTGCATGTGGCTTATCCCCTGCTGGTGCATTTCAGGAAA
>Ga0068877_10004413_pt1 | contig 11003 bp, 6 predicted proteins | sample NOAtaG_FD_66437 | JGI IMG/M metagenome (GOLD analysis project Ga0068877, IMG submission 66437) | Freshwater lake microbial communities from Lake Erie, under a cyanobacterial bloom - NOAA_Erie_Diel6S_1000h metaG | ecosystem: Environmental > Aquatic > Freshwater > Lake | place: USA: Ohio, Lake... | reverse complement strand
TGTGCTAACAACTCCAAATTGGACATCGTCATGTCTTTGTAATTCAGTTGTTGTGTGATGGAAAGACTCAACTTGATATAATAGATCGCCGAGTCTGTTTGATCCATTTGTAAAAATGTGGAGCCGATATTATTCAGAATTAGTGCCACTCCATTTTTGTCGCCAATGGATTCGCGTATAACACGGGCTTGCTTGTACATATCAAGCGCTTTGCGATAGTCTTTCTGATTCGTGTAGATCATCGCCATGTTGTTTAAACAAATCGCAACACCACGTTGATGGTTGACGGATGCGAACAGATCTTTGGATTGCTGATAACAACGCATTGCTGCAGAGTCGTTTTTTAAATCCATGTACACATTGCCGATGCGCGCCAAAGCATTTGCCTCACGACCTTTATCTCCGATGTCGCGATAAATTTTTAATCCAAGTTGCTGATTGCGTAATGCTTCTTTGAGATTGCCAAGGTCATTGTATATAACGCCAATGTTGACATATGCCGATCCGGCTTCGGCCTTGTAACGTTCTCCGGGATTACTAGTAAGTGCGGCATTGAAATACTGAATGGACTTTAACGGCTCTCCTTTTTCCCGATAAATAAATCCGATGCGATTGTACGCTTCAATTATTGGTAAGCTGTCGCCGGCTTGTCCCGCAATTTTGATGGAGTTAAAATAAATGAACAGCGCACTGTCGGGCTGTCCGCCATAGAACACGGCGTACGCGATGTTGTTCCATGCTTGTGCCTGCGCTTTTAAATTTCCTGTTTTTACAGCGAGATCGCGTGCCTTTGCTCCATAATCCGCGGCTGTTTTAACGTCGGAATTTACAAGGGCGGCACTTAACTGATTGTAGATGCGGATTTTCACCGAGTCGGGTGAAGTGCGCGCTACGTTCAGTAAAGAATCAGTGTTTTGTGCCCATACGTAACCGCTGAGTAAGAAACTCAGGAAGATAAATGCTCGGAATCGATTTTGTTTTGCGGCGTGCATGGAGGCTGCAATTTACGAATAATGCGATCTGTTTGCACAGGCAATTCATGCGAGATGTTCGAGCCTCCTGAGAAGAAATCAGCCGGACTAATTACGCCCAAAACTCTTGTCATGTGGGCATCTGCAGCGAGTTGGATAACGGAAAGATGAAGTGGAGTGGTGTTCATGGTTGGAGGTGTTTTGATGGTAATAAAGTTCGCTCAACACCTCACGCACATCAATACCTATTTACGGGTAAACACGTACCGTGTTTTAGGTAAATTCAACAGAAAGGGCTGTCGCGTTAACGACAGCCCCTGAAAATCAACTTCAAAAAACCAAACAGAAGTACTATCCGCTGCAAGATTCGCAAGCATCCGGATTATCGAGAGAGCAAGCAATTTCTGCCTGACGTTGCTCAATAGTAACCGGTTCTGCATTTGGCGCAGGGATAGACAACGCCGCCTGATCCACTGTAAACTTAATGGCGTCCGCGGAAGCATTGTGCGCTTTCAATTCAGTTTTAATAGGCTCAAGTAAACTTGTGTTGTGGTTGTTCGTTGGTGGCTGATACATTGGCTAAGCGTGGCTACGCCACAAAGTTCTGCTAAATGAAGACAGCAGTGCGGAAGAGTATTGAAACACCTCCGCACTGCTGCAGCTTGTATATGGTTGTGATAACGTGGTAAAAGTTATACAACCGTTTGTATGTTATTGTTTTACGATTTTAAACTGTTGTTTCATATTCTTGCCAATATTAAATATATAGATACCGCCGGACAAATTTCCCAGCTCGATCATGGTTGTTTCGGAGGCAATGGTTCCTGATAAAACAGTTCTTCCGGCGTTATCCATTATAGCGTAAGACTCGCCAAGCATCGTAGCGTCTGCTTTAAGGTTAATTACATTTTGTGCAGGATTCGGAAACACAGAGAATAAACTACCCGGAGATATTTCATTCGAGCCAACCGTATTGTTTACTGTTAATACAGCTACGGCTGAGGTATCTGTGCAAGAACCTGAAGAAATAATACAACGGAATGGTTGGTTGTTATTACCCATCGTCACATTTGCAACATTCAGCGTGTCATTTGTTGTGCCACTATATTGACCCACACTATTCAAATTTTGAAAACCAACACCAAGGTCAGTTTGCCATTGAAAAGTTGCGCTTGGATTTGACGAACCAACTATAAATTGAGCGTTGTTATTGATATTAATTGTTTGGCTATTGGGCTGCGTACTAACTGTTAGTTGACAACCATTGTATAAATCAGTTATTTCTTGAGGTGTTAAAGCACGGTCCCAGATTCCGATGTCATCTAATTTACCGTCAATAAACTCAGGAGCTGAAAAAATGTCAACCCCAAAATATAAATTATTGCTTGTGCAACTGCCTGTGTTATTGTTTGTTGTAGAGTTTACATATATTCCATTAATATAAATGTCTGTATTTTGCCCTGTTCCCTGTGAGACATAAACTATGTGATCCCAAGAACCCAAATTTACAGTTGGGTTGATAGTACTGCCGCCAGAACCACTGCATCCTCTACCGTAATTCATAGTTGTATAAAGTGATGAGTAGATAGCCCCCCATCTTGTGCTTGCTGGACTACCAAGACAAATATATTCTATCCCACCAAAAGATTGATTTTGTAATACCCACACAGATAACGAAAAGTTGTTAAGAGGTAAATTATTATTGGTACACGTTATGCTCGAATTATTAAAACTGTAAGCACTATTTAAATTACTATACCTATCACTCGTAAGCAATGCCCCTGACACACTACCATTATTCCCATTCCCACTCTCATCATTTGCATTACCCGTAAAAGGCCACCAACCAACTAAACCATTTGTCGGCACGTAAGAAGGCACGTTTTGCGCCATTGTTGCAGCTGCCAATCCTAGTGTTGCAGCTACGGTTAGAAGTAAAAATTTCATTTTTGAAGTTTGTTTTATTCTACTCTGCCCCGCAGTAGAGTTAGTATAAAAAATCAGCGTGGGACACTTAGAAAATCCGCCGCTGAGGTACTGGAATACCCGACAAACGATATAAACTAAAGCCCACGCCTTGGCGTAAGCGTTACAGCTTATTATTCGTTTGTCTTTAAAATTTCCAGTTTTCAGCGACGCGAATAAACTAACGCTAATATTATATGTCAGTCAATTAGACTGTATTTTGTTTTATCTCATTCGTTTCATTTGTTGTTGGTTCAAATTTACTGTTTTCTGCATTCAACAGAAAGGGCTGTCGCATTAACGACAGCCCTTGAAAATCAACTTCAAAAAACCAAGCAGGCGAATTATCCGCTGCAAGACTCACAAGCATCCGGATTGTCGAGCGAGCAAGCAATTTCTGCCTGACGTTGCTCAATACTTACCGGTTCAGCATTTGGCGCAGGGATAGACAACGCAGCCTGATCCACTGTGAACTTAATGGCGTCAGCAGCAGCTTTTGTGCGCAAGTAATACATACCTGTTTTCAATCCGCGCTCCCATGCGTAGAAGTGCATAGAAGTCAACTTAGCGAAGTTTGGATTGCTTACAAACAAGTTCAGCGACTGTGACTGACAAATGTATGCGCCACGATCAGCAGCCATATCAATCAATGCGCGTTGTGGTACTTCCCAAACTGTGCGGTAAATATCCTTGATGTTTTCCGGAACCTCAGGAATGTCTTGAATAGATCCGTTTGCAGCAATGATTTTATTTTTCAGGTTGTCATTCCACAAGCCCAACTTCACAAGGTCTTTCAACAAGTGCTTATTCACCACCACAAATTCTCCGGACAATACACGACGCGTGTAAATATTAGAAGTATATGGCTCGAAACATTCGTTATTACCTAAGATTTGTGATGTAGAAGCTGTTGGCATTGGCGCTAATAACAGAGAGTTGCGAACTCCGTGTGTTTTCACTTCTTCACGCAAAATATCCCATTCCCAGCGATTGCTTGGTGTTACGCCCCACATATCGAACTGGAAGATTCCTTTTGAAACCGGTGAGCCTGCATACGTTTCGTAAGGTCCTTGTGCTTTCGCCAAATCCTTCGAAGCAGTCATTGCAGCGTAATAAATCGTCTCGTGAATTTCCTTGTTCAACTGACGCGCTTCCGGGCTATCGAATGCCATGCGCAACAAGATGAAGGCATCTGCCAAACCTTGCACGCCTAATCCGATTGGACGATGACGCATGTTGGAACGACGTGCTTCAGGAACCGGATAGTAGTTGTTGTCGATGATCTTGTTCAGGTTACGTGTAACAACGTACGTTACATCGAACAAGCGCTGATGATCGAATTCGCCTTTTTCTGTATCTACGAATCGTGGCAATGCTAATGATGCCAGGTTACACACAGCGATTTCATCCGGTGCAGTGTATTCGATGATTTCTGTACACAAGTTAGAAGACTTGATGGTACCGAGGTTCTGCTGGTTGCTCTTACCGTTGCAGGCATCCTTGTACAACATGTACGGGTTACCGGTTTCGATTTGTGCTTCCAATACGGCAAACCACAAGTCTTGCGCTTTGATCGTCTTGCGCTGACGACCTTCTTGCTCGTAACGCTCGTACAACTTTTCAAATTCTTCACCCCAGCTGTCGTATAAGCCGGGAGCTTCGTTAGGGCAGAACAACGACCAAGAACCGTTTTCTTTCACGCGCTTCATGAACAAATCCGGAATCCATAATGCAGTGAACAAATCACGTGCACGCATTTCTTCTTTACCGTTGTTTTTACGCAAGTCGAGGAATTCAAAAATGTCGGCATGCCAAGGCTCCAAGTAAATAGCGAAAGAACCTTTACGCTTTCCACCGCCTTGATCCACGTAACGAGCTGTATCGTTGAATACACGCAACATCGGGATGATACCGTTGGATGTTCCGTTGGTGCCTTTGATGTATGAGCCTGTTGCACGCACGTTGTGGATGCTTAAGCCGATACCGCCTGCGCTCTGAGAAATTTTCGCGCAGCTCTTCAAGCTATCGTAGATACCGTCGATGCTGTCATCTTTAACTTGCAATAAAAAGCAAGAAGACATTTGCGGTTTTGGTGTACCCGAATTAAACAACGTTGGAGTAGCATGTGTAAACCAACGCTCACTCATCAAGTTGTACGTTTCGATTGCTGCATCGATATCTTCTTTGTGAATGCCAACAGATACGCGCATCAACATGTGTTGCGGACGCTCTGCTACTTTGCCGTTAATTTTCAGCAAGTAAGAACGCTCCAATGTTTTGAAGCCGAAATAGTCATAACCAAAATCACGATCGTAGATAATGGATGAATCCAAAATCTGCGCGTTATTCTTAATGATTTCAAAAACGTCATCAGCAACTAAAGAAGCGCGCTGATTGGTTTTCGGATCCACATAGTTGTACAACAACTCCATGGTTTTCGAAAACGACTTCTCGGTGTTTTTATGCAAGTTGGAAACTGCAATGCGGGAAGCCAGCAACGCATAGTCCGGATGTTTCACGGTTAGTGAAGCCGCGATTTCAGCCGCAAGACTGTCCAGCTCACTAGTCGTTACTCCGGGGTAAATCCCTTGAATAACTTTCATCGCTACTTCCACCGGGTTAACGTGTACCGGATCCAGTGCGTAGCACAATTTTTGAATTCGCGCAGTGATCTTATCAAACTTCACTGACTCTTTGCTGCCGTCGCGCTTAATTACATACATAGGCTTTTATTTCGTAAGGGTTGTTATAGGTAGGTGATTGGTCTCGTGGTGAATTAAAAATCTTCGTCCAGGCTGAATACGTTTTGTGAACGATCGGATGTAACTCCGGCTTTCTGGTATTCAGCAACACGCTTTTCGAAGAAGTTGGTTTTGCCTTGCAGGGAAATCATTTCCATGAAGTCAAACGGATTTGTTGCGTTATATACTTTCTGGCATCCTAATGCCAACAACAGTCGGTCTGCAACAAACTCAATGTACTGACACATCAATTCGGAATTCATACCGATCAATTTCACCGGCAAGGAATCCGTCACGAACATTTTTTCGATTGCAACTGCGTTGGTGATGATTTCAGTTACGCGCTCTTCAGGCAAACGATTTTCTAGGTGTGCTGTATACAGCAAGCAAGCGAAGTCGCAGTGCAAGCCTTCGTCGCGAGAAATTAATTCGTTAGAGAACGATAATCCCGGCATCAAGCCACGCTTCTTCAACCAGAAGATAGAACAGAATGATCCGCTAAAGAAAATGCCTTCTACTGCTGCGAAGGCGATCAAGCGCTCTGCAAAGGTTCCGTTGGAAATCCAACGCAACGCCCACTCTGCTTTTTCTTTTACTGCAGGAACGGTTTCGATAGCGTGGAATAAACTGTCTTTCTCAGCAGGATCTTTGATGTACGTATCAATCAACAACGAATAGGTTTCGCTGTGGATGTTTTCAATCATGATTTGATAACCGTAGAAGCAACGACCTTCCGGATACTGTACTTCATTCATGAAGTTGATCGCAAGGTTTTCATTTACGATACCATCTGATGCAGCAAAGAATGCAAGTACATTTTTGATAAAGAAACGTTCATCATCATTCAGCTTGTTGGCCCAGTCAGTTAAGTCAGCAGAAAGGTCAATTTCTTCAGCAGTCCAGAAACTGGCTTCAGCTTTTTTATACATATCCCAAATGTCACGGTGCTTGATTGGGAAGAGAACAAAGCGGTCTTTGTTCTCGGCTAAAATTGGTTCGTTCACTTCTGCCATAACTGCGCTGTTAATGCGATTTATATTCTTAATTTGTTGAAGGTCAGGTTCTTCTGGCGAAAAAAGCAGGCGTGTGGCCTGCTGATTTTCTTTAAGGTGTTTGATATGAAGCACTTAGCTAGTAAGGTGTTCGGCACATTCACCGACAACAAATTTTTGCAAATGAGTCGGACTAGTCAAGTCTATTCCATTAACAAAACCCCGAAGTTTTGAACACACAAGCGCAACGACTCTTGTTGATAACGCGTAATAAAACCACCCTTTTTCAATAACGACGGGGAAGCCAGGCAGCGTATGTAAATTTTAATAAAAAAACAGGTTAAGTAGTTGCAAATATTGTCGCTGTAACATGTAGAAATCGTTACTGAAACACGAATTCGCGAGCTTTAATAAAAAGGGGTTCTAAAAAACGGTTTTACTGCAACACAATTCGTTGTGTCTGCCAACCGTATTCTGTTAGCAAGCGAAGCACATATGTTCCTCTATTTAACGATGACGTCGGCATAGAATAAGTTGTAGCGTTAACTGTGAAATCGTTTACAACGCGTCCTCCCAAATCGTAAAGTATCACGCGATTGATGATGTGTTCACTTTGGAGTTGAATGACATCATTGCCGGGATTCGGAAATGCAGTAATCGTATTATTTTCTGTCATTTCGTTAACGGAAGAAGTGAGACACAATAGTGCTGTCGTTGCTCCTGTCGTTATCGTTGGTGCCACCGGAATGGTATTCCACAACTGAATGGTAACAGGGGTAACAGTAGTTGTAATTGGTGTTGGTGTACCGGTTACCGTGAGTGGGTCATCCTGAAAACAACCGCTACTGCCTGCTACATCACACTTCACTACATAAGCGTCTTTATTTCCCGATGCGAAGCTGTGTGTATATCCGGATGTAATAAAACCGCCGTCGTTAGTGGCATTGATGCCGTAAAATTGATCAGACGCCGCACCGCCATACACGGCAGACCACAACACGCTTCCTTGCGCATCGGTGTTAATCACATAACCGTCATAGTTGCCGGATCCGAAACTCTTCGTCATTCCTGCAATCACGAGTTCTCCGTTAGGTCGTTGGATCATTCGCTGTGCGATATCCAGACTATCGCCGCCGTATGTTTTTGCCCAAATTCCGTTGCCGGAGGAGTCTGCTTTGATCAATAATACTTCATTCGAACCTTGTCCGAATCCATCTGTCCATCCGGTCATGAGATAGCCGCCATCAGCGGTGTTCACGGCATCGTAGCATAAGCAATATCCACCCACACCAATTTTTTTCATCCACGACAAAGTGCCGTTTGCCGTGAGTTTGCACATCGCAAATTCGTAATACGGAATCATGTTGGGAGAATAGCTGCTCGAGCTTCCAATAAGCATACACCCCCCGTCGGCAGTAGGAAATACTTGCTGTGCTTCATCATTGCTCGGCCCGCCAATTGTCGTTGACCATTGAGCTGTTCCTGCTGAATCGGTTTTTAATACGTACAAGTCGTATCCCCCGGCACCGAAAGAACTGGACAAGCCGGCAATAACAAATCCGCCGTCTGTCGTTTGTTTAATTCTATGGCCGTAGTCGTAATCCGGGCCACCGTACATTTTTGTCCACAACACAGTTCCGTTAGGAGTAAACTTAAACAACAACACGTTGCCATACGGAGCAGCATTGAAACTGAATGTGGTTCCAACGCCTACAAAATTTCCATCTTGCGTTGGAATAATATCAGCAACAGCTTCACTCATGCCACCACTCAATAGGAAGGACCACGTGATGTCGCCTGAAGCATCTGTTTTTAATACCATTGCCTTTGTGGGCCCAAATTGTGACCCTGCCGTGTTACCGCCAATAATGTAACCACCATCGGAAGTAGGTCGTGTAACTGCTATGTCCGAGAAGCCGGAGCTTTCGTACGTGCGCTGAAAGACTTGGGAGAAACAAAAGTTAGTTAGCAGTAACAAAGCCGCGGCAAATGTGTTCGGGAGTTTCATGTGTATAAATTTGCAACTTGCAATTTACATTAAAAAGTGTTGCAAATGCCTTTCTCAAATCAACTTCGCAGCTTCATCCAGTGCGTCGTACCACTCTTTCCCGTATTTACGAATGAGGGCTTCTTTTACGAATTTGTACACGGGAACTTTTAATTTTTCTCCGCAAGCACATGCGGGTTTACAAATGTCCCAGGTCTCGTAATTCACGGCATCAAACTTTTTGTACGTCGTAATACGAACCGGATACAAGTGGCAAGAAACGGGTTTTTGAAATCCAACTTTACCGTCATGCCATGCTTTTTCTATACCGCAAAATGCCGTGCCGTTTTCAAAAATCGTATACGCACATTCTTTACCTGCGGCAACAAGCGGCGTTACTTTATCACCATCGCCATCAATAATCCACTTGCCTTGTTTTGCAATAGCCTTCTTGCCTTTATCGGTAAGATAGGGTTCAATTGCAGGATAGATGGCCTCCAACACTTGTTCTTCACCGGGTTCCAGCGGCGCGCCGGAATCGCCATGTACACAACAAGCTCCTTTGCAGGCGTTGAGGTCGCACACAAATTGTTTTTCTACTACATCATCAGAAACAAGTGTTCTGCCAATTTCTATCATACGGCAAAGATAAGGGCTACATCCGCAAACCAATAACGCACACGTCGTCAATCTGTTCCAGCGCGCCTTTCCAGTTGGTGAAGAATTGTTGCAACTCCTCATGTTGTTGCGTTGCAGGTAAATTGCTTTTTTGCAACAACAAATTTTTCAAATTTTTCGACTTCAATTTTTTTGCATCGGGTCCGCCAAACTGGTCTGCATAGCCGTCACTATAGCAAAATAACATGCTTCCTTTTGTTGGAGTAATATGATGTGTTGTAAATGGAAGTCGTTCGTCAAATTTTCCAACCGGCTGTTTGTTGCCTTTTATTTCCTGCAACGAATCATTTGCGCAAATAACTAAAGACAGATTAGCTCCCGACCACATAAGTTCATTCGTGTGTGTATTAAAAACACATAAAGAAATATCCATACCGTCACGCACGCCTGCTGCATTTTTGGAAAAAGCAGATTCGACTAAGTCATTGACTTTATCCAAAATCTTTCCGGGTTCATGTAGCTGATGCTCTTGAATGGCTCGTTGCAATGCGTTAGCACAAACTACGGACACCATTGCTCCCGGAACACCGTGGCCGGTACAATCTGCGACAGCAATAAATTTGTAGGTGCCATATTCTTCAAAAAAATAGAAGTCGCCCGCAACAATATCTTTGGGTTGATACAAAACAAAAGCTTCAGTAAATGCAGCTTGAATAGCTTGATCGGATGGGAGAATGGCGCTTTGCAGGCGTTTTGCGTAATTAATGGAATCTAAAATTTCCCGATTCTTTTCATCCACTAACGACTTCTGGTAAACAATTTCTTCGTGACTTTTTTTCTTTTGCCGGTAGCCGCGGTAGGCAATTAATCCTGCAATTAAAGCCAATATAATTACGACAACAGCGGCGTATAACATAAGTTGCGATTGATGTAATGCGGCTTCTTGTTGTAACGCTTCCTGTTCTCTGCGATGTTGTTCTACTTGTAACATCATCTCTTGATTGAGACGCGATTCAAAATCAGCATACATCAATTCATTGTCTGCTGCGTGAAGAGAATCTTTCAACTTCGTGTATGATTTGTACAATAAAGAAGACTGTTCATGGTCTCCTGCGGCGGCAAATATTTTTCCCCCTAACAAAAGGAGTTCTGCCTTAGCCATAGGGAAGTCATATTTATCTGCGGAATCACGCACCGCTCTCCATTCTTGTATAGCTTGTTGATGTTGTTGTAAACCGGAAAGTGCTTCGGCGTGACCGGCAAGAGTGTACACCAACAACTCCGGATTTTTAGCACGAGTTGCATAATCACGTGCCGTGATAAAATATTGTTGTGCAACCTTATATTCTTTTTTTACGAGCGCAAGATCTCCAAGCCCTTCGTAATTGGCAGCCAGCACCCAATTGATTGACTTTTGACGTGCGATTTCCAAAGAACGCTCGAAGAATATTTCTGCAGAATCGGTAATACCAAGCTCAGAATAGCAATTACCCATATTGAGATAATTGATAGATAGCCACTTGGTAAACTTGTTAGGTTTGTTTACCCTGCTTGCTTTGTCATAATATTCCAACGCGCGACGATGCTTTTTTTCCGTCAAATAGATATTCCCGATATTGTTTAATGTGGCCGCAATGTGGTATGGTGAGCTGTTAATAATCGAATGTATTTGCAATGCTTTTAGCAAGTATTGAATAGCCATTTGATTTCTTCTCATGGCTTGATATAG
>Ga0068877_10004411_pt1 | contig 11005 bp, 11 predicted proteins | sample NOAtaG_FD_66437 | JGI IMG/M metagenome (GOLD analysis project Ga0068877, IMG submission 66437) | Freshwater lake microbial communities from Lake Erie, under a cyanobacterial bloom - NOAA_Erie_Diel6S_1000h metaG | ecosystem: Environmental > Aquatic > Freshwater > Lake | place: USA: Ohio, Lake... | reverse complement strand
GGGGGAGTGAGGTGGTGTGCGAAAGTGGGGGGGAAGTGGGGGGAGGGGGGGAAGCCGCGCACATTCGACGAATAAATCAACCAACACGCGGCCTCGACCCGCGTGAAGTCGCAGTATAGCGCACACCCAAAGCCCCGGGAAACCTCGCAGATCAACCGCGTCCAGCGCCTCGGTCGGTTCCTTGTCCATCCCGCCCCGTGCCGCCCGGCCGGTCGATAAACTCCCGCCGTGATCCCGCTGGGCACCGACCAAGTCCGCCGCCGATTTCCTGTCGTCACACTGACGATCCTTTTCGCCTGTGCGGCCATTTTTCTCTACGACTCGACCCGCCAGATCAACGACCCCAACATCATGCCGTGGTCGTTCGATTGGTGGGTGAGCCGAACTTCCGCCTGGTACACCTTCATCTCCACCGCCTTCTTCCACGCCGACCTGCTCCACCTCGCCTCGAACATGGTCATCCTCGTCGCACTCGGCTCCGCCCTTGAAAGCCGCCTCGGTCACATCGCCTTCACCGCCCTCTTCCTGCTCGGCGCCGTCGCCGCCAGCTTCGCCCATATTCTGACGACGCCCGCACCGGCCCTCGGCGCTTCCGGCGCTGTGGCGGCGATTTGTGCGTGCTTCATGGTCGTCATGCCGCGGGCCCGCATCCGCACGCTCTTCTTCTTCGGGTTCATTTCCATCGTTGAACTGCCCGCGTGGTTCTATGTCGGCATCTTCATCATCCTCGACATCCTCCACGCCACCACCGGCTGGGGCGGCAACGTCGCCTACACCGCCCACCTCGGCGGCGCGGCGCTCGGCCTCGTCTTCGGCTTCATCGGGATCGCCACCGGGCTCATCCCGCGCGACCACACCGACCTGCTCTCCGCCCTTCAGCGCGCCCGCCGCCGATCAGAGTTCAAAGCCCTCAGCCGCGAGGTTGAGCGCCAATCCGCCCGCGGCAGCGCGAGCGGAGCATCAGCGTCAATCGCCGATCCGCAGCTCGCCGAGCTGCGATCAACCGTCTCCGCGCTGATCTCACAAGACAAACTCGACGAAGCCGCCGACGCCTACGCCGCGTTGCTGCAGCGCTACCCGGAACCTTCGCGCACGCGCGTACTCTCGGCGAAGAGCCAGCTCGCCGTGGCGAACCAGCTCTACCTCACGCGGCGCTACGCGCAGGCCATCGACGCCTACGAGGGCTATGTCGAGATCTACACCCTCGAACCCGACGAGCCGCGTGTGCGCGTGCTCATCGCCACCATCGCCCTTCGCCAGTTGAACGACCCAACACGCGCTCAGAAGGCCCTGAAGGCCATCCGCCGTGAACTGACCGATCCGCAGCAGCACGCCCTGGCGACACAGCTCGCCGAGGAGGTCCGCGCGGCCCTCGCGGCACTCAAGCCCGCCGCCGAGTCCGCCGGTGATCAGACGCCGCGTGATCGTCCGCGCTGATCAGTGTCGATCCCACAGCGTCAGCGCCGCGGCGATCCGCTCAACCACATCTGATGGCGAGAGTCTTTCAACCTCCACCACCGCGCCCCACTTCTCCGCTAAGGACCGATAGACCGGGTCGCGCGCCGCGTACAACGCATCCACCTCATCAACAACTCCCGCGCCGGTCAGGCTTGGGCGCGTGCTTAAGTCCGTTCCCAGCAGCCGATCCTTCAGCACGGCGGAGCGAGCGTGCAGATACACCAGCCGCAGCGCCCCGGCTCGTGCACGCTCCTCGATCAGCGCCCGCGCATCGGGGAACATCGCCGTCCCCCCGCCAAGGGCCAGCACGCCCGCACCGCCCTTGAGCTCATCCAGCACCGCCCGTAGCGCTACCGCCTCGCCAGCGCGGAACGCCGCTTCGCCCAGCGTCCGCAGCGCCTCGCCGCACGAGCCGCACTTCAGCACCGCCGCCGTGCGGTCGTCCAGATCAACGCACCGTACACGCTCTCCACGCCTCGTCCCGAGCTGCGTCGCGAGCAACCCCGCAACCGTGCTCTTGCCGCTGGCGCGCAGGCCGATCAGCCCAATCACCAGACCGTCACGCGGCTGCGGAGCGTTCGCCTTCACGCAGGCACCTCTTGGCGTTGCACAGTGACCACGCCCGGCGTCGTGATCGCGCTCTTCACCGCAGCCTCATGTGATCGCCGTACTGCACCCGCAGTACACCCACGCACCCCAACCCACTCCGTCGGCTCAAACGGCTTGCTCACCGTCAGCCCATACCCCGCGCCCTCATGCAAACCCGCCGCGATCTCGGGCGTGTTGCACTCACGCGAGAGATGGATCAGCACAACATGATCCCTCGGCGATATCGCCCGCACCGCCTGCACGCACTGCCCGTTGGAAAGGTGCCCCTTCCCGCCCATGATCCGCCTCTTCAAAAACTCCGGCCTCGAACTGCTCACCTGCATCTTCGGGCAATAGTTCGACTCGATCGCCAGCACACTCACCCCGCGCAGGTGCGAGACCAACTGCTCCGTCACGCGACCAAGGTCCGTCGCGTAGCCGATCGTCCCCGCGCCGTTCGCGCCGCCGGTGGCAAACCCGGGCAACGTCAGACGGAACGCCGCCGCCCCCAGCGCGTCATGAAACTGCATCGTCGGCAAGACCCCGAGCCCCAGTCTCGTGCGGAAGTACCCGCCGAATGCGTGCAGCCGCCCGCCCGCCGGCGCACACACGCCCATCCGCTCGGCCTGCCTCGCCCAACTCCGCGGCAAAAAAACCTCGCACCCCTCGGGCAACGCCGAAGCGCCCTCGCCGCACCATCCCGGGTTGCAGTGATCGTTATCCAGGTGCGTCAGCAGCACCGCCGACACCTCGCTCATCGAAACCCCCACGCTCGCCAGCCGGGCCGCCGTCATCTTGGGCGAAAGCCCCAGATCGATCAGCACCACCGACGCCCGCCCCTCTCCGCGTAGAGAATCCTCAAACCGCACCACCGTGCAGTTGCCCGTCGAGCCCGAGCCCAGCACCGCCAGCTCCCCCGCGGCCTCAACCCCCGCTCGCGTGCTGTCTTCGATGAGCATGCTTTGCCCTCGCCACAACCCGCACCAGCCACCCGCACGAACCGCCCGTTTCAGCACCCCGAGCCCCGCGAACGAATCACATCGCCACCACACCGTCGTCGCTATCTTCCCCGCGCTGCGTCGAGCGGAACCGCGCCGTCGACCGCTTGCACGTGGCATAAAACTCCGCCATCTCCATCACCGCCGGGCTCTGCGCACCCAGCCTCCGCAGAATCTCAATCGTCCGCGGCAGCGGCAAGTTCGGCTTGATCGCCTCCCGGAATGCCGCCCGCACCAGCGTGATCTCATCGCGAGACATCCCGCTCCGCCTCATCCCCACCAAGTTCAACCCCGCCAGATCATTCCGCCCCCACACAACCGTAAACGGCGGCACCTCCGCCGAGACCGGCGTCACCCCCGACACAAACGCCAGCCGCCCAACCCGGCAGAACTGATGCACCGCCGCCCCGCCACCCACCGTGCACCGCTCGTGCAGCTCCGCATGCCCGCCGATGGCCGTGTTGTTCACCATCACCACGTGGTTGCTCACAATCGCATCGTGCCCCACGTGCGCGTTGACCATCAAAAAGCAGTTGTCACCCACCGTCGTCGCCCGCGGCTTCCCGTTGCTCGCCGCGTGAACCGTCACGTGCTCACGCAGAATGCACTTGGTCCCGATCTTCACCCCCAGCGTCCCGCCCTTGCTGTCAAACTTCACGTCCTGCGGCTCAAACCCCAGGCACGCGAACGGGTACACCACCGTCCCCGCACCGATCTCAATCGGCCCACGCAACTGCACACTCGCGATCAACTTCACACCCGCGCCGAGAACAACCGCGCCGCGCGTGCCATCAATCACGCACCCGGGCCCGATCTCGACCCCGTCCCCAAACTTCGTCTCGCCCAGAACAATCGCCGATGGATGAATCATGCCGACCTTCGCTCTTTCTCGATTCGCCCGCTGATCACGTCAACCGCCACACTTCAAAGCTCCCCTCGGCCCTCGGCCCTCAACCCTCACCCCTTCTTTCAAGCCTCATCCAGCAACGCCACCGTCGTGAACGGCTTGCCCGCCAGCATCTCCAGCGATGCCCCGCCACCCGTGGACACATGGCTGAACTTGCTCGCAAGCCCAAACTCTTCCGCCGCCGCCGCACTATCGCCCCCGCCGACGATCGATGTCGCGCCCTTCCCCGTCGCCTCGACAATCGCGTTCGCCACCACCTGCGTCCCCGTGCGGAACAGAGGCCACTCAAAGACACCCATCGGCCCGTTCCACACGATCGTCTTCGCCGCGCGAAGCACCGTCGCGTAGTTCCCCTGCGTCTTCGGCCCGATATCCAGCCCCATGAACCCGTCCTTGATCACCTCGCCGAAGATCTCAACCGACCCGCCCGTCTCCGTAAACTCCGTCGCGCACACGTGATCCACCGGCAGGTGCAGATCGCACTTCAGGTTCGCCGCCTGATCCAGCATCTTCTTCGCGTGCTCCAGGTGGCTCTCCTCCACCCGGCTCGAACCCACCTTCCGCCCCAACGCCTTCAAGAACGTGTACGCCATCGCCCCGCCCACGATGATCGCGCTCGCCCGCGGCAGCAAGTTCTCAATCAGCGAAATCTTGTCCGAAACCTTCGCCCCGCCCAGCACCACCACAAACGGCTTCACAGGCGTACGCAGCGCATCGCCCAGATACTTCAGTTCCTTCTGCAACAGCAGCCCCGCCACGCAGCTCTTCCCCTGCGTCTTCATCGCCTTGGGCACCGCGAACATGCTCCCGTCCTCGCGGTGCGCCGTGCCGAAGGCGTCGTTGCAGTACATATCCCCGTACCCCGCGAGCTTCTCGGCATACGCCGCCTCGCCCTTCTTCTCACCCTTCGCAAACCGCACGTTCTCCAGCAGCACCACCTCGCCGCCCTTGGCACCCTTCGCCGCCGCCTCCGCCGCCGCGTCGGTCAGATCGTTCGACGGGAACTGCACCGGCTTGCCGAGCAGTTCGCTCAGCCGCGCCGCCACGGGCTTCAGCGTGTACTCCGCCTCAAACCCTTTCCCCTCAGGCCGTCCAAGGTGCGACATCAACACCGCCGCCCCGCCGCGATCCACCACGCTCTTGATTGTCGGCAACGCCTCGCGGATCCGCCGATCATCCCCGATCACGCCCCCCTCGATCGGCACGTTGAAGTCCACGCGGATCAGCACCCGCTTCCCCGAAACCTCCGCCTGCGTGATGTTCTTCTTCGCCATGACTTTCACCCTCACGAATAGGGCGTGCAAGCACGCCATTGATTCCGTTTCCCGCGGTATTCCATCAGCCCAAGCACAAGCCCGGGCAGATTCAAACCGGACAGCCGCATCGTAGCCAAAAACAAACCCGCGGGGCACCAAACCCCGCGGGTGAATCATTCGTTCCATCCTTCGGCCTGCTGCGCCGGCCAAAGCGCAATCACGCCTGCACAATCCGCCCGATCGCCGCACGCACCGTCGGCAGGCCGTTCACCGACAACTGCTCACGCAACTGCCGCAGCTTCGTCTGCACCGACGCGTCGTACAGCTTGTCACCCACCTGCAAACGAATACCCCCGATCATCGCCGGGTTCGTGTACGCCTTGATCACCGGATCGCCGCTGGTCATCTTCGCCTTCAACCGCTCGCGCAGGCTGGCGATCTCACCTTCGTTGAGTGCTTTCGCCGTCGTCACGGTCACGTCCACGCGACCCGCCGCCGCCTCGACGATCTCCCGCAGCGCCGCCGAGATCCCCGGCAGTCGCGGCAGTCGCTCGTTCTCCGCCAGCACCAGCAGAAAGTTCAGCGTCATCTCCTGACACTTCCCCGCCAGGATCGCCTTCAGCGACTGCTGCTTCTGCTTCGACGGAATGATCCGGCTCGACAGAAACTCGCCGAACCGCGCGTCACGCCGCGCAAGGTCCACCAGCGCGCCGACCTCGTCGGTCACCGTCCGCACAAGCTCCGCGCCACCCTTCTTCAGCGCCAGATCGTGCAGGCTCACCGCGTAAACCTCGCACAAAGCATCCGGCGGCGTATCAATCATCGGCATCGTTGCTTCCTCGGTGGCACAACTCTCCAGAGCCGTGCTTCAGTGCCTTGTGGTGGCACGGCTCTCCAGAGCCGTGCGCTCTTCGCCCGCCCGCTCAACCCGCGCTCACTTGTAGCTCGAAATCGCCTCGAGCGTGAACTTCTCCGCGTCCGCGCCGTTGACCTCGCGCTGCAGGATCCGACCTGCCACCATCGTCGCGATCCCCGACGTCTGCGTATAGATCTCCGCCAGGGCCTGCTTCTTCGCGGCCTCGATCTCCCGCATCACCTTGTCCTTCTCCATCGCCATCTGCGCCTCGGCCTTCGTCTTCATCTCCACAAGCTGCGCCTGCTGCTGCGCCTTCGCTTCCTGGATCATCGCCTGCGCCTTCGAGTTCGCTTCCGCCAGGTTCTTCTGATACATCTCCAGCGACGCCTTCGCCTGCGCCCGCGCGTTCTCCGCCGCTTCGATCTCCGAGCGGATCTTCGCCTCGCGCTCCGCAAGGCCCTTGCTGATCTTCGGCCAGACCACCGTCATCAGAAACGCCGCCGTGATCGCGAAGACCACCAGCGCCGTCGCCGCCACCGCCGCTCCCTGCTTCACCGTCGGCAACGCCCCAACAACCTCGTCCGCGGCCAGAGCCGACTGGCAGGCCAACAGAACCGTCCCGACGCTGATCAGCTTCATTGCGCTCATTCGATCAACTCCAAAGTCGAAGGCCCTTCAACCCGATCGTCCACAAACTCCACCCCGCCGCCCTGAAAACGCCGCGGACCGCTTCCGACCCGCGGCGTAAATCCATTGCGCGATTCTTCCGCGACACTCAGGCCGCCAGGAAGCCCGCCGCGACCGCGAACAGCGTCGCACCTTCGATGAACACCGCGAGGATGATCGCCGCGGTCTGGATCGCGCCCGCCTTCTCAGGCTGACGCGCCATCGACTCGGTCGCACCCTTGCCGATCAGGCCGATGCCGATCCCCGCGCCCAGAACCGCCAGGCCGCCACCGATCACGGCAAGACCCTTGCCCTGCGACGCGCCGACCGCCGGCTCCGCGGCGCTCGCCGCCGCCGGAAGCGCCATCAGAACCGACACCGGAATCAACTTGCTCATCATGCTCATGAAAAACCCTTTCAACATACGTTCAAGGAACCTCACGGATGTTTCGTGCGCCGCTCCGCTCTCCGGTCACCCGAAGAACAACAACGCTCGGCCCGTTATGCACGCATTACGCGTGGGCGTGCTCGTGGCCGTGTGCATGACCGTGCCCGTGCGCATGGTCGTGCGTGTGATCGTGGGAATGGTCGTGCTCGTGGTGATCCATCAACGCGATGAACACCGTCACAAGGAACATGAACACAAACGCCTGCATGAACGCCACAAACAGCTCCAGCAGCATGATCCCGAACCCGCCCACCACCGAGATCAGCGTCACCGGACCGCCGATGTACAGCGGCTGCGTGACGATCGTCGCCGCAAAGCTGAACAGCGTCGCCAGAAGGATGTGCCCCGCCGTCATGTTCGCAAACAGACGCAGCGCCAACGCGAACGGCTTGATGATGATCTGGCTCGCCAGCTCAAGGAAGAAGATCAGGATGCTCGCCGGGAACGGCGCACCCGCCGTCATGTGCGAGAAGTACCCGCCCACGCCCAGACGCTTGATCGCAACCCCGTTGAAGAAGAACGCCGCGATCACCGCCAGAACACCCGTCACCCAGATGTTCTGCGTCGCCGTCCCGCCCACCACCAGCGTCGCATGATTCGCCTTCGCGTCGCTGCTCAACAGGTGCACCAGGTCCAGCAGCGGAACCAGCCCCAGCAGGTTGTTCACCAGGATGAAGAAGAACAGCGTCCACAAGAACGGCATGATCTTGTCCGTGCGGTCCAGCAGCAGCGGCCTGGCCACTTCCTCCCGCAGGTACACACAGATCACCTCGATCATGTGCGCAAACTTATTCTTCGTGATGTACCGACCCGACCCCTCGCTCTCCGGTCCCGTCCCGATCTTCTTCGCCGCCCACGCCCCGACGACAATCAAGATCACCATGCTCAGCACCAGGTTCCCCTGGTTGCCCGACCACACCCACCACCCCTCAGACGTCTTCGCGCCCAGGTGAACGTGGTTGTACACGTGTTCCGCGGGGTTCCCCGCGCCGAGCGTCAGCAGCGACTGAAACATCAACTCGCACTCCCGTCAACGCCCGAGGGGCTCGCCCCCGAGACACTGTTCGCTTCTTCTTTCGATCGCAAAGACGCCACGCGCCCTTGCTCGCGACGCGATAACAACCACACCGCCACCGCCGCCTCCACAACCATCAAAACCGTCGCCCCAACCATCACCCCGTACACCGACCCCTTCCGAGACAGTCCCATCCCCTCAATCAAAACCATCATCCCGCCCACCGCCAACATCGTCCGCGTCACCGACGTCCCCAGAACCGCCAATCCCCAGTTCTCTTCCGAAACAAGCGGCTTGCCCAGCACAGGAACCACACTCAACCCCGACAACCCGATCATCACCCCCGCGATCCCCATCTCCAGGCTCGACCCCGAACCCTCCGCCATCATCCCCACACCCACACCCGCACCAATCGCCACCACCGACGCGATCATCATCGCAATCGCGTACGGCTTCCGCGGGATGGGCTGCATGATCGTCATCACAGTTCCTGCTTCAACCACGTCCAACCAAACGTCACCCTCTCAACCTCGCCACCGATCCTCCCCACACTCATCCGCACACGCCAAATCGACCGGGTACACATTCAGACAGTCGGCAATGGTGGTGAAAGTGGGGGGGTGGGGGGCAACCGGCTTTGAGGGGTCGATGATAGGTACCGCCACACGCACAGGCGAGCCCCGACCCTCCCGAACTCACCCCTCACCTCAGCCCTTCCGCCCTCCCTGACCCCCAGGCCCGCTCCCCCTCCTCACCGGCAGGTCGATCCGCGACCGCTGATCAATCTGCTGCGTCCGCCGAATCAGCCGAACCGTCGCCGCCAGAAATCCAATGAACAGCCCCACCAGCACCCCGATCGGCCCGCTCTTCACCCCATAGTCCACCAACCACCCCAGAAACCCGCCCGCCGCGATCGTGAACAAAAAGTCAAACCCCAGCGCCAACGCCGGCGCAATCTCACCCAGCGCCCCGATCGGCCTGGGCCCGCTCTTGTCCCGCTCCAGAATCGGATGCTCCACAGGCCTCAGCAACTCCTCAGGAATCGCCGGCGGCTCCGGAAACGCCCCCTTCACCAACGCCTCACCCGCGCGATCATCACCTTCACCCCCGCCACCACCTTCCCGCGCTGGTTCGTTTACGTTCACATCGGCACCTTGCTAAACGCGTACTGCTTTGCCGCCTGCATCGCGTCCTTGATCTTCGTCAGATCCGTCCCGCCGCCCTGCGCCTGGTCGGGCTTTCCGCCGCCCTTCCCGCCGCACGCGCTCGCCGCAGCACGCACCCATTCGCCCGCATTCAGCCCACGCTTCACCAGCGCATCGGGCACACCCGCCACGATGGTGATCTTCCCCTCCGCCTCATCCGGGCTCAAAAGCAGCACGCCCGCGCGGGGCAGCTTCGCCCGCACCGCGTTCAGCGCCGCCGCCAGCGCATCGCGATCGCTCCCCGCCTCGATCGTCGTCACCACCGTGCTGGCCACCTCGAACTCCGGACTGCTCGCAATCGACTGCGCCAGCGCCACCACCTGCTGCGCCCGCGCCGCCCCCGCCTGTTTGTCCGCCGCCTTCATCTTCTCCTGCAGCTCCGCCACGCCGGCTCGAATCTGCTGCTTCACGCTCAGCGGGATCGTCAGACTCTCCGTCTCCGCGACGATCCCCTTCACCTCCGCCGCCAGCGCCGAACCGTCCAACCCCGCCGCCTTCTTCACACGCTGCATCACCATTTCACCGGCCTGTTCCGCCGCCTTCGCCGCAACACCCGTCACCGCCAGCAGCCGCCTGATCCCCTTCGCCACCGCCTCTTCACCCACCACCGCGAACGCCTCGATCTGCTTCGTCTCCGCAACGTGCGTCCCGCCGCAGAACTCCACGCTCGTCTTCATCGCCCTGGCTTCATCGCCCTCCGCGAGCATCTCGCCGACACTCCGCCCGATGCTCACCACCCGCACCGGGTCCGGATACGCCTCACCAAAGACCGCCCGCAGACCCTTGATCCCCTTCGCCTTCTCCAGCGGCACAACCTCCGCGTGCACCGTCAGCCCCGCCCGCACCTGCGCCGAAACAAGCGCATCGATCTTCACGATCTCTTCAGGCGACACCGGCTTCCCGGCCGCAAAGTCAAACCGCAGCCGATCCGGCGCCACCAGCGACCCGCGCTGATCCGCCCCGGGCCCCAGCGTCTCGCGCAGCGCCAGGTTCAGCAGGTGCGTCGCGGTGTGATTCGCCGCCGTCGCGTGCCGCCGCGTCTGATCAACGTGCAGATTCACCGTCTCGCCGACGCGGATGTCGTGGTGCATCACCCGCCCGACGTGCATCACATACCCGCCCATCGCCAGCACGTGCTCGACCTTGAACTCCGCCGTCCCGCCCGGCCCGCCGCTCTCCCGCGCCGGCTTGCTGCACGTCATCCGCCCGTGATCGCTCACCTGCCCGCCCATCTCGCTGTAAAAGTTCGTCCGATCGAGAATCAACCCCACCGCGTGCACACCCGCCACGCCCGCCCTCGCCTCGTCATCAAAGTTCGACCCGTTCCAGATCGCTTTCACCGTCGCGCGGATCTCCCGCCCGTGGAACTTATCGCTGTCCTCCGTGCTCTCAACGTCCATCGCCTTCAGCCGCGCAATCGCGTCCGGCGGCAGCATCATCCCCTCATCCGCCGAGAACTTCCCCGCACCGCCCTTCCGCGCCTTCTCCTTCGCCTCCTCCATCAACCGCTCAAAACCCGCCATATCGACCTTCAGCCCACGCTCCTCCGCCATCAACTGCGTCAAATCCACCGGGAAGCCGTACGTGTCGTACAGCTTGAACGCATCC
>Ga0068877_10004410_pt1 | contig 11005 bp, 8 predicted proteins | sample NOAtaG_FD_66437 | JGI IMG/M metagenome (GOLD analysis project Ga0068877, IMG submission 66437) | Freshwater lake microbial communities from Lake Erie, under a cyanobacterial bloom - NOAA_Erie_Diel6S_1000h metaG | ecosystem: Environmental > Aquatic > Freshwater > Lake | place: USA: Ohio, Lake... | reverse complement strand
CGAGCAGGCCGGCATTTATTACGTCTGGCTATACGCATACTCCAATTACGGCTGTGTGGACTCCACCTTCCGGCAGGTTGTCGTGGAGGAGGACATAGACATATACATTCCGAACACTTTTACGCCCGATTACGACGGCATCAATGATGCGTGGCAGGTACAGGGCAGAGGGTTTCAGGATCAGGGCTTTCAGATGCAGGTCTTTGACCGGTGGGGTGATGTGGTGTACGAAAGCGCTGACCCCAGGGAGGCGTGGACCGGCAATTTCAAGGGCGGCGATACCTTTGTGCCGGACGGCGTATACTTCTATCGCTGTGTGATCCGTGATATCCAGAATGATGTGAATCACCTGTACGAGGGGCATGTGTTGATTATTCGGTAAGCCTGACTGACAGTCACTTACCCCCAGCCGTTTGTACATTTGAGTCCGGATTTCCTGGCAAGCAACGAATCACCTCAGAATACCGTCTTGAGAACGCACTCATTAACCTTACTATGACCTTACGTATACTCACGATCATACTTCTGATTTCTGCGCTGCACACCCGTGCGCAGGTGGATTGTGGCATCCCCGACAACTACTGCATGCAAAACGGCACGATCAACATTTGCACTGGAACTATATTCGACAATGGAGGAGGCGGCCCTTACACGGATGCCAATTTCACCATGACCATCTGTCCGGACACTCCCGGCGATGTCATCTCACTCAACTTCGTAGCCTTTGCCCTTCAGACGAGCGGGAACCCCAATCAGAGCGACTACCTTTCCATTTACGACGGCAACAGCACTGCGGCTCCCTCCCTTGGCGACTATACCGGCAACTCCATTCAGGGGCTTCAGGTCACCGGCACGGTGAACAACACCTCCGGCTGTCTGACACTCGTTTTCACCGATAACGGAGCACCAAACACCACCATTCCCGGTTTTGAGGCTGAGGCTGTATGCACAACGCCGTGCGATCCGCCCACTGCCGTTTCCGCCATCACCAACCCCACACCGGATGGCCTTGAACAATCCGTAAGTGTATGCCTCAACGCCCCGGTATCATTCAGCGGGCAGGGCTCATCAGCCGCACCCGGGTTCAATCTTTCTGATTACATCTGGAACTTTGATGACGGTACCACAGCGAACGGTCAGAATGTAACACACAGCTTTGAAGAGCCGGGGGAGTACGTGGTCACGCTCACGGTAGAAGACGATAATGGCTGCCAGAGTCTGAACCTCCTGCCCTTGCAAGTGCTGGTATCCACCATACCCACGTTTCCCGGGCTGGAGGACCAGACGACCTGTTTCGGCGAAACCATCACGCTCACCGGGAATGCCGAAAGCACCACGTGGACGGCACTTCCTCCGCAGGTTGTGGCTGGGCAGACTTACCTTGCCGACGGAGCCGGGTTCTCCTATTCCACTTCGCTCATCTTCGACTTCTTTGAAGAAGGCGCCATTCTCGAGGATTGCAATGACCTGTACAGCATCCTTGTGAACATGGAGCACAGCTTCATGGGCGACCTCGGATTGTTCATCACTTGTCCGGACGGCACCACGGTTGATCTCGTTGACTGGGCCAGTAATGGCGGAGGAGGCACCTTTCTGGGAGAGGCCGTAGATGATGGCACCAACATTCCGGGTGTTGGGTATGATTACTATTGGGCACCCGATGCCACCAACGGAACCTGGGGGCAAAATGCCGGAGGAGAAGCCATCTTGCCGAGTGGCACTTACGAAGCAGCAGGCAACTTATGCGACCTTGTGGGGTGTCCGCTGAATGGCGCATGGACGTTTAACGTCACGGATAATCTCGCTGTTGACAACGGATTTATTTTTTACTGGGGAATCAACTTCAATCCAGCCCTGTTTCCCGGCATTACCACTTTCACCCCTTCCATTGGAATGGATGCGGATAGCTCCTATTGGTCAGGTCCCCACATCAGTTCATTTGATCAGGATCTTGATGTCATCAGCATTTTCCCTCCGGCGCCGGGCTCCTATGATTTCACCTACACCGTGCTGAACAGCTTTGGTTGTCAGTTTGACACCACCATTACCGTTACGTTTGAGCAGGCCATGGGAGTAAGTGCCGGACCCGACCAGGTGTTCGCTTGCGGAGAACTTCAGTTAGAAGGCGGATTTCAAGGCATGGATGCCGCCAGCTGCAGTGAAGACAGCGGGGTGTTTGAATATTGCTATACCGACAATGAAAACTTTACGTGGAACTTTTGTCCGGACGATCCCGGCGATGGCGTCACGTTCATGACCTTCACCTTCATACAAGGACAGATGGAGGGTTTCTTCGATGACTTCATTGTATATGATGGCCCCAACACCAGTTCTCCTGTTCTGGCCAACTGGACCATAGGTGATGCTACCGGCCAGTCGTGGACTGCTACCAACCCCAGCGGGTGCCTGACCATCCAGTTCAGTTCGGATGGGTCGGTATCCTGCGAAACCGGCTTCTTCTTCCAGCCGTGGACCTATGAAATTTCGTGCTCCGCCAGCGGTCCTCAGTACACCTGGGAGTGGGAGCCAGCGGAGTTCCTCAATAACCCCAACATTCCTCAGCCCACCATCACCAATCTTTCCCAGGCCACCACCTTCACCCTGACAGGTTATCCCGCAGGCCATCCCGCATGTGCATCCACAGATGAGGTCGAGGTAACCATTGATGCTCTGGGTGATCCTGGCATCAGCAATTCCATTCAGATCTGCAGCACCGATGCACCGTTTGACATGACCGACGAATTACTTGGCACGCCGGTGACCACAGGTGAGTGGACCGACCCACAGGGCACTACCATGCCGGGCGGACAGTACGATCCTCTGGTGAACCAGCCCGGTGTATATACCTATACTGTGCAGCTTCCTGATTGCGAGACCTTCTCCGAGCTGACCGTGAATCAGGCGCTGCCTACGGAGATCACGATAGCCAATGACACCTCGCTATGTTACCTCGGAGATTTGAATCTCGAGCTGATCACCTTGCTTTACGGACAGCCCCCGTTTGATTATTCCTGGACTTATAGTGGTGCAGACGTTGCCTCAACCGAAGACGCGGCGTACAATCCACCGGCGAGCGGACTGGCTTGCCTCGAGGTCACGGACGCATGCGGCTATGTGATTGAAGACTGCTTTAACGTGCTTGTAGAACCCCTTGTGGATGTTGAGTTCAGCGCTGACACGACGCGGTCATGCTGGCCCGAAGCCTTCGAGCTTCAGATCCTCACAGATGGCAGTCTTTACCTGAACAGCACCTGGGAAATCAGCGACGGCACGGTCATTCAGAATGATCCCGAATACACACACCAGTTTGAAGATCCCGGGGTGTATGACGTAAGGCTCACGCTTGTATCGGCGCTCGGTTGCAGCTATGGTCTGACGGTTCCGGGCTACCTGACCAGCAACGCACCACCAGTGGCCCAATACACCCTTTCGCCCTATCCGACAGATGCCACAGATACCCACATCTTCTTTACAGACGCATCGGAGGGCAGCGTTGAAGCATGGGAGTGGCTGTTCAACTATCCCAATACGATAGGCATTTCCAATGAGCAGAATCCAGACTTCGTCTTCCCGATTGGCAGTGGAGGCACTTATCCTGTGCAGTTTACCGTGACTGACGAAAACAACTGCACCGATGTAATCCTGAGTCCGGTCATCATTAACGATATCTTCCAGTATTACGTTCCCAATTCCTTCACTCCCAATGGTGATCGAGTGAATGATGTATTCCGGTTTTACGGAGCAGACATTGATCCAGATCGTTTCCTGCTGCAGGTCTTCAACCGTTGGGGTGATATGATATTTGAAACAGACGACCCCACACAGGCCTGGCTGGGCGATGCCCGAGGCGGAGATTACTTCTGCCAGAACGATGTGTATCTCTGGCGCGCAAAAATTGCTTCGCTATCCACCGGAGAGCGGAAGGAAATTGAGGGCTACGTGACCCTTGTCCGTTGATTACTGTTCTGCTTCCGTGAGCAGCTCATCCACCGACAGTGCGGTTACGGCGTGGTAACCAGGCCGGGCGCGGGAGTAAATTCTTTTGGCCATTTCCAATTGTCCGGAATTCACCATCGCCTCATAGAGCGGCAGTACGAACTTACGTCTACCCACCTCGCACAGGAATTCCTCAGCACGCGCATAGGCAGGTCCGTAATGCGCGAGGATACTCAACTCAAGCCATTTGAAGAGCACTTCCGAATTGGTGGTGGCTGTGATTGCGAATGACTTATCCAGGGTGGCCAGATCGGCAGCAGATGCGCTGCTGATCAGCGAGAGGAATCGATAGCGCTCCTGGTAGCTCCAGGTCGACCAGGGGATTTCTGTGTTGTTGTGTTGTTGTAACCAGCCGGTTGCGAGAAAATCCACCCGCTGCATACGCTGTGAGCCCACTAATGGCGCATTATCCGGCAAGCCCGGAGCATACACCCATTCATCCACACGCAGGGCGGTATATTCCGCTTCTGTCAGCAGTCTGGCCCGCAGATAGGTCAGAAACTGTTCGGTATCCATCACCTGAAACGCATGCTCGGTAAAGTACGCCTTCAGGAAAGTATCGAAACGCTGGCGGCCCACCTTTTCCTCTACCATGCGGAGGAAGAAATAACCCTTGTTGTAGGCGATGTCCGTCATGCCATCATCTGGATCCCTTCCGTTCAGGTCGAGCTTCAGGTGCGTGTCATCACCGGGCAATTCGAGCAGAGTAGCATCGAGATCCTGGCGGGCGAGCAGGGCGAGCATTTCGCTCTGATCCTTACCATATACTGCTTCCATGATGCGCATTTCGAAGTACACGGTGAAGCCCTCATTGAGCCAGAAATCATTCCAGGTGGAGTTGGTCACCAGATTGCCGCTCCAGCTATGCGCCAGTTCATGAGCCACGAGTGACACCAGTGATTTATCTCCGGCGAGAATTGTTGGAGTTGCGAAGGTGAGGCGGGGGTTTTCCATTCCACCGAAAGGAAATGCGGCGGGCAGCACCAGCAGGTCATAGCGTCCCCAGGCATAGGGGCCGTATAGTTGCTCGGCCGCAGCCACCATAGCTTCGAGGTCTGAAAATTCCGCGGCTGCAACATCTGCGAGATCAGGAACGGCGTAAACACCAGTGCGCGGACCGATCTCCCTGAACGCCACATCCCCTACGGCCAGCGCCATCAGGTAGCTGGGCACGGGCTGATCCATCCGGAAAGTGTACACCCCGTCCGGGGATTTATCCCTTGGATTTTCTGCACTCATAAGGGCGAGGAGCCCAGCGGGAACCTGCACCCGGGCGGTATATGGAATGCGAACGCCGGGACTATCCTGACAGGGTAACCATGTGCGCGCCAGAATAGCCTGAGATTGCGAAAAGAGAAAAGGCTTATCTCCATCCACCCAGAGAAGCGCAGCGGCATCGGGGGAAGTCGCGTAGCGTACAGCCACCTCACAAGAGTCAGCCGGAATGGCGATACGAAGAGGAGCACCGATAAACGGGCGGGCATCCCCCAGCGTGAAGGGCTGTATTTCACCATTCACCCTCACCTCTTCGATGTTCAGGTCGCGGGTATCGAAGACAATTTCGTTGGCACCGTTGACATTGACTACCCCATAGGTTGCAACGGCACGAATAGTATGTGCCTTCATGTCCACGCTGGCATCCCAGTGCAGACGGGTCACACGCGCCTCATTGGGACGTGACCAGCTATGCGGGTCGGAAGCCAGTTTGGTCTGTGCGATCATAAGCCGGGTTCGTTCGCTGCGTTCGTTACCAGGGGCGCATGCCTGCATACAGGCAGAGAGCACGGCCAGGGCCAGGGCAAGATGCTTCATGTGCCAAAGCTACACCGTGTTGGACTTTCCCGGGCGAGGCGGTGGCTGCATGACAGAGGGATTTTCGGACAATCGCTGGGCCAGTTTGCGGAGATCCACTGCATTGCTTCTCAGGTCGGTCTGGATAATCGCAAAGAGAATCTCATCATCCACGTCAAAGTACTCGTGCACGATGAAGTTGCGCAGCGCATACATCCTCGACCAGGGAATATGCTTGTTCTGTTTCTGAAAGAAAAACGGGACATGCTTGACTGATTCGCCGAGGATCTCGAAGTTTCGGATGACCGCATCCCGCACGAGCGAGTTGGTGCTGAATTCGAAGTACGACAGCTCACCGGCGTAGAGGAGAATACGTTCCGCAGCCGCCGACATTTCCTCGATGTAAAAATCAAACCGGATCCGCCTGGGCTTCTTCATGCGAATGTCGTTTGGGAAATGATTTCGTCGCGCAAAGCCGGCCGCAGTGCCTGCGGCGTGCAGATATCGATGGACATGCCAAGTCGCCTTTCAATGAACTCCTTGAGGGCGAAAAAATCCCAGCCCAGGGGCCGTTCCAGTTCAACCAGAATATTCAGTTCACAATGTTGATTATGGTGGTAATCGATATAGGATTCAAAATAGCCGATTCGTTTAACGCCAAATTTTTCTCTGAGCACGGGCTTGAGCCGGTGGAGTGAGGCGCGCAGGGAGGCAGGATGTTTCATGCCTTCAGGATATGACCATAAACACCGAGGGGAAGCTTGACCCCGCTTCTGGCTTGCAGGTACAGTTCGCCTATGGATAGCCGGTTGCCGCCGAAGTCGGCCAGCAGGTTTTCGATCGTCAGACTGGAGAGTCCGAGACTGTATGCATTCAACACCAGAAAGTGGTGATTGGGATCCAGCAGCCGGAGCACGCCATCCATCATTTCCGCGAGTTGTTCCTCCAGCTTCCACTTTTCTCCTTTGGGGCCATGGCCATAAGCTGGTGGATCGAGGATAACGCCGTGATACACACTGCCTCGGCGTACTTCTCGCTGCACGAATTTCAGGGCATCTTCCACCATCCAGCGGATTTCAGCGAGTCCGCTGTTCTGACGGTTTTCGTTGGCCCAGGTCACCACCTGCCTGATGCTGTCCACGTGTGTCACATCCGCACCAGCGGCACAAGCCGCGAGGGAAGCGCCACCCGTATAGGCAAACAGGTTGAGTACACGGGGCTTGCCGATACCCATTTCACCGATGCATGATGTGATAAAATCCCAGTTAGCCGCTTGTTCGGGGAAGATGCCCACATGCTTGAATGACGTCAGCCCCAGCCGGAAAATCAATTCCTGTCCGCCGGGCAGCGCGTACGCCATTTTCCATTGATCGGGCATCTTGCGCAGCTTTTCCCAGTCGCCGCTGTTGCTGCCCTTCTGTACAAACCTCACGTGTGCCTGCCGCATCCATTCGCTTTCCGGCAAGCGGCGGGGCCAAACGGCCTGAGGTTCCGGGCGGATGGTCACGTATTCACCAAACCTCTCAAGCTTCCAGAAATCGCCGCAATCCAGCAGTTCATAGTCCTTCCAGCGCACGGGAGAGAGCAGGCCGATGGACGTACTTCGCGACATGCTGCGAAAATAGGTCATCCCGGCAAGCTCGCGAACGCTCATTACCTTCGTGCCATGAAGGTTTGCATTGCCGGTTGCGGAAATGCTGCATGGCATTTTGTGCGCCTGCTTCGCCGGGCCGGTCATGATGTGCCTGTGGCATGGGGCCGGAATTCCGATAAGCTGCGCGCGTTTTGCCAGGCCAACAACCTGCGCGCGATACCCTCTCCCGCTGATTCCGGCTGCGATGTGGTGGTGCTGGCTGTTTCGGATGATGCTGTGCCCACGGTGGCTGCCATGGTGCCTGAAGGTCCGCTCGTAGTGCATGTGAGCGGATCTCTGCCGGGAGATATCCTGCCTCAGGCCCACAGCGGAGTCATCTGGCCGATGCAGTCACTTACGGCCGGGCATACCCTCGACTATTCCGGAGTGCCCTTCTGTGTAGAGGGTTCAGAGCCGGGCACTGCGGATACGCTGCGGGCCATGCTCACACCGCTGGGCTGCCCCGTTCAAGTCACCACCACCGCCCAGCGCATGCAGATGCATCTCGCTGCCGTCTTTGCCTGTAACTTTTCCAATCACCTCTACCGCATTGCTGAGCATCTTTCAGGCGAGGCCGGACTGCCGTTTGAGCTCATGCATCCTCTTATCCTGCACACAGCGCGCAAAATCCAGGTGATGCCTCCGGCGATGGCACAAACAGGTCCGGCGAGGCGCAAGGATACCCGCACGCTCATGCGGCATCTGGAGCTGCTCCGCGACGAGCCAGAACTCAGCAATCTTTACCGCATTTTTACCCAACTCATTCAGGACCGCACAACCCATGACCACCAGCTATAAAGAACAACTCCGGAACATCCGCACCTTTTTCTTCGATGTGGATGGCGTATTTACCGACAATATCGTGTACCTCATGCCCGACGGCGATCAAGTGCGCACGGCCTATGTCCGCGATGGCTATGCCGTTCAACTCGCCGTGAAGAAGGGTTTCCTCATCGTGATCCTGAGTGGCGGAAACAGCGAAGGCGTGCTCAAGCGCTTCGCTTCACTGGGTGTGCAGCATGTATTCCTCGGCGTATCGAACAAGCTGGCCGCCTACCGCAGATTCCTGGTGGACCACCGCATCGATGCCGGACACGTGTGCTACATGGGCGATGATATTCCCGATTACGAAGTGATGCAGGAATGCGGACTTGCCACTTGCCCTGCCGATGCAACTCCGGAAATCAAGTCTGTGAGCCATTACATCTCCCCGTATGGCGGCGGACGAGGATGTGTGCGCGATATCCTGGAGCAAGCACTCAAGGTGCAGGGCAAATGGATGGATGATGAGGGAAAGGTGTGGTAAGCTTACCGGCTGCCAGTTGGGAGTGGAGCGGAAGAACAGAAAAAGACCATTGAAAACAGATATGATGAAGAACATAACCCTCATGGTAGTCCTGATGGGGCTCGCAACGGGTGCTCAGGGATACTGGCAGCAGCACGTCAACTATGTGATCGATGTGACGCTGGACCACACCACCCACCGGTATACCGGAAAACAGGTGCTGACGTACACCAACCATTCACCTGATGTGCTCACGCACGTCTATTACCACCTTTACTACAACGCCTTCCGTCCAGAAAGTGCGATGGATGTGCGGTCGCGGTGGATTGCAGATCCCGATCCGCGGGTCAGTGGACGCATTCATGAGCTCAAGCCCGAGGAGCAGGGCTATCTGCATGCCCTCTCGCTGAAGCACGATGGCAAGCTGGTGCGGTTTGAAGAAAACGAGACTATTCTGGAGGTTCATCTGGATAAGCCCATTCCACCCGGCGGAAAAGCCGTATTCGAAATGACCTTCGAGGGTCAGGTACCTCTGCAGATCCGGCGTTCAGGACGCACCAATGCAGAGGGCATTGATTACAGCATGAGCCAGTGGTATCCCAAGCTCTGCGAATACGACAACCGCGGATGGCATCCCAACCCCTACATCGGCAGAGAGTTTCACGGTGTGTGGGGCGACTTCGAGGTGAATATCACGATTGACCGATCCTATACCATCGGGGCCACCGGACTGCTGCAGAACGCCGCAGAGATTGGCAAGGGCTTCGAGACGCCGGGTATGAAGATGAAGATCCCTGCCGGACAGCAACTCACCTGGAGATGGAAGGCCAATCAGGTACACGACTTTGTATGGGGAGCTGATCCCGACTATGTGCATGAGACCATGCAGGTACCCAACGGCCCCATGCTCCACTTCTTTTATCAGAATGATCCGGCGTATGCGGAGAACTGGAAACAACTGAAGGAAAAAACCGCGAAGGCCTTCGAATACCTCAGCAAGCGCTTTGGTCAGTATCCCTATCCCCAGTACAGTGTGATTCAGGGAGGCGATGGTGGAATGGAGTACCCTATGGCCACGCTGATTACCGGCAACCGCAAGTTGCCCAGTCTGGTGGGTGTTACCGTGCATGAAGCTGTACACAGCTGGTACCAGGGCATCCTGGCCACCAACGAAAGCCTGTACTCATGGATGGATGAAGGCTTCACCAGTTATGCTTCCACCGAGTGCATGAACTACCTGTTCACCGGAGGCGGAATGCCCGGCGACCACTCTCAGGCTTATGAAGGTTACTTCGATATTGTACGTGAAGGCAAAGAAGAAGCCCTCGATACCCACGCCGATCATTTCACCACCAACTGGGCTTTTGGCGTGGGATCTTACAACAAAGGCGAAGTGTACCTCACCCAGCTCGCATGGATGATGGGACAGGATGCATTTGACCGGGCCATGTTGCGCTATTTCGACACCTGGAAATTCAGGCATCCTACGGATCAGGATTTCCTGCGCATCATGGAGCTGGAGAGCGGACTGGTACTCGACTGGTATCACGAATACTTTGTGCATACTACCAAGACCATTGACTACAGCATCAGCCAGATGATCAGTGCAGATGATGCCACTGCGATTGTACTCACCCGCAAGGGCGACATGCCCATGCCCGTGGATGTGGAAGTCAGCCTGCGCGACGGCAGCATCCGGCATTTCCATGTTCCGCTGGATGTCATGCGCGGGGCTTGTCCCGCCTCACCCGGACAGGATTCACGCGTAGTACTTCCTGACTGGAGGTGGGTGGATGAAGATTACGTCATCCGGCTGCAGGTACCTGCCTCCGCTATCCAATCGGTCGTGCTCGATCCGGAAGACAAGCTGGCCGATACGGATCGCGAGAACCAATCCGTTGAATTGCCGGAGGGTGTTGATTTTATCTTCGACCGTCGCTGATGCTGCACTCTGCGATCCGCCTCAGCCGGTATGAATGGCAGGACACTTTGATGAAGGTTCTGCTGTCGCTGGTGGTGCTTGGCCTCCTCGGTCCCGTGCATATCCGCTCCGAAGATCTCGTGCCCATCACCTTGCAGAGCTTTGCTGTATTGCTTCCTGCAGTGGTCTTTGGCTGGCGCGTTGGAGCGATGGCCGTATCGGGCTACATTCTGCTGGGGGCCCTTGGCGCACCTGTTTTTGCTCAGTATCAATCAGGATGGGAGTATCTCTTCGGCGTTACAGGCGGATTCTTCTTTGGATTCCTCTTTGCGGCGGTGGTATGCGGCTATCTGGCTGAGGCTCCTGCGGCACGCAAGCC
>Ga0068877_10004407_pt1 | contig 11008 bp, 11 predicted proteins | sample NOAtaG_FD_66437 | JGI IMG/M metagenome (GOLD analysis project Ga0068877, IMG submission 66437) | Freshwater lake microbial communities from Lake Erie, under a cyanobacterial bloom - NOAA_Erie_Diel6S_1000h metaG | ecosystem: Environmental > Aquatic > Freshwater > Lake | place: USA: Ohio, Lake... | reverse complement strand
CCGGCAACTGCGGCGTGCGCTGGTGTGGGCGCTGGTGGTGGGCGGCCTGGCAGCCGTCGCCATGCTGGCGGGCCTGACGATGGCGCCGGCCCCTGATGAGGCCGCGGAGATCGAGCCCACATTCGCGGATGTCGCAAGCTGGCCCGAGTTCTGGGCGCTCAACGCCGAAGGCTATGTGTTCATCCAGATCGGCAGCCTGATCCTGGGCTTTGCGCTGCTGCGGCTGCTCATGATGGTGGGCATCGCGGTGGCCCGCCTGCGCTGGCTGATGCATCCGCGCTGGCAGGCCCAGCGCCAGCGGCTGCTGCAGCGCTGGGCGCTGCCGGCGCTGCTGCTCAATGCGCTGTACGGCCTGGGTTACGTGTACTTCGCGGGCCACCGCGACACCGTGGGCATGGTCGAGGTGCTGGGCTTTTCCGTCGGGCCGCTGCTGTCGATGGTGATGGTGGTGGCGCTGGCTCAGCACGCCCGCCGTGCGCCTGTGCTGCTGGCACTGGCGCCGCTGGGCCGGCGCACGCTGACGCTGTACGTGGGCCACGGGCTGCTGTGCCTGTTGCTGTTCAGCGGTGTCGGGCTGGGCTGGCAGCCGGGGCTCGTCGGCATGCTGGGTTTCTCGCTGCTGTTGTGGACGGCGGCCTGGCTGGCGGCGCGCGCCAGCGGCACACGGCGCTGGCCGCTCGAGGCCGCGCTGGCCTGGGTGGCCCGCCGATGATCGACCGCCGCGGCTGCCTCGCCCTGCCGGCGCTGCTGCTGGTCGGCGGCAACGCGCAAGCCGGCGCGCAGGCCGAGGAGCCGCTGACGCATGCCGTGCGCACCGCCTTGTCGGCCGCCGTGGCCGAGCGCGCGCCGCCCAAGCCCACCTTCGCCCGCATCGAGGACCGCCTGGCCTACCTGCGCTGGCTGGGAGCGGCCAGTGACCGCCTGAAACGCCGCAAGGCCGAGCACCACGTGCGCATCGAGTTCCTCGAGGCCGTCTGGTACGAAAGCCGCCGCGCCGGCCTGGAGACCGCGCTCGTGCTCGGCCTCATCCAGGTGGAAAGCGGCTTTCGCAAGTACGCCATCAGCCGCGTGGGTGCGCGCGGCTACATGCAGGTGATGCCGTTCTGGGCGCGCCTCATCGGCGACGGCGAGCCCAGTCGCCTGTTCCACCTGCAGACCAACCTGCGCTTTGGCTGCGTCATCCTGCGCCACTACCTCGAGCGCGAGAAGGGCGATCTGTTCATGGGCCTGGGCCGCTACAACGGCAGCCGTGGCCGCGCGGAGTACCCGAACCTGGTGTTCGGCGCGCGCCGGCAGTGGGACTTCCCGACAACCTGACCCGGCTTGCCGCCAGGCCGTCGTCTACAAACCCTGCCAGGCCTGCGGCGCCGCGCCACCGAAGCCCAGCAGCGCCAGCACCCGTTCGGCGCCCTCGGCCACCATCTCCTCGATGCTCGAGGGCTTCAGGTAGAAGGCCGGCAGCGGCGGGAACACGATGCCGCCCATCTCGGTGACGGCCGTCATGTTGCGCAGGTGGGCCAGGTTGAAGGGCGTCTCGCGCACCATCAGCACGAGGCGGCGGCGTTCCTTCAGCGTGACGTCGGCGGCGCGCGTGAGCAGGTTGTCCGAGAAGCCGTGCGCGACGGCCGCCAGCGTCTTCATCGAGCAGGGCGCCACCACCATGGCTGCGGTGCCGAAGCTGCCGCTGGCGATGCAGGCGCCCACGTCGCCGGGCGCGTAGGCGTGGTCGGCCAGCGCTTCGAGATCGCCGCGCGACAGGCCCAGTTCGTGGTGCACGTTCAGCACGCCCGCGGGCGTGGCCACGAGGTGCGTCTCGACACCCAGCGCGCGGGCGCGCTTGAGCAGCGTGACGGCGTACAGCGAGCCGGTGGCGCCGCTGATGCCCACCACCAGGCGCGGGGGGCGTGCCGGCGTCACGTCAGGGCTTGGCGAGCAGCTGCTGCAACTCGCCCGACTCGTACATCTCCATCATGATGTCCGAGCCGCCGACGAACTCGCCGTTCACGTAGAGCTGCGGAATCGTCGGCCAGTTGGCGTACTCCTTGATGCCGTGGCGCACTTCTTCGTCTTCGAGCACGTTGAAGGTGCTCACGCCGCTGGCGCCAGCGGCCTTGAGCAGCTGGATCGCGCGGCCCGAGAAGCCGCATTGCGGGAACTGGGCCGTGCCCTTCATGAAGAGCATGACCTTGTGGCCCTTGACCATCTCGTCGATGCGTTGCTGGACGTCGCTCATGGCTGTGTGTGGCGTTTGGCTGCTGAGGAGGCCGGCATCGTACTGCTGGCGGCATGTCAACGCAGCCCGCGGGGCGGGCGGTTGGGTGGTGCCGTTCAGCCGCCCGGCCGCCGGCCGCCGGTGCAGCGCCGGTGTCCGGCGAGGTCATGCCGATGTGCGACGGCCTCGAAGCCGGCCTCGCGCAGCAGCGCGGCCACCGCGTCCGCCTGCTCGAAGCCGTGTTCCAGCAGCAGCCAGCCGCCCGCGGCCAGGCAGGCGGGCGCACCGGCCACGATGAGACGCAGGTCGGCCAGCGCGTCGCCGCTGGTCGGCACGAGCGCCGCCTGCGGCTCGTGGCGCAGCGCCGGCAGGTGCGGGTCGGTGGCGGCCAGGTAGGGCGGGTTCGACAGCGCCAGCTGCACCCGCGGCGGCCCGAGCGGCTGCCACCAGCTGCCATGCAGCCACTGCACCGGCAGGCCGAGCCGCTGGCCGTTGTCCTGCGCCACCGCCAGGGCCGCCGCGCTGGCATCGACGGCGCGCAGCACCGCGCGCGGGCAGCCATGGGCCACGGCCAGTGCGATGGCGCCGCTGCCGGTGCCCAGGTCGGCCACCTGCGGCACGGCGAGCGCCGCCAGTTCGCCGGCCAGGATGTCGAGTGCCCAGTCGACCAGGGTCTCGGTGTCGGGCCTCGGGTCGAGCACCGCCGGCGTGACGCGCAGCTCAAGCCCGTGGAAGCCGCGCCAGCCGGTGAGATAGGCCACCGGCTCGCCGTCGGCGCGGCGCTGGAACAGCGCGCGCAGCTGCTGCGCCGTGCCGGCGTCGACCACCTCGTCGCCATGCGCCAGCAGCCACGCCCGCGGCCGCTGCAGCCCATGGCTGGCGAGCGCCTGCGCATCGAAGCGCGCCAGGCCCAGCGCGCGGGCTTCGGCGAGCAGCTCGTCGATGCGGGCCATGGGCGCTCAGCGACCGGTTTCGAGCTCGGCCAGCTGCTCGGCCGCCCGCGCGGCCACCAGCGCCGCGACGACATCGCCGAGGTCGCCGTCCATCACCTGCTGCAGCTTGTAGAGCGTGAGGTTGATGCGGTGGTCGGTGAGCCGACCCTGCGGGAAGTTGTAGGTGCGGATGCGGTCGCTGCGGTCGCCGCTGCCGACGAGGCCCTTGCGCGTGGCGGCCTCCTTGGCAGCGCGCTCGCCCTGTTCCTTGTCGCGCAGCCGCGCCTGCAGCACGGCCAGCGCCCGGGCCTTGTTGCGGTGCTGGCTGCGGTCGTCCTGGCACTCGGCCACCAGACCCGTGGGCAGGTGGGTGATGCGGATGGCGCTGTCGGTCTTGTTGACGTGCTGGCCGCCGGCGCCGCTGGCGCGGAAGGTGTCGATACGCAGCTCGGCTGGGTTGAGGGTGATCTCCTCGGCCTCGTCGGGCTCGGGCATCACGGCCACGGTGCAGGCGGAGGTGTGGATGCGGCCCTGGCTTTCGGTGGCCGGCACGCGCTGCACGCGGTGGCCGCCGCTCTCGAAGCGCAGGTGGCCGTAGACGCCATCGGCGGCATCGCCTTCAACGCGGATGACGATCTCCTTGTAGCCGCCGAGCTCGGAGTCGCTCTGCGACAAGACCTCGGTGCGCCAGCGCTGGCGCTCGCAGTAGCGCAGGTACATGCGGGCCAGGTCGCCGGCGAAGAGCGCGCTCTCGTCGCCGCCGGTGCCGGCGCGGATCTCGAGGAAGGCGTTGCGATCGTCGTCGGGGTCCTTCGGCAGCAGCGCGGCCTGCAACTCGGCTTCGAGGCGCTGCATCTCGGCGCTGGCGGCCGCGATCTCATCGGCGGCCATGGCCGCCATCTCGGCGTCGTCGGCGGCTTGCATCGCGCGCGCCTCGGCGATGTCGGCCTCGCGCTGGCGGTAGCGCTGCCAGCGCTCGACGATGCCTTGCACCTCGCTTTGCTCGCGCAGCAGCGCGCGGTAGCGCTTGAGATCGGCCGTGACCTGGCCGTCGGACAGCGTGGCGTCGAGCTCGGCCAGGCGCAGCGTCAGGCGGTCGAAGCGGTCGCGAAGGGTGGGGTTCATGGTGGGCGGCGGGGCAGGGCACACGGGCAACGGCGGCGCCACGGCCATGCCGCAAGGCATGCCGGCCGCTGCCACGCGGGCGCTAACGGGGGTTGTGGTCGCCGCCTTGGCGGCCGGAGCGCAGGAACAGGCGCGACACCGTGTCGGCCAGGCGCGAGCGGTCCTCGCCCTCGGCCGCATGCAGCTCGGCCATCGTGCCGTGCAGCATCTTGTGCGTGAGGCCGCGGCTCAGCGCCTCGAGCACGTTTTCCACCGATTCACCCTTGGCCAGCAGCTTCTTGGCGCGGTGCATCTCCAGCGCCGCCCAGTCGTCGGCCTGGCGGTTGAGCGCCTGGATCAGCGGCACGGCGGCGCGCTGGTCGAGCCAGTGCTGGAAGCTCACGACGCCGGCATCGACAATGGTCTCGGCCTGCTGGACGGCGGCCTGGCGCTTGTCGCTGGCGGTCTGCACCAGAGTGGAGAGGTCGTCGACGGTGTAGAGGTAGATGTCCGAGAGGCGCGCGACCTCGGGCTCGATGTCGCGCGGCACCGCCAGGTCGACCATGAACATCGGCCGCCGGCGCCGCGCCTTCAGCGCCCGCTCCACCGCACCCAGGCCCACGATCGGCAGCGTGCTGGCGGTGCAGGAGATGACGGCGTCGAACTCGTGCAGCCGGTCGGGCATGTCGGCCAGGCGCAGGGCCTCGCAGCCGAGGCGGGCCGCGAGCTTCTCGCCGCGTTCCATCGTGCGGTTGGCCACGGCCATGGCCTTCGGCGAGCGCGCCGCGAAGTGCGTGGCCACCAGCTCGATCATTTCGCCAGCGCCGATGAACAGCACCTTGATCTGGCCGATGTCCTCGAACAGCTTCGAAGCCAGGCGCACGGCCGCGGCGGCCATGCTGACGCTGTGGGCGCCGATCTCGGTGGCGGTGCGGACTTCCTTGGCCACCGAGAAGCTGCGCTGGAACAGCTGGTGCAGCGTCGTGCCCAGGGTGCCGGCTTCGTCGGCCAGGCGAACGGCCTGCTTCATCTGGCCCAGGATCTGCGGTTCGCCCAGCACCATGCTGTCCAGGCCGCTGGCCACGCGGAAGGCATGGCGCGCGGCGTCGCGGTCTTCCATGACGTAGCTGTGCGACTGCAACTGGGCCGGGGCGATGCCGCCCTGGCTGGCGAGCCACTCCACGGCCGGGCGCGCGAGCTCCTGCGCGCCGGCCGGGGTGGCGCTGGCCACGTACAGCTCGGTGCGGTTGCAGGTGGAGACCAATGCCGCCTCGGGCACGGCGCGCTGCAGCCGCTGGCGCAAGGCCTGCAGCGCCGGGGCGGTTTGCTCGGGCGCAAAGGCCAGCCGGCCGCGAAGATCGAGCGGGGCGGTGGTGTGATTGAGCCCGAGGGCGATGACGCTCACCCCACAATTGTAGGAGCCGCGGCCCAGGTCGACTACCCCCGGGTTGACACGCTGTCTGACAACTCGAATTGACGCTCCATGGGACCCATCGACGCCTTCTGGCACCTGAGCAACCTGTTCCTGTCCGCGCTGCTGCTGGGCGCACTGGCCGCCGCGCTGGCCAAGCTGCTGTGGCGGCGCGAGCTCGCCGGTGTGCGCTGGCGCCGCCTGGCCACGGCCGCCGCCGCGGCAGCCGCGGCCGTTGTGCTGCTGGGCCTGGTGGTGTTCGGCCGCGACGGCCGCATGGCCACCTACGCCGGCATGGTGCTGGCCACGGCCGGCGCGCTGTGGTGGCGGGGCTTCGGGCCGGGGCGCTGAGGCCGCCGGGCCCGGGCTTACACCACCGCGGGTGCGTCGTGCAGCACCGGCGTGCCGCGCAGCGAGTGCGGCAGCGCCTCGGTGATGCGCACGTCCAGCATCTGCCCCACCAGCCGCGCCGACTGCGGGCCGCCGTCGAAGTTGACGATGCGGTTGCACTCGGTGCGGCCCATCAGCTCAGGCGCGCCGTCCTTGCCTGGCCGGCGTGACGGCCCTTCGACCAGGATGCGCTGCACCGTGCCCACGCGGCTGGCGCTGATGCGGCGCACATTGGCCTCGATGGTGGCCTGCAAGTGCTGCAGGCGCTTGAGCTTGACGTCTTGCGGCGTCTCGTCGGCCAGCGCGGCGGCCGGCGTGCCCGGGCGCGGGCTGAAGACGAAGCTGAAGCTGGCGTCGAAGCCGGTGTCCTCGATCAGCTTCATCATCTTGCCGAAGTCTTCTTCGGTTTCGCCGGGGAAGCCGACGATGAAGTCGCTCGACAGGCTGATGTCCGGCCGCACCGCGCGCAGCTTGCGGATGGTGCTCTTGTATTCCATGGCCGTGTAGCCGCGCTTCATGGCCATCAGGATGCGGTCGGCGCCGTGCTGCACCGGCAGGTGCAGGTGGCTCACGAGCTTGGGCACGCGGGCGTACACGTCCACCAGGCGCTGCGTGAACTCGTTCGGGTGGCTCGTGGTGTAGCGGATGCGCTCGATGCCGGGGATCTCGGCGACCAGCTCGATGAGCAAGGCGAAGTCGGCGATGTCGGCGGTGTCGCCCGCGCCGGCCTCGGCGCCTGAGATCGTGCCGCGGTAGGCGTTGACGTTCTGCCCCAGCAGCGTCACCTCCTTCACGCCCTGCGCGGCCAGGCCGGCCACCTCGACCAGCACGTCGTCGAGCGGACGGTGCACTTCTTCGCCGCGCGTGTAGGGCACGACGCAGTAGCTGCAGTACTTGCTGCAGCCTTCCATGATGGACACGAAGGCGGATGCGCCCTCCACGCGCGCCGGCGGCAGGTGGTCGAACTTCTCGATCTCGGGGAAGGAGATGTCCACCTGCGGCCGGCTCTGCGCGGCGCGCGCCTCGATCATCTGCGGCAGCCGGTGCAGCGTCTGCGGCCCGAAGACCAGGTCGACGTAGGGCGCGCGCTCGATGATGGCCGCGCCTTCCTGGCTGGCCACGCAGCCGCCGACGCCGATGAGCACACCCTTCTTCTTCAGGTGCTTGACGCGGCCGAGGTCGGAGAACACCTTCTCCTGCGCCTTCTCGCGCACGCTGCAGGTGTTGAAGAGGATCAGATCGGCGGCCTCGGGGTCGTCGGTCTTCTCGTAGCCCTGAGCGGCGCCGAGCACGTCGGCCATCTTGTCCGAGTCGTACTCGTTCATCTGGCAGCCGAAGGTGCGGATGTAGACCTTCTTCGGTGCCTTGCTGTCAGCGGCGCTCATGGCAGCCGCGCGCCGCAGGCCGCGGCGCGGTTGACACAGCAGTTCATGGTGTGGATCCAGGGGCTGTGGAAAGGGCCGCGAGTCTACCGGAGGGCGCCCGGCCGGGCGCCGGGTGTCAGGGCTTGGTCCAGGACTGCGACGGCGGGTCGAAGCGCCAGGCCGCGGCCTCGGCCGGCGTGCGCGGCCAGGGCTGGCGCGCGGCTTCGGCGGCGGTGAGCAGCCAGACGTCGCGCAGTTGCCCATCGGGGAATCGCGTGTAGTGCACGAGCAGCTTCTGGCCCACCAGGCTGCCGCTGAGCACCACCCGGTTGGCGCCATCGCGGATGCGCGCGCCGGGCGCCAGCCGCTGCGGTGTCTGGTTGAGCAGCACCTCGGGCGGCGCCGTGACGACGAGTTCGCCCCGCAGCGCCTCGGGCGGGAAGGGGCGGGCCTGCAGCGGCAGGGCCAGCAGCATCAAGCCGGCCGCCACCCAGGGCAGCACGGGCACACGGAAGGCGGGCAAAGCAGGCATGGGCGGTCCTTGGCGGGCTGGCCGGATGCTACCGCCGGGCTTGCCAGGGACGGGCGCCAGAGCCCCGTGCGCCTGCCCAAAGACCGCTTGCGCGATCGAAAGCACACGATGATGGCGAGCCGTCGCTGCAGAAATCCAGCCCCGCGTGCGGCGCGTGTCGCACGCTCTCGGGCGGCGCTGTCAGCACGCCGGGCGGTCCCAGTAAAAAGCCCCGCGAGCGGTGGCCGGCGGGGCTTGGCAAGGATCTGGTGGCGCTTCAGGGATTTGAACCCCGGACCTGCGGATTATGATTCCGTCGCTCTAACCAACTGAGCTAAAGCGCCTTAGCCCATGATTATAAGCCGCTCTGCCGAGCGGATGTGAAGGGGCGCCTTGCACGGCGCACGGTCCGATCCCGATGTTCAGTTTCTTCCGCAAGAAGGCGCCAACACCTGCGCCGACGGCCCCCGCCCCCGAGGTGCTGCCGGCCCCGACCGGGTCCGCGCCGTCTGTCATGCCGCCAGAGTCCTCTGCGCCCCCGCAGGCGCCCGAGCGCAGTGGCTGGCTCGGCCGCCTGACCCAGGGCCTGCGCAAGACCGGCTCCAGCCTCGCGCAGGTGTTCACTGGCACGAAGATCGACGACGCGCTCTACGAAGAGCTCGAGTCGGCGCTGCTGATGGCCGATGCCGGCGTGGCCGCCACCGAGGCGCTGCTCACCGACCTGAAGCGCCGCGTCAAGGACGCCCGCGCCACGGATCCTGCCGCCGTGAAGGGCCTGCTCGCCGAGGCCATCGCCGAGCTGCTGCGGCCGCTGGAAAAGCAGCTGGTCATCGGCGAGTCCAAGCCCACGGTGATCATGGTCGTCGGCGTCAACGGCGCCGGCAAGACCACCAGCATCGGCAAGCTCACGCGCCACCTGGCCGAGGCGCAGGCCAAGGTGCTGCTGGCCGCCGCGGATACCTTCCGCGCCGCCGCCCGCGAGCAGCTCGGCGTGTGGGCCGACCGCAACCGCGTCGAGATCGTCAGCCAGGAAGGCGGCGACCCCGCCGCCGTCAGCTTCGACGCCGTGCAGGCCGGGCGCGCCCGCGGCTGCGATGTCGTCATCGCCGACACCGCCGGCCGGCTGCCGACGCAGCTGCACCTGATGGAGGAGCTGAAGAAGATCCAGCGCACCATCGGCAAGGCGCAGGCCGGCGCGCCGCACGAGGTGCTGCTGGTGGTTGATGGCAACACTGGCCAGAACGCGCTGTCGCAGGTGAAGGCCTTCGACGCCGCGCTGGGCCTGACGGGCCTGGTCGTCACCAAGCTCGACGGCACGGCCAAGGGCGGCGTGCTGGCGGCCATCGCGCGCTGGGGCGCCACGCGGCCGGGCGGGCCGGTGCCGGTGGTCTTCATCGGCGTGGGCGAGAAGCTCGAGGACCTGCAGACCTTCAGCGCGCGCGAGTTCGCGCTGGCGTTGCTGGGCTAGGACGCCTCTCAGCGCTGCGGCGTCGCCTCGATCTCGTCGTAGAAGCCGCTGGGCACCGGTTCCATCGCCGGGTCGAAGGCCGCCTCGACGGCTGCGCGGTCGCCGTCGGACAGCGCGTCTTCGATGTCCGCCACCGGAATGAGCGGCATCGGCCGCGAGATCGTCGGCAGTGCCGGCTTGAGGCCCGGCTTGGCGGGCGCCAGCACGTGCGCCATGGTGTGCCGCACCTCGCTGACGCTGGGCAGTTGCCCCTCGCGCCACTCATGCACGCGGATGTTGGCGGCGCGCAGCACGCGCGCCATGCGCTCGTGGCGGCGGCTGCTGCGGGCGCTTTCCTCGGGGTTGCGGATGTCGATGACAGCCAGCACGCGCGAGCCGCTGTCGCAGATGAGCAGGTCGGCGCTGAGCGAGCCCACGCGCTGCAGCCAGTCGCCGTAGCTGTGGCGGGCCGGCACGCGCACGAAGCGGGACAACGGCACCTGGCCCAGCACCAGGTAGCCGGGCATGGCGCGCTTGAGCAGGTCGTAGGCCTGGCGCTCGGTGATGCTGAGCACGCGGGCGGCCTCAGGGGGCCAGTCGGCCACGGTGTCCAGCGCCTCGCGGCGGGACGATCGGGCGCTTTGCCGCGACCGCCACCGCATCACGAGCCAGGTGAGCAGCAGCACCAGTGTCAGCGGAGCGGCAAGGGAAGAGAGCGTCTCCATCCGGAAGGGGGCAGGGGGCTGCGTCGAGGGCGAACCCTCAGCATCGGCCGCTCAGGCCTCCTTCACAAGGGTTGCAGGCACAAAAGGCGTATCGAATCGTCAGCGCGGCATGCCGGGGAAACCACCGCCGCCGGGGCCGCCCATGCCGCCCATGCGCTTCATCATCTTCATCAGGCCGCCGCCCTTCATCTTCTTCATCATTCCCTGCATCTGCTCGAACTGGTTGAGCAGACGGTTCACTTCCTGCACCGGCACGCCGGCGCCGGCGGCGATGCGGCGCTTGCGGCTGGCCTTCAGCAGTTCGGGCTTCCTGCGCTCCAGCGGCGTCATCGAATGGATGATGCCCTCCATGCGGCGCACGTCGCGCTCGGCCTTGCCCATGTCGGCGCCCTGGGCCTTGGCCGTGAGCTGGCTCGGTAGTTTGTCCATCAGGCTTGAGAGCCCGCCCATCTTCTTCATCTGGCTGATCTGGGCGAGGAAGTCCTCGAGGTCGAAGCCGCCGCCGCTCTTGACCTTCTCGGCCAGCTTCTGCGCCGACGCCATGTCGACGCCCTTCTGCACCTCTTCGACCAGCGCGACGATGTCGCCCATGCCGAGCACGCGGCCGGCGTGGCGCTCGGCGTCGAAGACCTCCAGGCCGTCGATCTTTTCGGACACCCCGGCAAACTTGATCGGCGCGCCCGTGATCTGCCGCACCGACAGCGCCGCACCGCCGCGGCTGTCGCCGTCGAGCTTGGTCAGCACCACGCCGGTGAGCGGGAGCGCGTCCTTGAAGGCCTTCGCGGTGTTGACGGCGTCCTGGCCCTGCATCGCGTCGACGACGAACAGCGTCTCGGTGGGGTTGAGCGCGGCGTGCAGCTCGCGGATCTCGGCCATCAGCGCTTCGTCGATGGCCAGGCGGCCGGCGGTGTC
>Ga0068877_10004405_pt1 | contig 11009 bp, 9 predicted proteins | sample NOAtaG_FD_66437 | JGI IMG/M metagenome (GOLD analysis project Ga0068877, IMG submission 66437) | Freshwater lake microbial communities from Lake Erie, under a cyanobacterial bloom - NOAA_Erie_Diel6S_1000h metaG | ecosystem: Environmental > Aquatic > Freshwater > Lake | place: USA: Ohio, Lake... | reverse complement strand
ACTAAAAACAAGGCCATCAACAACCAGAAAAACTATATCGTTACAACATCAAAAAGTGAGTTAACTTTTGGTGGTCACTTTACCGCGAAAAAAGGTGGTCACTTTACGCGGAATTTCCACCGTGTAAACAATTACACGGATACTTAAATTAGATTTAATACATTCAAAAAATAGCTTCTTGTTCAAAAAATGAAATAGAATGAAATTGTTAATCATAAACTTTCTATTAATTCAATGATTTATAAACCTCCGGCACCTCAGTCACAAATCTCCGTATTGCAATCTTTAAAAATACCTGACAGCAACGAGTTAACTTACTGATTAGAAAAGCTAAAATTTCCATTAATATATTATAACTCCATGGTACATACAAATATTCTAAAAGCAAATTTCATGAAATTCAAATTATGATAAATTCTAAAGAAAAGGAAGGCTTAAGTGTGTTTACTCAAGTATACTCGGCTTTTTGAAATTCCGAGTGAAATGATTACAATTTTTCTTAAGCCTATGGTCACCAAATTTTGCATGTAATATCAACAGTTTCCAAACTAAACTGAGCATTCATACTTTGTTTATGAAGCAATTGTACTTTTATAATAAATCTATTCCTCCAAATAACCAATAATGGTCATGGAAGTGCAAAGAAAGATGGTCAAGCCTAATAATATTGTCATTACAAGTTAAATGCTTGATAGACTCAATTTTGAATCTTTTAACAACTTCGCTTTTCCTTGATTTACCAGATTATCAATTTTCATCCAGGCATCAGTCAATTCGAATATCTGGGTTATCAAAATTTTAAGTGAATTTGGTAGTAAATGGTATCTTTCTAGTAAATCCTTATCGCTAATTACATTTGGCTCAATAGAGTCCCCAAGAATGTGATTAAAGTCAACATTTAAAGCCTTAGCTAATGCAAGAATAGCTTTTGCATTAGGGACGATTTTGTTTTGTTCGTAGGCAGAAATAGTAGATTGAGCAATTCCTGTTTTTTCTCTTAATTCTACCATCGTTAGTCCTGCTTTTTTTCTAATTGTTTTTATTCTGGAACCAATAGTAAAAGTGTCATTCTTTGGCTTTTTAGCCTTTCTTGTCGCATGATTCATAAGTTTGTTCGGTTTCAAATATGAATCAATATTATAAATTATAATGGATATTTAAAATATTATATCGTAATAAATAATATATTTACCTATATGTTGATTAATTTGGTTTTAAACTACCTAAAAGAAATGAATGGATATTAAGTGAACACTGACCACTTTATTTCGTAAGCCGTTTATCACCAAATTTTGCTTTTGATGAATATGATTTTTACACTCAAATGACCACTTGCTGCCTTGGTAATGAACTATTTACATTGTTAAATCAAATCTAAACCTCCAAATAACTTAACATGATAATGTTGGCGCGAAAAGAGATGGTCAAGTCTAGTGAAATCTCAATCTGGTATTAAAAACAATTTTTATAAGGGCATTTATCTAATTGTATTAAATCAAGCGGTGAAAAAAATAGAATCATTAATTAAGAAATTGTTACTCACAAAATATCCAGAAAAAAGTAAAGACTCAGCTATTAACCAAGCTAAAGAAATTGCAGATGCTCTTAAAATATTCTCAAAAATTATCTACCGGCAATTCAAAAACAAAAAATAACTATTATGAAAAATTTTAAAGAAATCGTTAGTACCTTAATTAAGAAAGTTGAGGAGAATCAAAAGTCAACTTATCCCAATTGTGTAATCTACACACGTGTCTCAAGTAAAAAACAAGAGACACGATTTAGCCTAACTACTCAATTAGAGTCTTGTCAAAGTTTCTGCGCTTCAAGAAAACTTAATGTTATTAAAATTTTTGGAGGCACATACGAGTCGGCAAAAAATGATGATAGAAAGAACTATAAGATGATGCTTGATTTTGTGAAAAAACCTTCAAACAAAGTATCATTTATAATCGTATCCTCTATTGATAGATTCAGTAGATCAGAAGGAGGTGATCCTCAAAGGTACGAATTAAAATCAAAATATAATATTAGTGTCATTGCAGTTAACAACCCACACGATGATGGTTATCATGGCGATTTTATCGATACAATAATGCTTGCAACCTCTAAATTAGAAAATGATCTTAGACGTGAAAAGGCCATTATCGGTATGAGAAAAAGGCTATCTCTAGGATTATTAATTGGACGTGCACCCAAAGGTTATTCTTACATAACGGGAAAAGATGGGAGCAGAAAACTGGAAATTGATAAAAATGGCAAACTCATTCAAATTGCATTTGAACTTAAAGCAAATGGAGTAGGTAATCAAGAAATTTGCTTTAGGTTAAAACAACTTGGATTAATAATTAAACCAAATAAACTATACCGAATTTTTAATAACTTTTTCTATGTAGGTTATATAAATCATAGGTTATTAGAAGGAGAAATTAAAAAGGGGCAACATGAGGCATTAGTCAGTGAAGATATCTTTATTAAGGCTAATGGTCTTATAAACAAACGTAACCCTTTAGAATCAAGAAGCTCATTATTTTTTCTAAATGGCTTCATTCACGAAAGCTCAACAGGTATAACCTTGACAGGTTACAATCGCCAAAAAAAAACATTATCAGGCACTAAAGTTTATGGATATTATAAAACAAATTATGGGCCACCACCTTTCAATATTAGAAGAGAAAAGCTTGAAGATGAATTCCTAAACCTTTTAAGTAAATACAAAGTTGAAGCCGAGATTAAATCAGTGCTTAAAGAACAGCTGATAATCACTTTCAAAAAAATGAATCAAATTGTAATTACTCAAACGAGAGAAGCCAAAGAGAATTTAAAGAAAATCGAATTTAAAATTGAAAAACTTCTAGAGGAAAGATACATAAAGGATACAATTGAAGAGCCTCATTTCAGTCAACTAATGAAGGCATACGAATCAGAAAAGACAAATTGCGAGAGTATTATCTATAGTTATACAAATGACTTATCGAACTTAGAAGATTATGTTGATTTAGGATTAAAAATAGCTGAAAATCTGACTGAATTGTACAAAAATGGTGATAACGAGACTAAAAGAGACCTTCAATTTTTAATCTTTCCAGAGGGTGTTGATTACGATATCAAAAAAAAGGAGTATCGAACTCGAAGAATAAATATGTTTTTCGAACTAAATTCCTCAGCATCAAATAATTGTGATGAAAAAAGAAAAGGGATAACTCCTTTTGAAATAGAATTATCCCCTTCAGCGGTCCGGACGGGACTCGAACCCGCGACCTCCTGCGTGACAGGCAGGCATTCTAACCAGCTGAACTACCGGACCATTTAAAATGGAGTGCAAAGATAGCTCTCTGTTCGGTTTATGCAAATGCCTGCTCTAAATTTCTTAGTCATTCTTGATTTTTGCCCAATTCTTGTTCGCTTTTTCTATGTACCCGGCCTTATCTTTTTTCCAGGTGGCCTGCACATCTAGATCGTAATTGAGGTACAACTTGCCATTGTAAATATCCCATGCTTGCGGGTCTATTTCTACTTTATACCCTCTCGATACCCCATAAGCGCAATGGCCGCCAAACTCCGGTATGTATTGAGCCGGATTTTTCTTGAAAAGATTTAAATGGTTGGCATTGGCAAACCGCCAGGTTACCCCTTGCCACTCGTAACTAAATTCTTTCTTTCCTTCGGTGGGTTTCTTCAACGTAAAATAGGCCACAACATCGTAGCCATCTACCGCACCATTTCGGGTTGTATAAAATGTTTTTTCACTTTGCGCGTGGCTAAACAATGTATAACCAAGTAGTAGTGTTAACAGATAAAGTTTCATGCGTTTGTTTTTTTAAAGATACGTGCAGCCTCTAAGGTAGTTTTACCTATATACCCGTTTTGCAAAGCAGCCGACATTTAACATGGTTTACGTCACGTTCAGCTAAATCAGAATTAAAGATTATTTTTACTTGATGAAAATCCGCTTGGTAGGTATTGGTTTTTTAGCATGTGTAGTTTTGCTATCGTCATGCAAATCGCAAGGCGAAACAATGGTTAAGCCTCGGTATCATCATACCTGGTATAAAAAGCATGTGTACAAAAAGAAATGGCACATAGGTAGGTTCTGGATCCGCCCCGAAAAACAAGGTGTTAAAAAAGTAAGGGTTAAGAAGTAAACTTATATGCGCTAACAAATTCCGTTAAGCGTCCAATCGAGGTAGCGTTTGAAGAAAATTTTAGGTGGAGCTTGCTGCGCGGTATAGCATATTAAAATACTACCCCAAAGATTTGCCGTAAGTAAATTGGTGATGTCGCGCGTAGCCGTAGTTTTGGTTATTTCCTTTTTAAGAATTGCCTCTAAAACAAAACGCTCAATCAATTGCTCTATAGATTGAATTTCGATTTGGTTGATGGATGTTTCGTTAGGATACAATAACTTTTTCTCTTCGGGCTTTACCGGAAATGGCCGTATAGATCTTGAGGTATCGGATAAGTACGATAACAAGCTAAGTAAAATTCCCTGGCGTATTTCCATTTCCTCGGCCATTTTTTCGAATAGATAATAGACGCCTTGCAAACCTTCTTTAGGCTTTTGCTTTAGCTCTACCGACCTGTGCAAACACCAGATGCGCAAGTAATACAATAACAAATCTTCTTTCTGAGGAAAGTATTTAAAAAAGGTTACTTTCGATATCTTCACTTTTTTGCAAAGATCATCTACATATAGCTCGGCAAACGATTTTACACCAACAGCTTTAAGGGTTTGGTCTAAAACATGTATTTTTAGTTTTGCGGCTTTTTCTTTTCGTAAATTCATTTTACCTAAACCAAATTACCATGAAGTACCTCTTTAAAAATCATTTTATCAAACTAATTCAGGTGAAGGTACTTATTCTTCCGCTAATTCTGTTTACTGCCTGTCGCACAGAAAAGCCACCTGTAGTTGGGTTAATGGCAGATTCTGCAATGGTGGTGTGTGCACACCCGCTGGCATCGGATGTTGGCTTACGCATTTTGAAACAAGGTGGCAACGCAGTTGATGCCGCTATTGCTACACAATTTGCTTTGGCAGTTGTATATCCGGTGGCCGGAAATTTAGGTGGTGGTGGCTTTATGTTATTGCGCCAGGCGAACGGCCAAACCGATGCGCTAGACTACCGCGAGAAAGCTCCAGCCGCAGCCACAACCCATATGTATATAAATGAAACAGGCGAAGTATCAGAAAACGCAAGCAGGTTCGGGCATTTGGCAGCCGGTGTACCGGGCACTGTTGCCGGGCTAGCCGAAGCACACAGAAAATATGGATCATTGCCTTGGGCTTATTTAGTACAACCAGCTATAGACCTGGCCGAAAACGGATTTACCTTAACCAAAAAAGAAGCAGAAGGATTAAACGAAGTACAAGCCGATTTACAAAAATACAATACAGAACCACCGCATAACATGCTCAAAGAAAATTGGCAAGAAGGCGATACCATTTATTATAAAGATTTAGCGAAAACCTTAACACGCATTAAAGAAAATGGCGCAGCCGGATTTTACCAAGGCGAAACAGCCGCACTGATAACCGAAGAAATGAAACGCGGCAAAGGCATTATTACTGCCGAAGATTTAAAAAATTATACAGCAACCTGGCGAACGCCCATAACCACAACCTATCGTGGCCATGTTATCATTTCTATGCCTCCACCCTCAAGCGGTGGCATTGCATTGTTTCAATTGCTCCATGCAACGGAACACTATACAATAAAACAAAGCGGTTGGAATACAAGCGAAACCGCACACCTTATGGTAGAAGCCGAAAGACGTGCCTATGCCGACAGAGCATTTTACCTGGGCGATCCGGATTTTGTAGCCGTGCCGGTACAAGAACTTATCAGCAAAAAATACATGGCCGACCGTATGAAAAATTTTACTGCCGATAAAGCCACACCGAGCTTACAGGTAAAACAAGGCACTATTAAGGAAAGCGAGCAAACCACACACTTAAGTATTGTGGATGCACAAGGAAACGCAGTTGCCGTTACCACTACGCTTAACGGTGGCTATGGCTCTGCAGTAGTAGTAAGTGGCGCAGGTTTTTTGCTTAATAACGAAATGGATGATTTTAGTGCCAAACCAGGAACCCCAAACATGTATGGATCCGTTGGTGGCGAAGCCAATAAAATAGAACCCAATAAACGCATGCTCAGTTCGATGACTCCCACCATCGTAGAAAAAGACGGAAAGTTAAAAATGGTTGTGGGTACACCGGGTGGTACAACCATTATAACTTCAGTTTACCAAACTATACTAAATGTAATTGATCATGATATGCCTATGCAGCAAGCAGTAAGCGCTAAACGCTTTCATGCACAATGGGCACCCGATGTAATTTTTACTGAACAAAAAAGTTTTTCTGAAAAAGATAGCCTTGAACTTGTACAAAAAGGACACATCTTCAGACTGCGAGGCCCTATCGGCCGGGTAGATGCCATACTTGTTTTACCTAATGGGAAGTTAGAAGGCGGAGCCGACCCCAGAGGCGATGATGCCGCCAGAGGATATTAAAGGATATTGATAAAAAGAAGTTTGCTAAAAATAGTTTAACTGACACAATATCTAATCATTCTCATCGCTAACAAGAAAAACGGAATACCCCTTCTTAAGTATAAAATAATATAACGCATTCCCTATTTGAACGGCAAAAGGAAGCGATAGAAACAAAACAAATAGCCAAAAGAAATTCTTTAACAATTCACTAGATAAAAAAAGCACGATTAAGATAAAATCGAACACGAGCCAACTGGCTAAATAGTTAATAAGTCTTGCTTTAGAGAAATAGCCGTTTATAGTAAACGATTGGTTACTACGTAAATTAATTTGCCTTATAAAAGGTTTATAATCTGTACCGCTTACTTTAACTTTTATTGTGTTTAAACCTGCATACGTTTCGAAAGTGTGTGTTTGATTTTTATGTAAAGAAATTAAATGTATATCGTTTAAATAAATATCAACCACACCAAAGATATCGTTTTTGTATTTGATAGTAACTTGATGTTTTTGCATACGTTTTAATTCATTATCCCTACAAAGTGGTTTACTCGAATTTGATTTTAACTCAAAAATCTGATTGTTACAATTTGTTACATTTTTTTAACAATACCCTTTTTTTGGCACAAGAGTTTTTATAAACACGCTTACAAACTTCAGAAAGCAAAACTACTTTACTTTTATACATCAAAATAAAAAATGATGCAGCATGGTAAACAAACTCTAATTGGCCTACATACGCTAAACCACTTGAAACCAAAATAAAACGCAGTTCTAAATCAATCTAAATTTGTAAAAAGCTATAACGCTTAGATATATAACTACCGGCTACCATGCCAATTGCACTTAGCCCTGTAGCGTAAACCATAGAAGGTAAACTGGCAGGATAAAACTCCAGGTAAAACCAACAAGATAATCCACTTACCATAGATAACAACGCACCAAAACCTGTTGCCTTTTGCCAATACAACCCGGCAACCATCGGCACAAACAATGAAACTAAACTTAGAATAGACGAACCGCCCACAAGTTCGTATATATCGCTATTGATACATGCCATACTACTGGAGATAGCACTAAACACCAACAATGAAGTACGGGTAGTGTATAATAGTTGTTTATCTGTAAACCTGTTCTTTGTAAGAGGTTTAATAATGTTTTCGCTTACCAATGCAGCAGGTGCCAGCATAGACGAACTGGTTGTGCTCATGATAGCAGAAAGCAACGAACCAAAAAACAACATTTGCACCCACAAGGGAGTATGTTTAATTACCATATTCAACAATACTACCTGTGTATCGCCATGTATTTCGGTTGGGTATAAATGCCTTACACAAAGGCTTATCAGTAACGGCAAAATGGCAATCGTTAAGTACAGTATGGCTGCATAGTAACATGATCTTTCAGCAATTTTAGCAGAGCCCGAAGACATTGTTCGTTGAAAAACATCTTGCGATGGTATAGAACCTAAACCTAAAACCGACCACGCGCATATCCAATGTACTATAGCGTTTCCTGTAAACTCAGGAAAAAACTGAAAGGTACCTGCTGGCACGTCTTCTAAAACAACAGGTAAACCACCGGCTTGCGTAAGAAGGGTTATCAATAAAATTACTAAACCTAAAACGATTAAAATACTCTGTACAAAATCAGTTACCGAAATGGCCCACATACCTCCAACGTAGGTATATAAAGTTACAGCAACAGCACTAATTACTACACCTTGCCAAACCGGAATACCGATTACCACATTGGCAATTAACCCTAACGCTACCAACTGCCCGGCAGTGTATCCGAAATAGGCTGGTACCATAAACACACTGGCAATTACCTCAATTCGCTTTCCGTATCTTACTTTAAACAAATCGCCCAGGGTAAGCAAATTCATGTTATACAACTTACGCGCGAAGAAATAACCAAACAATAGAAGGCATAATGCTGCACCGAAAGGATCTTCAATTACAGCGAATAACCCCCCCTCTAAAAACCGGGAAGATGCCCCAAAAACTGTTTCAGAACCAAACCAAGTTGCAAATAAGGCAGCCGTAGAAAGTACAATTGGCAACGAACGACCTGCCAACAAAAAATCTCCCGACCCTTTTACTTTTCGGGCGGCCCAGAAACCAATGCCAATGGTTGCTGCTAAGTAGAAAAGAATTGATGCAAGAAGCAATGCGAAAGTATTGCGCAAAAATAAAAGTAAACAATTCGCTTACAAACGGATTGGTTGTAAAATAGAAAATCCCCGGAGGTCATCTACCCCCGGGGAAAGTCCCTGTCTATAGTTGGCTTTAATCCTACAACTAAAGTACAAACGGCCATAAGAAACACCTTATTGCTTTCGATCAAAAGAAAATGCAGAAGTTGGATGGTAAAATTTGGGGGATTAGCTGAACCTCTAAGAAAAACAAATGCCCCCAAGAGTACACGACAATGGAGGCATTTTGTCTATAGTTGGCTTTAATCGCCATAAATGTAGAAAAAAAGCTTTTAAATACAAACTAAGGTTCATTTTTTATGCTATCGATAGCAATACTATCTTTTTCGAGAAACTGTTTTTTTATTCTTTCTTTTAATTGTGGCTTAGAACCCGGAAATGTTGTTCGCCTACTTACATCGTAACTGAAATAGGCCATTCCTGCAACAAACACGAAAACTCCTGTCAGAAATATTTTTTTCGATTTGCTCATATTTATTTATTCAATTCTACTTTTACACCAAGGTGGTCGCCTAAAATGTTAAATTGTTTTAACCAATCGGCCTCGTAAGTTGTGTTACCAGCAAGTTCATTGGATATCTCGAAATATAAGTTTTGGCTCTTATTCAAATCAGGCTGAATACTAAACTTCTTTAGCAGCGGAAACAATCTGTTTAATCTTTCAATTCGCTTCACATTATGCCTTTCGGAGCCTATTCTATTTATTTCTTTTAAAATACTAATACCCGCTAACTGCTCTACTTTATCCGGATCTTCTATCTTTAAATTCCACTTAGCAATTTCTCCGGTAATGCGCTCAAACTCTTTTATGTTTATTTTTTCACTAAAACACTTTAATAAATCAGCATTTAAAATATACTCGAACGTGGTTCGGTAAGCATTCGGTATGGGTATATCGTTATTGGCTAGCGCTGTTACCAGCGGATAATCGCGGTTATATATTTTTCGAAGAGAATCTTCGAGGTCGGTCATGCTCTGTTGCGTTATCTGATTAAATACTTTTCGTTTCTCATCTTGAAACAATTGCCATATTGTATATTTCTCCGGACCGAAATATTGTTGCATAATACCTATCACATCTCCTAACCTGCTTTCTTCAAAGGCTTTTACCATTCGTGCCTGCATACTGGCAAAACGTTCTTCCTCCATATCTAAAGATATGTTGCCAATTAGATTGTGTTTACCCAGGTATATAACAGCAAATGCAAATTTCTTTTCAGAGCGTGTTACAATAGATTTTACTTTGGTAACACCCAACACTAACTTTTGTTCACCTGCTTCTTTTTTTACAAACACTTCGTTAGATGTATTGTAGTTAAACACAGGAAAAGAATCCGGATCTTCTTCAAAAATACTGGCCACTGCATAATGCATACCTACTCGCTGCAAATTAGTTTTTGCAGGAAGTACAAATCTCTTATACACTTGGGCTGCATCGCCATAGGCTTTTATATTGCTTTGTGCCATAGCCAGCCTGCTTAAAAATTCTTCTTCTAAATCTTTATCGGCAATTTGGCTAACCAACTGCATAGCTCTGCATGCATATTGCATGATCTGTGTTGTTTCTATGCCCGATACCTCATCGAAAAACCAACCACAACTGGTATACATTAGCATAGCGTGGCGCTGCATTTCAAGCAAACGAAGTACTTTACTTTGGTCTATTGTTTGTTCGCAATGCTGACGAATAAATTTTTTTAGGTTGTCGTCATTACGCTTTAATATAACTTGTATATAATCATTTCGGGCAGCTTCCGGATCTTTAAAGTATTCTTTTCCTTTTTGTAAATAAATGGTAGTAAGTTCTTCGCGTAGCCAGTCTAACGTTTCGCGTAAAGGTTTACGCCATTCCTGGTTCCAGTCTGATTTTCCTCCAGTGTTGCAACCGCAGTTGTTTCGCCAACGTTCCACGCCATGTACACAACTCCACGAACTGTTCTCGTGAATTTGCGCATAGTGTACCGGAGGATGTTTACTTAAAAATTCTGCATAATTGGTTAATTCGCAATCGGCACTTCGTTCGATAAAATCTAAACAATAAGCCAATGCCATTTCGCCATGTTTATGATGGTGTCCATACGTTTCGCCATCGGTAGCTATGTTTACTAACTGCGGTTCTACATCAGCATTATTAAACGATTGGGTAAGACTATGGGCAAATTTCAAACCATCATTTAACAAACCGTTAAAGGCTACCGATTGTGCAATATCGCCATCATAAAAAAATACAGCAATTTTTCTTCCGGATGGTAATTCTACCCAGTAAGGTTTTTTTGTATCAATAGTTTTT
>Ga0068877_10004398_pt1 | contig 11014 bp, 11 predicted proteins | sample NOAtaG_FD_66437 | JGI IMG/M metagenome (GOLD analysis project Ga0068877, IMG submission 66437) | Freshwater lake microbial communities from Lake Erie, under a cyanobacterial bloom - NOAA_Erie_Diel6S_1000h metaG | ecosystem: Environmental > Aquatic > Freshwater > Lake | place: USA: Ohio, Lake... | reverse complement strand
CCGACCCAGGCGAGGCGCCAGAAGGGCAGGCGCTCCTCGATCCAGACCTCGTCGAACCAGGGTGCGCGCGCGAGCAGCCCGGCATAGGGCGGGGTCGTCAGCAGCACGACGCGGCTGCCCGGATGATGCGCGCGGATGGCGGCGAAGGCGCCGAAGGCCTGGGCGACGTCGCCCAGCGCGCCGAGCTTGACGACGAGGACCGGCGCCGGGCTCACGCCGGCCCGGGCGCGGCGCGCGCCGCGAGCAGCTCGGCGTAGACGTCGAGCGTCGCCGCGCACATCGCCTCGCGCGTGAAGCGCGCGCGCACATGCGCGATGGCCTGGCGCGAGAGCTCCTGCCGCGCCTCGGCCGGCAGCGCGATCGCCCCGCCCAGCCGCGCGGCGAGGGCCTCGACGTCCGCCGGCGGCGTCAGCCAGCCGGTGACGCCGTCGACGACGATCTCGCGCGCCCCGCCATGGCCGCTGACGATCACCGGGCGGCCCATCGCGCCCGCCTCCGCGACCACGCGCCCGAAGGCCTCGGGATCCGTCGAGGCCGAGACGACGACGTCGGAAAGCATGTAGGCGGCCGGCATGTCGGAGCAGTGGTCGACGATGCGCACGATCCCCTCGAGCCCGTGGCGCAGGATGCGCTGCTCGAGCTCGGCGCGATACGCGGTGCGGCCCTGGTCGGCGCCGACCAGCACGACCTGGATGTCCTTGCGCGCGAGCCGCGCGACCGCGTCGATCAGCACGCCCTGCCCCTTCCAGCGCGTCAGGCGGCCGGGCAGCATCACGACCGGCGCGCCGTCGGCGATGCGCCAGCTCCGCGCGAGGGCGATCACGCGCTCGTGGCTGACCGCGTCGGGATCGAAGCTGCGGATGTCGACGCCGCGCGGGATCACGCGGATGCGCGCGTCCGGGCAGCCATACTCGGCCCGGACATGCTCGGCGATGAAGTCGGAGATCGCGATGACGCGGTCGGCCCCGGTCATCACCGCGTTGTACCTGTGCTTGAGCGCGCCGCCGGCGTTGTAGGTGCCGTGGAAGGTCGTCACCAGCTTCACGCCGCAACGGCGCGCGGCCCAGCGCGCGCTCCACGCGGGCGCGCGGCTGCGGGCATGGACGATGTCGACGTTCCAGCGGCGGATGACCGCCTCGAGCCGCGCGGCGTTGCGCCAGACCACCAGCGGGTTCTTGGATGCGAGCGGCATGGCGACGTGCAGCGCGCCCGCGCGCTCGAGCTCGCGCGTCATCGGCCCGCCCGCCGACGCGACGATCGCGCGCCAGCCGGCGTCCATGATCGCCGCCGCCATGTCGCAGGCGCCGCGCTCGACGCCGCCGGTCTGCAGCGCGGGCAGCACCTGCAGCACGACCGGCCCCGTCGCCGCGAGGAAGCGCGGGCCCGGTGCGACGGCGCCCTGCGCGGTGCTACTGTGGTTCGAAGCCAATTTCCGCCGAGCCCTCGCGAGATCCCGTGACCGAAGCCATGGAAGAGACAGGCCGACTGCCGCGCGCCGGCGGGCCCTCTATCGCCTATCGCCGCCGCCCCGGCAAGCAGCCGACGGTCGTCTTCCTCGGGGGCTTCCGCTCCGACATGTCGGGCAGCAAGGCGAGCGCGCTGGACGCGCATTGCGCCGCGCGCGGGCAGGCCTTCCTGCGCCTCGACTATTCCGGGCACGGCGCGAGCGATGGCGCGTTCGAGGACGGGACGGTCGGCTCGTGGACGCAGGACGCGCTCGCGGCGATCGACGCGCTGGCGGGGGACGAGTGCGTGCTCGTGGGCTCGAGCATGGGCGGCTGGATCATGCTCGAGGTCGCGCTGGCGCGGCCCGGGCGCGTGCGCGCCATGCTCGGCATCGCGGCGGCGCCGGACTTCACCGAGGACCTGGTCTGGGCGCGCATGGACGCGGCCACGCGCCGGGCGCTCGAGGACACGGGCGTCGTGCGCCAGGCCAGCGAGTATGGCGGCGAGCCCTATGCGATCACGCGCGGGCTGGTGGAGGACGGTCGGCGGCGCCTGCGCCTGCGCGCGCCGATCCCCTTCGCCGGGCCCGTGCGCCTGCTGCACGGCCAGCGCGATCCCGACGTGCCGTGGGAGCGCTCGCTGCTGCTCGCCGGGTGCCTGGCCGGCGACGACGTGCGCTGCATCCTCGTCAAGGACGGCGACCACAGGCTCTCGCGCGCCCGGGACCTCGAGCTGCTGGCGGCGACGCTCGACGAACTCCTCGGCTGATCAGCCGGCAGCGCGCTCGCGCGCCAGGATCGCGCGCAGCCCCGCGCGGTAGTCCGGGTACTCGAGGCGCACGCCAAGGCGATCCCGGATCGCGAGGTTCGAGACGCGCTTGTTGTCGGCGTAGAAGCCACGCGCCATCTCGCTCATCGACGCCGCGGCGACCGCGTAGGGGATCTCCGGCGGCGGCTCCACGCCGAGCAGCGCGGCGGCGAAGGCGACGACGTCCTGCGGCGGCGCCGGCTCGTCGTCGCAGACATTGTAGGCGGCGCCGGGATCGGGCTTCGCGATCGAGGCCTCGAGCACGCGCGCGATGTCGTCGACATGGATGCGGCTGAAGACCTGGCCCGGCTTCACGATGCGCCGCGCGCTGCCGTCGCGCAGCGCGTCGAAGGCCGAGCGCCCGGGGCCGTAGATGCCGGCGAGGCGGAAGACATGGACGGGAACGCCGAGGCGGCCCAGCGCGAGCCACCCCTGCTCGGCCTCGACGCGCGCGCGGCCGCGCGGCCCCGAGGGATGCAGCCCCGCCTTCTCGTCGACCCAGGCGCCGTCCCGGTCGCCATAGACCCCCGTGGTCGAGAGGTACCCGGCCCAGCGGATCCCGGCCGCGGCGGCGGCGATGTCCGCGGCGTGGTGCGCGAGCGCCGCGTCGCCCTCGCGGTCGGGCGGCACCGAGCACAGGAGATGCGTCGTCCCGGCGAGGGCGCGTCCGGCCGCCTCGAGCGGCCTGCCGCGGTCGAAGACATGCATCTCGAGGCCATGCGCCTCGGCGAGCGCGCGCGCCTTGCCGGCGGAGCGCGTGGTGCCGGCGACGCGCCAGCCCTTCGCCCGCGCGCGCAGCGCGAAGGCGAGGGCCGAGTAGCCGAGCCCGAAGACGAACAGCCGGCGCGCCGCTGGCAGCATGCGGCCCCGCGCGCCTTCAGCCGCGCAGGCAGCGATTGGCGACGCTGGTCACCGCGCGCAGGCTGGCGCTGACGATGTTCGGGTCCATGCCGCAGCCGAAGATCGTGCGCCCGCCCACGTTCGCCTCGACATAGGCGATCGCCTTGGCGTCCGAGCCCTTCGACAGCGCGTGCTCGCGGTAGTCGACGATCTCGATGCGCAGGCCGAGCGCCTTCTCCAGCGCGTCGACGTAGGCGGCGATCGGCCCGTTGCCCTGGCCGGCGATGGTGCGCTCGGCGCCGTCGATGCGCAGCGTCGCCTCGAGCCTGCGCTCGACGCTGTTGCCCTGGCGCTGCGGCAGGGTGACGTGCTCGACGAAGTCGACCCTGCCCGGCGCGAGGTACTCGCGCTGGAACTCGCGCCAGATCGAATCCGCCGTGATCTCCTTGCCGGTCTCGTCGGCGATGCGCTGGATGACGCCCGCGAACTCGATCTGCATGCGGCGCGGCAGCTCGATGCCGTGCTCGGCCTCCAGCAGGTAGGCGACGCCGCCCTTGCCGGACTGGCTGTTGACGCGGATCACGGCCTCGTAGTCGCGGCCGATGTCCTTCGGGTCGATCGGCAGGTAGGGCACCTCCCAGACCTGCGAGTTCGACTTCTCGAGCGCGGCGAAGCCCTTCTTGATCGCGTCCTGGTGCGAGCCCGAGAAGGCCGTGAACACGAGCTCGCCGCCATAGGGATGGCGCGGGTGCACGGGCAGCTGGTTGCAGTACTCGACCGTGCGGACCATCTCGCGCACGTCGCGCATGTCGAGGCGCGGGTCGACGCCCTGGCTGAAGAGGTTGAGCGCCAGCGTCACGATGTCGACGTTGCCCGTGCGCTCGCCGTTGCCGAACAGCGTGCCCTCGACGCGGTCGGCGCCGGCCATCACCGCGAGCTCGGCCGCCGCGACGCCCGTGCCGCGGTCGTTGTGCGGGTGGACGCTGAGCACGATGCTGTCGCGCCGCGAGAGGTTGCGGCTCATCCACTCGATCTGGTCGGCGTAGATGTTCGGCGTCGCCATCTCGACCGTCGAGGGCAGGTTCAGGATGATCCGGTTCGACGGCGTCGGCTGCCAGACGTCCATCACCGCCTCGCAGATGTCCTTCGCGAAGTCGAGCTCGGTGCCGGTGAAGCTCTCCGGCGAGTACTCGAGGCTGACCTTCGTGCCCGGCAGCGTCGGCACGAGGTCCTTCACCAGCCGCGTGCCCTTGACCGCGATGTCGACGATGCCCGGGCGGTCGAGGCCGAAGACCACGCGGCGCTGCAGCGTCGACGTCGAGTTGTAGATGTGCACGATGGCGCTGCGCGCGCCGCGGATGGCGTCGAAGGTGCGGCGGATGAGCTCCTCGCGGCACTGGACGAGGACCTGGATGGTCACGTCGTCCGGGATCATGCGCTCGTCGATCAGCTGGCGGCAGAAGTCGAAGTCGGTCTGCGAGGCCGAGGGGAAGCCGATCTCGATCTCCTTGAAGCCGAGCTTCACCAGCAGCTCGAACATCCGCCGCTTGCGCTCCGGGCCCATGGGCTCGATCAGCGCCTGGTTGCCGTCGCGCAGGTCGACCGAGCACCAGGTCGGCGCCTTGTCGACCACGCGGCCGGGCCAGCGGCGGTCGGGCAGGTTGATCGGCGCGAAGGGGCGATACTTGTGGATGGGCATGCTGGGGGAGGTCATGGCGCTGGTCCTGTCGTCGGTGGCCGCGCGGCCGGCCTGGCGGCCGCGGCCTGGGGAACCGGAGGGGTGGGAGCGTCGCTCCCGCGGGCGGCGTGGCCGCCCCTTGGGCCGTCAGGACCCGCGCCGGGAGCGCAGGTCAGCGGCCGCCGATAAGTCGCACGCCCGGCAGGGCGGGCGCGACGGCAGGACGCGAAGGGATCGACGCGCGGATCGGCATGGCGCGCGCACAGTAATGTCGCCCGCCCCGCCCGGTCAACCGGTGCGAGCGCTGGTCGCGCGCCTGTATCATCGCGCGATGCGCCTCCATCCCTTCCTGCCCCGCATGCTCGCGGCGATCGCGATCCTCGCCGCGATCGCGATGCAGGCGGACGCGCGCCAGGCGCGCCAGCCGCAGGGCCAGGCGCCGGGGCCGCTCGGCTTCGACCTGCAGGAGGTCGATCCCTACGAGCGCTGCGCCGCGCGCGCGCGCAGCGCGCCGCTCGCCGGCTTCAACGAGGCAGAGGCCTGGCGCGCGCGCGGTGGCGGCGACGCTGCGCGCCATTGCGCCGCGCTCGCGCTGCTGCATGGCGGCGAACCCGGCCTCGCCGCGGAGGCGCTCGAGGAACTCGGCCGGGACATGCGCCTGCGACCGCCCGCCCTGCGCGCCCAGGTGCTCGCGCAGGCGGCGCGCGCATGGCAGGCCGCCGACGAGGCGGGGCGCGCGCTCGACGCGATCGCGCGGGCCGTGGTGCTGCGCCCCGCGGACATGGAGCTGCGCATCGACCGCGCGGAGCTGCTCGCCGAGGCGGGGCGGCTCTGGGAGGCGGTGGACGAGCTCGACGTCGTGCTCGAGCGGAACCCGGCCAGCGCGCTCGCCCTCGCGATGCGCGCCGCGGCGCGTCGGCGCCTCGACGCGCCCGAGCTCGCGCGCGACGACGTGGCGCGGGCGCTCGCGGCCGACCCGCGCCTCGCCGAGGCGTGGCTGGAGAGCGGCATCCTCAACCGGCAGGCCGGCAGGCTCGATGCCGCGCGGCGCGACTGGCTGCAGGTGCTGGTGCTCGACGAGGATGGCCCCGCGGGCGACGCGGCGCGCGCGCAGATCGAGGCGCTGGAGACCGGCGCGCCCGCGCCACGCTGACGCGCCACGCCGCCGCGGCGTCAGAAATCCAGGTCCGCGTAGTGCCTGGGCGGCGCGTGGCCGGCGACGTGGTCGGCGAGGATCGGCCGGAAGCTCGGCCGCGACTTGATGCGCGCGTACCATTCGCGCGCGCCCTCGAACCTGTCCCAGGGGACGTCGCCTATGTAGTCGAGCGTCGAGAGCTGCGCGGCGGCGGCGATGTCTGCGAGGCTGAAATGGTCGCCGGCGAGGAAGCGCCTGCGCTCCGCCAGCCAGCCTATGTACTCGAGGTGGTAGCGGATGTTGGCGTAGCCGGCACGCAGCGCCGAGGAGTTCGGCTCGCCCAGTCCGAGCGCGTTCTTCATCATCTTCTCGCCGTAGAGGTTCTCCGTGACCTCGCGCGCGAAGCGCTGGTCGAACCACGCGGCGAGCCGCCGCACCTCCGCGCGCTGCGCAAGGCCTTCGCCGAGCAGCGGCACCTCGGGATAGGCCTCCTCGAGGTACTCGCAGATCACGGCGGAATCGCAGAGCACCGTGCCGTCCTCCTCGACGAGGACGGGGACCGTGCCCGCGGTGTTGATGCTCAGGAACTCGACGCGCCGTTCCCAGACCTTCTCGATCCTGAGGTCGCAGGCGAGGTTCTTCTCGCGCAGGGCAATCCTGACCTTGCGCGAGAAGGGGCTGAGCCAGAGATGGTAGAGCGTGCGCATCCGCGGCCCGTTCTAGCGGCATGCGGCCGCGCCGCGCAACGCCCGCCCGGCGGCATCAGAGCGCCGAGAGCGCCGCCCAGGCCAGCCAGCCGAAGATCGCGTAGAGCACGACGCTGCCCGCCGTCGCCGCGAGGCCGAGCGCGACGGCGACACCGTCCTGCGCGACCAGGCCGAGCGCCAGCAGCAGCGCGGCGCCCGCCGCCGCGAGGCTGACGAAGGGAAAGGGCAGCACCAGCAGCAGCGCGAGCAGGACGAAGCACGCGCCCATGAGGCGGCGCGCGCCGGCAAGCCGCGGCAGGCGCGGCCTGAGCGCGCGGTCGGCACGCGACGCGATCGGGGCCAGCAGGCCGACGAGCCGGGCGATGCGCGCGCGGGAGACGCGGCGCCGCGCGAGGAAGCCGGGCAGCCTCGGCGCCGGCAGGCCAGCGACCATGCCCAGCGCGAGCAGGAGCATCGGCACGCCGAAGATCGTCGAGAAGCCCGGCAAGCTGGGGCCCGGCGTGAGGTTGGGCGCGGCGAGCAGGAACATGGCGAAGCCGTGTCCGCGCGGCCCGAGCGCCGCGAGGACATCGCCGAGGCTCGCATCCTCGCCCGGGATGCCGGCGGCGAGGTCGCGCAGCGCGCCCTCGATGCCGTCGCCCTGCGCCGCCCCGCTCATCGACGCCAGCGCGCGGGCAGCAGGCGCGGCAGCAGCGCGGAGGCCGCGAGCAGCCCGGCGCCCCAGGCCAGCGACACGAGCCACGACCCGCCCGAGGCGGCGGTGGCGCCGGCCTCGCCGAGCTGCACGAGGGCGATCGTCTGCGGCAGGGTCCCGAGCAGGGTGCCGAGCGCGTAGTCGCGGGCGGGGATCGCGCTCAGCCCGTAGACGTAGTTGACCAGGCTGTGCGGCAGGACCGGCACGAGGCGGGTCACGAAGACGAGCCGCCAGCCGCCGTTCTCGGCGCGCTTGAGCACGTGGCCGACCCGCGGCACCCGCTCGGCGCGCAGCATGTTCGCGTTCACGTAGCGCGCCACGAGGAAGCCAGCCATCGCGCCGGCCATCGTGCCGGCCGTCGCGAGGACGCAGCCCCAGGCCAGGCCGAAGAGCCCGCCTGCCGCCAGCGCCATCAGCCCGCGCGGAAGGAAGGCAAGCGACGTGGCCACGTGCAGCACGACGAAGACCGCGGGCATCGCGCCGGGGTGGTCGTCGACGAAGTCGGCGAGCCACGGGGCGCCGAGCACCTCGCGGTTGAGCAGCGACCACGCGGTCGCCGCGACGAGGATCGCCAGCAGCAGGAAGCGGAGCCAGGGCGGCGGGCGGAGCATCCCCCGCCCTCTACCCCAGCCCGCGTCCAGCCGCGAGGGCCAAGTCAGCGCCGCCGGAAATGCCGCGGGCCGGAGAAGGCCGGCGCCGAGCGCTCGTCCTTGTGGCGGAACACGAGGCGCCCCTTGTCGAGGTCGTAGGGCGTCATCTCCACCGTCACGCGGTCTCCAGCGAGGGTGCGGATGCGCGCCTTCTTCATGCGGCCGGCCGTGTAGGCGACCACCTCGTGGCCGTTCTCCAGCCGCACGCGGTAGCGCCCGTCCGGCAGCACCTCGGCGACGACGCCTTCGAACTCCAGCAGATCTTCCTTCGCCATGTCTGGCTCCCTGCTTGCGGTCAGGCCGCGCGGCGGCCGTTGTGGCGCCCGCCGCGGCCGTCGCGGCGATCGCCGCCGCGGTGGTGGTCGCCGCCGCGATGGTCGGGGCGGCGGCCGCGCTGCTGCTCGTCGCGCGGCGCCTGGTGCGCCGTGCGCGCGGGCTCGGGCATGCCCGCCGCGAGGTGGTTGCCGTCCTCGACGGGCAGCGAGCGCTTGAGCAGGCGCTCGATCGCGCGCAGCTCGCCGCGCTCGTCCGGCGCGCAGAGCGACACGGCCGAGCCGTCGGCGGAGGCGCGCGCCGTGCGGCCGATGCGGTGCACGTAGCTCTCGGCCTCGACCGGCAGGTCGAAGTTGATCACGTGGCTGATGTTCGGCACGTCGATGCCGCGCGCGGCGATGTCGGTGGCGACGAGCACGCGGATGCGGCCCTGCGCGAAGGCGCCGAGCGCCGCCTGGCGCGCGTTCTGCGACTTGTTGCCGTGGAAGGCCGCGGTCGGGATGCCGTGCTCCTCGATCTGGCGCGCGACGCGGTTCGCGCCGTGCTTGGTGCGCGTGAAGACGAGCACGCGCGCGCAGGCCGGGTCCTCCAGCAGCCGCAGCAGCACCGCGCGCTTGCGCGAGGCCTCGACCATCAGGATGCGCTGGTCGATGCGGTCCACGGTGACGTTCGCCGGGGCGAGGTCGATGCGCACGGGCTCGCGCAGGAGCCCGGCCGCGAGCTGCGCCACCTCGGCGGGCATGGTCGCCGAGAAGAGCAGCGACAGGCGCTGGGCGGGCAGCGCCGCGACGATGCGGCGCACGTCGCGGATGAAGCCCATGTCGAGCATGCGGTCGGCCTCGTCGAGGACGAAGACCTGGACATGGTCGAAGCGCACGTGGTTCTGGCGCGCGAGGTCGATCAGGCGGCCCGGCGTCGCGACGACGATCTCGACGCCGCGGCGCAGCTGCTCGATCTGCCGGTTCTCCGACACGCCGCCGCAGATGACGCAGTGGCGCAGCCCGGTGCCGCCGCCCAGCCGCGAGATGGTCTCGGCGATCTGGATGGCGAGCTCGCGCGTCGGCGCGAGGATGAGGCCGGCGGGCGCGCCGGGGCGCTGGGCACGCAGGCCGGCGAGGCGCTGGAGCATCGGCAGCGCGAAGGCCGCGGTCTTGCCGGAGCCGGTCTGGGCGATGCCCAGGACGTCGCGCCCGGAAAGCACGACGGGCACGGCCCGCGCCTGGATGGGGGTGGGCGTCTCGAAGCGCGCGGCGGAGAGCGCGCGCAGGAGCGTCTCGGACACGCCGAGGGAAGCGAAGGTCTGGTCGGTCACTTGATGGAGTCCTTGCTGCGCCCCTGTAGGGGAGCGCGCGCCAACGGCGCGCGCCGCATGCGGGGGGCGCTTGTTGTCCGCCCCGTGCGCAGATGGGAAAGACGAGTGTGAGGCGTTTCTCGGAAACGAACGGACGGGGCCTGTCGTGGCCACCGAACGGTCTTGCGCAATCGCGAGACCTCTGTGGCGCGGAACATGGTGCAATGCGGAATCGAAGTCAACCACCGCGCGACGACGACGCGCGTTCAGCCGGCCGCGGCGAGCAGCCGGTACATCGCGCGCACCACCGGCAACTCGACGAGCCTCCCGTCGAGCACGACGAGCCCGCTGTCGGACGCCTCGTAGGCGGCGACGATCCGCCGCGCGCGCTCCAGCTGCTCCGCCGTCGGCGTGAAGGCGGCATGGATGGCGGCGAGCTGGCGCGGATGGATGGCCGCCTTGCCGCCGAAGCCCATCGCGGCGGCGGCGGCGGCCTCGCGCGCGAGGCCGGCCTCGTCGCCGAGGTCGAGGAACGGCACGTCGAGGACGTCGATGCCGGCGGACGCGGCGGCGTGCACGACGCGCGCGCGCGCATAGAGCAGCGGCTCCCAGGCGTTCGCGCAGCGCAGCTCGGCCGACATGTCGACGGCGCCGAACAGCAGCGAGGCCACGCGGCGGCTCGCGCGCGCGATCGCCTGCGCGTCGGCGAGGCCGTCATTCGCCTCGATGATCACGTGCAGCCTGAGGTGCTCGAGCGCCGGCGCCGCCGAGACGATGTCGTCGAGGACGCGGATCTCAGCGGCGGCGCGCGTCTTCGGCACCATGATGCCCGCGGGCGGCGAAGGCGCGCGCAGCAGCGCCAGCAGGTCCTCGAGCCCGGCGGGCGTGGAGAGCCCGTTGACGCGCACCAGCAGTTCCGCGCGCGTCGCGGGGCCAGACGCCAGCGCCGCGAAGGTGGCGGCGCGCGCCTCGGCCTTGCGGTCGGGCGCGACGGCGTCCTCGAGGTCGACGCAGACGAGGTCGGGCCCCGCCGCGTCCGCCTTGGCGATCAGCTCCGGGCGGAGCCCGGGGACGAAGAGCAGGCTGCGCCGCGGCTTCGGCGCGGCGACCACGAGCGGCGGCGCCACGGCCTGGCCGCCGCGCTCAGGCCGCGCGGCCGGCGGCGAAGCGCCCGCCGCGACGGTAGATCTCCAGGTAGCCGGGGACCACGGCCTCGACCGGCGTCGGCTCGATGCCGAGCTCGCGCAGCCCGGGCGCGCCCTCCGACACGACGTTGTCGCGGCGCAGCAGCCGCACCTGGTCGCGGGTCAGCTGCGGCGCGGGCAGCTTCTCCATGATCGCGGCGAGGATCGACGCGACGCCGAAGGGCAGGTTCACGAGCGCCGGCCTGCGGCCGGTCTGCGCGAGCACGAACTCGATCACCTCGCGGAAGGTCATCGTGCGCGGCCCGCCGAGCTCGTAGATGCGCCCCGACGCCTCGGGGGAATCGAGCA
>Ga0068877_10004397_pt1 | contig 11015 bp, 7 predicted proteins | sample NOAtaG_FD_66437 | JGI IMG/M metagenome (GOLD analysis project Ga0068877, IMG submission 66437) | Freshwater lake microbial communities from Lake Erie, under a cyanobacterial bloom - NOAA_Erie_Diel6S_1000h metaG | ecosystem: Environmental > Aquatic > Freshwater > Lake | place: USA: Ohio, Lake... | reverse complement strand
CCGCGCCATCATCCCGGGAATCGCCGGCGAGCCCGAGGTCCGCGTCCGCCTCGTCGCCGCCTCGGGCAAGGCCAGCGTCGGCTGCACCGGCGGGGTCGTCTGGGTCTCCTCCATCAACTCCACCGGCGCAAGCAGTGGGGGGGGCGGGGGGGTTGCAACCGCCTCGCGTCCGCCGGCACGCATGGTCGCGCCGGTGTCCATCCGCCTGAACTCCGTGAGTTGGGAGCTCACCGACGCCGCGGGCTTGGTCGGACGTTTCGATCGCTCCGCCGAGCTGCGCATCCTCGCGCAGAACGACACCGCCAACTCCTCCAGCGTCCTCGCTTCGGGCACTTCACGCACCGCCTCCGCGCCCGCGAAACCCATCCCCACGCTCCTGCTCGACGGCCGCCGCTACCCCGGCGCACTCTGCTTCGTCCCACGCTCCGACGTCGGCGCCTGGGCCTACGACACCATCAACCTCGTCGGCGTTGAGGATTACCTCAAGGGCGTCGTCGCTTCAGAGATGCTCCCCAGCTGGCCCCTGAACGCTTATCAGGCCCAGGCCGTCGCCTCACGCTCATACGCCCTGCACGAGCGCCAGCGTGCCCGCCTCCGCGGCAGCACATTCGACCTCGAATCCACCGTCGCCGATCAGGTCTACAAAGGCGGCGAGCCGCCCCTGCAAGTCGCCCGCGCCGTGAACGAAACCCGCGGCGTCGTCCTCACCTGGAACTCCCTTGTCCTCCGCTCCTACTACCACTCAACCTCCGGCGGCCGGGCCGCTTCGGCCAAAGACACCTGGCCCGTCAACCGAGGCAGCGAGTTCAACCTCGCCGGCCCGCTCCAGGCCTCGCCGCGCGAAGAGATCGGGCAGACCTCGCCGTGGTTCCGCTGGAACGTCACGCGCTCACGCGCCGAGCTCTCCGCGCGCCTGCGCAAGTGGGGCAACGACATGGGCCAAAGCGTCAAGGCCATCGGAACCGTCGCCCAGATCGCCGTCGCCGAACGCAACAACGTCTCGCGCCCCGTTCGCTACGCCGTGACCGACACTTCCGGGCGCACCTTCGCACTCTCCGCCGAGCAACTCCGCCAGGCCTCGAACCACCCCGCCGGCGGCTTCGCGAACATCGTCCGTGAGAACCGCGTCAACTCGGGCGACGCCGACTGGCAGATCGTCGGCGAAGTCGTGACCATTTCAGGCCGGGGCCTGGGCCACGGCGTAGGCATGTGCCAATGGTCCGCGAAAGAACTCGCCGAGCGAGGCCTCGACTACAAAGCCATCCTCACCCGCTTCTACCCCGGCGCAAAGATCGAAAAGGCCTACTGAAAAGTCACCAGCGCAAAAATCAGAGCCGACGACTTCAGTCGTCGGTGCCTTTTTCAAGGTACAGAAAAGCACCACCAACTCCCTACGGCCAAGGAGTTGAGCTTTGAGCTTTGAGCTTTGAGTATTGAGTATTGAGTATTGAGTATTGAGTATTGAGTTTTTAAGTACTGAGTTCTGAGCTTTAGAACGGAACCGCCAAAGGATCAGCGCTCTGCTGCGGCGCCTGCATCGGCATCGGAAGTCCGCTCAACCCGCCAGCCTCCGACGCACTCTTCACCGAAGGTGAAGCCCCCGCACCCGACACGTTCACCACCGCGCTCCGCAGCGCTTTGCCCAGCATCGCCGCCTGGTTCAGCGGCTCGGTCATCACGCGTTCCGCCTTCGTCAGCGAAGGAGGCGTCACAGGCCCGGGCAAGAACGAACCCACCGGCATCGCCGCCGCCAGCACCGACTCACCCGCCGACGCAGCCGAAGGCTCCGCCCGCGTGATCGGTGAGAGCACCTGCGTCGCCACCGCCCGAAGGTTCGGCGCCACCATCGACAACCCGCCCGCGTTCGTCTGCGTGCCGTTCGCGACAGCCCCGTCACCCTCGCCCGCATCGTTCTCGATAATCCCCGCGCTGCCCTTGCTCAGCAGCGTCGAGAGCTTCCGCACCTGCGAGATCGAACCCTGCGCATCCCGCGCCGCCGAGGCGACCACCCGCTCCAACGCGCCGGACTTCGTCGCCGCCCACGGCCGATCGATCAGCACCGCCGCCACGCACGCGCTCAGCCCGACAACGAACCCAAGCGCCGCCGCCCGCGTGTAGCGCCGCTTCGTCCGCACGCGCTGATCAACAAACACGCCCCTGCTGGCAACCGCCGACAGGATGCTCGCGCTCAAGTCCGGCATCCGCGCCGCGACCGTTTCACGCTCCGCCTGCTTCAGCGCCTCGTTCAGATCGCGCTCCGCCTCATCGCGCCCGCGACGCGTCTGACCAGACCGCGCCCAAGCCGGAAAGCTCAGCGATTCGTCAGAAGACCCCGCGTTGTGCTCATCACGCCGCGTCATGACGCCAGCGCCTCCAAGAACCGACGCGAGACCTTGGGCGAGGCCTCCAGCGCCGCACGCATCCGCTGCCGGGCCCGGTGCAGATGGCTCTTGATCGTCCCCGTGGCGCAGTCCAGATACCCCGCGATCTGCTCCACCGACCAGTGCAACTGATAGAACAGCACCACCACATCGCGCTGATCTTCGCTCAGCGATTCCATCGCGATCTTCAGCGCCTCGCGTGCATCGCTCCCCTGCTCCGCCTCCGCCGCGTCTTCGATCCCCGTACTGAACAGACCCGACGACACCGACGACACCACGTCCGTATCGAACGACGGCGTCAACCGCTGCGCCTGGTTCACATACAACCGCTTCGCGATCGTGAACAGCCACGTGCTGAAGCGGAACCGCGGGTCATACCGGTGCAGGTGCGTCAGCGCACGCACGAACGCCTCCTGCGCCACATCCTCCGCACGCTCAGGCCTCTGCGTCAGCCGAAGCAGATACGCGTACAGCGAAGGCTGGTGCGCGCGGATCAACTCCTCCGCCGCTCCGCGGTCGCCTTCCAGAATGCGCCGAATCAACGCTCGTTCACGCGCGGCCGTCATCGTGCTCAAGTTTACACCACCACGTCGCTTTGGCTGCATAAACCTCCCAGGTCCACTCCCTTATCGGCCCTTCCGCCCCCCTTTCATTGCATGTACGGCATGCGTTCGCATTGTTCCCCACCGTTTTTCCCTTCCATCCACACCCCGCCCTTCCCCGCCTTCACAACCTCCCCGCGTCTATATTTGCCCCTCTCAACGGAGTACCCCACGATGAACGTCCGCGGCCGCACCATCTCCCTCGGTTCCCTCACCTCCCGCGCGATCGCCATCGCGTCCCTCGCCACGCTCCTGACCCTCTCGGGCGGCTGCTACAAGTCCGCGATGGAGACGGAAAAGGCCCGCGCCGACGCCGCCGAAACCAAGGCCACCGAACTCGAATCCAAGGTCGCCTCCCTCACCAAGCAAGTCGAAACCATGCGCGTCCCCGCCATGAAGTTCGACAACATCTCCCGCGGCGCCAAACTCGCCGTCTACGTCGACGGCCAGAAGATCGGCGAAGAGCAACTCCGCTTCGACGAAACCAAGGGCGAGTTCGTCCGCAACGGCACCCGCTCCCGCTCCACCTCCATCCTCCGCTACGAGAACGGCAAGCTCTCCGACCAGATGATGAAGGTCACCCGCGAAAACGGCACCATGATGGTCGAAGGCGCCATCCGCAACTCCCGCCCCGACGGCGACTGGATCTTCTACTCCGCCGAGGGCAAGCCCAGCATCAAAGAGACCTGGAAGGACGGCAAGCTCGAAGGCCTCTTCTCCGCCTCCATCACCAAGCCCAAGACCACCACCACCAAGCCCAAAACCACCAAGCCCGCCGCCGGCACCACCACCACGCCCCCGGCAACGCCCGCCGCGACCGAGCAGGTCACCTGGAAGGCCCTCAGCAAGGCCGAGCGCGACGAACGCCTGCGCAAAACCGCCGCGATGTTCGCCTCGATCCAAGAGCTCGTCCGCCAGTAAGCCGACGATTCCACCGGATCACTGATCCATCCCCTTCATCACCAGCCGCGGCCTTCATCATCACGATGAAGGCCGTTTCTCTTTTTGCCCCGCTTCTTCGCAGCCAAATCCCCTTCCTTCGATATGCTGCCCGCATCATGCAGAAGAAAAAGCACGCCGCACCCGCCTCCTCACTCCTCGCCGCCATGCTCATGGGCGGAGGCCTCGGCGCCGCCGCCGCCTGGCCCAAGCCCCTCTTCGCCCAAGCCACCACCATCCCCGCCCCCGGCACAAATCAACCCAAACCCGACGCACCCGTCGAGCGCGCCAAGTGGGGCGAGCGCGTCGCCTCCCGCGGCTGGTGGAACCAAGCCGTCTTCTACGAAGTCTTCGTCCGCTCCTTCAAAGACTCCGCCACCGGCCCGCTCGCAAACGACGGCATCGGCGACATCCAGGGCCTCATCGAAAAACTCGACTACCTCAACGACGGCAAAGGCGACCAGGGCACCTCACTCGGCGTCACCGCCCTCTGGCTCATGCCCATCTGCCAATCCCCAACCTACCACGGCTACGACACCACCGACTACTTCGCCATCAACAAAGACTTCGGCACCAACGACGACTTCAAACGCCTCATCAGCGAATGCGAAAAACGCGGCATCAAGGTCATCCTCGACTTCGTCCCCAACCACCTCTCCAACAAACACGAGTGGTTCACCCGCGCCATCGATCCCAAGTCCCCCTACCACGACTGGTTCATCTGGTCCGACAAAGACCCCGCGTGGAAAGGCCCCTGGGGTCAACGCGTCTGGCATAAAGAACCAACCTCCGGCCAGTTCTACTACGGCCTCTTCTCCCACACCATGCCCGACCTGAACTTCCGAAACGCCGCCGTCAGCAAACAGTTCAAAGACATCGCACGCTTCTGGCTCTCCGACATGGGTGCCGCCGGTTTGCGCCTCGACGCCATCCGCCACCTCGTCGAAGACGGCCAGATCCAAGAAAACACCCCCGAAACCCACCGCTGGCTCAACGAGTTCCGCACCGCTTGCAAAGACGCAAACGAACGCGCCTTCCTCGTCGGTGAAGTCTGGAGCAACACCGACGCCATCGCCGGCTACATCGCCGGCAGCTCGCCAAAGGGTGGCGCCGACGCGGGCGACCAGCTCGACTCCTGCTTCGAGTTCGAGCTCTCCGGCGCCATGTTCGACGCCATCGAAAAAGGCAACGCCACCAAGCTCGCCCGCCAGATCGAACTCACCGTCGCCAAGATCGCCCGCAACCAGGCCTCCGTCTTCCTCGCCAACCACGACATGACCCGCACCATGACGCGGCTGAAGGGCGACGACAACCGCGCCCGCCTTGCCGCCATGCTCATGTTCACCATGCCGGGCATCCCCTTCATCTACTACGGCGAAGAGCTCGGCATGGTCGGCGACAAGCCCGACGAGAAAATCCGCACACCCATGCAGTGGTCCGCCGACAAAAACGCCGGCTTCACAACCAGCAAACCCTGGGCCCCGCTCAACCGCGACCACCGCGCCGTCAACGTCGCGATGCAAGAGGTCAACCCCGCCTCGCTGCTGAGCCTCTACAAGCAGCTCATCAAACTCCGCAGATCCAACGCCGCCCTGCGCGAGGGCGAAACCGCCGCGTGGTCCATCGCTCGCGCGCCGGGCCTCCTCGTCGTCGTCCGTCAGGGCATGCTCGTCAACAACAAACGCACCCCCGCCGTCGTGGGCCTCTTCAACTTCAGCGACAACGAAGCCGTCATCCCCGCCATCAACACCCCCGCGCTGGGCTTCTCCACCACCGATCCTGAGAAAGTCAAAGCCCGCCTCATCGCCTCCTCTCGCCACGACTACAACCCCGTCGCCATCCCGCCGCGCCTCTCCACAACCACCGAGCCCGACGGCATCGAACCCACCAGCGCCGTCGGCTGGGTCGTCCTCGAAGGCGGCCGCCTCAAAAGCCGCACCGGCGTCTGGGTCGAAGTCCACACCGACTAACCAATCCACACGCTCTCGTGCCAAACGCCCTCGTGCCACCGATCGCGCCCCGCGATCGGTGCCTTGACGCACAACCATCCAATCCACCCACCGAATCCCTCTCCGTCTTCCTCGGTCTTCCTCCGTCTTCCTCTGCGTTTCCAACGTTCCGCGTCCTCCGCGATCTCCGCGTTGAACTCCCCTCGCAACTCGCGTCTCGCGACTCGCGACTTCCATCTCCCGACTCCCCAACCTATCTTCACGCACCATGCTCAACGACCCCCGCATCGACCGCCTCGCCGACGTCCTCGTTCGATACTCCACCCGCGTGAAGAAGGGCGACCTCGTCACCATCACAGGCGACATCGCCGTCGCGACGCCGCTCTGCAACGCCATCTACGCCGCCGTCCTCCGCGCCGGCGCGCACCCCTTCGTCTACCCGCGCTCAGAGGATCATCACGAGCTGCAGCTCACCTACGCCTCCGACGAGCAGCTCACGCACACCAACCCCATCCTCCAGCACATCTACAACACCGCCGACGTGCAGATCTCCTTCTGGGCCGAGCAGAACACCAAGTACCTCTCCAAGTTCGACCCCCGCCGCGTCGCCCTCGCGCAGCAAGGCCGAAAGCCCCTCATGCTCACCTTCATGAAGCGCGAAGTTCTGGGCGACGCGCCCGGCGGCCTCCGCTGGGTCGGCACCCAATACCCCACCAACGCCGCCGCTCAAGACGCCGAGATGAGCCTCACCCAATACGCCGACTTCGTCTTCCGCGCCGGGCTCCTCCACCTTCCCGATCCCGTCGCCGCCTGGCAGCAAATCCACACCACCCAGCAACGCGCCTGCGACTGGCTCCAATCCAAAAAGTCCCTCCACTTCTTCGTCCCGCCCCACGACAACCACGACGGCACCGACCTCCGCGTCGACGTCTCCAAAGGCATCTGGGAAAACTGCTCCGGGCAATCCAACTTCCCCGACGGCGAAATCTTCTGCGGCCCGACCCTCCCGCCCGACGGCCTCGGCGCCGACGGTCACGTCAACTACACCTTCCCCGCCGTCTACCAAGGCCACGAAGTCCACCGCGTCCGCCTCAAGTTCAAGGCCGGCCGCGTCGTCGACGCCTCCGCCTCCAAGGGCGAAGACTTCCTCATCAAAATGCTCGACCAAGACCAAGGCGCCCGCAACATGGGCGAAATCGCCATCGGCACCAACTACGCCATCTCCGACTTCACCAAGAACACCCTCTTCGACGAAAAAATCGGCGGCAGCTTCCACGCCGCCGTCGGCGCCGGTTACCCCAAAACCGGCAACAGCAACGAGTCCGGCCTCCACTGGGACATGGTCTGCGACCTCCGCCAGCACACCACCAAAGAAGGCAAACCACTCCCCGGCGGCACCATCTCCGCCGACGGCGAACTCTTCCATAAGAACGGCCGCTTCCTCCCCAAAGACTGGCCCGGCAACTGAACTCCTACCAAAAACCAACCAAAACCCACTCAGGCAAAACACCGACCCAAAGAATTGTAAAGCCTTCACAGAAGGTGCAATTGTGCCGCGCGGCACATTGAGCGCCCCCAGCACGGGCACCCCCGTTTTCACGGTCAATTCCCTGCCCACCCCAACGAACCCCGAGGGCCGGATATCAGGGTTGTGTCAATCAGGCCTGATTTGCCGGTCTTTCCGAATGTTCCGGTTGCAACGCGCCGAATATGGGGCACAATCTGACTGTCACGCCGATGTTCCGCGCGGGTTGTCCGCTCGGACTTGGCCTGAGGTTGAGAGAAAAGTCGGTGGAGATGGGGGGCGAGCCCACCCCGACGAAACCACCGGATCAAGAGAACTGATCCGGCAACTGGAGGAATGATCTATGAACCGTCTGCTCGCTGTTGCTGTTCCCGCTCTGCTCGTGGCCGCTGGCACCGCCAACGCCTCGATCGCTTTCTCGTTTGCTGACCCGCTCCCGGGGACGCAGTTCACCAACACCCAGAACGGCGCCGGTGCCGGTCTGGGCCGTCTGGTCTGGGACTCGAACGCTCAGCTTTCGTTTCTGGTTGACGGCACGCTCGAGGGCCTGGGCACGGTGACCTTCGGCAACGCCCGCATGGAGTTCGACTTCGTGCTGCAACCGGGCTTCCTGGCGTTGAACGGCGACACCATCATTCCCGTGACCGGCTCGTTCACGATCTATGACTTCACGGGTTCGGTCCGCACCGACATCCTCACCGGCACCGCGACCGGTGGCGCGTTCCTCCGCTCCGGCGGCACGAGCGTGATCCTCCTCTCCGACCCGACCGGCTTCGTCTACACCGCTGGCCCGGCCCTGACGGCCTGGCTGCCCCCGTCGGTCAACCTCATCAACCCGCAGGAAGCCGTCTTCACCATGACCGACCTCGAGGTCGCCGGTGGCCTGTCCCTGCTGGGCGCGGGTGGCTCGGTCCGCTCGTTCGTGGCGAACTCGTCCTTCTCGGGCAACTCGGCCATCCCGACCCCCGGCGCGCTGGCGCTGCTGGGCGTGGGCGGTCTGGTGGCGACCCGTCGCCGCCGCTAAGTTCGATTGGTTTGAAATCAGAGTGCATCCAAAGCCCCCGGCCGATTTGGCTGGGGGCTTTGTCGTTTGGTGCATCGCGTTGTCGTGAAGGTCTTATACTCGTTCCTCCCGGCACGGGCATCGGTGCCGCGCGGTCTGCGCGGCCATCGGTGAGTCTGTGCCGGGCGTGGTGGGTTGAACGGGCACTTTCAACAGGAGCGACCGAATGTCGAACCGGAGTCGTTTGCAACGTGGTGGGTCGGGTGTCAACGTGCGGAGTGCGGCGGCGCTGATCGCGGCGTGCGCGGTGACGGCGGGCGCGTTCGGTCTGAGCGCGGCGGTTGAGAAGGCGGGCATGCCGACGGTGGCGCTGCCGCCGGCGACGGCGAAGAAGCCCGTGACCGAGACGATCCACGGGGTGAAGATCACCGACAACTACCAGTGGCTGGAGGGGGACAACTCCAAACCCGAGGCGATGGGGACGATCAACAAGGACGTCGCCGATTGGACCGACGCGCAGAACGCCTACACGCGCAGCGTGCTGGACAACTTGCCGGGGCGGAAGGAGCTGGAGGCGAAGCTGCGGCCCTTGATGGAGGTCGGCTCGGTCTCGGCGCCGTCGATGGCGGGGACGCGGTACTTCTACTCCAAGCGCGAGGGCTCGGAGAATCAGGCGAAGGTCTTCGTTCGCGACGGGTTCGACGGCAAGCCCAAGCTGCTGCTCGATCCGGCGGCGATCGATCCCTCGGGGCTGACGACGATCTCGTGGTCTGTGCCATCGCATGACGGCAAGCTGCTGGCGTACGGCTCGTACCGCGCGGGGGATGAGATCTCGGTTGCGCAGGTGATCGAGGTTGACAGCGGCAAGCGGCTGAACTTCCAGGTGCCGTCGAAGGTGTCGATGTTCTCCTGGCTGCCTGATTCTTCGGGATTTGTGTATCGGAACCTGGCTGACTCGACCAACCCGTACTCGGGGCAGGTCCGTCTGGCGATGTTCGACAAGGGGACGGCGTATCTGACGAGCGATGTGCTGCTGTACCGCCAGTTTACCGAGAGCGAGAACAAGCAGCTCGCAACGACGTACGGGCCGTACGGCTCGATGTCGTACGACGGTAAGTGGATCTTGCTTTCGTACGCGACGGACACGCGGAACAACGACGTCTTTGTGGCGTCGATGGACGCGTACAAGAAGAGCGGCAAGGTGGAGATGATGCCGCTGGTTGTGGGGAAGGCGGCGGCATCGTCGGCGGACGTGTACAAGGGCGAGGTGTTTGTCAGCACCACGCTGGATGCGCCGAACGGGCGGGTGATGAAGAAGAGCCTGGGCGATGCGAAGGGCGAGCTGACGACGATCATCCCGGAGCGGAAGGACGCGGTGATCCAGGGTGTGTCGGTGGCGAAGGACCTCTTGGCGGTGAACTACCTGAAGAACGCCAGCACGCAGATCGAAATCTTTGATCTGGCTGGCAAGAGCAAGGGGATGTTGAAGCTGCCGGGGATCGGTTCGGCGGGGCTTTCGACGGAGCAGGACCGGACGGAGGCGTTCCTGAGCTTTACGAGTTACAACTATCCGACGTCGATCTTCCGGGTGGATTTGAGCAAGCCGGAGATGGAGCCGGTGTTGTGGGAGCGGCCGGCGGTGCCGGTGGACCCGACGACGGTGGAGGTGAAGCAGGAGTGGTACTCGTCGAAGGACGGGACGAAGGTGTCGATGTTCATTGTGCACAAGAAGGGTCTGAAGCTGGACGGGAACAACCCGACGATTCTGTACGGGTATGGTGGGTTCAATGTGCCGATGACGCCGACGTTCAGTGCGGCGTTGTTCCAGTGGTATGACGCGGGCGGGGTGTACGCGGTTGCGAACCTTCGCGGCGGCGGCGAGTATGGGAAGGCGTGGCACGAGGGTGGGCGGCTGCAGAACAAGCAGAACGTGTTCGATGACTTCAAGGCCGCGGCGGAGTTCTTGTTCGCGGAGCGGTACAGCAACCCGAAGCGGCTGGCGGTGGTGGGCGGGAGCAACGGCGGGCTGTTGACGGGTGCGTTCGTGACGCAGAACCCGGAGCTGTGCGCGGCGGCGATCAGCGCGGTGCCGCTGCTGGACATGGTGCGGTATCAGAACTTTTTGATGGCGCGGTACTGGGTTCCGGAGTACGGCTCTGCGGAGGACGCGGAGCAGTTCAAGACGATCCTGGCGTACTCGCCTTATCACAACATCAAGCAGGGGACGAAGTACCCGGCGGTGTTGATCACGGCGGGTGAGAACGACTCACGCGTGCACCCGCTGCACGCGCGGAAGATGACGGCGGCCCTTCGCGAGGCGACGGGGAGCGACCAGACACAGACGCCGATTTTGTGCTGGGTGGACCGCGAGGCTGGCCACGGGCAGGGCAAGCCCTTGAACCTGCGGCTGCGTGATGCGGCGGATCAGCGGATTTTCATCATGTGGCAGTTGGGGATGTTGGGGAAGTAGTAAGCACTAGGCACTAGGCACTCGAAAAAGCTCAAAGCTCAAAGCTCAAAGCTCAAAGCTCAAAGCTCAAAGCTCAAAGCTCAAAGCTCAAAGCTCAAAGCTCAAAGCTCAAAGCTCAAAGCTCAAAGCTCAAAGCTCAAAGCTCA
>Ga0068877_10004395_pt1 | contig 11019 bp, 7 predicted proteins | sample NOAtaG_FD_66437 | JGI IMG/M metagenome (GOLD analysis project Ga0068877, IMG submission 66437) | Freshwater lake microbial communities from Lake Erie, under a cyanobacterial bloom - NOAA_Erie_Diel6S_1000h metaG | ecosystem: Environmental > Aquatic > Freshwater > Lake | place: USA: Ohio, Lake... | reverse complement strand
GCAACACGCAGATCTGGAGTCGTAGGAGATGCCACATGGTGGGCCCTGTTGTTGTAGTGGGAGCGCGGGCCGTGACTGCTGTGCACGGGTCGGCCGTGGCGCGTGAAGGATACGCCCTCAGCGGGGTGGTGGATTGTCGCGGGCAAAAGCCCTCCTGTCAGGCGCCCGAAAGGCGCTGCCGCGCCGGCGTCGCATGTGATCCCGGTGTCGTGCAGCGACTAGAACACGAGGAAATCACTGGCCGACAACGTAGCCTCAAGGCCAGCGATGCGGGCGATCAACACCTGTGCCGTTTCTCCTGAGCCGTCGGGGTCGTAAAAGAGCTTCCCTGTACCTGCATCGAACACGACACGATGGGCTTCTGTGGAAGCACTCTCGCCGACCACGAAAGCCGCCTGTGCCAGCGCGCCCAGTGGGCCGATGCTCGTGAACACCGAGTCATCGAGCAGGATTCTGTCCTGAGAGGGCAGGAATCCCTGGATCAGGTCGACATTCCCCGGCGCTGGCCTCGTATCGAAACGGAAGGTATCCGGGCCTGGTCCGCCGATCAGGACGTCCCGTCCGAGGCCTCCACTCAGCACATCGCCACCGCTTCCCCCCCACAGCGTGTCCCGCCCTGCGCCTCCGGTCAGGCGGTCTGCGCCGCGCATGCCATGGAGGACGTTATCCGAAGCATCTCCGAGCAGGCGGTCGGCAAAATGTCCCCCGATCACACACTCTATGCCGGAGATTTTGTCCGTGCCGATCCCGGCGGCATCCCCTCCGGCGCTTGAGGTGATAATGCCCGTGGCGAGATTGGCGGTAATGCCGGATACCGCGCTGGTGTATTTCACGGTGTCCATGCCCTCGCCGCCGTTATAGACGTCGTCACCAGCACCGTTGCCACCCACAATCAGGTCATTTCCTGTCCCGCCACCGACGGTGTCATTACCGTCGCCACCGGTAAGGGTGTCATTACCTGTTCCACCATCCACGACGTCGTTGCCTGCATAGCCGTTGATGGTGTCATTGCCATCTCTGCCATAGAGGAAATCGTCGAACGCCGCGCCGTTTACCACGTCGTTCAGTTGGCCACCGTAGACGCTCTGATAGGTATCGAGATAAATGTCATCAAGGTCGTACGCCGTCCACGACACGCTGATCACACCTGTTTCCGAGACGTCTATCGACGCCGCATCCCGAAGCAGATTCACCCCTGCCGCGATGATGAAGGTGTCCTCCATCACCTGGCTGCCAGCATCTACAACCCTTCCAACGACGTAACCGACACGATCCTGCTCAAAGGGGGGATAGCCGTACGGGTAGTTGGTTTGCCACAGGAAAACATAGCGCCCATCACCCAGATCCCAGACGCTTGGGCGATGTCCCCCATAAGTAGCGCTGTTCACATCAAGTTCTGCACCAAGCATGTTGCCGTTGTAATCGTAAAACTGGGCGGCAACCGATCGGTCGTGGTTCACGGTGCTGAAGATGACGACGAAGTTCTCGTCTCCACCGGCAACGTTATGCTCGAAACTCGGCACCCAGCCGCCGTCGTAGAAGATCGCACCCTCAGGGAAGGGGGCGTGCGTTTCCGTGCCGTCAGGCGCCAGAATCAGGATGTCGCTGCCTGATACATCAACCGAGTATCCGAACGAACTCGTGAAGCTGACGGGCATGCGGGACCTCTCACTGGGCGTCGGCGTGGAACCGATATCGTTGAGGATACTGGGCGAGCACCGCTTCATACAGCCTTATGGTCTGCGCAGCATGTCGGCAGTGACGGTCCCCTACTCCCCTGGGCCATGGGGGTCTCACTGCTGCGGCGCTGCACGGAGTGGTGGGAGGGTATTCAAAACCCGAATTTTTTTCTATTATCATCGTGTCTGGTGTGGTCTCAGCCCGACGGATTTCCCTGCGCTGACCCACCCCCAGGACCCTTTGACATACAGGATTTCGCACACATGCATATGCCGATACTGCCTGTAAACGTGCCTCCCGACCGTGTCATGGACTTCGATATTTACCGGAATTTGGCCGATGGCGTAGATCTTCATCGGCAATGGAGCGAGCTGATCGAGAGCGCTCCTTATCCTCTCATGTGGACGCCACACAACGGCGGGCATTGGATCGCGCTCGGAGCCGACATTGCGGATACCGTCATGTCGGATTACGAAAGATTCTCGAATCATACGGTACTCGTCCCGAAGGAGACTGCGGGGGCGGCCTATCGGCTTATACCCTTGTCGCTCGACCCGCCGGAACATCGCCCGTTCAGGAATCTACTGAATGAAAATCTCGCTCCACGGGCGCTGGTCGGCATGGAAGAGACCATCACTGCACTCGCAGTCGAACTGATCGAGTCCTTCCTCCCGGCCGGGCGATGCAATTTCGTGCGCGATTTCGCCGAGAAACTCCCCGTGCGTGTGTTCATGCAGGCGGTGGATCTGCCCATCGAGGATCTGCCGAAGCTCAAACACCTCGCCGACCAGTTCACGCGGCCCGACGGGTCGCTGAGCTATCCCGAGGTCTCGAGACTGTTCCGGGAGTACATCAACCCCGTGATCAATGCGCGTCGCGGAAAGGGCGGCATGGACATGATCAGTCGCATGGTGAGCGGCCAGGTCAATGGACGTGATCTGACGGACCTTGAGGCGGAGAATATCTGCATCCAGGTCCTCGTCGGTGGGCTCGATACCGTCGTGAACCTGATGGGCTTCGCGATGCAGTACCTCGGTCGCAATGAACCCCTGCGTCGCGCGATCAGTGCGGATCCAGCGCTGATAGACGTTGCGTTGCTCGAATTCCTGCGCCGTTTCCCGGTGGTATCCTCCGGACGCGAGGTGCGCAAGGACATAGTGTTCGAGGGCGTGGAGCTGAAGGCGGGCGACATGGTGATGTCATCGACCATCGTCGTCGGTATGGACGGTCGCGTGAACCCGGACCCGCTCGGTTTCGATCTCGATCGCCGCGCGCGGCGTCATTCCGTCTTCGGGCGTGGCTCGCACACCTGCCCGGGCGCGCACCTGGCCCGGATGGAAATGAAGATCGTCCTCAAGGAGTGGTTTGCCCGCATTCCCGAGTTCCGCGTCGTGAACCCTGCGGAGCTGGGATTCGCGAGCGGCATCGTGGCCACCGTGCTGCCTTTCGAGCTCGAGTGGGGATTCTGACCCCGCATGGGAGAGGAGGTGGGTGCTTCCCTGTCGCTCACCGAAGGCCCTGATCGCATCGGCGTTGAGGGCCCCCCGGCTGAGACGGCGGCTTGTACGTGCCGAGCGCACTTGGGTAGCCTCAGCGGCGATGCTCCTGACAGCCCCACGCCGGAATTCCCATGACGCACACACCCTCACCGCGCCCCCTCCGCCTCCTGGTCGCGGTCTGCCTGTTTGTACTCTGTCCGTTGCTGCATGCGCGCACACCCACGCCGGAATCACCACTGCCCGTGGCGCGCCCGGAGTCGCTCGGGCTTTCCTCCGAGCGCCTGGCCTACATGGGCAGTTACTTCCAAAACCAGGTCGAGCGCGATGCGGCTGCCGGCTACGTGATCATGGTGGCGCGCGACGGCAAGCTGGCGTATGCCACTGCGGTCGGTCTGCGTGACCGTGAGCAAAAAAGCCCCATGACCCTCGACACCCGCTTCCGTATCGCGAGCATGACCAAGCCCGTGACTGCCGTGGCTGCACTGATGCTCTACGAGGAAGCGAAACTCCAGCTCGATGACCCGATCGAGCGGTATCTGCCCGAATTCGGGAGTCCGCGGGTGTTTTCCCGTCTGGACGCAGAGGGTAAACCCCGGACGGAGCCCGCTCGCCGGTCCATCACGGTGCGGCACCTGCTGACCCACACCTCCGGACTCGGTTACGGCAGGCTCTTCGACAAGGGCTCGCCGAACGCCGAGGCTTGGAGCAGCCTGAGTCTCGCGTCGGACGAGACCCTTGAGCAAAAAGTGAAAGAGGTGGCGAAACTGCCGCTCTACAACCACCCGGGTGAGGCGTGGCGCTACAGCGTGGCAAGCGATGTGCTGGGACGCCTGGTCGAGGTCGTTGCGGGTATGCCTTTTGACCGCTTCCTCCATCAGCGCATCCTTGAGCCGCTGCAGATGACTCATACAGGCTTTTTCGTGCCGCCCGAGGCGCAAGCGCTCGTAGCAAAGGTCTACCGTCACGACGAGAACGGGGCGCTGGTGCCGGGTGACTTCGGGCCGCTCGGCGTCCGGGCCAGCGCGCCCGCTTTCATCTCGGGCGGAGGAGGGCTCGTTTCCACCGCAGGCGATTATCTGCGTTTTGCGCAGATGCTGGCGAACGGCGGCAGCCTGGAAGGAAAGCAGTACCTCTCACCGGTTACGGTCGAGCTGATGACCAGCAACCAGGTCGATGAGGATGCGCAATCGCGGTACTGGGGCGAGGACTCCAGAGGGCTCGGTTACGGCCTCGGTGTGGCGCCCCAGATCGATTTCCGCCAAGCGCCCTACGCAAACATGGACGGCGATTTCGCGTGGGGCGGCATTCTTGATACCCATTGGGTGGCGAGTCCGCGCACGGGTCTGGTGGCGGTGCTGATGACGCAGATGAATCCGGTGGGCAGCACCATGCCGCGTCGCACCGACGGTGACTTCAGGGGCCTGTTGTTCGCGTCCGTACGGACGCTGCAGGGTGGCAGGGCGGCGGCCCGGCGCTGAGCCCCCGCGCCGTGTTGTGTTCACTGCGCTGATTCGAAGACGGCGAAATCCTTCGCGCCGTTATTCCAGAAGTACGAGCGTGTGTGCGCGACTTTCCGGTTCTGCCGAGTCGCCACGCCTGGCGTACTGCCGCCCGGGAGATGTTTGTGGCGAGCGCCAGCGTCGCATCCGAGCCCACGATGCTCCGCGGATGCCGCACGCTGAAAAACCGTTTTTAAGTCGGGTAGGTTGGAGCATTCCGGGAGGCAGTACAGCCTGTCCGGAACGGGAAAAGCTGCATGTATTTCCATTTAAACTCGATTGCTGCGCTGCTCTGATCGGGGAGAAATGGACGGCAGAGGGCACATGAATTTGCAGGCGACCGAAATTAATTCGATTTTTTATTGACGATATCGGGAATGCTCATTAGTCTCATTCATGGGTGGGTCGCAGCTGCGCAGCTTCAATAACAATCGAAACGGTCTCTTCATGCACAGACCGTTCGGGCCAGTGGCACGCAGACGGTTCGACCCTAGTTCATAGACCCCGTCCACCAATACCAACCAGAACTGACCAGCCCGACTACAACCCGAGGAGGCTTACCATGACTTTCAAGCGCAACCTGCGGTTTTTCCTGTGTGCACCCGCATTTCTCGCAGCGGCCGGAGCTCCTGTGGCGCTTGCCCAGAGCGGCAGCGGCATAGAAGAAGTCATCGTCACTGCACAGAAGCGGGAACAGTCGCTGAATGACGTCGGTCTGACGATCCAGGCGGCTTCCGGGCAGGCGCTCGCGGACCGCGGCATACAGAGCCCGTCCGATCTCACCAAGCTCGTGCCCGGCTTCAGTTATACGGAATCGATCTGGTCCACGCCGGTCTACACCCTGCGGGGTATCGGCCTCTACGATGCCACCTTCGGTGCGGTACCGGCGGTTGCGATTTATTCCGACCAGGTCCCGCGCAACACACCCGTTGCGTCGCTTGCACTCGACCTCGACGTCGCTCGGGTAGAGGTCCTGAAGGGGCCGCAAGGCACGCTTTTCGGGCAGAGCTCGACGGGTGGTGCGATCAACTATGTCACCGCCAAACCGGGGGAGGAGTTTGAAGCGGGGTTCCGTGGCACCTACGGGCGCTTCGGACGCTTCGAGGGCGAGGGCTTCGTGAGCGGGCCTGTGAGCGACACGCTTGGCGCGCGCCTGGCCATCCGCACGGTCCAGGGCGGAGACTGGCAAAAGAGTTCTTCCCGCGGCGAGGAAAACGGCGAAGCCGACAAGACCTCCGGACGTCTGACACTGGTGTGGAACCCGTCGGATGCATTCAGGGCCGAGACCAGCTTCACCTACGCCAAGGACCAGTCCGACCCGCAGGCGCCGCAGTACCTCAAGTCTGTCTTCAACACTTATACGGCAGCTGGCCTTGCGGCCGCCAACGCCAATCCTGCGACGGCCAACCCCTTTGGCGTCGTGAACGAGGCGCTTTACGCGAGCCTCACCACGCCGACCTCGCCCAATTACGATTCGTCCTTCCTCGGTCGGCAGGCGACCCTGGTGGCGCGCCTGAACGGCGCCGACCCGGTACGGGCAGACGGTGCCAGGGCAGTGCTGGGCACGCGCACTACCAACAGCGACGCCCGCCTGGCCGACTGGACACCGGGCCTACTTTCAACCGACAACGAATACAAGCAGGGTACCCTCCGGCTTGACTGGAACCTGACGGATGAGATCACGCTCACCTCAGTTACTGCACTTGCCACGCAGGATCTCGACTACGGCCAGGACGTGGATGGCACCCGTGCCATCGCGGTCGACGTACCGGTCTTCGGCTCTGTGGACATGTTCAACCAGGAACTGCGCCTCGCCGGCAAGACCGACACGCTCAACTGGATTATCGGTGCGAGCTACGATGACGTGGATACCGAGCAGAACAACTTCTATGGTCTTGAGGACTACTCGGGCAACGAGCCCATCCCCGGACTGCCCATCCAGATCACCTCAAACGAGTTCGAGTCCACGCTTGAATCCAAGGGTGTTTTCGGCAACATCGAGTTTCAGGCTACCGATGCCCTTTCCCTCACGGCCGGCGTCCGCTATACGAAGAACGACCAGACGGCCTCCTACTGCTACAACGATCCGCCGCGCGATCCGAACCAGAACACCGCCACCGTATTCAGCGTGTTCGAGTGGCTGTTCACCGGTTCGGGCCCTGCCGGTCCGCAGCCGATCGGCCCCGGTGAGTGCTTCGTGCTGGGAGACGGTTTCGACGGCACTACTTTCGGTGTAGCCACGCGTAGCCCCGTAGAGCGCGACCTCGATGAGGACAACTGGTCCTACCGGCTGGGTGCTAACTACAAGCTCGAACAGGGCACGCTTCTCTACGCGACGGTGAGTCAGGGTTATAAAGCCGGCGTCTTCTCGGCCATCGGAGCGTCCAGCACACGCCAGTACGCGCCGGCCTTCGAGGAAAAAGTCGTCGCCTACGAGGCAGGCTTCAAGGCGCCACTCGCTGACCGCACCGTCAACCTGAATGCCGCAGCGTTCTATTACGACTACAAGGACAAGCAGGTCCGTGGCCGGATTGCCGACCCGATTTACGGATTGCTCGAGAAGATGATCAACGTGCCCAAGTCCTATGTGTATGGCGCGGAGGCTGACATCGTCCTGCAACCGACCGACGGACTCACGATCACTGCCGCAGCCACCTGGCTGAAGGCGCAGGTGGACGGTGACTTCTCCCAGACACCGGACAACAACGCCGTTTACAACGCGCAGGGTTACACGGGTAACTTCGACAAAGCCGACCTGCCCTTCACACCCGAGTGGAGCGGCAACCTTGATGCCGTCTACGAGTTCCCCGTTTCCGACGGAATGGTGGCCTTCGTGGGTGGCACGGTGGTGTACATGGGAAGCCAGAACACGACGTTCGAGAACAGCACACTTTCCGGGTCTGATTTCGAGATCGAAAGCTACACGACCCTTGATCTGCGCGCCGGCGTCGCGTCGACTGACGACACGTGGCGGGCGACGGTCTGGGGCCGCAACGTGACCGACGAGTTTTACACCACGAGTGTGACCACGTACCTCGACACGCTGTTCCGGTTCACGGGTCGTCCCGCAACCTACGGTGTGACGGTGGATTACCGCTTCTGAGGAAAGCCCCGAACCGGGGCGTGCAACCGGCGACGGAGACGTCGCCGGTTTTTTTGCCTATGCCTTTCGGCGCAGCGAGAGCGTCATCCCGGCAGAGGCAACCTCTATCACCGGCACGCTGGTGATTTTCATCAACTGCCGCACGCGCTCGAGTTCGGGTGAGGAGAGCAGCGGGTAGTCGCGTCGCACGGGGCCTGCGGCGCGCATCCTGTCGATGTCGGCCTGCGGCACGGTGGCGCGCAGGATCAGTTCGTCCTCGTCCTCGGTCCCGTACTTCTTTTTCAGGTCCTCCAGGCTGGGCTGCTCCGGCGGGTGGGCAAGCACCTCTGCGGCGCGTGCGGAGGACATGATCCTGTCGAGTACGTCCGGGTCGATGGGCGCGACCGTCTTGCCATAGAAACCCGCGGCGTACTGCACGACTTCGTCGGGAACGGTACCGTAACGCTCTCCGGTGACGATATTCAGTACTGCCTGTATACCCACCAGCTGGCTGAAGGGCGTCGCCATGCCCGGATAGCCGAGATCGCGCCTCACACGGGCGGTTTCCTGCAGAACGTCATCGAGACGATCCGACATGCGGTGCTGCGCGAGTTGCGCCTTGAAGGTGCCCATCATCCCGCCCGGGATCTGGTGTTCGATCGAGAAGATGTCGTACTCGGCGTACTGGTTCACGAGGAAACCCGCTGCCTTGCCCACGGTCTCGAAGTGGTCTGCGACAGGCTTGAAGAGCGAGGAATCGAGGCTGTGGGAGTAACCCTTCAGTTCGACGTTGCGCACCATCACCTCGGTGGAGGGCACGGAGGGTCCGTTGGCCATCGGGCGACTGGCGGTATGCAGCACCGTCACCCCGAATTCGATGGCATCGAGATAGGCTTTCGCCGACATCCCCAGAAGGTTGTTCGAGTGGAACTCGATCCGCTTGCCCCGCGCATTGGCAACGATGCCCGGGAGCAGCGTACGAAGACGTTCTCTCTCGAGCACGCCTGCGGTGTCGTAGAGGAGCAGGGTGTCGACATCGGGTGATGCCGACAACTCGCCTGCCTTCTGCGCGTAGTACTCGTCCGTGTGTACGGGCGACAGCGCGAACATGATGGCCGCGGCCACCTGCGCCTTCGACTCCTTGGCCACCTTGGCAAGCCGGTGGATCTTGTCGACGTTGAACAGCACGTCGTACATCCAGAAGGAACGCACGCCATGCGCGCAAAGGCGGCGCACCCAGAGGTCCATCAGGGCATCCGGGCTCACGCCAAACGTGACATTCGCATTCGATCGCAGACCCGCTCTCACCGGGGTGTTTGGCATCGATGCGACCAGCAGGTCCAGCCCCTCCCAGTAGTTCTCCTGGCAGTACCGGGTGAGCACGTCGAGCATGCCACCGCCCGTGAGGTCGATCGTGATGAACCCCGTCCTGTCGATCAGCGGGGAAACGGGAAGGGCCATGCCGGCCTGCATCCTGAGCCCCCAGAGGCTCTGTTGCCCGTCGCGCATCGTCTCGTCGAGAAAATCAATGTGCGGCATGTGGTTGCGCCTCCGGGTTGACGAATGCTGGCAGCCCGATGTCCTCGAGCCAGCGAGTGGTGATGCGATCGGCACGGAAGTCGGGATGATCGATGATGAACGCGGCGAGCGGCAGCACCGTCTTCGGCCCCTCGATCCTGAAGGTGGCGATCGCCGCGAGCATGCGATCGATTGCCTCGCCGCGTGAGTCTCCACGCACGATCAGCTTGCCGATCATCGAATCGTAATAGGGCGGAACCAGATAGCCTTCGCTTGCGTGGGTGTCGAGGCGAACGCCCTCTCCCGCAGGGGGAGACCAGTGCACGATCCTGCCAGGGCTTGGCGCAAAATCCGCGAAGGGGTTCTCCGCGTTCACGCGCACCTCTATGGCATGACCCCGCGGCCTGATCGAGGATTGCGCGATGCCGATGCCCTCTCCGGCTGCCACCCGCAACTGACAGGCGACGAGATCGACACCGGTCACTTCCTCGGTGACGGGATGTTCGACCTGTATGCGCGAATTCACCTCCATGAAATAGAAGTCCTCGCGATCCACGTCGTAGAGGAATTCCACCGTGCCGGCATTGCGGTAGCGCGCCTGCGAGAGGAGGCGCACCGCTGCCGCGTGCAGCGCTTCGCGAATGGCCTGCGGTACGGCCGAGGCCGGGGATTCCTCCACCAGTTTCTGGTAGCGGCGCTGCACGCTGCAGTCGCGCTCGCCGAAGTGCACCACGCCGCCCTCACCATCACCGACGACTTGCACTTCCACATGGCGCGCACGCTGGACGAAACGTTCCATGTACAGTCGCGGATCGCCGAACGCTGCCTCTGCCTCGCGCGATGCCCTCTCGAAAGATTGCTGCAGTTCCACTGCCGAGGAGGCCTTGAACATGCCGCGGCCGCCACCCCCGGCGGAGGCTTTCATGACCACGGGGTAACCGAGGATTTCCGCTGCTCGCATGGCATCCCCGAGTGAGGTGATGCAATCCGTGCCCGGCACCGTCTGCACGCCCGCGTTCGCAGCGATGGCGCGGGCGGCGAGTTTGTCGCCCAGCGCGGCAATCGTCTCGGGCCGAGGGCCCACGAAGCGGATGCCCGCTTCTTCGCAGAGACGCGCGAGTTCTGGTTTCTCCGACAGGAATCCATAACCAGGGTGCAGGGCATCGCAACCGGTCGCCTTGGCGGCGTGTACGACCAGGCGCGCATCCAGATAACTCCTCGCCGAGGGAGCAGGACCCAAGACCACGGTCCTGTCTGCAAGCCTGGCGCCGAGAGTGTCGCGGTCCGCGGCAGAGACGCCGAGTACCGTCTCGATGCCCATGGCGCGCGCGGAACGCAGCACCCGCACCGCGATTTCTCCGCGATTGGCGACGAAGAGCCTGCGAAGCGGCATCGCTCAGGCGGGCTCGATGTAGAACAGTACGTGACCGAACTCGACGAGGGACCCGTCTTCCACACACACCCTTCGGACCACTCCCTGTGTTCCTGCCTTCACCGTCGTGAAGAGCTTCATCACCTCGAGCAGACAGACCTCAGCGTCTGCGGCGACGCTCTCTCCCGCGGTGACGAAGGGCGCTGCGCCAGGCTTGGGCGCGCGATAGAAGGTACCGAGGTTGGGTGCTGTCACTGCCACCCAGTGTGCGGGAATGCTGTCCTGCGAACCCGCTTGAGCAGGTGGCGCGGCCGAAGGAGCGGAAGGCGATGCCTGGGGAACAGTTGCTGCAAGTGCTGCCGGTGTTGC
>Ga0068877_10004392_pt1 | contig 11020 bp, 10 predicted proteins | sample NOAtaG_FD_66437 | JGI IMG/M metagenome (GOLD analysis project Ga0068877, IMG submission 66437) | Freshwater lake microbial communities from Lake Erie, under a cyanobacterial bloom - NOAA_Erie_Diel6S_1000h metaG | ecosystem: Environmental > Aquatic > Freshwater > Lake | place: USA: Ohio, Lake... | reverse complement strand
ACCTTCATCCGCTACATCGATAGCGGGTTCGGGCTCCTGCAGGGTGATGTGGCCTACCTCACCTCCACGCTGATCGTGATCGACATCACGCTGGCGGGCCTTTTCTGGGCTCTCTCACAGAACGCCGATGTGATCGCCGGGCTGATCAAGAAAGTCCTCTATGTCGGCTTCTTCGCCTTCCTGCTCGGCAATTTCGCGGGGCTCTCCCAGATCATCTTCGACAGTTTTGCCGGGCTCGGCCTGAAGGCGGGCTCGAGCCTCATCACAGCCGAAGACCTAATGCGGCCCGGCTATATCGCGGGCGTCGGATACGGCGCCGCGCTGCCGCTGCTTGAAGAGGCCAGCGAGATGATGGGACCCATCGCTTTCTTCGAGAACTTCATCCTGATTGCCGTGCTGCTGATCGCCTGGGCGGTGATCCTCATCGCCTTCTTCGTGCTCGCGGTGCAACTCTTCGTCTCGATCCTAGAGTTCAAGCTGACGACGCTGGCCGGGTTCGTGCTCGTGCCCTTCGCGCTGTGGAACAAGACTTCGTTCCTCGCCGAGCGCGTCCTGGGCAATGTCATCACCTCGGGCCTGAAGCTGATGGTGCTGGCGATCATCATCGGCATCGGCTCGACGCTTTTCTCGACGATCACCGAGGCGTTCGCGGGCACCGAGGATGTCACGCTCGCCGAAGTCATGGGGACGGTGCTCGCTGCGACGGTCTTCCTCTGGATGGGCGTGTTCGGCCCCGGCATGGCGTCGGGCCTCATCACCGGCGCGCCGCAGCTGGGCGCGGGCTCGGCCATCGGCGCGGCGGCAGGTGTCGCGGCCGGAACGGTCGCCGCAGGTCTCGGTGCCAGGGCTGCGCTGGGCGCCGCCGCAGGCGGCGCGGCAAGCGCCGTCAAGGCGGGCGCCTCGATGGCCGGCGGCGCCCGCACGGCGTTCGATCTCGGGTCAACGGCTTCTGGAAAGAGTGGTACGGCAGGCTTTGCCGCCGGCCTTGGCGGCGTTGCCCAGGCGGCTGGGGACACGGTGCGCCGCGCGGCCTCCGGCCCTGCCAGCGCCGTGCGCGATGCCTACCGGCGCGGCGCGCGCGGCGCGTTCGAATCCACCGGCGGCTCGAGTTCGTCACCCTCCGAAACTCCGTCCTCCTCCCCGCCGGAGAAGAGCCCCGGCTGGGCGCGGGGCATGCGTACCTCGCAGCGCGTCGGCGAGGCCCGCCAGCTCGCAATGCACAGCCTGCGCGACGGCGATCGCGGCTCCTCGGGCGCCTCCCCCTCCCTGAACAACAAGGACGAGTAACACCATGCGCTTCAAACGCCCCACAGCCCATTATGGCACCTCGCCCTACCCTGAGACGCCCTACCAGAAGGCCGGACAGGTCTGGGACGAGCGGATCGGCTCGGCCCGGGTCCAGGCGAAGAACTGGCGGCTGATGGCGCTTGGGTGCCTCGCGCTTTCGTTCGCGACGTCCGGCGCGCTGATCTGGCGGAGCCTGCAAGCGACAGTGACGCCTTACATCGTCGAAGTTGATGAGACGGGCGCGGCGAAAGCCGTCGGCCCGGCGACTGAGCCTTACGCGCCGTCCGACGCCCAGATCGCGCATCACCTCGCCGGGTTCATCACTTTCGTCCGTAGCCTGTCGATCGATCCGGTCGTCGTTCGCGAGAACTGGCTCAAAGCCTACACTTTCGCCGGGCCTGCAGCGGCGACCACGCTTTCGGAATACGCCCGCGAGAATGATCCGTTTGCGGCGATTGGCCGGCGCTCACGCACGGTGGATGTCGTCAGCATTGTGCGCGTCAGCGAGGAAAGCTTCCAGGGTCGCTGGATCGAGAAGACCTATGAAGGCGGCGCGCTGACCGGCGCAAAGCGGTTCACCGGCGTTTTCACGATCACGCTCCAGCCGCCGAAGGATGCTGAGACCCTGCGCGCCAACCCCCTCGGCCTTTATGTCCGCTCGCTCAGCTGGAGCGAAGACCTTGTCACAGGAGAAAGACAATGACCCGGTTCCTGCTTGCCTCATCGGCTACCGCCCTGCTCGCGGCCTGCGCCACGCCGCTGCCAACAGAGCCGGTCATCGATATAGGCAACTTTACCGCCGCGATCCCACTGGCAGAGCCAAAGCCCGAACGGGTGGAGATTGTCGAAACGGCAATTGCGCTTCCCCTGCCCGGGCAGCTCAAACCGGTTGAACCGGCAGCCGGCAAGAAAAGTCCGAAAACGCCCACAGCAGCAATCAAGGAAGGCCGCGCCGGCGCGGTTGTCGAGCCTTCCTCGGACGGCTTCGTCAACGCCGTCCAGATCTATCCTTATACGGAAGGCGCCCTTTACCGCCTCTATGCCAGCCCTGGCCAGGTCACGGATGTCGCGCTTCAGCCGGGAGAAAGCCTCGTGTCGGTTTCGGCGGGAGACACGGTACGCTGGGTGGTCGGGGATACCGCGTCCGGTTCCGGCAGCGCAGCAAGGGCACATATCCTGGTCAAACCCGTCGCCGCAGGCCTGCGCACCAACCTGATGATCGCGACCGACCGGCGGACTTATCACCTCGAACTGGAATCGACCGCCTCGACTTACATGGCCGCGCTTTCCTGGCGCTATCCGCAGGATGAGCTGGCGGGGCTCGCAGCCCGCAACACGATCGCCGCCGCAGAGGACGCTGTCACGGCTGGGCGCGGCGTCAGCCTCGAGACCCTGAACTTCGACTACCGCGTCACCGGCGACACGCCGGACTGGAAACCGGTCCGCGTGTTCGATGATGGGCGCCAGGTGTTCATCCAGATGCCGGCGGGGATCTCCGCCTCCGAGATGCCGCCGCTCTTTGTCCTGTCGGCTGCCGGAGAGGCTGAACTCGTCAACTACCGCGTGAGGGGAAGCTACTACATCGTCGACCGGCTGTTTGGCGCTGCCGAGCTGCGCCATGGGACAAAGCCCCAGACGGTCGTGCGGATTTCGACAGCCAATGCAACCCGCAAGTCCCGCTGGTTCGGAGGCTGATCTGATGACCGAACCTCCCCCGTTCAAGGAAGCTGCGCGGCGGCTGCAGATCCGCTCGGCGCCGAAGCCCGCCACACGAATCAACCGCAAACTTCTGATGGCCGGTGCAGGCCTCGGCGCGCTGGGGCTGTTCGCGGCAACCTCGATTGCACTTGCGCCGCCGCGCCCTGCAGAGCCCGCCCAGCAGGAAGAGCTGATCACGGCCGGCAAGCGCAAGCCCGACGGGTTTTCGGCGCTGCCCGCCGACTATACGGCGCTTGCGGATGTGCCGGTGCTTGGCACCCCGCTGTCCGGTGATCTCGGCTCGACCATTCTTGCGGCCGAACAAGCTTACGGCATCGAAACAGAATTCCAGACCGAATACCGGGCAGATTTTCGCACGCTTCCGGAAGACGAAGCAGCGCGTACCGCGCGGCTTGAAGCCGCCGCCCAGGCCGAAGAGGCGGCCCGCGCACCAATCCTGTTCCGCCTTGGCGGGGCCGGTGCGCTGCCAACTTCAGCGCAGCCCAGTCCGGAGCCTGGTTTCGACCTGTCTTCGCAGCTCCTCGCTCTCACACGGCAATCCCCGAACGCCGCATCAAGCGCCGAGCCAGACCCGAACCTCCAGTCCCGCAAGGCCGCGTTTTCTCGTGAGCCGGCGTCCAGCCCGGTCTACAATCCGGACCGGGTGCAGGACCCGCTTTCGCCTTACCAGCTGATGGCAGGCTCCCTGATCGCGGCGAGCCTGATCACCGGAATCAACTCAGACCTTCCGGGTACGGTGATCGCGCAGGTAACCCAGGACGTCTATGACACGGTACGCGGCGAGCATCTGCTGATCCCTCAGGGAAGCCGCCTTCTCGGCCGCTATCAATCAGAAGTCTCGTTCGGCCAGGACCGCGCGCTGGTCGTCTGGGACCGGATCCTGATGCCCGATGGCAGCTCGATCACGATCTCCGAACCGGGCAGCGACGCCTCCGGCTATGCCGGCCTCAAAGACCGGACCGATCAACATTGGGATAAGGTGTTCGCTGCGGCCGGCCTCGCTACTCTTCTCGGCATCGGCGCCGAACTCGGCCCCGGCGAGGATGGCGACATCGAGCGCGCGATCCGCCGAGGGACAACCGACACGATCAACGAAGCCGGGCAACGGGCCGTTGATCGAAGCCTCAGCGTTCAGCCTTCGATCACCATCCGTCCTGGCTGGCCCGTCCGTGTCATCGTGACCAAGGACCTTGTCCTTCGTCCCTTCAGGGACGCGGCTCCATGAACCTACGCCTCGGAAAGCTCGCTGATCGCACGCCGGTCAGGCTCACCCTCGCGCTTGATCCCGACACCGCAGCCGCGCTGCAGGACTATGCGGCGGTTTACCAAGAAACTTATGGCGAAGCCGAGCGCAGCGAAACGCTCGCTGCCGCCATGATCGACATGTTCCTGGCGTCAGACGCCGGGTTCAGACGGGCCCGGAAGGCCCTGCCCACCAACGCCAGCAAAGGAGACTGACCCATGGCACAGATCGGCGCATTTACCCTGAAGGACGGAGCCTGGACCGGGACCATCCGTACCATGACCATCAACGTGAAGGCCCAGCTTGTGCCCAACAAGGACAAAGGGAAAAGCAAGGATACGCCAGACTTCCGGCTTTACGCTGCCGGCGCAGAACTCGGCGCGGCCTGGCGCCAGGACTCGAAAGACGGCGAGACGCCCTACCTCGCCATCAAGCTCGACGATCCGAGCTTCGCCCAGCCGATGCGCGCGGCCTTCTTTGAGAACGAAGCAGAAGGCACCGGCGTCATGGTCTGGAACCGTCCCAAATGAGCCAGTTTCCTCCCCGCGCGTTCATCCGCATGGCTGCTGAACTGGACGCTGCAGACCCGCAGAACGCCGCGTCCGGCTGCGACGCGTGCGAAAGCCCGGACGGATTGCGGTTCCTTTCACTCCGCGATGTTCTTGATCGGCTGACCATCAGCCGGTCACTTCTGTATGAGCTGATCAAGGATCCGGTCCAGCCATTCCCGGCGCCCGTTCATATTGGTCGACGCAGTGTCTGGGTCGAGAACGAAGTTGTGAGCTACATGCGAGCCGTCTTGATCACAGCCCGCCGGTAATGCTCGACTTGTCTTTCAATAAGCTGGTCCCTCTGAAGGCGAATTGATCATGTAGCGCGCAAAGGGAAAGGGCTCACTGTGCAAAGTCCCGCGTGGATGAAATCAGCGCCTCAAGCTCTGACGCGCCACGATTACGGAGTTGCCGTGATCGCGCTGCCGATTGCAGGCATTGTCTCATGCCAATCAGGATTTACAGCGTCCAAGGCGAGGCTGAATTCAAGACAGAGACAACCGCTCCAAAAGGCGACGCCGGGCCGGAAGCTCCGCCCCGAAAGGATACGTGACATCAAAAGGGGCACACAGGTATGTGTGTTGCCGCTTTGCGAAAAAGCGTATTGTACTCACAGATCGGAATCATGACGCCAAGCCGGAGGGCCGGGAGCGCCTGATTGCCGCTCCCAGCTTTGTGATGGGTTCAGGCTGTTTACTTCGGGGTAGCACAATGAGCGGCGAATTATCCGGCTCGCAGTCGTCTTCTGCAGCATCGGCGCCAGAAGCAGCAGAAAGCGCCACATTGCCGACGACCGAAGCTCTTGTCTCCCAGTTCAATCAGAGCTGCTTCTGCATCACGCTTGACAGGGCGGCGCTGGCAACGGCGCTGCAGTCTGCAGCTGGCGACAGCTCATTCTACGAACTTTATATCGCCAGCCGCCCACATCTGTTCTCCGGCGTGCCGGTCTTCCTGCCGGAAGCCGACCGTGCGTCGATGTTGGCAATTGTGGGCGCGATAGAAACGTTGGCGCGCACTGACACCTACCGTGATCTGGTTCTGTCCTGGGCACCCGACGTAGCGCAGCGCGACTTTGGTCCACGCGGAGCCCTGATGGGCTACGACTTTCACCTCGGAAGCGGTCCTCCCCGCCTCATTGAGATCAACACCAATGCCGGCGGCGCCTTCTTGAACGCGTTTGGCGCGCGGGCTCAACTTGCCTGCTGTGACGCGGTACAGCCCTTCATCAGCGCGCCGGATGCCCGCACGTTTCATCAAACGGTAATCGGGATGTTCGAGGCCGAATGGCAGCGCCAGCGCAGCACCGTCCGCCCAAGGACAATCGCGATAGTGGACGACTTGCCAGCGGAACAGTACCTTTATCCTGAATTCCTGCTTGCCAAGCGTCTGTTTGAAGCCGCCGGTATTGAGACGGTAGTTGCCGACCCGTCTGAACTGAACTGCGCCGGAGGTAAGCTTACCGCACGCGGCAGCGAAATTGATCTCGTGTACAACCGGCTTGTGGACTTCAGTTTGTCGGAGCCCCGGCACGCGGCTTTGCGTCAGGCCTACCTAGAGAACGCGGTCGTCGTGACACCCAATCCCCATAACCATGCGCTTTTTGCCCACAAGAGAAATCTGACCGTACTCTCCGATACCAACTTGCTGCAGAGTTGGGGCACTTCTCCCGATTTAGTACAATCCCTGTCTTCGATTCCTCGCACGGTCCCGGTCTCGCCCGATAACGCCGCTGAACTCTGGTCAAGGCGCAAGCAGTTGTTCTTCAAGCCCGTCTCCGGGCATGGGGGCAAGGCGGTGTACCGAGGGGACAAGCTTACGCGCTCGGTATGGGAAGAAATTCTGCAGGCAGATTACATTGCCCAGGATCTTGTTGCGCCCGGCGAACGCCAGATCCTTCTCGATGGCGCCCCGCAGACCCTGAAGACAGACGTGCGGCTCTATACATATGACAGCGCGGTACTGCTCGCCTCTGCGCGCCTCTACCGAGGTCAGACAACCAACTTCAGGACAGTAGGCGGCGGCTTCGCGCCGGTGTTTTTTGTTTGAGTTTGTTTCTCCATTCCGAGCATCCTGCGATGCGAGGCCGGTTGGCAGGTCGCGGCAAGTTGAGACGCGATAATATCACATAAGATCAAGCAGATGCGTCATCGTGGCTGGAAGTCCTTAATGACTTCGAAGGAAAATCAGGCTAAACGCCCCTTACATGAAGTTTGCGCGACTCCTGCTCCAGCGGTTGATGCCCATGTTGGCCGCTTTAGCCTTTCTGGCCTTGCCAGCGAGTTCAGAGCCTCTGTGCGACCCGCATGAGCAGCACGGCTGCGCTGCCGAAATCGCGGCAGTCCAACAACATGATGATGCAGGTTCTGACGATCCCGCGTCGACCGATCATGGTGTCCACGCCCATGGCAATTGTCATGTGCCAATGACCCAGCCTGACTCCGTTGAGTTTTCCGCGCTTTCGGTCCCGGTTGATGCAGTTCCGGCGCTCATCGTGCAGAGTGCCAGCTCTGCCCTTGTTCCTAGCCTGGAACGCCCCCCCCGCGCCTGATTGCTTCTCGACAATGCGCGCGGTCCCGCGCGCATGCCGTATGACAGCAACAGGCTTGGGAAGACCATTCCATGAAATTCAGTATCCTGAGCGCGACCTGCGCGCTCGCTGCGGCGTCCGGATTTTTGCCGGCGGCTGCTCAGACCTGCACACGCGATAGCGAAGCCGCCGCGCTTTACCTCCCGCTTGACGAAGCCGTCCGCAGGGCGCTCGAAAGCGACCTGAGGCCAGCGGCTGCACGCGCGGCTGTAGCAACCGCCCGCGCAGAGCGGGCAATCGCCGCGCTGAGGCCTGCCGATTCCCTGAGCCTTGAGTTCGAGAACTTTCCGGGGATAGGCCTCGGTTCTGAAATCGAGAACCTTGAAGTCACCGGTACGTTCAACCGGGTCTGGGAGCGGGGCGGCAAGCGCGAGGCGCGCACGTCCCTCGCCGAGCGCAGCGTGGACATCGCCGAAGCGGGGGTCGAGATCAGTAAGGCGGAAATCGCCTACGAAATCCAGTCTCTCTATGTAGACCTTGCCCTCACTCAGGAACGTGCCTCACTTGCCGCTGAAAGGCTCGACGCCGCGCGCAAAGCGCAGGCTTTGATCGAGAAGCGGGTAGAGGCCGCGCGCGACCCGCTCCTCGCAGGGTCCCGCGCAACGGCTGATGCGCTGGTGGCGGAAGGCGAGCTTGAGAGGCTCACGCAGGAAGCCGAACGGCTTCGCGCAGCGCTCGCAGACTTTTGGGCAGGCTCGCCTGATTTTGGTGTGGATATCTGCGGTCTGTCCCGTGGCAACGGACATGATGAACACCCACTCGATGTGACAGGCTCTCCCGAACTGTCGCGCCTGGAAGCCGAGCGGCGCCAGGCTCAGGCGGCGATCCGGGTTGCCGAAGCGGACCGGGTCCCCGATGTCACCTGGAGCGCAGGCGTCCGGAAATTCGGCACCGACGAAAGCCTCGCGGTACTGGGCGGGGTCTCTGTGCCGCTCGGTGCACCAAAGCGCGCAGCGCCGTCAGAGCAGAAAGCTGCCTCGCAATCGCGCCAGATTGAGGCGGAGGCAGACGCCCTGCGTCAGTCCCTGCTCCGCGAGAGCGCGCGTCTTGAACGCACGGCGCTCAACGCGCTTGACGCCATCAGGCTGCTGGAAACCGGCCCTCTTCCTGAAGCGGAACGTGCGGTTTCATTGGCCAATGACGGCTATGCGCGCGGCGCCTTTTCCTACCTCGATGTCCTCGATGCACAGAAGCTGCTGTTCGGCCTGCGCGACCAGCGTCTCGAACTTCTTCGTACCTACCATCTTGCCGAAGCTGCGCTTGCCCGAATCCAGGCCCGCAACCTTCCGCCATCCCTTCAGGAGACTGCCCAATGACCCGATCAATTCATCCGCTCACGTTCAGTCTCGCAGCCTTGCTGATGGCCGGCATTGTCGCTGCTTGCGGCGCGTCGTCCGAGACGCAGGCCGACGCTCATGACCATGCCGAAGAAGAAGGCCACGCTGAAGACGACGGCCACGGCGCCGGCGAGCATGGCGATGAGGAGGCCGAGGCCGAAGAAGGCCCACACGGAGGCCGCTTGCTGGAAGACGGCGAATTTGCCCTTGAAGTTACAATCTTCGAGACGGGCGTTGAACCAGAGTACAGAATCTATCCGACCTTTGAAGGAAAGCCAGTCGATCCGTCCAAGGTTGACTTGTCGGTCGGCCTTGCGCGCCTCGGCGGCAAGAAAGACAGCTTCCGGTTCAAACCGGAAGCGGAGTATCTGAAAAGCGACGGTGTCGTCGAAGAGCCTCATTCATTCGATGTCGCCGTGAACGCGTCTTACGGCGGAAAGTCCTACAAATGGGCCTACGAGTCCTATGAGGGCCGCACCACGATCAGCGATGCAATCGCCGCTGATGCAGGCCTGGCGACCGAACCGGCCGGACCAGCGCTCATTCGTGAACGGGTCGAGTTGTCCGGGACTGTCCAGCTTACACCCTCTGCCACAGCTGATGTTCGCGCTGTCTATCCGGGCCGCGTGGTCCGGGTGACCCGGACGGTCGGCGACAAGGTGAGCAAGGGCGACACCCTCGCCGAGGTCGAAAATTCGAGCAGCCTGCAAACCTACTCCGTCCGCGCGCCTATTTCCGGTACCGTGCTCGAACGGCGCACGAACGCCGGGGATGTCGCAGCCAGCGAGCCGCTGTTCGTGATCGGCGACCTTGGCGCCGCCCAGGCAGAGCTGCACGTTTTTCCAAAAGATGCCGGCCTGATCAAACCGGGTCAGGGTGTCACCGTCAGGCTGGCGGGCGGCGACATGACAGCGCGCGGGGAGATCGACAGCTTCCTCCCCCTGGCAGAGGCCGGAACACAGTCCCTGATCGCACGCGTGGTCCTGCCACGGGATGCGGGCTTCAGGGCCGGCATGCGGGTCACGGCTGAAGTTGATACGTCCGAGATGCAGGTGCCGCTCGCGGTGCGCGAGAGTGCTTTGCAGCGGTTTCGCGACACGACCGCCGTCTTTGCCAAGCACGGCGACACCTACGAAGTCCGGATGCTGGAACTTGGACGCAGCGACGGGGAGTTCGTTGAAGTCCTCAGCGGCATCGACCCGGGCGAGGCTTACGTTACCGAGAACTCGTTCCTCATCAAAGCGGACATCGACAAGTCCGGCGCTGGCCACGACCACTAGGACGCTGACCCATGTTTGAAAAAATCATTCGTTTCTCGATCAGCCAGCGCTGGGTCGTGCTCGCCTGCGTCTTCGGGTTTGCAGCGCTCGGCGTTTACAATTTCCAGCGCCTGCCGATTGATGCTGTCCCTGACATCACCAACGTCCAGGTCCAGATCAACTCCGAGGCTGCCGGCTATTCGCCGCTTGAATCCGAACAGCGCATCACGTTTCCCATAGAGACCGCAATCGCCGGCCTGCCGGGACTCGATTATACGCGCTCCATTTCGCGTTACGGCCTCAGTCAGGTGACGGTCGTGTTCGAAGAAGGCACGGATATTTTTCGCGCGCGCCAGCTGGTGTCCGAGCGCATCCAGTCAGCCCGTGAATCCCTGCCACCGGGTGTCACGCCCGAACTCGGTCCCATCTCGACCGGTCTGGGCGAGATCTACATGTATGTTCTTTCGCCTGAGCCCGGCGCTCTGACACCGGAAGGCGAGCCCTGGACTGCAATGGATCTGCGCACTCTCAATGACTGGGTGGTGCTGCCGCAGCTTCGCGGCGTCAAAGGCGTGACGGAAGTCAACACGATCGGCGGCTTCAAGAAAGAGATTCACGTTGTTCCGGATCCGTCCGCACTGGCGGCCTTCGGGCTTACACTCGCGGATGTTATGTCAGCGCTTGAGCGTAACAATTCGAACGCCGGCGCCGGATACATTGAGCGCAACGGCGAACAGAACCTTGTCCGCATTCCGGGTCAGGCCTCCACCCTCGAAGACCTGCGCGGCATCGTGGTCGCGGATGACGGCTCGGTCCCTGTCCGCATTTCCGACATCGCCTCGGTTGAACTCGGCAAGGAGCTTCGCACAGGCGCAGCAACGCAGGACGGCGAAGAAATCGTTCTCGGAACAGCTTTCATGCTGGTTGGCGAGAACAGCCGCACCGTTTCGCAGGCAGTAGATGCCAAGATCAACGGGATTCGGTCCAGCCTGCCGGACGGTGTAACGATGACGACCGTCTATGACCGGACGCTTCTG
>Ga0068877_10004390_pt1 | contig 11025 bp, 10 predicted proteins | sample NOAtaG_FD_66437 | JGI IMG/M metagenome (GOLD analysis project Ga0068877, IMG submission 66437) | Freshwater lake microbial communities from Lake Erie, under a cyanobacterial bloom - NOAA_Erie_Diel6S_1000h metaG | ecosystem: Environmental > Aquatic > Freshwater > Lake | place: USA: Ohio, Lake... | reverse complement strand
CGACAGTGTCAAGGCTCGACAGTGTCAAGGCTCGACAGTGTCAAGGCTCGACAGTGTCAAGGCTCGACAGTGTCAAGGCTCGACAGTGTCAAGGCTCGACGTGATAGGTGAGTTCGCCGGCTTCGATGGCGGCCTTGAGAGAATTCTGGCGTGGCGGCAGGGGGCAGGTGGCAAAGGGGGTGAAGGCACAGGGGGGATTGTAGGCCTTATTGAAATCGAAGGTGACCGTGCTGTCCGCGTGGAGGTCGCCATAGAGGAAGCGGCCGGCGGGGTAGGTTTTCTTGCCGCTGGTACGGTCGCGGAAGATAAGCCAGAGCTGACCGGGGCTGGCCTTGAGGACCTGAGCGCGGTGGGTGGCGCCGGCGAGGGTGAATTCGATTTCGCCGGGGGCTTCGTGCTCTTCGATGACGCCTTCGATGACGGTGGGCACGCGCAGTTTTTTCGGAGTGGGGTAAGGGAGGAACTTGCCATTGATCCGGTAATGGGCTTTGACGGGATACCAGTCACGGTGGGTGAAGGCTTTGCGGTACTTACTGGATTTGTCGCGGAGGCGGAGGCCGATTTTGCCGCCGCGGTCGATGACGGTGATGGTGAGATCGCCGAGGGTGATGGCGTCGGGGGTGGCTTCGTTGGCGTCGTTCTGGATGGGACCTTCGGTGAAGGGCTTGCCATTGACGCGGAGATTGGCGCCGGGGGCGGCCTTGAGGGAAACTTTTTTGCCGTCGAAGCGGAAGACGCCCGCCTGATCGGGAGCTTTACCGGCCGGGAGGACAAAGAGATTGCCGGGGCCGCTGCCGAAGGAATTTTCACCGGGCTTGAGCCAGTGGAGACCAGCGACGGTGAGCCAACCCGTGTCGCTTTTGAGGGTGGTTTCGAGCCGGGTCCGGTATTCCTGAACGGCCTTGAGGTAATTCGTGTCAGGGTCAGTACCCGCAGCCAGGGTTGTTGCCATAATCACCGCTAATTTGATCGACATTGCAATGTATATACCTTCTCACCAATACGATGTAGAATCAAGCCCATGCGATTCGGCTTACTCGCACTGGCGGTGGTGGCGGTGGGGCAGGATTATTCCGACCTGCAAATGGAGCGGGTTTCGGGGGGGCACCGGTTCACGGAATCTCCGTTGTGGTCGAAGGCGACGGGGCTGATGTTGTTTTGCGATGTGGGGACGAATCAGATCCTGGCGTTCCTGCCGGGCAAGGGGACGTTGAAGTACCGGGACGAAATGGAGGGGCCGACGGCGATCGCCTACGACACGGAGGGGCGGCTATTGGTGGCGCAGCCGCGGCTGCGGCGCATCATCCGGCTGTATCCGGGGGACGATAAGAAGCTGGATGTGGTGGTGGAGCGATTCGAGGGCAAGCGGCTGAACGCTCCGAACGACATGGTGGTGCGCAAGGACGGGCATATGTATTTCACGGATCCGGCTTTTGGGGCGCAGATAGAGGGGCGGGAGCTGGATTTCAATGGGGTCTATCATTTGACGGCGAAGGGGGAGTTGTCTGTGGTGGCGCGGTTGAAGGGGCGGCCGAACGGGATTACGCTATCGCCGAACGGGCGGGTGTTGTATGTGTCGGTGTCCGACGAGCGGCGGATCCTGGCCTGGGACGTAGACGGCCGGGGGCGGGCGGCGAATGAGCGGGTGTTTGCCGAGGGGATCGCGGGGCCGCCGGCGGGTTTGCGGACCGATGAGAAGGGGAACCTGTATGTGGCGGCCAACGAGGTATTGGTGCTGGATGCGAACGGCAAGCGGATTCATTCCATCGCGCTACCGGACAAGCCGAGCAATCTGGCGTTTGGGGATGAGGACCGGCAGTCACTGTACATCAGCGCCAAGGGCGGGTTGTATCGTGCGAGGATGAAAGTTAAGGGAGCGGTGAGCGAATCGCAGTAACAGAGGACGAACGGCGTTATCCGGTCCGGCCGGTGGTCGGAGTGGGTGCGTTGATTTACCGGGAGAGCCAGGTATTGCTGGTGCAGCGTGGCAAGGAGCCGCTGAAGGGGTATTGGAGCTTGCCCGGAGGGGCTGTGGAGGCGGGGGAGCCGCTGGTGGAGGCGTTGCGGCGGGAGGTGCGGGAAGAGACCGGGCTCGATGTGGGGATTGAGCGATTGGGGGAAATCTTTGAGCGAATTCTGCGGGATGAGAGTGGGGTGGTTGAATATCACTATGTTCTGGTGGATTATGTGTGCGAGGTGTTGGGGGGCGAATTGCAGGCTGGGGATGATTCGGCCGATGTGGGCTGGTTTACCCCGGAAGAGCTGAAAGGATTGCGGATTACCTCGGGCACGCTCGAGGTAATTGAAAGATGCCGAACTGGAGCGAAGAACTCTTAGAATACGAAGCTTTGCGGGCGCTAGTGGGCCGCTATGTGAGTTCGCCGGCCGGGGAGCGGGAACTGGCGGCGATGAGTGTGTCAACGGACCGGAAAGAACTGGAGTCGGTGTTGGCGGAAACGGCGGAGGCGCTGGAATTTCTGACGGCGGGCGAGGCGGAAGAGGGGGGGCTGCCGCGGCTGCGATTTACGGGGCTTGAGGATGTAAACGAGGCAGTGGCGCGGGTGCGGATTGAGGGTGCGGTGCTCGAGGGGCGGGAGATTCTGGCGTTGCGGGCGTGGCTGGTGCGGGCGACGGAATTCCGGCAGGGTTTGAGCGAGGCGCCGCACCGGTTTCCGCTATTGTGGTCGCGGGCGGAGGGGATTGGGGATTTTCGTGTGCTGCTGCGGGGGCTGGAGGGTAAGATCCGGCCGGATGGGAGTCTGGAGGATGATGCCTCGGTGGCGCTGCGGCGGATCCGGCAGGAGCTGGCGCGGCAGAAGGAATCGATTCAGCACTCTCTCGAGCGCTTCCTGCGGGCGCACCGGGATGACGGCGTGCTGCAGGATGAGTACATTACGCTGCGGGGGGACCGGTTTGTGGTGCCGGTGGCGACGAATTTCAAGGGGCGGGTGCAGGGGGTGGTGCACGGCACGAGCGGATCGGGGCAGACGAGCTTTATTGAGCCGCTCGAGACGATCCAGTTGAACAACGAACTGGTGCAACTGACGGAGGAAGAGCTGCGTGAGTGCCACCGGATCCTGCGGGAGATGACGGGGAGGATGCGCGAGCAGCATGGCGAGATCGCCGTGGCGGTGGAGACAATGGGGGCGCTCGAGTTTGTATTTGCCAAGGCGCGGTTTGGAGTGGAGTTTCGCTGCACGATTCCGCAATTCACGGGCGGGCTGAGGCGGCGTCTTTTGCTGCGTGAGGCGCGGCATCCGCTGCTGACTGATGTGCTGCGGCGGGAGCGGAAAGCGGCTGTGCCGCTCGATCTGGAGTTGGACGAGCAGAAGCGCACGTTGTTGATCAGCGGACCGAACACGGGAGGCAAGACGGTGGCGATGAAAACGGTGGGGCTGCTGGCGCTGATGGCGCAGAGCGGGCTGCCGGTGCCGGCGCGGGAAGCGACGCTGCCGGTGTTTGACCGGATTTTGGCCGACATTGGTGATTCGCAATCGATTGAGACGAGTTTGTCGAGCTTCAGTTCGCATATGAGGCATGTGGCGGAGTTGCTTGGGCAGGCGACGCCGGAGTCGCTGGTGATCCTTGATGAAATTGGCCGCTCGACGGACCCGGAGGAGGGAGGGGTTTTGGGGGTGGCGATCGTCGACCGTTTTCACCGGGACGGCTGCTTTACGTTGGCCTCGACGCATCTGCTGGCACTGAAGATTTATGGGGTGAATCACGAAGGGGTGGTGAGCGCGTCGATGGGCTTTGACGACCAGACACTGCTGCCGACCTTTGCGCTGCGGGTGGGCGCGCCGGGCCGCTCGGCGGGGCTCGATACGGCGGCGCGTTTTGGTGTTCTGCCGGAGGTGATCGCGGCGGCGCGGGCGGCGATGACGACGCGGGAGCAGGATATCGCGCGTTTTCTCAATGAGCTGCACGAGAAGCTGGAGACGGCAACGGCGCTCGAGGCCGGCTGGCAGGCCAAGCTGCGGGAGTTGGAGGCGCGGGAGCGGGATTTGAGCGAGCGGTACGACAAGCGCGAGGCGCAGCGGGTGCGGGAATTTGAGTCGAAGACGGCGCGGCTGCTGGCGGAGTTTGAACGCAATTCGCGGTCGACAATCGAGAGCATCAAATCGACGGCGGAGACGCGCAAGGCGGCCGACCAGGCCCAGTTGAAGGCAGCGCGGTTGAAGCGCGAGTTTCAGGCCGAGGTGGCCGCGGCAGTGCGCCCGGAAGGCCAGACGGCGGCAGCCGCGGGGCCGAAGCTCGAAGTGGGGGTGAAGGTGCGCATCGAGAATGTGCGGGAAGCAGCGCAGGTGTTGCGGCTGCTCGACAACGGGCGGGTAGAGGTGCAGGCGGGATTTTTGAAAATGCAGGTCGCGCGCGAGGAGATTGTCGAGGTGCTGACGGTGGGCGAGGCGGCGCGGAAGCTGCCGGCGAACGTGCGCTTTGAGCCGGGTCCGAGCTGGGATGTACCGACGCGGGAAATCAACGTGATTGGACAGCGGGCCGAGGAAGCGGTGGAGAACGTAGACCGGTTTCTCGACAAGGCGTCGCTGGCCTCGATTGCGCGGGTGCGGATCGTGCACGGGCACGGCTATGGGGTGTTGAAGAAAGCGATCCAGCAGATGCTGACGAAGCATCCGCATGTTTCGCGCTACTACGGGGCTACGCCCGCCGAGGGCGGCAGCGGGGCGACGATCGCCGAACTGCGGGCCTGAAGAAACTCACGGGGAAACCCCAAAAAAAGAGTTGACAGCGTCTAGCCGTCGTGTCAATCTTTTTCCAGACACTGTCTAGTAAGGAAGAAAGCATGTTTAGTAAAATCATGGTTGCTCCATTTCTGTTGCCACTGGCACTGGTGGCGGCGGATGTTGTGGTCAGCGTTTCCGGCGTGGCCTCGGATCAGGGAGAGATTGGCTGCGCGCTGTTCCGGGAGGCGGTGGGATTTCCGCTCGATGCAACGAGGGCAAGTCAAATCTGGGTAAAGGCGAAGGCTGGGGAGGTGGAGTGCCGTTTTGCGCAGTTGAGCCCAGGGGCATACGCGGTTTCTGTCGTTCACGACATGAACAAGAACCGGAAGACCGATACGGGTTTCATGGGACGACCGAAGGAGAATTGGGGGGTTACGAACAATGTTCGTCCCAAGTTGCGGGCGCCGAATTTTGAGGAAGCGCGCTTTGCGGTGCGCGAGGGAGAGACGGTACGCCAGGAGGTGAAGCTGGGGCAGTAAGGGCGCCGGCCTTGGAATCTAGCGGCAGGAGAAGAGGCGCAGGACCTCATCGATATGGCGGTCGCGCGCGGCGCGCGAGCCGAACTGGTCGCCGAGGTTGCCGTCGAGCAGGAGGGTGGCAAGGCCGTGCGCGAGGGACCAGTGCAGGGAAGTGAGGGCGTGCTTGCGGGCAGGGCTGGCGCGGCGGCCGGCTTGTTGGGAGACCAGCCGCTGGAGCACGCCAAAGGCCGCGGCGGCCTTGGCGTCAACATCGGGGTAACGTTTGAGGTCGGTGAGTTCGGGGCGGAACATGAGACGGAAGTAGACGGGCTGATCGAGAGCGAAAGTGACGTAAGCGCGACCGGTGCGCTCGAGCCGTTGGGATATATCGCCGGGGACCGAGGCGGCCTGCTCGAGGCTTTCGGTGAGGAGGCCGAAGCCACGGGCGACGAGAGCGGCGATGATGGCGGCCTTATCCGCGAAGTAGTGATAAGGAGCCTGGTGGCTGACGCCGGCGCGGCGGGCGACTTCGCGCAGCGACAGGCCGCCGAGGCCGGCCTCGGCGATCAATTGCTCGCTTGCGTCGAGTATGCGGGTCTTCAAATCAGGTGACATCGAATTTAGGGTGGCACAAGCACTTGACAGCGTCAAGTGCGACGTGATAGACATTGTTACATGACAATGTCAAGCACCACCATGAGGCAAGCGGAGGGCAGCGGCGGCCGGAGTGAACGAGTAGCACTGGTTACGGGGGCGTCCTCTGGGATTGGGGCGGCGCTGGCCGAGGCGCTGGCCGGGCGTGGGATGCACGTGGTGCTAACGGCGCGGTCGGCGGACCGGCTGGAGGCGCTAGTGAAGCGGATCGAGGCGGCGGGCGGGAAGGCGACGGCGGTAGCCGCCGATTTGAGCCGGCCCGGGGCGGCAAAAGAGTTGTTTGCCGCGGTGGAGGCTCTCGATTTGCCGGTGGACACGCTGGTGAACTGTGCCGGCTTCGGGATCCACGGCTACTTTGAGACGCACGAGCCGGCTAAACTGAGCGCGATGCTGCAGGTAAACGTGGTGGCGCTGTGTGAGCTGACGCACTGCTTTGCTCCGCAACTGCTCGAGCGGCGTGGAGTGGTTTTGAATATCGCCTCGACAGCGGCATTTCAGCCTACGCCCTATATGTCGGCCTATGGAGCAACGAAGGCGTTCGTGCTGTCGTTGTCCGAGGCGCTCTGGGCAGAGCACCAGGAGCGGGGGTTGCGAGTAGTGGCCGTGTGTCCGGGGCCGGTGGAGACGCCCTTTATCGACGCGATGGGGCCTGATGCGCGCTCGATGAAGCTTTTTAGCAATCCACTCGCGGTAAGCGATGTGGTGGCGGCCTGTCTGAGCGCGCTCGAGCAAAAAGGGCCGACGCGGGTGGTGGGGCTGGGAAACTGGCTGCTATCGTATGCGATACGGCTCATGCCGCGAACCGTTGTGGCGCGCGTAAGCGGCGGAGTGATCGGCAAGCCGAAGCACTGAGGCCGGTGGAGGAAGCTAGCCGACCCAGGCGATGCAGTCGATTTCGACCTTCATGACCGGGTTGGCGAACTTGCAGCCGATCGTGGTGCGAGCCGGGCGGCCCGCGGTGAAGAATTCCACGTAGACTTCGTTCATTTTGGCGAAATCGCGCTCGTCGGCGAGGTAGACATTCACTTTGACGACCTGGGCGAGGGAGGCGCCGGCGCCTTCGAGAATGCGCTTGATGTTGTTGAGGGTGACGCGGGTTTCGTGTTGGATGTCGCCATAGCTCATCTCAGCGGTATCGGGGTCGAGCGGCACCTGTCCGGAGACAAAGACGAACCCGCCAGCCTTAACGGCTGGCGAGTAGGGGTTCTTCGGCGCAGGCACTCCCGGGGGGAATACATGCTCAATCATTCCGATTTCCTTTTGCGCGGGCGCGAGGAGCTCGAAGACTTCTTAGCGGTTGTCTTGCGGGCACGGGTGGCCTTTTTCGGTTTCGGGGGCGGAGGATTGGGGTCAACGAGGCTCGGCTGGCCTTCGACGTAAGGCTGGATCTCGTCGTACTCGCTGTAGAAGTCTTCCTCCTTTTCCTCCTTGGGGGCGGGGGGCGGGAAGAATTCGCGGCCAAGGTAGACGACAATGCCGCGTTCTTCTTCCTTCTTGACGGAGACGACGCCTTTCTTTTCCGAGAAGACGAGGAACTCATGGAAACCGGGGAAGCCGTAGCTGTGAACATCGAAGCCGGGGTGCTCGGTGTTGATCCACTGAGCGAGGTCGACGGGTTCGACGCCATCGCCCATTTCCATCTCGTAGCGATGGGCCTCGAGGGCGTCGCGCAGGAGGGGAAGGGCTTCTTCGGGTTCGGGCAGTGGTTTGGCGTTGGCGCCGCCCTTGCGCTGGATGGTGAGCTTACCGCCGGTGCCTTCGACCTCGATCAACTCAGCCTTCTTCAGCTTGTCGATGAAATCGGAGAAGCTGGAGGCGCCGAAGCCGCGCTCGTGGAAGGTGGGGTCGAGCTGCATCATCGTGCTCTTGAGCAAACCCAATTGAGCTTGAACGCCACGGCGTTCCAGAGTTTGCAGGGAGCGGTCGACGAGGGGGAGGGCAGCACTGATGTCCTGCACGACCCGGGGCTCATTGTTGGCGGCGGCACGCTCCTGGCGTTCGGGACGGGGTTCGCGTTCTCCGCGATCGCGGCGCTCTTCGCGGCGGCGATCCCGGCGTTCCCATCGGCTTTCGCGTCCGCTGCGCTCTGAGCCGCTGCGCTCGGAACTGATGCGTTCGGAGCCGCTGCTGGAGCTGAGCGGGGGAGTAGCGCTGGCGACGGATCCGCCGCCGGAGAGCTTTTCTCCGGGCAGGAGGATGCGTTCCACACGGTCGCCACCCCGATCGCGGTCACCCCGATCGCGGTCACCCCGGTCGCGGTCACCCCGGTCGCGGTCACCCCGGTCGCGGTCACCCCGGTCGCGGTCACCCCGGTCCCAACGGCCGCCACCCTGATCGGAGCGCGAGATGGCCTCGGTCAATTCCTGCTTGAGGCGCTCGAGCTGCGGGCCGCCTTCGGCGCCATCGAGGCGCGCGGCGCGGTCCATCAGGAGATTTTCATAAGCCACGAATTCGTGGCAGTTGCTTTGGAGAATGTTCGAGGTGAAGGCTTTTCCGCCGACCACAAACACGGTCTTACCGTATTCCTTCAGCTTGTTGACGAGCGGAATGAAGTCGCTGTCACCGCTGATGATGGCGAAGGCATTGACATGGGTATGGGTGAAAGCCATTTCGAGCGCATCGAGCGCCAGATTGATATCTCCCCCATTCTTGTCCCCGCGCGGGCTGGGCAGCCTTTGCACCATCTGTACGGCATTCTCCGCCATTTGCCGGGCTGCGCCTTCTTGGCGGCCCCAGTTTGCATAGGCGAACTTCGCTACGATATCGCCACGCTCTTTCAGTGCATCGAGACAAAGGGAAACGTCGAATTCGCGACGTAACGTTGTCTTCAGTCCAATTTCGATGTTGTCGTAATCGACGAACACCGCAATGTTCATTTTGTCTTGGAGAGGCATTCGCTCCTCTTGCTTTCAAATATCGTCAGGCGGGGATTTTAACCGCACCCCGGATGAAGTCCACCACTGCCTCCAGTGCGGATCCGGGTTGGAAAACCGCCGACACTCCCAACTGCTTCAGGTGTTGCGCATCATCATCGGGGATGATGCCGCCAACAACCACCAGCACGTCTGACATTTCGCGCTCCCGCAGCAGATTGAGCACCCTGGGCACGATGGCCATATGCGCACCGGACAGGATCGACAAGCCAATTACCTGGACGTCTTCGTCCAAGGCGGCGTTGACGATCATTTCCGGCGTCTGACGCAAACCGGTATAGATCACTTCCATGCCGGCGTCGCGAAGAGCTCTGGCGATGACTTTGGCTCCACGGTCGTGACCGTCGAGTCCTGGCTTCGCCACTAATACGCGTATGCGGTTCAAGGCCAGACACCTCTATTATAGTTCACACTGGGAGTTAGTGAACTGGATTCGTTTCCATAGTGTAATCCTGCTGGGGAGTTTGTGCCTGGCACAATATCCGGAATGGCGGCCGATCGGCCCTTGGGGAGGGGCGGCGCGGCAGGTGGGCCTCGATGCGGCCAAGCCGGATACGATGCTGGCGCTCGGTTTGCGCGGCGCCTCGCTATACCGGAGCCGGGATGGGGGGCGGCGCTGGACGCATCTCAAGAACTTTCCTGATCTTGAGGGAGCGCGGCTCGATGCGGCGCTGATTGTGCCAGGACAGTGGCTGGTGGGGGCAGCGCCGGGCGGGATCTGGCTTTCGAGCGATGAGGGGGAATCGTGGCAGCGCATCGAGAGTACGGCCCGGCTCTCGGTGTTTGCCTTGACGGCCTGGGCGGGAGACCCGCGGGTGATCGCGGCGGGAACGAGCGAGGGGGTATGGAAGACGAACGACGGAGGCGCGAGCTGGCGGCGGATCAGCCCGAAGTCGATCGCCGATCTGAGCGCGATCGTATCGGTGGCCTTTGACCCGCGGCGGGCGGGGACGCTATTCGCGGGCACGCCGCATCTGCCATGGAAGACGGTAAATGGTGGGGAAACCTGGCAGAAGATCGCCACTGGGATGTACGACGATAGCGACATCTTCTCGCTCGCCGTGGATCCGCGTGAGCCGTCGCGGGTGTTTGCCAGCGCCTGCAGTGGCATTTATGCATCGTTGAACGGAGGCACAGCCTGGCGGCGGGTGCAGGGAATTCCGGGCACGAACCGCCGCACTTATGTTGTTTCACAATCGCCGCATGACCGGTCGATTGTATTCGCGGGCACGAGCGCGGGGATGTGGTCGAGCGGGGATAGCGGATTGAGTTGGACCAAACGCAACGACTTTGTCGCCACCAGCATTGCCTGGCATCCGGCGGATCAGCGGCGCTTTTATATTTCCACGGAACGGCATGGCTTGCTCGAGACGACGGATGGGGGCGGCAGCTTCGCGCCGCGCAACGAGGGCTTTGCCAGCCGGGCGTTGTCGGCGCTGGCCTCGACGGCGGCGGAGTTTTTCGCCCTGGCGCCATACGAGGGACTATTCCGATGGAGTGCCGGGGCCTGGCAGCCGGCGGATTGTTGCCGCCACTTTGCGGGTTTGCGAATCGACGGGGGACAGCCACGGGTGTTCGAGCCTGACGCGGCCGCTCCCGCGCGGGAACCGGGCTTCGAAACAGCGACGGATCCGTTTGCTCCGCAGGTGCGTTTGCGCGCCTCCCTCGAGGGGCTGGCCAAGTCCACCGACGGAGGCCGGAGCTGGCGCATGGTGCAGCAGGAGTGGATTCGCAGCGTTGCGTTTCATCCGAAGCGCAAGGGGCTGTGTTTCGCGCTCCGGCACCGGCGAGTATTTTGGTCGCCCGACGCAGGGGAGAACTGGTACTGGCTGCCGGCCCAGGAGGACTCTCATCTCGTGTTCGAGAAGCTCTATGTTTCCGAGGCCATGCCCGATCTGCTGGTGGCGCAAACGCCCGCCCGTGGGCTTTATGTGCAATCAATCGGCAACCTACGGTAAAATAAGGTTTGTCGGTGTCCTTTAAACATATGAAACTGAAAACTTTCGCTCTTGTAACCTCGTTCACGCTGGCCGCGGGACTTAACCTTGTGGCGCAAACGAGTTCCACGTCGACCGCAAAGAAGAGCGGCAGCAGCAGCGGGGGAGCCCGCTATGAAATCAATCTGTTCGGTGGAGCTGGTTTTTTCAACCGGCAAAACGATCAACCGCACCAGGATTTCGCCAATGGCGGCGTGGCCGGAGTGCGCCTGACGCAGAATTTCTGGAACTATATCAGCTT
>Ga0068877_10004389_pt1 | contig 11026 bp, 8 predicted proteins | sample NOAtaG_FD_66437 | JGI IMG/M metagenome (GOLD analysis project Ga0068877, IMG submission 66437) | Freshwater lake microbial communities from Lake Erie, under a cyanobacterial bloom - NOAA_Erie_Diel6S_1000h metaG | ecosystem: Environmental > Aquatic > Freshwater > Lake | place: USA: Ohio, Lake... | reverse complement strand
GGAGGACATTGACTGGTTGCTCTTTCATCAAGCCACCTCCAAAATGCTAAAACTGCTTCAGGAGAAGATGGAAGTGGATGACCGGCGTCTGCCGATCCGGCTGCAGTCGATGGGAAACACGGTTTCTTCGACCTTGCCGATTCTGATCCGTCAACTGCGGCAAAGCGGCGAATTGAAGGAAGGGATGGAATCGCTTTTGATTGGATTTGGTGTAGGCTGGAGTTGGGCAGGTTGTTGGTGGAAGGAGGCAGGAGCGTGGAATCGATCGCAGGAAAATGCCTGATCGCTTCCCCTTATCTGGAAGATCCCAACTTTCGACGCACCATCGTCTACATTGTGACCCACGATGAGCAAGGTGCGATCGGCGTGGTGCTCAATCGAGACACCGGGCAATCCTTTGCTGATTGGCTGCTAAGCCAAGGGGTGCAGCCAAGCAAATTGCCCCACTTTTCCGACATTCCGGTCTTCCATGGCGGCCCCGTGGAAGCGACCCGGTTGATGACGCTGCATGATCACCCAGAGTTCGCTCAGTACCTTTCGGCGGATGGTGTCGCTTTCACCAGCCTAGGCGAGCATCTTTCGGCATTGCTTCTGCTGAAAGAAATCCGATGCATGATTTTTGTGGGGTACGCCGGATGGGGTCCAGGTCAACTGGAAGAGGAACTGCAGGTCGGTGGCTGGATGGTTTCCTGCCTTAGCTGCGACCAGATATTTTCGCTGGACGATCAGTCTTGGAAATCGTTGGTCCATCGCGTCGGCGACCAGATCCTGGGGAACGTTGTCCCGCCCGAATGGCTCCGTTCTCATCCTGACTGGAACTGAAAAGCATTCTCGTTACTGCTAGGCCGGGATGAGGGCTGACAGGCTCGGAAGCATCGTCCCTTTCGCTTGGTGACGACGCGAAACCCAGGAAATGTTTCGCGGCGGGAAAACCAGCCGTCCGGTTGTGAAGGAGCGGCGAGAGACTTGCCTCTGGGTTGAAATTCTTTGAGGAATTTCGGTCGCTCGTAGCCGACATACCGACGATGGAATAGAACTAAAGGAAGGATTTGAGGGGGTGTAAGCGATCCAAGTGCCCCCCTTTTCTGTAGCAATCGCCAGGCAACCGGTTCCGCGCGGATGGGGTGAGGCGGCAGGCAGCAGAGCGATGCTCGAATGCCGAACGATGGAAAGGGAGATGTTTGAATCATGGCCAAGTCGGGGTCCAAGGAGACGGGCACCAGCGCCCAGGCAGGCGCGAAGATTCTCTCGCGATTTCAGGCTGTCGATGACCTGCTGCTGCGTCGTCCAGCCGCCGATTCGCTGGGAAATGGTCCGTCGGAACGGGAGCCTGCTGAGCCTTCGCAACCGCGTGTGGAACTGCAGCGATATCAGGAGTTGGAGCAGGCAATTCGTCACACCCCTGCCGATCCAAAGCCGTACCTGGAGTTGGCGGAGATTTATTTCGAGCAGCAGCGGTGGCGAGATGCCCTCCGCGTACTCGACTCTGGGGTTGCTCATCAACCCGATCATGATGGCTTGCTGAGCCTCCACGAAGAAGCTCGTCATCAGGTCGCCAAAGCCGAGTTGATTTCGGCGCAAGGTCAGGCCAAAGAGCATCCGACGGAAGAGAATGTGCAGCATGCCGAGCGGGCGGAGGTGTCGTACGCAAACACGAGGATTTCGGTTTGTGCAAGTCGACTGGAGCGACATCCGGAGCAGACAGAGCTGCTGTTGCCGTTGGCTTCTGCGCATTGCCAACTGGGGCAGATGGAGGAAGCTTTTCAGCGGCTGCAACAAGCCGAGAAGATTCCCGAGTTGCGAGGGCATGCCCGATTCCAACTGGGGCGAATTCTTCAACAAAGAGGGGACTATCTGGAAGCATTGAGTGCTTATCGGCGTGCCGCCATCGCTCGCAATCCTCTCTCCCCGCATGATGTGCGGTGCAAGGCCCTGGATGCAGCAGCTCAATTGGCGGAGTCGCAGGGGTGGGTGGAACCTGCGCTGGGATACTTGCAGTTGTGGAAACAACTGGATAGCGATTCAGCCCAGGCCATTCAGGCTCGTATCGATCGCTTGGAGCTTTTACCTCGTTGAGTCAAATATTGGGCTAATGGTAGCGGCAGCAAAAATGTCGCAGGGGGAATCGCACATGAATCAGGCCATCGTCGATCCAGAACAGCTGAGGCACTTCGCCATGATGCTGAAACGTTTTAATTCGCAATTGGGCGATTCGTCGTCGAAACTCAAAGAGGAAATGTCACGGCTAGGAGCCTCCTGGCGAGACCAGGAGCATCGAAAATTCTCGGCTGAGTTTGAAGACCACTGGAAGCAATTGCAACGCTTGCTGGAAACGACAGAGGGGTACATTCCCTACTTGATCCGGAAAGCGGAGTTGATCGAGGAGTATCAGCGCAATGGCTGATGCAAGGGTAACCGACGTGGAAGCGCTGTCGCGTTTCCAAGAGCAAATCGGAGAGACCCGCACGGCTTTGGCGGCACAGGTGGAAGCCGCATTACAACAGATGCATCGAATGACGCGTTGGGTCGAAGAGGAGGCGCCTAGTTACTGGACACAGCAATTGGTGGCAGCCGAACGAAGGTGGACCGAAGCGAGAGAATCACTTGCTAGGTGCGAATCGCGGAGTCGAGCCAGCGATACTCCAGCCTGCAGCGCAGAGCGAAAAACCCTCCATCTGTGGACCGAGCGGAAGAAACTGTGCCAAGCCAAACTGGCCCTTGCCAAACAGACGGCAATCGAATGGCAGAGAATGGTACCGGAACTGGATCGCAAGATTCGATCGCTTGACGAGCTGGTCCAGTCGGGATTGCCGCAAGCTCATCATCGGCTCGGGAAGATCCTTCTCCCTCTGCGGTCCTATCTATCAACATCCTCGCCCACAATCGGCTCGCGCACATCCGATGGCGAACGAAAAAACTCCGCTGAGATTTCCGCAGCAAAACCGACGGGGGAGTCCAGCCAATGAGGATGCGGCATGACATGCTGGGATGCGCGCAGCAGTTGCGCAAGGCTCAGGGAGACTTCCATCATGCGGTCGATGGGGTGATGGAGCACTGGCGGGACCGGCAGGCGGAGATCTTCGAACAACAAAGTCTTGCGGACTGGAGCCGAGTGGTCGATGCGCTGTCGAAGGAACTTACCGAGTGTGCCGAGTGGGCCAATCAGGCGTCGCGACGCCTTGAGGACCCGCAGCAGGGCGGAAGTCAGTGAATCGTTCCGGACAAACGGACATCAGTATTAATTGAATGGATGAGTGACGTTATGGCGAGCCAGCAGCGGCCAATCGACCTCCTTCGTATTGCCCCATGGCAGGATCGATTGTTGCGCGGGATGCGGAAGCGGTTCCAGGAGCGAAGCGAAGTCGAGAGTCGATTGGATGATCAAATTCTGCAGTTGCAGTCGAAGGAGCGCAAGCATCTGGAGGCATCATTGCAGCAGATGGCAGAGGATCATCAAAGACGAACTTCCCAATTCCTCGATCGATGGGATGAGCAGATTGACGGCTCATGGCGGGAATTCGAGGCGACGATTGCCGGCAGCCTCAGCGACGAGAAGGGGGGCACACGAAGGATTGAGAAGGAGTTGAATCAGGCGATCAAGCAAGGGGATCAGGCCCACGCAACTCAGCGGGCAAACACCGTTGCGCAAATGAATGAAGAGCATCGGAAAATTGACGAACGGCGAGCCCTGGATGCGCAGGTAGCGATCCAAAAACTTCAGCAGGTAGAAGCGGCTTACGGTGAGATGGTAAATGCCATGGCCCGTCGTAGTCTGTCCGTCACTCCACTGGCTCCTTTTCAGCCCAGCCAGTACCTCAAAGCCGCCTCAACCGGAGAATCGGTTCAGCAGCATACGGCGAGAATGGACGAGGCTCTGGCTTCGATGAAGAATCTCACCCAGTCGCTCAGTCGCCACCCCGCCGCTGTGTGGAGCGAATCGTGGCGACCATGGGCCTTTGGGGTTATCGTGGCATCGATCGCCGGTTGGCTCCTTCACCAGCAGCAGTGGCGACCATTCTTAACTGCGGTTACCGCTCTGGGGATTGGGGTTCTGGTACCGATGCTGCTGCTCCTGGGATTGCGCCCCTGGCTGTCGTTGCTGGGGAAGCGGGTTGTCCCTAACGCAAGCGATATGGTGGAGTCCGCACGGGTTCAGTGTACGGGTTGGATGCAAACTCTTGAAAATCAAGCGCAAGCGGATCGGCAGCGCCTTCTAGAAGACACCAATCGGCGTATTGCTGAGATGGACGAGCAGTGGCGGACGCAGCGCGAACATCTGCAGCGGGATGCGAACCTTGCGCTGTCTGATCTGAAACACTCGGAGTCTAGTCGGCGACTCCAGAGCAAGATGCGATGGAATCAGAAATTGCACTCCATCGATGCGGAAGAGAGCCCCAAATGGAACCGATTGGAAGTCGATCAGAAAGAAGGTCTCAGGCAGGTGGAGCTGCAGTCGTTGGAGCAAGCGGGACGGAAAGCCGAACAGCTTAGAGGGCATCAAAAGGCAGTGGATGCTCGCTGGGCTCAGGGGCTCGCAGCCACTCGTGAATTAGAAACGCAGTGGCAGCAGGCGATGGCTAAGTCTTTCCCCGAGTGGCAGGATTTGGGCAAAGAATCGATTCCCCTGGGCAACCATGCAGCCGAAGAGGGGGTGCTGCCACTTGGTGTCTGTGCTCGCCCCGATTGGATCCCGGCGGGGGATGCGATGGGCGAATCGAGTGCATGGCCACTGTTTCTTCGATTCATCGAGGACGGTCTTTTGGTGGTTCGATCGTCTCAGCTGGATTCCGCGTTGGCAAGCAAGATCGTTCCCAATCTGATGCTGCGGGCTTGGACAACTTTTCCACCAGGACGTTTCCGCGCTTTGGTGATCGACCCGGTAGGACTTGGTAGAGACTACGCTTGGTTGATGCGATTGGCCGACTACGATCCTGCGCTGGTGTCGCACCGGATCTGGACTCAGGCCAGTCACATTCACGAACAGCTGCAGCAACTGGCCTATCAGACCGAAAACATCATCCAGCAGTCGCTTCGTGACCGCTACCCCGATCTGCGGGCCTTCAATCGTGACGCGGGTAGTTTGGCCGAGCCGTACCGGTTGCTGGTTTGGGCTGGTTTTCCTGCAGGCCTGGATGAAGCCTCTTGGAAGTCGATGCAGGCATTGCTACAGAGCGGGCCGCGGTGCGGTATTGCAACCGTGTTGCTGGTGGATCAGTCCATCCCGTGGCCTACCTGGCTTTCTGAGTCGTTGATCCAGGAGCGGGGGATACAGGTACGAGCAGAGCGACCGGTGGAGCCGTCGCCCGAAACGCCTTGGACTTTGAAGCTCGAGAATACCCCCCTTCGAGGTCAACCGCTCCACGTCGCAGCACCCCCTGCCCCATCGTCATGGAATGGTTGGCTGGATCGAGTAGGGGAGGCGACATTGAAGGGAAGCCGCATCGAGGTTCCTTTCCGAGATCTATTTGACTCGTCGCATCATCCACAGGAAGCGTCATCGGCCGAAGGGCTGCAGGTGGCGATCGGAAAATCGGGAGTAGGCCGGATACAGAAGCTGCGGCTGGGGGTAGGAACCGCGCAGCATGCCTTGGTCGCAGGGAAAACAGGTTCCGGAAAGTCATCGCTGCTTCACACACTGATCACCAGCGCCTGCATCGATTATGGTCCCGATCAATTGCGACTGGTGCTGCTGGACTTCAAGAAGGGGGTGGAGTTCCAAGTCTATGCGGAGGCGAATCTGCCTCATGCCGACATCATCGCGATGGAGAGCGAGCGGGAGTTTGGGGTCAGCGCGCTGGAGTATCTGGACCGTTTGATGCAGCAGCGTGGGGAGCAATTCCGGTCGGTCGGATGTCAGGACGTCGCGGGATGGCGAAAGGCTCGCCCCGACATGCCCATGCCCCGTGTGCTGCTGGTGATCGATGAGTTTCAGGAGCTGTTCGTCGAGGATGACAAACTGGGGCAAACCGCTTCGATGTATCTGGATCGCATCGTGCGGCAGGGGCGAAGTTTTGGAATTCACGCCATCCTGGCATCGCAAACCCTGGGAGGCGCTTACACACTGCCGCGAACCACTCTGGCTCAGATGGCGGTGAGGGTCGCCATGCAGTGCGAAGGTTCCGATGCGATGATGATACTCAGTGAGGACAATCTGGCGGCTGAACGACTTCGGCATCCCGGCCAAGCGATCTACAATGATGCGGGTGGCAGGGTGGAAGGGAATCAGCCCTTTCAAGTCGCCTGGATCAACAAAGATCAGCAGCTTCAGCGACTTCGTGAGATGCCGCATCAAGTCCGTCCTTCTCATGCGGCAAGATGCGTCGTCTTCAATGGCCATCAGCCAGCGAAGTGGTCGGCTGAGACTTCCGGTTTCCCTGCTGGGGGAATGGCAGGCGGAAAAGTGGAGCTGCTGATCGGCGAGAGTGTTGCGATTGAACCAGCGTTGCGTTTGCCGATTTCCGATAGCGCGGGACGAAATCTGCTTCTGGTGGGAAGCAACGACCGAATGGCAGGCCACTGTCTTTCGCTATGGATCGCTTCGGCAGTGAAAAGCCTTCCGATCGCATCGCATGATAAGTTGCAATTGGCCATCTTCGATGGTCAGGCCGGTGATTCGGAAAGAGGTCTTGGGGCCAAACTAGCGGGGCTTGTCCCACAGATGGAACTTGCCGATTCGCGCTCGGCGGTACCGTTGCTGGAGCGGTTGCATCAGCAACTGAAGGATCGCATCAGCCAGGGCCATGGTAGCTGGGAGCCCGTTTTGTGGTGTGTCAGTCCGCTGGAGCGATTTCGGGATTTCCGCAAGTCGGATGATTTTTCCTTTGGAGATTCTGGGACTCCGGCTCCCGATGCAGTTTTCCAGGAATTGTTGAGGGAAGGACCTGCGGTGGGCATGCACGCGATCGTGTGGGCTCAAAACGCCAGTTCCATCCCGCGATGGCTTCCTAGGCAGTCGATGCAAGATTTTGAATTGCGTGCTCTGATGACGATGAGCGCTCAAGACTCAAACAATCTGATCGATCAACCCACCGCCCAGAAAATGAACGCCAATGTCATGTTGCTGTACGATGATGCAACCGGAAGAATCACCAAGTTTCGCCCCTATGAATTGGACTCTCCTGAGCCGCTAATAAGATGGGCGCTCGGTAGCAACCGGGAGATATGATGAAGCAATCCAAGCCATAAGCAACTGGACCACCAGTGGCGGCGACCGGGGGACTTCGTCCCCCGGCATTCACTGTGTCGGCCCTATCGGGCCTGAAGAAACTACTGTCGGCTCATTCGAGCTTAAGGCGGGTCGGATCAATCGACTGTTGCATCAGGTCTTGGGGATGCGGTCGAGAAGACGTCCGGGGCTTCCCATGGCATTGTAGCCGCCATCGACGTGCAGCACCTCACCAGTGATCCCATCGCTGGAGGGGCTCAAAAGAAACGCACCGGTGCGTCCCACTTCCTCGTGGGTGATGTTGCGCGCCAGCGGCGCCATATGTTCGTACAGGTCCAGCATTTCATCGACGCCTGCTGCTCGGCCTGCCAGTGTCCGCAGCGGGCCGGCGCTCAAAGCATTGACTCGCACTTGTTTTGGCCCAAGATCATAGGCCAGATAGCGCACCGTTGCCTCGAGAGCCGCTTTGCAGATCCCCATCACGTTGTATCCCGGTACGCACTTCTCTCCCCCAAAATAGCTCATTGTCGCTACGGAGGCGCGTTCCGAGAACCAGGGGCTGGCGGCGTTCGCGACCGCGATCAGGCTGTAACAACTGACGTCCATCGCCAGCTTGAACCCAGCGCGGCTGGTCTGGATGGTATCGCGTGAGAGATCGTCTCGATCGGCGAAAGCGATCGAATGGAGCAGGAAATCGAAGGTCCCGAGTTTTCCGGCAGCCATCTGCATGAAGGCGGCGATCTGCTCGTCGCTCTGCACATCCAGTGGTTCGAGGAACGCAACATTCTGTGGGTACTGATCTGTCAGCTGGCTGACGCGTCGCCGGTTTCGCTGACGCTCATCGTCGGGCCGATCGGGAAGATGGGAAAAGCCACAGGTTCCTCCCTGTTCCATCACCGTCCGGGCGATGGCCCAGGCGATCGAGTTTTCGTTGGCAACGCCGAGTATCAGACCTTTTTTCCCTTCAAAAAGCATTGGCTCTACCTTCCTGTCTATCGAGATTGGCATGTCGATTGGGTGGTGGTTCGGGTGACGAACCGTGTAGGACAACCCTTGCGACGGGTTTGAATGAGCGAGGATAGGGATTCCTTCGTATCCGAAGAATACCTAAAAAACGTCTGGCATGTTAGGCCGGTTTTGGATGAGCGGGTGGTGGTTTGCCGTGGTCTGGTCAATGAGAGAGCAGGAGCACAAATGCTCAGAAATTGATCCAAAATACGAGAGTTCACTCCCGTGACTCTTTGATTCCTACGGGAGCCTTTGAGCTTCCAATTGCTAGAATCATGAGGATAACTCATTGGTCGATTCGCGGGCCATACCAGAGATGATGTGGTCGAATGACCCCGGTGACTGACGATGGACGACTATCAAACGAGAAGGAAGCGTCCAAGATGGATTGGGATCGTCGCGATTTCCCTTGCGTCTCTGTTGGCCATCGGACTTTGGCGTTTCGCGTTTGATTCGTTCCAGGGTGCATCATTGAGCCTTCAGTCTGATGGGGCGAGGCATCGAGTCGTTGGACACTCGATGGAGCCAACCCTGCGGGGAGGGCGATTGCCGGCAATCTGCTCGAGGTGTGAAACCCAGATGCAGGTATTCGAAAGCCGAGCTGCGGCGCCGATTTGGCTTTGTCCGCATTGCGGCAAACCGCTGAAGGCTAGTGGGGTTGGCGGAGCGGAAGGGGAGCTGGTGACGATCAAGCCGCTGGGGCCCGCGGACCGGGTGGAACGGGACGATTTGGTCGTCTTTCGGGACGTCGGGAGAGGGCAGTGGCATGTCAAAAGAGTGGTCGGTTTGCCCGGCGAACGATTGGCGATCCATCATGGGGACGTAGCGATCGATGGACAAGTGATTCGCAAGTCGGTCTGGCGTTTTCTTCAGTCGGCGACGCTGCTGGCAGTCTGGCAACCTGAATCTCCAGCGACGGATCGTTGGCATTGTCTCGATGGCCAGGGAGCGGGGCTTAGCTATCGCCATCGAAGCCCCTGGCCGCGGAAGGCATCGGACTATCCTGTGCAGCCGTCTGCTATCACAGACGAAGATTGGCGGGACGCAGACCAGTCGTGGCCGTCGGTAACTGTCTCTGATTTGGGTATGGTGATGGAGTTTTCCGACCTCTCGGCAGGCTTCTCTTTGGAGGTGGAGGGCTATCATCCCGTCGATCCATGGCAGGTGAAATTGCATCGAAAAGAAAACGGGGATTGGCAAGTCGCCGCCGGTTCTTCTGAATCAGCCCAGGGGCAGCGATCCCATGCTAGGGATCTGAAAGTTGGTCCGTCTACTTTTGTGCGAATCGTCGTCGGGCATGTCGATTCGGCAGTGCGGGTTGGTATCGAGGGAGTTGAAGAGCAAGTGTGGCCGTGGCCATTGCCGAAGGTATCGCAGATTGGGGATTCCGAGGACCAGTGGGAGGGGGCTGCTGTTTCAGCGATCCAGCCATTGCAGGTCCGGTGGTCGATGGGGGCAGGCCAGTTGTCCAAAGCATGGGTGGTTCGCGACATTCACTACCGCGGCCCTCATGGGGAAGTGACCTGGGAGACGCACGTGCCAGTCTCGCATCTCTTTCTGCTTGGCGACCATCCTTCCGGTAGCCTGGACAGTCGGCAGCAGGGCCCTCATCGGATCGAAGCAAAGTCCGTTTTTGGGCGTGTGGAGGCACCGTGTTCTTGGATGGAAAGGTTAGAGCTTCAGGAAACCGATCAGGGGTCGCGAAAAATTGAGGTTTTTCCTTGATTTTGTGGGGTCTAGAGCGTTTCTGGCCCGTTGTGGAAAGTGGTGGAAAAAGCTAGAATCAGAGGCCTTATTGGAAAGAGGTTTGGAACCTCCGCTGGGGCCCGCTACCACAGGGAAGAGCCTATTCGTTCGCAAGGTCAGCGGCGCCCGCTTGTTCAAGGAAACACACCGTGTCGAATGTCCCACCTGATGACTCCATACCCGATGCCGCTGACCTTCCGACCGCAGACGACGAAGGAGGCGGTTCCAATGAGGGGCGGATGGTCGATCAGCCTATTGAAGATGAGTTGCGGGACAGTTATCTGACGTACGCGATGAGCGTGATTGTCTCGCGCGCACTTCCCGATGTGCGAGATGGTCTCAAGCCAAGCCAGCGGCGCATCCTGGTGGCGATGAACGATTTGAATCTTGGCCCTGGCGCTGCCCGCGTCAAGTGCGCCAAAATCTCGGGGGATACCAGCGGCAATTATCATCCGCACGGCGAGGCGGTGATCTATCCGACACTGGTGCGTATGGCGCAAGAGTGGAATATGCGCCATGTCCTGATCGACAAGCAGGGGAATTTCGGATCGATCGCCGGGTTGCCTGCGGCCGCGATGCGGTACACCGAAGCCAGATTGTCGCCGGCCGCAGCGGCGATGCTGGACGACCTGAAACTGGACACGGTCGACTTCATTCCCTCGTACGATGAATCCCGCACGGAACCAGTGGTTCTGCCATCGAAGTTCCCCAATCTTCTGGTCAACGGTGCGACCGGGATCGCTGTGGGGATGGCAACTAGCATACCGCCGCACAATCTACGCGAAGTATGCGAAGCGTTGGTGCGCGTGATCGATGAACCGGAGGTATCGATTGATGAACTGTGCGAAATCATTCCGGGGCCCGACTTCCCGACAGGTGGTGTGATCTGCGGACGCTATGCCGTTCGGCAGGCGTATCGGACCGGTAGGTCGACGATCATCGTGCGGGCACGCACTTCGATCAAGGAAGAAAAAAATCGTTCCAGGATCATCGTTCATGAGATTCCCTTCCAGCAGCAGCGCGATCGAGTGGTCGAGCGGATTGCGCAACTGGTGCGGGAGCAACGCATCAAAGGAATTTCGGCGATCCGCGACGAAAGCGACTTGA
>Ga0068877_10004388_pt1 | contig 11026 bp, 8 predicted proteins | sample NOAtaG_FD_66437 | JGI IMG/M metagenome (GOLD analysis project Ga0068877, IMG submission 66437) | Freshwater lake microbial communities from Lake Erie, under a cyanobacterial bloom - NOAA_Erie_Diel6S_1000h metaG | ecosystem: Environmental > Aquatic > Freshwater > Lake | place: USA: Ohio, Lake... | reverse complement strand
ATTGCGAGGCATACCCTGCGGTGGGCATCAGGGACATCTGCGTCTGTGGCAGTCCCGTCCACGGGATGCTGGTGGTGGCGGAGACCGGTGGCGGTGCGGCCATCGCGGTGGCGTTCGCCGGTGCGGTGGGAGGGACCGAACTACCGGGGTAGAAGGGAGCGCTGGGCTGTGGCCCGTAGGCTGGACCGGCGACTGGGAAGGGCTGACCGACCGGGTAGGCTGGCGCGGCAGTCTTCCCGCATCCCCAAGGACCGCACCATTGCGCCGACGCCCCACCAGGAATCAGGGCTGTCAACGAAATCGATGCCGTCAGCGAGCGCCAACCGTTGCGCTGGGATCGTCGGTTCTTTTGCTTCATCTTCGGGCGCCTTCTTGCCTTCGCTTGGTGCGGAATCAGTGCGGATGGACAGATCGATTTCCGAGGAACCTTGGCCCCCGAGTCAACTCCATACCCACCCTGTATTGGAACTCGCCAACTACCCCTCCATCATGACTCGCTTGAAAGAAAAAAGGCAATTGCCCGAAAAACGATTTTTCCGGGTACGATTCTGACGGTTGCAGCGATCGTAGCGGCCAGAGCAACCGGCAGGTGCAGATGGTATCATGAATTTTTTGAAGATCGCTTCCTAATCCGCCCAATCCTTTTTCTGCTTTCGTTTTCCTGGGAGAAAGGTGGTCGCATTTGCTTCCGACGACTTACCCAGCGGACGATGGACCGGTTGCCTCTTGGGGCAGTCGATCGCTTCGAATCGGCTGTCCGGTTTGGAATTGCCCAGGATGGTCAGGTGTGATCTACCCCGCTCGCACACCAGCTCCGCAACGCCTGGCCTGGTACAGTCAGATGTTCCCGACAGTCGAAGGGAATAGCACCTTTTACGCATTGCCCCCCTTATCCACCCTGGACCACTGGTGCGATTCAACCCCCTCCGGTTTCCGCTTCTGCTTTAAATTCCCACAGGCGATCAGCCACACCGCTCAATTGGCAGTCGACCAGCAGACGATGCAGCCCTGGTTGCGATGGATCGAACAGACCGCTCGCAAGGACCGTCTTGGACCTTCCCTGCTGCAAATGGGGCCAGCCTTTTCCAGTCGTTCGTGGTCCACGCTGGAAACCTTTTTGAAACAATTGCCCAAAGAGTTCCCCTGGGCGGTCGAATTGAGACATCCCGATTGGTTTGATGGCGAGAACTGGGAACCCCGAGTCGATCAGTTGCTGCTGGAGCAGGGAATCGATCGAGTGCACCTGGATGCCACCTGGCTCTTCTCGCGCCCGCCAGAGACGGAGTGCGAGCGAGTCGCCAGCGCCAAGAAACCAAAGGTGGCAGTGCGACATCGGACCCCTGGACAACGCCCCATGCTGCGTCTGATCGGACGCGACCATGCGGAAGGATTGGAAGATGCCTGGGGAACATGGGCTCATACCATCTGCACCTGGCTGCTTGATGGGAAGCAGCCCTGGATCTTTACCCATGCACCAGATGATCGGCAGGCGCCGTTCTTGGCCCGACGACTCTTCCGGCTCATTGAATCCCAACTGCGTGTCCTGACCAACCAAACGACTACCGGCCACCTGATGGATCGTCTGGGACACCTCCCCGCCACTTCCCAACCAACCCCCAATCGCGTCAGGCAACCCTCCCTGTTCGATCGATGGGAGACCTCGCCTTCAAGCCCTGATGGAGGGGAGGAATCAGGATGACTCTAACTCCTGAAGGTATGCCAGAATCGCCGCATCGCAAGGAAGCGAAGGGGGCTTTGGAGCCACCCGATGCCGGAAGACGGCTTGCCAATCTCTGGACCTTGCAGCGCATCGCGCGCGTGTCGATGGGGTGCCTGATCGTGCTGGCCATCGCACTCCCCTGGGTGGTGTCGGAAGCGATGCAGGCGAAGGTCGGCACCGCTTCCTTCCATGAATGGCTTCCTGAAAATCGGCCGGAACGCTTTCGCTACGATCGCTTCGTCGAACAGTTCGGGACCGATCAGTATGTGTTGATATCCTGGGAAGGATGCATCCCGGAAGATCCAAGGTTGACGCAGTTTCGCAGCCGTCTGCAGGCATTGCTGGACCGGAAGGAAGACTGGATCGAGTCGGTGCATTCGGGTGGCGACGCGATGGCGAGACTACAGGAACCGCCATTGAATCTCAGTCGCGATCAAGCGGCCAATCGACTGCAAGGATTTCTGATTGGCCCCAAAGGGACCACGGCGCTGATCGTCCGACTGACCGATCTAGGGGTCACCGAGCACACCGCATCGATGGAACGATTGCGTCAGGCCGCCGATGAAGTCGACGATCTGGGGCGAGGACGGCTGAAGATGGCCGGAACGGTTTACGAAGCCTATGCGGTCGACGAAGCCGCAGCCGACAATCTACGCCGCTTGGTCCTCCCCTCGTCGTTGACGGCTTTGGCCGTTGCCATCTTTTTTCTTCGGTCTTGGCAATACTCCCTAGTCGCTCTGGCGCTGGCCGGCTTGGGGCAACTGTTTCTGGTGATGCTCGTGTCGGCGACCGGAAACCGCTTTAGCGCCGTCCTGATCGTTCTGCCAACGCTGGTGTTCATGCTGACACTTTCAGGTGCCATCCACCTACTGAACTACCATCGACAGATTTCCCCATCGCTTGGGATCTGGAGAGGTCCGCTGGCCCTTCGCCATGGTTTCCTGCCGACCTTTTATTCGGCGCTAACGACCGTACTAGGGATGGGGTCGCTGGCAACCAGCCAGCTTGCCCCGGTTCGTCTATTCGGCGCCTACTCGGCGTTTGGACTTTCCATCGCCACCATTTTGCTGCTAGCGATTTTTCCAGCGGTCTGCCGCTGGGTTCTCGATCGCTCCCATGACAACTCCGAAGCTCACCTCGAACCCTCGCCCGATCATCAAGCCAACAGTGCACCTGTTGGACAGACCCACCCCACCCTATTCCGATGGTTGGCCTGGCTGAATCAAAAGGCTGGCTCAATAGTCGTCGGCGGCTTGGTTCTTTTGCTTGCCTCCTCTGCCTCCCTACTTTGGCTCAAACCGGCGACGAAGTTCGAACGGATGTTTCCGGATGACAGCCCTGTGGTCTCAGAGATGGACTGGGTGGAAAAGGAGCTTGGCCCCATCGCGTCGATCGAGTTGCTGCTGCGATTTCCTGGCAAGGCGACCGATCGATCCAATCGCCCTTTATTTGTGCAGCAATTGACCGATCACTTTCGCCGATCCAAAGAGATCGGTGCCGTCTTCTCCCCTTCGAGTGTTCTCCCCCGCCTGTCGACGCGCGGCGGACTGGGTGCCACTGCCTCGCGCGCTGCACTGGAGGAGGTGCTGACGGAGCGGCGAAGGGAGCTAGCGGATTCGGGTGTAATGGCCTTCAACGCCCAGGAAGAAGTCTGGCGACTGACGCTAAAGGTCTCCGCGCTGGACCCTCGCGATTACGGCCAGCAACTGGCCTCAGCTCAAACCGAACTTGAGACCTTTCTTGAGAAGAATCCGCCGCAGGAACCAATGCAGGTGGACTGGACCGGGATGACACCCGTGATGCACGATACCCAGGTGACGCTGATCCGCGATTTGGCAGTCAGTTTTTCGACGGCGTTTCTCCTGATCACCCCCGTCATGATGTTGATGGTGCGGTCCTTCCGTTTGGGCTTGGCAATCATGCTCCCCAATGTATTGCCGGTGACCTTGGTCTTCGGCCTCGTCGCATGGCTTGGGTGGGGCCTCGATATTGCCAGCATTCTGACAGCCAGTGTGGCATTGGGAATCGCGGTCGACGACACGCTGCATTTTGTCTCTTGGTACGATCGGCAAAAGCGACAGGGAAGCAAGGCACTGGCAGCGATTCGATCCTGTTACCAACATTGCGGACAATCGATGCTTGCCACAACGGCGATCGCATGCAGCGCCATGACCCCTTTTCTTTTCTCCGAGTTCCTTCCGACGCGGACCTTCGCGATCCTGATGATCGCTTTGCTGGCATTCGCTCTTGCCGCCGATTTGGTGGTGTTGCCGGCGATCTTACTTCTTTTTGATCGATTCCAGCGGCGCATCCCGAAAAATCGCTGAATTCGGCATTTCTGGTCGACCGATACCGAGAGAACGGCAACGGGGTGTTCCAGCACCACCAAGCCAGTGATCCTTTTTTCATCGGTTTGGGTTTGCGAGCGACTGACAGGTGTGGCCTATGCAATGCAAAAACCTCCATCCGCTTGCCTCCACGCAGCCCCAGCTACGCCGCTGGCAGCCTTGGTTACTGGCAGGCTGTTTCCTTTCCACCTCCGTCGCAGGACTTGAGGGTGCCGACCCGCTGGCTACTAGCACGTCGCGACCCCATCCGATCACTGACGCGATCGGCATCCAGTTTCTCAGTTCTCAGCCGATGTCGCTCTTGAGCAAGCCGAGTCAACCGGGTGCGCAGTCCGATTCCGGCGTCAATTTCCGGATTCATGACGAGGCTGTGGTCGACCGCAAAGCGCAAGCAGCGCGTCCTGTGGTAACACCGGCTCCACTGGCCCTTCCACTGGCCCCTCCACGAGCCGTGAACATCGCCCCTCCAAGTACACCAGCAGTTGCTCCATTCCTGACGCCACCCCAACCTCCGGCAACCGCGATCTCGGAAACGAAGGCGGGAGAGGATCGGAGTGCTGACAGTCAGCAGAGGCAACCGGAACGCTATCGCCCGAAGGCGATGGTGGTGTCGGTGGAATCGAAGGATTCTTCGAAGGGGAAGACGGAATTGGCGGATGCCAAGGATGCCACCAGGGTCGCCCGGCCCCTGGGGCTGGCCGCACCTCCAGCGACGAACACTGCGGCACCTTTGCTGGTTGCCGACGCCGAGCAACTGCAGCAATCGCTCGACCGCGTTGCGGCAGATGCGGCTCCCGTTGCAGTGCCCCCCTTAGCATCCGAAGATCCATTGATGAAGGCCCTTCGGCAAGTGGCTGGAAGCTACACGGAGCCGCCTGCGACCCCTCGGCTGGCCCCCGCCGCTATGCAGTCACCTTCTCTCCCTGCGAGGGAAGCCAAAGAAAACCCGACGCCTGCGGCAGTCGCGACCGGACGCAGCCTACCCGAGCTGGCGAAGCTGGAACCGGTGACGGCGCCAGCGGGATTGCAGACCGAGTCAGCCAAGACAACATCGGTTGGGCCGAACGGCAGTGGAATCGAACTATCGGAGGCAGCAGCCGAGCCGGAGATCGAATGGAACAAGTATCCAGCCGCCATCCAGACACTCCGACTGACGCCGCGTGAAGTCCGAAATCTTCGATTGAACCGCCCAGTGGCACGGCTGGAAATGGTCCGAAAAAACAAAGTTCAGGCGGTCCTTCGTTCGCCGATGGATTTGACGCTGCTGGGTATTCAGGAAGGAACAACACTCATCGTTTTCCATCCAGTCGATCCTCAAGCAGCCCCCTGGTCGCTTGCTTTTCAGGTGGGTCGTCCTGGATTTGCTTCCGGCAGTTCGACAACCGATTTGGAGTTGGTGCAGCAGTCAATTCAAGCCTGCTACCCAAATTCTGAAGTGAAGCTTCGACAGGGGGAACAGGGCGAACTGGTCGTCGAAGGGACCGTGGTCAATGAATCGGTCGCTCGCGACATCCTGTCGATGGTCCGCCAGCTATGCCTGGTCCCCGTCCAAGACGAACTTGTTTCCCAATCGAAGTGACTCCCATTCCACCCTCGGTCAAGACGCTCCTTGAATCAGGAAGATCAAGCATGGTTCAGCGATCCAATCAACTGTCCGTCCGTCGCTTGGAAAATCGCAAGCGAAGAGGCCGCTGGCTGTTCCGACTGGGGTTGGGGATGTTTGCGGCATGGAATGCTGGCGACTTGAAAGCCCAGCAGCCGGGAACATCGATCGGCCTTTCGGATGCACCTGCGGCCGCCGGTCAGGCGCTTGCGGGCAACCCCGTGTGGCAGGGCGCACCCGATGCCGGCTCAGCACTCGGTCCCATGACGGCCACTCCTACGATGATGGGAGATTCGGTGGGGATGGGCCCGGCCCTGGAAAGCTATGACGCATCGGGGCTTCAGCAACCGATGCATTTTCAACCTGCCCAACCGCAGATCAATGGGCACGCCGTTGCTGGAGGAGACTGCTTCCAGGGCTGTCCTCGCAGTTTCTATGCCAGTTTCGATGCGATGTGGATGAATCAGTATTCAGATAACTTCACTCTGTCATTTGCCCAACAGATGGACGGGTCCGATTACCAGTTCGGAGGCCGTTACACGATCGGTCAGCAGTTTGACTGCCTGGATGGCGTGGAAGCGGTTTATGTTGGTCCCTTCAACTGGCAGGAAAGTGCCGTCACGACAGGGACGAATCTGGACAGCCGATTGATCCCTGTGGATGGTTTTGACGCCAGCAACATCAGCGCCTTCAATGGCGCGATCTCCCATCGCCAAAGACTGGACCGTCGATTCCAGAGCCTAGAGTTCAATCGGCGATGGTGGGCCTGGGATATTCTCGGATTGCTGGTGGGATTCAAAGGGATTCAGTACAAGGAAGACTACCAGTTCGATTCCACCAAAGCAGGCGGCGTTACTGGAAGCTATCGCATCCAGACGGATAACCTACTGCTGGGAGTGCATGCTGGACTGGATGCCAATCAACCCGTCAGCCAGCGAATCTCCATGGCGTCCAGGTTGAGATTTGGTGCCTACGCCAATTTCGATGAAGTGGATGCGAGGATGGTCAACGCAGGATTGGTCCGATTCAACCAGGATGACTCGGTGGATATCGCCGGCATGGGTGAATTGGGAACTGCGATACGGTACCGCATCCTTCCCCGCTTGGTCGCGTCGGTGGGCTACGAAATCTGGGGGCTCCTCGGAGTTGCGACGGTGGACGAACAAGGGCCGGCCAACGTTGGACCTTTCACCGGAAGCGATGTCGAAGCGGACGATTTCGTCCTGATTCACGGAGCGACAGTGGGGCTGGAATGGAGCTTCTAAAGGGCGGGCGGGGAGCCCCCGAAAGGGACTCTTCCCGCCACTCGGTTCACTCCATGAGCAGTTGTCGCCACTGCTGGTCGATCCATCCGTCTGCGTCTCGACTTCTCAGTTCGCGGGCGCAGGCATCGACCTGCTGCTGATGACTGACAGGATCCTCCAGCCATTGCCGCAAGCGTTCCCCAAGCGATTGCTCCGAAAAAAAACAGGACTCGGCCGCCGGGCTATCCAACGCCATGTTGAACTGATTGTCGGCCATCCAAGGGACGGCCGAGGCCATCGCCTCCCGCCAGAGTGCCGGCCAGCGACCGGGACCACCGGCGAATAGAACCAGATCTGCTGCCGTCAGCAGATCCTCTGGATGGTCCAGCACTCCGGGCAGCAAGATTTCATATTGCCACCCCTCGTCTTTGATCCACCGGTAGAAAGCGGCAGCTTTGGGGCCGTTTCCCAACCACCACATCCGCAGCGGATACCTGCGATTCACCAGTTCACCGACTGCGCGAGTGACTCGCTTTTCCTCGGCGATGTCGAGAAAGTCGGACCACGCCACAATCAAGCGATGCCCGGAAGGCACCATCAACTCCTGATTGATTCTCCCTAGTGCATGCCGGATGGATCGGATGTGCTGCGGATGGCGATCGATCTGCAAACGGCTGATATCAGGCAGTCTTCGGATGCGATCATCGCGGATCCCATAAGCGATCAGGTGCCGATGGGAGCGTGCATCGGGGACAGCGATGGCCGAAGCATGCCCCAGCGTTTCCATCATCCTGCGGTTGCGTAGATCCTCCTGAGTAGGATCGGACCTTCCTTCTTCGAGCTGAAATCGAGCGATCCAGCGGCCCCGCCAACGATGGAGATACGCCGCGGCGTCGGGGAGCGTCAGGTAGGGGTCATCGATCAAGATACCCGCAACGCGAGAAGACTGGCTGGCGATCCAGTCGAATGCGCCTTGCAACCACCGCTCCCAAGCCCCTGACTTCCCGCTTGCCAACCCAAGTCTCTCCAGTCGCAGCTCTCGTATCAAACAACGACTTGGCCAACTGGAGTGCCAAGAGGGGGACAGGAAGACGAACTCCAGCCCATCCCCACGCAGATCGCCGGCCCAACGCAAAAGGCGCCCCGTGCGATCCATGCACATCGGCCAGTGATGGCGACTTAGCACCACCCAGGAGCGATCGATCAAGCCCTCTGGTGGGCTGCTTGGTCGCATGCTTCGAAGACCCCGATGTAAGGAAGATTCCGGTACTGCTCGTCATAATCCAAACCATACCCCACGACAAATTCATCAGGGATCGTGAAGACCGTATGGTCAGGCTGAAAAATGGTTCGACTGACCCCTTCCTTTCGCAGCAGCACGGCGGTCTTCAACTGGGCCGGCTCCTCCTTCAAGCAATGCCGATAAAGCGACTCCAGCGTCTGACCAGTATCGAAAATATCATCGATCAAAAGGACGTTTCGACCTTGGAGTTGCGGCAGCATGGTGTCGACCACCCTCAGGTTACCCGACTGCGTACCTCCTCGGTAACTGCTGGCTTGAATCAGGCCGATACAGAGAGGCATCCGTAAATGGCGTACTAGGTCAGCGAGCATCAGGAGGCTGCCGGTCATCACTCCCACCACTGTCAATGGTTTGTCGCCAAACTCCCGATGAGTCCAGTCGGCTAGGTCGCGAATCCCCCGGTTGATTTCTTCTTGATCGATAAGGATTCGCATGCAAAGCCTCTCCACATCAGACAAGTTCGCCGCAAAGTCAGTTTGCCAGCAGGACACTTTCGCGGTGCATCCGGTCCCATGCCATCAGCGTCCATCGTAGCCCCTCTAGATCCACCGGCGGCCGAACCAACAGATGCCATTGGCCGTCGACGGCTTGTTGCCATTGCTGCCACTGGGGCCAATGGATCCAGCGCAGCCGGATAGCGGAAGGATAGCGATTGGCGGCATCGTGCGCCAGCCGTGTCCCCAACTGGGAACCACTGCTTTCTCCTGCGTCATTCCAAAATACCAGTTTCGCCGGACACTCGGGCAATGGATGGTCGATTCGCACCAGGATCGCCTGGAACTCAAAGTAGCGGAGCAGATCTTCTGCCAGCCTCGCATCTTGTTGCGTGCGATAGAAACCAACCGCTAACTTCGATTCCGCCGCTGTGGCAACATCCGTATCCCTGGACCCATCCCCCAAAAAAGACCTCGCGGGATCGAACCGGCTCATCGTGCCGTCGCCCAACGAAGGGATCCCTAGCGTTGGGACCAGTCGATCCCAAAACTGACTCCAGTACACCGATGGCAGAGGGGACGAGGGAGGATCTGTTCGCTGATGCCCTTCCCAACTTCGCCCAAGAACCCTGGTGCAGGCGATCCCGCGTTTTTCGCATGCTTGGGCGATCGCCAGATGGTCCTTGGCGTCCAGCCGTCGCTGCGAACCGATCAGCAGGTGGTCACAAGACAAACCGCTTCCAAATTCCTCCCAAACCTCCATGCTGTCGAGGGTCAGAAGCTTGCCCCAGCGCTGCAACTGCTCAACCACCCACCCCAGTTCATCGTGGCGATCACCGATCCAAACCCATCGTCTTCCGATCGTGGTCAAATCGGTCCCTTGGGCTTGAGAAACACTTTCGTTGCGATGCCTCCGCTTGGCCATGCCGCAGCCCCCTATGCTTCACCCATTGCGTTCGGGTCAGGAGTTCGATCCACCGGGCTGCCACAACCCATGAAGCGAGTGGCGGGTTTTATCGAGCATCTGCAGGTAATCGCCATGCTCAATCTGCTCACCAATCAGTTCCACCTCGTAGAACCCTTCGTAGCCATATCGCTCCAGACATTCCACCAGTTCGCGAATCGGCAATCCGCCAGCCCCCAGCAGGCATCGATTCTGTTCGCCACGCGGCGCATCATGCGCATCGGCCAGCTGCACCAACTTGATCCAGGGTATCCAATGCGGCAGCCATTGCTGCGTCGCTTCGTCGTGCCCCAGATGGTAGCAATCAAAAACAATTCCGATCGGCCCTGGAGTCAAAGGGGCGATGAGGTCGAGCGTCTGAGGGATATCCGTCAGGAAGGTGCAGTCGTGTGCACACCCCCAGTGCATCGGCTCAACCGCCAACTGCACTTCATACTCGAGCGCCGCACCCACCAGTTCTTTCAGGGCGCTCCGAACCATTCGGGCCGCATGCTTCCGCGTGTGGCCATCGCGGCTGCCCACCATCAGCACCAACGTCTGACAGTTCAACTCCCGAGTCAGCCGAATCGCCTCCAGCGCATCTTCGATCGCGTCAGAAATGCTCCTTCCGTCGCTGCCGGTAAAGCCACCTGCCCAACTGACGGATGATACGCGGAGTCCAAATTCGTCTAGTAGCTCCTTACCCTTCAGCTCGCCATAATCAGCCAGCTTCGGCCGCCAAATCCCAACCGCGCCGAAACCGGCCTTACGGTAGCGGAAGATATCTTCCTCAAATGTCCATCGGTACGTCGATAACTCGCTGATGGACCACCGTTCGTCCGGCGCCATGCCGGGACCGCCAGGAAGACCCTCGTTCCTCACCTGCGACTCCTTCCACAGCATCATTTCCTGCCACCGACCAGCGATCCCACAAAGGGAAGTATGCCCTTCATCGAACGCGCTGTAAATCAGGGAACATGGACTTCGTGCCGATAGCCTCTATCCGACAGGCCGTCAGCCTCCCAATTATCGGTCGATACCAACACAAATGCGATGGAAGTCACCTTCTGTGAGCACCTTCGTTATCGATTCGGACCATGTGGATCTCGCCCCCCACCAGACGATACCTCGCGTGGTTCAGTTGCAACGACATCTCTCTGAGTCCGCAAGGACCGATCGATCACGACGCTGGGGGTAGGTAAGAGGTCCAGCTAGACCCAACCTTTGAAGCCTTCGGCTCCTGCAATAAGATCGAATCAGGCTTAGTCCATTGGCGCCTAAAGCTGTAGGCTTCGGAGTCGACCGCAGATCGCAGCAGTAATCGAAAGTGCCATAAAGAAGTAGAGACCACCGCTGTCGGGCGGTGGTCTCGATGGCACGATTGGAAAAGGAGTACCGGCAGAAAAACAAAAGGCTATGGTTGCGTCAGGA
>Ga0068877_10004387_pt1 | contig 11029 bp, 7 predicted proteins | sample NOAtaG_FD_66437 | JGI IMG/M metagenome (GOLD analysis project Ga0068877, IMG submission 66437) | Freshwater lake microbial communities from Lake Erie, under a cyanobacterial bloom - NOAA_Erie_Diel6S_1000h metaG | ecosystem: Environmental > Aquatic > Freshwater > Lake | place: USA: Ohio, Lake... | reverse complement strand
TGTGGAAGGCCTTCAACGCTTGAAGATCGGGCTGTCCGGGCGGCCATCCGACTCCAGGTAGGCCAGCAGGTCGAGCAGGTCCTCGCGCGACCACGGAGCCAGCAGGCCCTCGGGCATGGACGAGACCTTGGAGGCCTGACGGGACCGGACCGAGGACGGCTCGAAGGTGACCTTCCGGTCGGCGATCGCATCGACGAGCACGACAACGACCGACGCCGACTCCGAGAGCACGCGCCCAGTGAACTCCTGACCATCCTTCAGGGAGAAGGTGGTCGACTGGTACTGCTCCGAGACCACCGCACTGGGATCGACGATGGAGCGCCACAGATCGGCCCGCGAATAGCGCCTCGAAACCCCGGTCAATTCCGGCCCGGCCACGCCGCCGGCCCCCTGGAACCGATGGCAGGCCGCGCACTGCGCCCCAAGGTAGACCTGCTGTCCACGGGCGAAATTGCGCCCCGACAGGGGGCCGGAAAGGGCATCGGAAAGGTCGTCAAACTTCCAGATGCGGTTGCCCGTCGGGCGTGCGGCCGGCACCGGGGTCGCCGGCGGCGGCGATCCGCCCACGGCCGGGGGCGTCCCGGCCTTGCCGTTGAGGACCTCGGAAACCATCCCCTTCTCGGAGTCCGGCACGGCCGCAAAGGCCCGCTGGCCGATGCGCTGCACCAGGGGTTCGAATCCGGAGCCGGTATTGGGTTGTTGATCCACGTCGAGGAACCATCGGGAATAGGACGCCGGCAGGAAACCCAGGCCCGAGGGCCTCTGGCGGAACCAGGCGAAGTAACGCCGGCGCAGTTCCGGGGTCCAACCCGCCGTCATGCCCTGCAGCACGACCGTGTAGTGCAACTGCTCCTGCCAGGTCTTCGAGGCATCCCGCAGGTCGAGGATCTTCGGCACGGCCCCGCCATCGCCCAGCGCGACGAGCAGTTGGGAGAGTTCGCGGTTTCGTTCCCAATCGGCGGCCGGAAACTGCCGGCCCAGCTTCTCGATGGCCATCGGACGGATGGCCTCGGGGATGCCGTGCCGGGCAAACGCCACCTCGATGACACGCAGCTTGGTCAGGAACGCCCCGGCATCGAGGGAATCGAGCGGCCATCGGCCCAGCGCCTGGAGCAAGGCCACCTGCTGCTTGGCATCGCCACAGCGGGCCAGCGCCAGCAGGGCGGTGAGCCCGATGCGGGGATCCTCCTCGGCCAGGGCCTTGTCGGCCCAGGCGGCCACGGGCTGGCTCTCCAGCGCGATGCGGGCGGCGTGCCGGATCAGCGGGTCGGGCGATCCCAACCGGGACCAGCCTGAGGCCAGCCAAGAAGGATCGACCCGACCATGCAAGGCCTCGATCCCGCGGCGTTCGGACCGGGCCTCGATGGACGCCGCGGTCGCGGCTGACTCCGCCGCCGAAACCCCGCCGCCGACATGGCTGAGCCGATACAATCCGGACTGCGTGCCCCGTCCGCCGGTGATGCAATACAGCGCGCCGTCGGGACCGACTTCCAAGTCGGTCAGGTTCATCGTCGCCCCCTTGAAGATCGTCTCCATGCGGCCGGTGTATCCGGCCCCACGCTCCTCGAGGTGCACGGCGATCAGACGCCCGAAGACCCAGTCCAGGCCAAAGAGCGCCCGGCGGTATCGGGCCGGCAACGAGGTCCCCGCTCCGGACCTCAGGCCCGTGGGTGAACCGATGCCGATGTCCGCCACCGGAGGCAGCGAGTCGGCATAGTGATCGGGCCATTTGCCCGAGCCTTCCCGGTATCCGTGGTCGGAGCCGCTGACCAGATGCTGGATGCGCGAGGGCCGGTACCACGGTGCGCCCCAATCGCGCTCGTGATCCGAATCGAACCCGAAGAGCTCTCCGTCGTCGTTGAAGGCGATGCCGTAGGCGTTGCGCTGACCGGCGGCGAAGAGGCGCGGGTCCCGTCCATCGCGGTCCAGGCTCAGCACGAACCCTCCCGGCGCCTTGCGGCCGGCGCCGAATCCGTTGACGTCGTCCTGGCGGGGCATGGCGAGGTCCTCCGCGTAGTGGGCCACGGGGGAGTTGGTGGACAGGTCCGTCGGGACGTCGGTGAAGTTGCCGGCGACCGCATAGATCCGGTTGTCGGGCCCCTTGGCCAGGGCATGGGGACCATGTTCGCCGGCGCTGCCCTTCCAGCGGTGCAGCACCTCGGTGGACTCGTAGTTGCCGTCGCCATCGGCATCCCGGATCCGGTAGAGGTGGTACCCTTCGGGTCCGCGGCCGTTGAGGTAGAGGGCCCCGAAGGCGTGGAGGATGCCCATGGCGCCCCCGACCTGCGTCTGCAACCGCTCCATTTTGGCGATGCGGCCCTGCTCGAGGGTCAGCCGGAGCAGGGGTTCCGGACCTTGCGGACTGATGATCAGGCGCCCCTGGTCATCCCGGGTCATGGAGATCCAGGAGCCCTCACCGGGCCGGGCGCTGTGGACCAGTTCCAGCCGGAATCCTTCCGTCACCTGGATGGCGTCGACGGGCGTGGCCACCGGGTCGAGCGCCACGGGGCCCCAGGGCGGCGTCCCGGCCGGCCCCAGCAATTGGACGCGGGTCCAACCCGAGACGCCGTCGGTCGAGGTCTCCCACGTGCCGTCGGTGGGAAGGTCCACCCGCGGCGCATCCCGCATGATGAACTCGATGCGGGCCAGGATGCCGGCACCCCCGGAGCGGTTCCGGGCCTTGATCTCCAGCACGTTCTGTCCCCGGACCACCGAACGGATCTTGAACCTCGACGGCTTCTGCCAGGAGACGTTGGCGCCCAGGCGCTGCCGGTTGATCGAGACCTCGGCCTCGTCGTCGGCGGCGATCACGACCTCCCCACCCGTGGCCCCGGGCGGCACGGTGAAGGTCCGGCGGAAGAAGCGGGTCTCGTCTTCCGCACCAGCCGGGCCCCAGACCCATTGCGGCACCGACTCGGCACCGACACGACAGACTCCCAGGGCGACCCAGGCGACCAAGGCGACGAACCGCAGGCTCATGACGGCATCAAAGCCGTTCGCACGGGACAACGAAAGCCCGGAAACGGCCCGGAGTGCCCCCCGGGGGCTCGTCCACGGCCGGATCGGCGCCCGCGTCCAGGTCCCGGGGAACGCCCCGGGAAGGCCCCTCGAACGGGGCCTAAAAAAGCTCTGGCCGGCCGGCGCGCCGATGTCATGATCCACCCGTTGGTTCTCCAGAGGGCCTTTCGAACGCCGCAGCGACGGGAGGGGGGCCCTCGGTCCGGAACGCCCGCAAGGCCGACCGGTAGAGGAGGATTAGTTTGGTTGTTTGGGTTAGGCGGGCGCCGCAAGGCGCCCGCTTTTTTCATGCGCTCCCATGTCCAGCCCCCCCATGGGCACCCACCGTGCCGCCTCAGCCGGGTCGGATTGGCCGAGACAGGGCCACGTCCCGGTGGATACCCTGCCATCCACCATGCGTCTTTCCGACCGAGGAACGCTCTGGCTGGCCCAGGGATTCGGCTCCGGACGGCTGCGGCCCGGGCCCGGCACCTGGGGCAGCCTCGTCGGCTGCGCCTGGGCGGGAGTCTTGCTTCACCTGCCGGCCTCTGCCGCGCTGGTCGCCGCCATCGCCGCCGCGCTGGCTGCGGTCCCGGTCTGCACGCGGGCTGAATCACTGCTGGGGAGTCCGGACCCCGGTTCGGTGGTTCTCGACGAGATCGTGGCCATGCCACTGGTCCTGCTGCCGCTGCAGGCGGGCGGACTGTTGGGCTGGATCCCCGCCCGGGACCTGTTGGCCGCCTCCGCCGGCCTGTGGTGGTTGGCGGCCTTCACCCTGTTCCGCGTCCTCGACATCGCCAAACCCTGGCCGGTCGGCGCGCTCCAGAACCTGCCCCGGGGATGGGGCATCGTGCTGGATGACGTTGCCGCCGGGCTGATTGGCGGCATCCTCCTGTTGGCCGCCGCCCGGATCCTGCCCTGACGCCGACGCCCCGCCCGCACCTCCATCGCCGATCCGCCCCGCCATGCCCACGCCAACCGCGTTCCGGTTCCCGAAACCCGCCACCCTGAAGACCGCCGGGGAGTTGCGACGCCGATTCTGCGAGCTCGGCCACCCGGTACCGGTCGACGATGCCCCCCGGCCCGAGGTGCTGGGTCGGCCAATCCCGGCAGGCCCGGGTATCCCCAAGCCCATCGGCAACCGGTGGGCCATCCTGCCGATGGAGGGTTGGGACGGCACGCCGGGGGGGAGCCCCACCGAGCTGGTCCGCCGCCGTTGGCAGCGCTTCGGGCAAAGCGGCGCCAAGCTGGTGTGGGGCGGCGAGGCCGTCGCGGTGCGCCCGGATGGCCGGGCCAACCCGCATCAACTGGTGCTCTCCGAGGCCAACCTCGCCGGGATCGAATCCCTGCGCGGCGACCTGGCGGCGTCCCACCGGGACCGGCATGGGCAGGATCAGGACCTGCTGGTCGGCCTCCAGCTCACCCACTCCGGCCGGTTCGCCCGGCCCGCGGACAAGGCCCGGCTCGAGCCCCGGATCGCCTACCGGCATCCCCTGCTCGATGCCCGGTTCGGCATCACCGACGACCGGGCGGTGCTGACCGACACCGAGGTGGACGACCTCGTCGGCGACATGGTGACCGCGGCGGTCCGGGCCCAACGGGCGGGCTTCGACTTCGTGGACATCAAGCATTGCCACGGCTACCTCGGCCACGAGTTCCTCTCGGCCGTCACGCGGCCCGGCCGCTACGGAGGCTCGTTCGCCCACCGGACGCGCTTCCTCACCGACATCGTGGCCGGGATCCGACGGGATGCCCCAGGATTGGCCATCGGGGTCCGCCTGAGCCTCTTCGACAGCCTCCCCTACCGGAAGGGCCCGGACGGGATCGGTGAGCCGATGGACTGGTCCGGCCCCTATCCCCACGCCTTCGGCGCGAACCCGGACAACCCGCTGGAAGCCGATCTGACCGAGCCGTTCGCCTTCCTGGAGCTCCTCCAGCGGCTGGGCATCCGCCTCGTGTGCCTCACGGCGGCCAGCCCGTACTACAACCCGCACCTGCAACGTCCGGCGATGACCCCGCCGAGCGACGGCTACCTGCCGCCAGAGGACCCACTGGCCGGCGTGGCCCGCCAGATCGAGGCCGTCGCGCAGTCCAAGGCCCGGTTTCCGGACCTGGTCTTCGTGGGCTCGGCCTACACCTACCTTCAGGAGTGGCTGCCGAACGTCGCCTCGGCCCAGGTGGCCGCCGGTCGGGTGGATTCGGTGGGCCTCGGCCGGATGGTCCTGAGCTATCCCGACCTGCCCGCCGACATCCAGGCCGCACGGCCCCTGCAACGCCGGCAGGTCTGCCGCACCTTCAGCGAATGCACCACCGGGCCCCGCAACGGCTTGGTGAGCGGGTGCTTCCCGCTGGACGACTTCTACAAGTCCCACCCGGACGCGGCGCGCCTGAAGGCCTGACCCACCGACCACCGGCCACCCTGGCCTGCCCTCCCCGGACTCCATGCGCCGCCTCGACCACTCCCTCCACGCCGCCCGCGGGTTCCTGGCCTTCCTCGGCCTGGTGGGCGGCGGGATGGCCCTTGGCCACGGGTTGGCTCCCGGGCGCGGGCAGGCGATCGGGTTCGCGGTGGGCCTTTTCCTGTTCGCCTCCTGGCTGGCCTGGCTGAAGGCGGCCCGGAACCGGGGCGACGCCTGGGTGCAAGCCGGACGGACCCTGGGTCTCCGTTCGCTGTATTCAGGACATGCGCCCGACTTCCCCATCCCGGGCCTGGAGCATCCCATGGAATTGCTCTCAGGAACCGTCGGTGGCGCCACCTTGCTCATCGGCGACCGGGGCGAGCAGTACCTCCAATACCACACCGAGGCGCCCATCGGCACCTGGGAAACCGGCACGCCGGAAGTGTCCGACCCCATTCCGGTGGAGACTTTCGCCGCCCTGCGGATCCCGGGGCTGGACCTGCCCCCCTTCCGTCTGGGGAAGCGGCGGAGCCTTGTCGAGGGCCTGGAGACTCCGCCGGAAGGTCCGTTCGCGGAGGCGCTGGCGTCCTGGTCGCGGTCGCATCCCGCCTGGCGTCTCGAGGGGCGGGCCGACTGGATCTGCCTCTGCCAACCCAATCGCCTGGCACGCACCGGGCACCTCCCGCAATGGGTCGAGGCGGCCCGATCCCTCGGAGCCTCCCTTGGCCTCGGGCCGGGTGACCAGAGCGGGTCTCCATCACCAAATCCGCTGTCCCAGGACAGCGCGCCCGGGTAGGACCTCGGGATCATGCGCCGGATCGCCCCATTCACCGCCACACCCCGACGGGCCGCCCGTTGGCCAGGCCTCACCGAAGCCCAGGACCTCGACGTCCCCGCCCGGGGCCGAGACCTCAGGGCCCGGAGGAGGCTCCGTCCAATGCTCCCGGTCGGCTCCCGGTCGCCGGTCGGATCACGGCCACGGCAGCGGCCTGGCCGTTGAAAAAAAACCTCCCCGGCCTCCACCCCGCCTCCTCCGTCGATGTCCGAAACCCAGCGCAGACCCGGCTACAACGCCGCCCTCGACGGAGTGCGCGGCCTGGCCATCCTGGGGGTCTGGCTCTTCCACCTGCACCCGCCGTCGCTGCCCGGCGGGTTCCTGGGGGTCGACGCGTTCTTCGTGCTGTCGGGTTTCCTGATCCATGGACTCGTGGCGTCCGACCTCGACGCCGAGCGGTTTTCGTTCCGGGAGTTCTACCTGCGTCGCATCCTGCGGCTCCTGCCCAACGCCACGGTGACACTCCTGGCCACCCTCGCCCTGTGGAACCTCTGCCTGCCGCCCAACTCGGCCATCCAGCCGGGGCTCCACGGGCTCTTCACGCTGGCCAACCTCTCGAACCTGTTCGTGTGGCGACACCTCGGGAGCTACTGGGGCGACGCCGCGGAGAGCGCGCCGCTGACCCATTTCTGGAGCCTGGGCATCGAGGAGCAGTTCTACCTGTTCTTTCCGGCCTTCGTCGTCCTGCTGCACCGAGCGCGCCGGCTCAACCTCGTCAGCCTGGCGGTGCCGGCGGTCCTGAGCCTCGCCCTGTGGATCCACGGGTCGCGGCACCATCCTTCGGGGACCTTCTACCTGCTGCCCACGCGGGCGTGGGAACTCCTGCTCGGAGCGGCTGCCGCGCAATGGCTTCGATCGGCACCCACGCCGCGGCACGTGCCGCCCGGGATCGGCTGGGGCGGGCTGGCGCTGCTGCTGGGCAGCATGGTGGCGGTGCCGCATGCCGATTCGTCGCTGGGTGCCGTGGCCCTCATCCCGACGGTCGGCACGGCCGCCCTGCTGGTGAGCCTCCGAGACCCGGACCACCCCCTCACCCGGGCGATGTCGTGGTCGCCGCTGGTCGGCCTCGGCCTGAGGTCCTACTCGCTCTACCTCTGGCACTGGCCCCTGATCGTGCTGGGTCGGCTGGTGGCCAACGACCGGGAGTTTCCGGAAAGCGCCGGTGCGCTGGCCGGCGGCGTGCTGGGCCTCGGAGCGGCCTGGGCGGCCTACCACCGGGTGGAGATCCCCTTCCGCGATCCGCACTGGCATCGTCCCCGGCGACTGGCCTGGCTGTCCGTCGGGCTGGCCGTCACCACGGTGGTTTGCGGGCTTTCCTGGCGTCATCAGGCCCCGGTGGATCCCTTGGGCCGGTTCGACCCCATGACCTTCTCGGGCCGCCTCTACGACGGCTCGACGCCCCAGGACCCGCGCTGGAGCGAAGCCCCCCGCTACTGGGGGTGCCGGATTCCCGTTCCGCCGGCCGACCGCCCCCCGGAGCCCTGGCGGACCGGCGGGATCCGCCCGCCGGGGGAGACGGCAACGCCCCGCGTGGTGGTGCTGGGCAGTTCCCACGCCCTGATGTACTCGAAGCTCATCGACGACCTGTGCCGGGAGCGTCACCTGCCGGTGGCCTTCCTCGGCGCCGGCAACGGCATCCCGGCGCTGTTCGTCAACCGGGGCAGTCCGCTCCTGCCGGCTCCCGACGGCGGCAGGGCCTTCGACGAGGCCCGGAAAGCCTGGCTGCGGACCTGGCGTCCCGAGGTGCTCTTCGTGGTCGACCGGTGGGAGGCCAGGTCGCCCGGGGGCCCGGCACCCGGGCTCGAAGGCGACCTCGTGGCGTTCCTCGAGGAGGTTTGTCCCCTCGTGCGGACGGTGGTGCTGGTCACCCAGGTGCCGGTGCTGCGGGTCGGGGAGCGCGAAAACATCCGGGCCTGGGTGCACTGGCGGCGCGGCGCCTCGGAGGACCTGCCACGCCTCGGGCCCGACGCGCGGGACGCGGAGCGCCGGGCGGCCACCGGGATCCTGAGAAGGATGCCCGAGCGCTTCCCCAATGTGCGGATCCTGGATGCGGGCACGCGCTTCGAGCAGAGCGACGGCTCCGTGCGCTACGCGGAGGGACGCCGATTCTTCTACACCGACGACGACCACCTCAACGACACGGGGGCCGAGGAGGTCGCGGACCTGTTCCGGGCCCACCTGCCGGCCCGCTGAGGCGCGCGGGTCAGACCCGGCCATCCGGACCGGCGAGCAGGCGCAGCGATTTGGGAGCCACCTCGAAACGCACCGGGCTGAGGCCCAGCAATTCACCGTCGAAGGCCAGGGGTTGCTCCGGATCGGCCGACACCTCCAGCCACCTGCCCTGAAAGAAACGCACCTTCCGGTGCCGGACGTGGGTGCCGCGCAGGAGGCGCACAAACTGGAGGGCCAATTCGAGGCGTCCCACCGCCTCGATGAGGGTCAACTCCAGCACCCCGTCGGTCATCGAGGCCCCGGGACCGATGCGCATGAGCCCGCCGCCGGCGAACGGCGCATTGCCGACCACGGCGACCACCGCGTGCGGAAGCTCCGCCTCGCCCTGCTCCGAGCGCACCCGCAACACCGGCGGGCGGAACGAGCACAACGCCCGGAAGAACCCCGCCGAGTAGCACCATCGCGGGCCAAACCACCTCACGGTGCCCGGGGTGGTCTGGCGCAGGAGTTCCCCGACAAAACCCACCCCACCGAAGAGGATTGCGTGGCGGACCCGCGGGATCGGCGTGCCGCCGGGTGTGCTTCGCTCATGCCAGAGCACTCGGATGGTGTCGATGGCCACAGGGCGGGGCTGGAGGATGGCCTGCAAGGCGGCCTCGTCGCCGGTGCCGGAGGGCCCGCAAACCCCGGCGATCTGGGCGATGTCGTTGCCGCGACCGAACGGTGCCACCGCCAGGGCCGCGGTGGAACCGGCCTCGATGAGCCCGCTGGCGACCTCGTGCACCGTGCCGTCGCCGCCGGCGGCGATCACCAGGCCGAAGCGGCCCCCGGACTGCCGGGCCAGCTCGACCGCATGACCCGGGTGATCCGTGACCCGCACCTCGCAAGCCACCCCGCCGGCAGCCAACCGCCCGAGGAAGCGCTCCAGCCGGGCGGCCTGCTCCCGCGACGATGCCGAGGCCGGGTTCCGGATCAGCAAGGCGTCTCGAGGCGGCCGGCTCATGGGCTCCTCCGGGTCAACGGCGCAGCCAGGTGGCGTGCCGCGTGGGGATTCCCCCGGCGTTGAACTGGCGCTCGAAATCGGTCTTCACCTCGAGCAGGCCCTCGGGTTCTTTGCCCGCGACGAAGTTCGCGCTCGCCCCGTGGAAGACCTCGAGCATCTGCTCGAAGTAGGAGAGGTCATCGGTGCGGCAGTGGAAACGGCCGCCCGGGGCCAGCGCCCTGGCCGCCAACTCCGCGAAGGCCGGGTTGATGAGCCGCCGGTGATGGTGCCGTTTCTTGGGCCAGGGATCCGGAAAGTACACGTGGATGGCCGAAAGCGATCCCGGCGGGATCATCCAGTCCATCAGGTAGGTCGCCTCGAGGCGAAGCCCCCGGAGGTTGGAGAGGCCCAGCCGTCGTCCCTTGCGGTCGATCTTCCGCAGGCGTCCGAACAACCGCTCGACGCCCAGGAAATTGACCCCGGGGTGGATCGCGGCGTGCTGGAGCAGGAAGGAACCGTCACCCGCCCCGAGCTCCAGTTCGACCGGGGCCCCGTTGCCGAAAAGGGCGGGGAAATCGAGACGGCAGAGGATGTCGGGCCGGATGAGGATCGAGTCGGGGAAGAGGTCGGACGCCATGGCGACCCCGGCAAGGTAGGGTCCTTCGGCCCGCCGAGGAAGGCCTCTGTTGGCGGCGCCCGGGGGCCTCGGGGCCACCCACGGCCCTCGCCGGGGTTGCCTTCCGGCGGCCTTCGCCGAACCTTCCGGGCATGTTCCGCCTGTTTGCCCTCCTGGCCACGGCGTGCGTGTTTCAACACGCCCGGGCCGCCACGGCGACCTCCTGGCCGATGTTCCGGGGAGACCCCGCCCAGAGCGGCGTGAGCCCGGCGCGCCTGCCGGACAAGCCCGTGCTCAAGTGGCGCCACAAGACCGGCGGTCCCGTCACCGGGACGGCGGCCATCGTCGACGGTGCCGTCTTCATCGGATCGGCCGATTCCAACGTCGTCTGCCTGTCGCTCGCCGACGGCTCCAGGCGGTGGACCTTCCAGGCGGGGGGACCGCTGGAGGCCTCCCCCCTCGTGCTCAATGGCCGGGTCTTCATCGGCGACACGCTGACCAACTTCTTCGCCCTCGACGCCGCGACGGGGGCCAAGGTCTGGAGCCGGGGGTTCGACGACAAGATCAAGAGCAGCGCCAACTGGATCGCCGCCACCAACGGCGCCTCCACGAACGTCCTCGTCGGGGGATACGATTTCCGGCTCCACAGCCTGGACGCGGCCACGGGGCGGTCGAACTGGGTCTATGAGACCGGCAACTACATCAACGGGTCCCCGGCCATCTCCCGGGGCCGGACCGCCTTTGGCGGCTGCGACGCCCTCGTGCACGTGGTGGATGTCATCGGGGGCCGGAAGCAGCGCGAGATCGAGGCCGGCGCCTACATCGCCGCTTCCGGCGCGATGGACGGCAACCGGCTGTTCGTCGGCCACTACGAGAACGAGCTGCTCTGCGTGGATGTCGAGGAGGGGAAGATCCTCTGGAAGTACCGCGACCGGGCCTTTCCCTTCATGTCGTCGCCGGCCGTCACCGCCGACCGGGTGCTGGTGGGCAGCCGGGACAAGCGCCTCCACTGCGTGGACCGGGCCGAG
>Ga0068877_10004380_pt1 | contig 11041 bp, 13 predicted proteins | sample NOAtaG_FD_66437 | JGI IMG/M metagenome (GOLD analysis project Ga0068877, IMG submission 66437) | Freshwater lake microbial communities from Lake Erie, under a cyanobacterial bloom - NOAA_Erie_Diel6S_1000h metaG | ecosystem: Environmental > Aquatic > Freshwater > Lake | place: USA: Ohio, Lake... | reverse complement strand
GTCCGGAGTGTAGAACTTGCCCGGCGTGAGGCCTGACGGCTCAGCCTTCAGGATGCAGATGCCGGAGACCAGATCCATGCCGATAAAACTGGCCTTGACCGAGCGTGTCTCCATCGACCGGACGGTGACGGCCGCCGGCGGATTCTGCGGGGAGACATCGATCAGCCGCGTCGCGATGTGCCCCTCATCATCGAGCACCATCCCCAGGGTGACCCGTCTTCTGAGCATCGAGGGCAATGGCTCTCCGTCGAGCGTCATCATGCTCTGCTCGTTACCAACCTGGCGGGCCATATCGACCGTCTGGGTGACCCAGACCCATCCCTTTGGCTCCGCCTGGCGCAGCATCGGCAGCGGCCCCTGGCGAACCGGCGGTTTCGCCGGACTCTTCTCGACCCGGCGCTGGCTCTGCCCCCTGCTCTGGGAAAGCGGCGGCCGCCCGACTGGCGCCGGCTCATTCGTGCGCACCGTTTCAGCCATCAGTAACTGGCCGGTTAACACCCACAGAATAAGGAGAATCCCCATCCTCTTCCTGTCTGCCCCTGTGCGGATATTCCGGTAGATCTGTGAAATTGGCACTGAGATTTTCACAATATAAAAAAAGCATTGGCTGCAGCGTGGGGCACCCACTCTGCAGCCCTGCTCCGGTTCAAATTCCGGGGTATCTCTAATCACTGACCAGTCTGCTCGTCTGCTGATCCGGCTGCCCACAATCTAAATTGGCAAGTTTACTCAACCTGACCAATTTAACCGGGTGGGGGGATATGTATCCAGCTTCAGCACATTATCTGTTTACCCTGCGGATCCCCTCAACGCCGATCTGCCTGACGCTGATCCTTAAATCGATGGAACGTAACCAAGGCCACGCGTGCCGGAAGCCCCGGCGCCGGTCGAGCCCTCGGCTCCGATGAGCATCATCTGCGAAGAGGTCGAGATCATCCGCCCCTGCTCACCGTTAAAGATATTCATCGAATTGCCCGCTGCCGCCGGGTCGACTCCCGGAGTGGCCGCTTCCATCACTGGCGACTGGGCAACGCTCGCCGCGAGGCGGGCCGGACGGACCGCCTCGCGCGCCACTGACGGCGCGACGGTCAGACTGGAATTGACCGCGGTCGACGGGCTGTCGACTGCGGTCTGACCCTGGTGAAGTGCAACGAAGGGGGCCTCTGGCGTAGCTGCCGGAGCGACCTGATTGTTCTGGTAGATCTGGTAGGTGGAGACGCTGACGACCAGCGCCACCGCCGCCGTGGCCGCGGTCGCCTGAACCCAGGAGAAGGAGCCGGACCAGAGCTTGGTCGCCCAGGCCGGAAGAGCCGCGGCCGTCGCCTGATCAGCCTGCGCCCGCGCAATCCGCGCCTTCAGCCGAAACTCAAAATCGGCCGGCGCTTCGACGCGCGGCTGCTCACGGAGAAGAGAGAGCAGCGATGAGAGCTCATTTGAGTAGCTCTCGCAGGCTGCACAATCGCCCAGGTGGCTGGACAGAAGGGCCTTGCTGATTCCCGCATCGATGGCTTCTCTTGTCTTCTGACAGTTCATCAACTTCAGTTCTCCAGTTTGATTGGCTCAAGGCCGCATAGACCTTAGATATTTGCCAGATACTTGACAGATACTTGACAGATACTTCAAATCTGATCTGACTTGCTTTACCGGTTAATTTCAATAACTCGGATTTAATAACTCGGCTTCAAAAAATCTTTATCTCTGCTCAGGTTGCGCGGCGCCTGCTGGCCCATTGGGGTGGCAGGCGTCAGAGGAGTTCACGCAGCTTCTCTTTGAGAAGATTGCGGGCCCGGTTGATCCGCGATTTGACGGTTCCGGTCGGCAGACCGAGCACTTCAGAGATCTCTTCGTAACTCTTCTCTTCAAGGTCACAGAGGACGAGCGCGGCCCGGTACTTCTCCGGGAGGCTGGCAATGGCCGTCGTCACCGCCTGGCGGCGCTCACTGGCGATCATGGCCTCATCAGCCAGAACCTGGCCCTGATCCGGAAGATCGACCTCGACCTCTTCGCTATCCTTATCTGAAAAGAACGTTGGCAGGGGAATCAACCGGCGCCGCTTCCGCTGCCGCAACTCCGTGATCGCCAGGTTGTGGGCAATCCGGTAGATGTAGGTCGAAAAGCTATAGGTTGCCTGGTATCGCTCCATATTCATATAGACCCTCACGAAGGTCTCCTGAGCGATATCGACAGCCCGGTCATAATCATCGATCATCCGGTAGACATAATTGGTGATCTGATTACGGTACCTCCGGACAATCTCCTGAAAGGCGGCCTCATCTCCCTCCCTCGTTGCTGCCAGAAGCGAGTGATCGTCCATTTCGGAGATCGACCCGGAGGCTGAACCGGAGACAGGCATTGAATCTGTTTCCTCTTTAGCCAATCCGGCTGCCACCCCAACTGATATTTCCGATGTTTCCGTGATCTGATTTAGCGTAACCTGGCTTAGCGTAACCTGGCTTAGCGTAACCTGGCTTGTCGCAGCCTGGCTTGGCGTAATCTGGCCAGTCGCAGTCTTGTTCTTCGTCCCCTGACCTCGAGCCGGCTCGTTCAAATACTCAAGTCCGGAGCTGAGTGTGACAGGTGTCATTGCTGAGCTAATAGTTAAGTCAAAATCTGGGTCACGCGTGGATCACGGTCAATCAAAGTTATGATAATCAGATTTCAGGGGGCCGGTCGAAGCCGACAAGCAGAATTCGCAGAAGAGCCGCTTTGGCGGGGCGAGCTGGTTTTGGTCAGGTCTCGCTGCGCTAAGCTCTGCAAATTCAGAGGCTTGCAGTGTACTGATGTCAACGACCCGGGACGCGCAAGGCGGGGAAGCGGGGGATTGCTCAGCCAGGCTTGTCAGCAACCCAATCCGATACCCAGTGCTTATCACGCGCACTGCCCTGAATAGTTCCACATTCTTCCTGGAATTAATGGCCAAGGGCCAAATTAATCCTGGCTTCATTAATCTCCGCGTCTGGATTAATCTCCACTTCTGGCGGCGACCAGTCCGGCCACCGGCGAAGTGGGTCAGGATATCTGATCGGAATGGTCGAGGTAAAGGGGGAAATCGACGGTCTGTCCGGGCGCCGGAAGGGGCGCGATGGCGCCCGGTGAAGATCGGGGAGAAGTAAATTGCTCCATTTTGCCCCATGCCTGGCCTTCGGCCCGGAGATCGGTTTGTTTTCAAATATATCGGTTACTATAATCATCCGGGATACTTAAAAGTATCTTTGACGACAAATTGTTTGCAGGGAGAAGGCGGAACTGGTCGAACCTGTCCGGTTGCTGCGTCTTCCAGACGTAACCAATAACCAGGAGAACTTATGAGCGTTGAAGTAGGTCAGATGGCTCCTGATTTCGAATTGAAGAGCCACCTTGGCGGAACCGTCAAGCTCTCCGACTTCCGGGGAAGCAAGAACGTGTTCATCGCCTTTTACCCACTCGACTGGACCCCTGTCTGAACGGTCCAGATGCCGTCCTATGAAGCGGATTTGAGCCGTTTCGCGGACGCAGATACCCAGGTTCTGGGTATTTCGATCGATTCCATCCCCAGCCACGTCGCCTGGGCGAAGAGCCTTGGCGGAATCAACTATCCACTCCTGGCAGATTTTGAGCCAAAGGGTGCGGTTGCCAGATCATTTGGCGCCTATCGCACCGCTGATGGCATCTCGGAGCGCGCGCTGTTTATCATCGATAAGCAGGGCAAGGTTGTCTTTAAGGACATCCACGAGATCAGCAAGCAGCCGGACAACGAAGTGATCCACGACGTGCTCCGTAAGCTGTAGCCACACGCGGGGCAGTTAGCCCGTGCTGCTGGCGGCGGAGGAGCGACGACCTGGGGCAGGGAGCTCCTGGTGATCGTTCCTCCGCCGCGATCGGTTTTCAAAGGAGACTATTGAGCCTATGACGCTGCTTTCGCGGAAGTGTGTTCCTTTCACACCGCTCGATCGTGAGTTGTCGAAGTGTACGGTGGCCCTGGTGACGGCGGCTGGCGTTCACCGTGTCGATCAGGAGCCGTTCAACATCGCCGATGAGTTGGGAGACCTGACCTTCCGGGCGATTGGCGGAGATGATGCGATCGCCGATCTGATGGTCACCCACCATCATTATGACCATACCGATGCCGATCAGGACATCAACGTCGTCTTCCCGCTCGATTTGCTGCGTGAGCTGGCGGCGGAGGGGATGATCGGTCAGGTGGCGCGTGAGCACGTCGGGTACATGGGCTACACGATGCAGCTCAAGCTGATGTATGAGCAGACGGCCCCGGCGATTGCCGAGTATGTCGACAAGAAGGCGAAGGCCGACGTCGTCGTCCTGACCGGTGGCTGACCGAACGTCTGTCACCGCACGGTCGTCGCGGTTCAAAGAGAGATTGAGATGCGTGGAATTCCGACGGTTTTGATTACGGTCAGCCCGGAGGTCTCGGCCCAGATGAGACCGCCGCGGGCGATCAGTCCGAAGGGGTTCCGGATCGGAAACAGCCTTGGCCGGCCAGGGATGCGCGACTTGCAGAAGAGGGTTCTGCGCGATGCTCTGAACACGCTCACCGCTCCGGCCCGCCCCGGCGAGGTGGTCGAGATCGATTATCCGGAGTATGGCGGGTAGCGGCGCCATCTTTCCGCGTCCGCCCGGTAGGACTGATAGGACCGGTGAGACCGGTAGGACCAGTGAGACCAGTGAGACCAGTGAGACCCGTGAGACCAGTGAGACCCGTGAGACCGGTGAGACCGGTGAGACCAGTGAGACTAGTAAGACCACTTTGATCGATCTGACAAAAATCCGATAGGTCCTATAGGTCCTATGGGTCCTATGGGTCCTATCAGTCCTATCTCCCCCCCTGATTGTCAGGCGAGTTCATAATCCGATTGCCCTCGAAAAATGGTCCCCTAATGGCTGCTCCGCCGGGCTGGGGATTGCCATTTTTGACTCTTCCATTCATAATCACGCCGTTTTTCTCTCACCCTTGTTTACGGTAACGAATTGAATGTCGATCGACGCCTCGTCGAGCCCGGCTTTGCCGGGAACTTGTGGGAATGTGTCCGGTTGCCCCGGTCGGTGGGACGATCAGCGGATCAATATCCAGAGGAGACTTGGAATGAACCAACGACGGTTATTTATTGCCAGCTGTCTGTCGCTCGTGGTCACAGCGATGATCTTTGCACTGCGTGGGAATGTCGAAGATATGGTCCTCGCCGATCCGGCTCTCGCCGGCTTCTTCAGCGAGACCGGCTCGCGGGCCCAGTATGGGTGGCTCTCCACCATGGCCTTCTTCGGGTTTGCGACCTCGATCCTCGTTGCTTCGCCGATGCTCGATGGATTGGGGATGCGCAATCTGCTCTACCTCGCCTTTGGCCTCCACATTATCGGTATCGTCGGCTTTATTGGTGCGCCGAGCTACCTGATGATGTCGATCGCCTCACTCTTGGCCGGCTTCGGGAATGGGCTCGTCGAGGCGGTGATCAACCCGCTCATCGCGACGCTCTATCCAAATGAGAAGACGCACAAGCTCAACGTTCTGCACGCGTGGTGGCCGGGAGGCCTGATCATTGGGGGGCTGCTTGGATTCGCGCTGAGCAAGTCGGGCGTGAGCTGGCAGATCCAGATGGGGATCATTCTCATTCCGACCCTCATCTATGGAATTCTGATCTTTGGTCAGAAGTTCCCGCTGACCGAGCGGGTCGCCTCGGGTATCTCGACGGGTGAGATGATCCGCGCGGCGCTTCGTCCGGGATTTCTGCTGCTGTTGCTCTGCATGATGATCACCGCATCGGTCGAGCTGGCGCCGGGACAGATGGTCGCTTCCGTGCTTGGCAATCTGGCCGGGATGAGCGGCATTCTGATCCTCGTCTATGGCAGTGCGCTGATGTTTGTGCTGCGCTACTTTGCCGGGCCGATCGCCCACCGGATCTCGCCGATCGGGATGATGTGGGCTTCGGTGACGATTGCCAGCGTGGGACTCTTCCTGCTGGCGAGCGCCTCGAATGCGACGACGGCCTACCTGGCGGCAACGGTCTTCTATGTTGGAGTCTGCTTCATGTGGCCGACCATGCTCGGCATCACCTCCGAGCGCTATCCGGAGGGGGGCGCCTTCACCATGGGCCTGATGGGGTTTGCCGGTCAGTTCATGCTGGGGGTGGTGATCTTCAATATGGGCAAGGTGCGCGACAGCATCGGAGATGCCGCGTCGTTCAAGCGGGTGGCGTTGATGGCGATCATTCCTTTCGTCGTCTTTGCCATCTGGTGGTTCCGTGATCGGGCAAAGGGCGGATACAAGGCCGTCAAGCTCGGATAACCGACCTTCTGACACCCGGCAGGGAAGTCCCTGCCGGGTTACCCTTCTTTCCCTTCAGCCAGACCAGCCAGAATCAGCAAGAGCAGCAGTGCCCGGCGGAAGCCCAGTTCGCGGCCGCGGGGGTCATACCATTCGCTCAGGCGGTGGGGATCGCCGGAGACCCCGCCGGCGCCAATCGTAATGGCTGGAATACCGAGGCTGAGGGGGATGTTCGAGTCGGTCGAGTTGCGATTGAGCCAGGGGCGAATGCCGAGGGTCGTCGCGACATCGATGGCCGCCCGGACGAGCGGGTGGTCGGCCGGGATCTCGCCCGTGGGGCGTGAACCGATGACCCGCACCTCGCTGGTCAGCCGTCGACCAGCGGCGGCCCGCAGGCTGTTCTCGGCGCTGACGGCCTGGTTGAGCGCCTCGAGCAGGAAATCTTCGAGTCGCGACAGTTCAGTCGCGGCCTCGGAGCGGAGATCGATGTCGACGCTTGCCGTGATGGGGATGACATTGACGCTCTCCCCGCCCGTGATGCGGCCGACATTGTAACTGGTGCGGGGATTGAGCGGGGCCGGGTAGTCGGCGAGTCGGGCGACCAGTCGTCCCATCGCGTGCACCGGGTTGACGACGCCAAAGTCGCCCCAGCTGTGGCCGCCGGGGCCGTCGAGGCGGATCCGGTAGCGTTTTGAGCCGAGAGCCTGGTGGGTGATCCAGTCGACTCCCGTCCCGTCGAAGGAGATGAAGGCGCCAATCTGGTTGGCCAGGCGCCCGGCGGTGAAGAGATGGCGGACCCCGCGCAGGTCGCCCTCCCCCTCCTCGCCGACGGTCGCCACAAAAGCGACCGGAGTGCGGAGCTGGATGGCTGAGTCACGCAGCAGCTCGATCAGGCCGGTCAGCGCGGCGAGGCCGGCGGAGTCATCCCCGATGCCCGGAGCGCAGAGCCGGCTTCCCACCTGTCGAACCCGGACGTCGGTGCCGGCCGGAAAGACCGTGTCGAGGTGGGCGGAGAAGACGGTCAGGCGCGGGGCATCGATCTTGCCCGGCCAGATGCCGATCACATTCCCGACCTCGTCGCGGTGAACATCGGTCAGGCCGAGCTCCCGAAAGCGGGATTCGAGGTAGTCTCCCCGCTCCTGCTCCTGGAAGGGGGGCGCGGGAATTTCACAGATCCGCACGTGCTCGGCCGTAAATTGGCTCGCGCGGCGATCGATGATCTCGAACGCCGTTCTGACTGCCGCCTGGCGAAGCAGGTCCGCGGCCTGGTGGAATCCCTGACTGTGGCGGGGTGAACTGATTGAAAATGGCATCGATCGGTCTCTCTTCCTACACCCTGGATCTCTTGATCAGCGCGGTGGGATAGCCACCTTGCACACGTCCCGGATTTGGTGTAATACCTCATAAATAACTGATGCCTTGCGGATCGGGCAAACCGGATTGTCCCCGATTTGAATTCGAAGTCAAAGATTGCTGTCGGGGAGGAGGAATCATCAAGTTGGATCGCCATGCGCCGGAAACCGGTTGGATTGAAGTGATCACCGGATCAATGTTCAGCGGCAAGAGCGAGGAGCTGATCAGGAGACTGCGGCGGGCCCAGATTGCCCGGCGCAAGGTCCAGATCTTCAAGCCGCTCATCGATATTCGTTACTCAGAGGAGCATATCGTCTCCCACTCGGACATGAAGATCGAGTCGCTGGCGGTGACCACGGCGAGCGAGATTCTCGCCGCCGTCGGGATGGATACCGAGGTGGTCGGGATCGATGAGGGACAGTTCTTTGATCATGAGCTGGTCCGGGTCGCCAACCAGCTGGCCGATCTCGGCAAGCGGGTGATCATTGCCGGCCTCGACATGGACTACCTTGGCCGCCCCTTCGAGCCCATGCCCCTGCTGCTGGCGATCGCCGAGGATGTCACCAAGACTCGCGCGATCTGCATGCGCTGCGGAGGCCAGGCGAGCTATACCCAGCGGCTCTTTGAGAGCCAGGAGCGGGTGGTCGTTGGGGCCAGTGGCGCCTACGAGGCCCGCTGTCGCGGCTGTTTCGACCCGCACCTCGATGGGCGCAATGAGTAGCAGCGGGGTCGAGACGGGCGCCCCGGCGGCGGATGGGGGCCAGACGGCCAGGTGTCAGGTGGCCTGGGTGTAAGGTGAATGGTTGCAAAAGGAGGCTGAAGATCTATCTGCTCACGATCATCCTCGCTCTCGGCTGGATTGTTCTCATCTGTTTGCCACCCTGGCTGATGGCCGCGGGGCAATTCACCCTGGCCCAGATCGGATACCAGTCATTCTCGATCATCTGCCACCAGATTCCGGAGCGTTCGTGGGAGATTGCGGGGCTCCCCCTCGCCGTCTGTTCGCGTTGCACCGCGATCTATGTCGGCGGGCTGGCGGGCCTGCTGCTCCATCCGCTGACCCGACTCCACGGAGGCTGGCTTCGGCCGGCCGGGCTTTCAAAAGGGTGGCTGGCTCTCGCTCTGCTCCCGATGCTGGCCGATGTGGCCTTCGATCTGCTTGGACTGCGGACGAACACCTTTCTAACCCGCACGATTACCGGTGGTCTTGCCGGCATCGCGCTCGCCCTCTACCTGACCCCAACCATTCTCGCCGCTGGCGACGAATGGCGGCGGGGGAGTGCGCCCTACCAGACAGGAGATAATCGTCATGAACAATGATCTTGATTGGAAGCAGCCCGCGCTGGTCGGAGGGCTCATCGTGGGGATCGCCTCGGCCCTCCCCGGCATCAGTGCCCTCAACTGCTGTTTCTGCGGCTGGGCACTGGTTGGGGGCGCGGTGGCGGTCAAGATGACCATCAACAACTCCAACCGGCCCCTCCAGGCCGCTGACGGGGCGCGGATCGGACTCTTTGCCGGAGCAATCTCCGCCGTCGTCTTTACCATCGTCGCGATACCGATCATCCTCAGTGGATTTGCGACCGATGTCTCGATGCGTCTCATGGAGAACGTCGCCGGCCGGCTCAATAATCCGGAGCTGCAGGACGCGATGGCGACGGCCATCGCCCAGGCGGGGGAGATGAGTGCGGTCGGGCGGCTGCTCTCTTCGCTGCCGATCCTCATCGCCCAGGCGATCATCCAGGGCGGCTTCACGGTTCTCGGCGGACTTCTCGCCATTCCGCTCTTCGAGAAGCGGAAAGAGCTGCCGCCGCCGCCGCCGTATTACGGAAATACCGGAGAGATGTGATGACCCCGGGTCCGGTAGCTGATCAGCCCGTGGTGCGGCTGGTCAGCTGCCGGGGCGGATCTCGTAGATGTAGAGTGTCGACTGCCCATCCTCCGGCAGGAAGTAGGCGCGCAGGCCCTCTGCCGGGGCGGGCAGGGGTTCAATCCAGAAGGGATTCTGGGTCATCGGACGGCCCGTTTCCGTCCATTGCTCAACGGGGAGCTGGTGGACAGCGCGCCCCGTGCGCAGGTCGAGCAGCTCCAGCCCGCCCAGACTCAGTTTCATCCCGTCACTCTCCCGCCGGTACTGGCGCAGCCCGCCGCAGATCGCTTCGCCCCCGCCAAGGTAGTGGCAATCCTGATAGTCGATATAGAAGGACGGATTAGGCTGCATCTGGCGCCGCGGCGAGTCGAGCGGCAGCAGATAGAACCGCCGCGCTCCCCAGCTGAGGCCGAAGAGGGTCCGGGCTTCGGTCCAGTGGACGATCCCGCCCAGATGGTCATCGAGACGCCGCATCTCCCGGATGGTCGGGGTAGGTTTCGCCGGATCGATCCGGTAGATGATCGAGCGACTATCCGGCCGGTACTCGGCGACTGGCACCCAGAGATAGCGCCCATCGAAGTCGATGCCCCCCGGGTGGTAGATTGATCCCTCCCCGATTGGCAGATCGGAGATCAGCTGCCCCTCCGGACTGAACCGGAAGAGGTGGCCGATCCCGGCCCCTTCGTCGCGGTCATACCGTCCACGCGGGGAGGTCGATGGGTGTGGGCTGGTGGCGCGGGTCACCTCGACGGCCGACAGGTAGAAGTCAGCGCCAATCCGCACCATCCCCTGCGGATGATGGGCGTGGAAGCGGAGCGGGATCGTCCCGGTGCGCTTCCACTGGGCCGCACGATTCAGCCGCTGGAAGGTCTGACTGACGCGCCGCCCGGGCGCCACTCCGGCGCGCGGCGCCGGCGGGAGCAGCATCCCCATCAACAGAATAATGACGAGGAGAGTCACGCGCATGGTTCTACCTGGTGCGGGCGCTGAAGTCGGCGGAGGCCTCGCGAGTTCCGGCCCGCTTGTTGGCGATCCGCGCCATGACGAAGAGCAGATCCGAGAGGCGATTGAGATAGATCAGCCCGGGTTGGCTGATCTCCGTCTGCGCGGCGAGGGTGACGACCAGCCGCTCCGCGCGCCGGGCGATCGTGCGCGCCAGGTGGAGCAGGGCGGCTGCCCGGGTGCCGCCCGGCAGAATAAACTCCCGCAACGGCTCCAGTTCGGCCATGAGTCGATCGATCACCTCTTCCAGTCCGCGAACGTGCTGGTCGTCGATGCGCGGAACGGCCATCGGGAGCGGGGTTGCCAGATCGGCGCCAAGAATGAAGAGTTCGTTCTGGATCGTGCCAAGCAGCCCGTTCAGCTCGGGATCGGTCAGTTCGATGCGCGCCAGCCCGAGCATCGAGTTGAGTTCATCAACATCTCCGTAGGCGCAGACCCGCGGATCCGCCTTGCTGACCCGGCGCCCGTCGACCAGCGACGTCTCGCCTGTATCACCCGTTTTTGTGTAGACCTTTGTTATCCGCATGCACTCCTCTTTCTTTCCGTTCTTTTCGTCAATTCCC
>Ga0068877_10004377_pt1 | contig 11043 bp, 4 predicted proteins | sample NOAtaG_FD_66437 | JGI IMG/M metagenome (GOLD analysis project Ga0068877, IMG submission 66437) | Freshwater lake microbial communities from Lake Erie, under a cyanobacterial bloom - NOAA_Erie_Diel6S_1000h metaG | ecosystem: Environmental > Aquatic > Freshwater > Lake | place: USA: Ohio, Lake... | reverse complement strand
GTTGTGATGCCAAGTTGTTGGGCAGCTTCCTGCTCCGTAAACTGCGGCTTATTCGTGGAGGACTTGAAATGCATACGGCTACTTAGATTGTAGAAATCTCTGCTCGTGCGCTTCAGTGGACTTCCACCTGAATTTCGTTGTTTTGATCCCTGAGTACTACTATCGCCCCAGGTAACGGGAGTAAAGACTGCGGGCCACCCCCACATCCTGTGTCCCCTTGATAATCGCCCGTCCGTCGGGGAAGATCGTCATCTCGATCTCCCCGTTCGGGGAGAAACGAAGCGCAAAATCATTACGCCTCAGGTCCCCCAGACCAGCCAGATCCTGCTCAAGCCTTGCCAGATCCAACTGACCCTGGCGCTCATGGATCTGCACCGCGTTGCGCCCGCACAAACTGATCGGCGCCCGCACCCGCCCGTCAAGAAAATCGAATTGCCGCGCACCGCAACACGGACACTTCTCGTCGCGCTGTATAGCAATCTGACGCGTTGTCATCTCCCAGGCTTCGAACATCGTCAACCGCCCCGGCAGCGCCGCGCTGCCCTCGATCAGCAATCGCTGCACCATCGCGCTTTGCCAGGCAGCAACAAGGCTCGTGATCGTATTCAACACACCCGCCGTCTCGCAAGTTGGCTGTGCACCCTCCGGCGGGGCGGGGTACAAACAGCGCAAGCACGGGCCCTTCATCGGCAACACCGGAAATGCCAGCCCATAGCTCCCCACCGCCGCCCCATAGACCCAAGGCAGTCCCCGCTCCACGCAATAGTCATTGATCAGGAATCGCGTTTCAAAGTTGTCTGTCGCATCCACCACTACGTCCACACCCTCGAGCAGATCCTCGATGTTCGCTGCATTCAGGTCGGCATTGAGCCCCTGCACGTCAATCCCGCTGTTGATCCGCAGCAATTTGCCCGCCGCCGCCGTGGCTTTCGGCCTTTGCTCGCGCGCGTCCTCTTCCTCAAAAAGCCACTGCCTCTGCAAATTCGACCACTCGACCGTGTCGCGGTCCAGGATCCGGATTCGCCCCACTCCCGCCCGTGCCAGCGCCCCGGCGCTAAAGCTTCCCAATGCTCCCACACCCACAATGGCCACGCTCGCCCGCGCCAGCCGTTGCTGGCCCGCTGGCCCAATTGGCTGAAAGCGGGTTTGGCGGCAGTAGCGGTCCTCTCCGGGCACTGACCTCAGTTTAACAATCCCCCTTCCTTAAGGTTGTTAAGATCATCAAAGGTGTCTTTGCCCAAGCAGCGGGAACTCCTGTGCCTCCTGGTGGCCATGGCCGCCACGGCACAGGCCCAGGAAGGCCTCCGGCTCAATTCCCTTCGCTTCTCCCCGCCCGCGCAGCCAGTGCCGGAGGAGGAACTCCGCCAACTGCTGCCTCTCCGGGAAGGAGAGCCTTACTCCGCCTTCAAGCTCCGTGAAGCCCTCGCCGTGCTCTACCGTACTGGCCGCTACACCAATCTCACCGCCCTCGCCGAAACGGGCCCGGCTGGCCTCGACCTCACTTTTCAGACCGAATTCCAGGAGTTTACCGGCAGTGTCAATGTCCTCGGTGCTCCCGGGTCTCTCAGCCGCGGCTCCCTGATCAACGTCGCTAAGCTTCCCCTTGGGGCTCCCTTCGAACCCGGATTGCTCAATCAATCCATCGAAGATCTCGAGTCGGAACTGCGCCTGGAAGGCTTTTACGAAAGCCGTATCCGCTTTGAACTACTCCGCGATCCCCCACACCAACAAGTCAGTATTCGTTTCTTCATCGACGCTGGCCCCCACGCCCGTTTCGGTCAGCCGATTTTTCGTGGCCGTCCCGTCCTCGACCCGGCTCAGCTCATTGGCGCCACACACTGGCGGCGTTTTTTCTCCCCCCTCGGCTGGAAGTTTATCAGCGAGCAGCGCGTACAATCCGGTCTGCGCGGTATCCAACAGGCTTATCGCAAACGCGACCTGCTCATGGCGAAAGTCCAATTGGAACGTCTCGACTACCAGCCCGCACTGAAAGTCGCTATTCCGAACCTTCGCATTGACGCCGGCTCCAAAGTCCTGGTTCGCACTACCGGCATCCGGATCCCCAACAAAACCCTGCGCCGCCTCGTGCCCGTCTTCGAAGAACAAAGCGTCGACAAAGACCTCCTGATGGAAGGAGAACGAAAGATCACTTCCTTTCTCCATTCCAAGGGTTTCTTCGATGCCAAAGTCTCTCACCAGCTCCAACAGGGCTCCCAGGTTGACTTCCAAATCGACAAAGGCCCCCGCGTCAAGGTCGGCGCCCTATACTGGCAAGGCAATCGCTACTTCGATACCAATACGCTGCTCGAACGGGTGGCCGTGAAGCCCGCCACCCTGATCCGCTACCGCCAAGGCCGCTACAGCGACGAACTTCTCGAGGGCGACCGCGCTGCCCTGCTCGAGCTTTACCGCGCCAATGGCTTCCTTTCCGCCAGTATCACCACCAACGTCAACCGCCAGCACAAAGGCCGCAACGATCTGGTCTCCATTACATTCAATATCGATGAAGGCCCCCAAACCCGCATCGCCGCGGTTCGTATCGAAGGCATCGGCGAACAGGACCAGGATCATGTCTCCAGCCTAATCGAAACCGCTCCCGGCCAGCCCTATTCCCTGCTCACCATTAACGCCGACCGCGACCGCCTGCTCGACCTCTTCTACCGCAACGGCTACTCCGAAGCCAGCTTGGAAATCAAAGCTGCCCCCGGAGACCAGCCCAATTCCTCTACCATTACCTACGCCATCAAACCCGGTCTTCGTCATTTCGTTCGCGACGTCATCGTGACCGGCCTTAAGGACACCAACACTTCCCTCGTCGGCAAACGAATCCGCCTCACCCCCGGTGATCCCCTCAACAACACTGAAATCTTTGCTTCCCAACGCCGCCTCTACGACCTCGGAATCTTCGCTCGTGTCGATACGGCCCAACAGAACCCTGACGGCCGCGAAATCTCCAAGATCGTCCTGTTCAACCTCGAGGAAGCCTCCCGCTATAGCTTCAATGGCGGCTTAGGCGCGGAAATCGCCCGCATCGGTGGCGGAATTGCCAGTTTTGCCTCCCCAGCAGGCGGCGCCGGCTTCTCTCCCCGTGTCAGTCTTGGCGTCAACCGCACCAATTTCTGGGGCCTTGGCCACACGGTCGGCCTCCAAACCCGGCTTTCCAACATCCAGCGCCGCGTCCTGCTCAGCTATCTCGCCCCTCAATTCCGCGATAGTGATCGCTTCAGCCTTACCACCACCGCTCTTTATGACGACGCCCGCAACGTCCGGACCTTCAACTCCCGCCGCCTCGAAAGCAGCTTACAGCTCGCCCAGCGGATCAACCTCGCCAACTCCCTGCAATACCGCTTCACGTTCCGCCGCGTTACCCTCGACGAGGCCACCCTCAAGGTCGCTCCCGCCCTCATCCCTCTGCTTGCTCAGCCTGTCCGCGTCGGCAGCTTCTCTTCTACCTTCATCCAGGACCGCCGCGACGACCCGGTCGATGCCAAACGCGGCCGCTACACCACCATCGACTTCGGCGTTGCCAGCGGCGCGTTTGGCTCCTCGGCCAATTTCCTCCGCCTCCTCACCCGCAACTCCAGCTACTACAAATTGGGCCGCGATCTCGTCTTTGCCCGTAGCATCAACTTCGGCGTTCTCACCCCCTACCGCGCCGCCGGTCTCACCTCACAAACCGACATCCCATTGCCCGAGCGCTTCTTTGCTGGCGGTGCTTATTCCCATCGCGGCTTTCCGGAAAACCAAGCTGGCCCCCGCGATTTGGTCACCGGCTTTCCCATCGGCGGCAAAGCCCTCCTCGTCAATAACATCGAGCTTCGCTTCCCGCTCATTGGCGACAACCTTGGCGGAGTTTTCTTCCACGACGCCGGCAACGTGTTCTCCAGCCTCCGGCACATTCACTTTCGCTGGAACCAGCGCAGCTTCGACGACTTCGACTACATGGTACATTCCATCGGCTTTGGTGTACGCTACCGCACCCCCATTGGCCCCGTCCGCATCGACCTCGCTCTGAGCCCCAACTCCCCCCGCTTCAATGGCTTTGAAGGCACGCGTGAAGATCTGTTGTTCAACCGCGGCCGCGCCGCCAGCCTGCGGCTCAACCAGTTTCAGTTTCATATCTCCCTCGGGCAGGCCTTCTGATGCGGATCCTTGCCCTATTGCCAATTCTCGCCGCCGACCCGGTTACCCTCGATCGCCTCGCCCTTAGCGTTGGCAACGAAATTATCACCGAGCAACAAATCCTCCTCCACATCCGCACCGCTGCCTTGCTCAACGGCGAACCGCCACGCATCACACCCGCCATCAAACGGCAGGCCGCGCAGAAGCTCATCGAATTGACTTTGATCCGGACGGAAATGAGCAACAACCGTTACCCCTTGCCCTCCCCCGCCCAGGTCGAGCAAGCCTTCCGCGCCGTTCTGGCCCAGCGATTCGGTGGGCGCGCGGAGGCCCTGCGCGAGGCCTGCACGCAATACCGCGTCGGCGAGGCTGAACTCCGCGATAGCCTGCTCTGGCAATTGGCCACCCTCAGCTTCATCGACTTCCGCTTCCGTCCCGCCATCCAAATCACCGAGCAGGAAATACGCGATTTCTACCAACAAGACTATCCCGACCGGCTCACGCGCACCCTCGATCAGGCGCGCAGTGAAATCCTCGAACTCCTCACACAGCAACGCATCGATAATCTTCTCGACCGCTGGCTCAATCAGACCGAATCCACCACGCGCGTGCGCTGGATCGAAGGGGTGTTTCAATGAAAAAGCGCTACCGCATCCTGCTTGCTCTTTTCCTGCTCGGCTCTCTGTCCCTCGTCTGGTTGCTGCGCTCGGGCTGGCTGGAGGCTGAGATCGCCCGCCGCGCCCGCCGCGAAGTCGCCCGCTCCCTCGGCGCCACCCTGCGTCTTGGCGCCATTCGGCTCAACCTCTGGCAAGGCAGCGTTGTGATCGAGCAAATCGAAATCCGCGGTAAGGAGGCTCCTCACCTCGCCCCCCTCTTCCGCGCCAAACGGCTCGAGTTGCGTACCGGCTTGGCTTCACTGGCCCAAAACCGGCTCGATCTTCGTGCACTCCTGCTCGATCAGCCCCAAATTCATATCTATACCGACTCCACAGGCACCACTAACATCCCCGGCGGCCGAGGCAATGGCTCCCTTGATTCGCTGCTCGATTGGCGGCTCGGTCAATTTGAATTACGCGACGGCGAATTTTCCTGGAATCAACGCCAGTACCCTTTCAGCTTTCTCGCGAACCAACTGCAACTCGATCTGTCCTACCTGCCCGCCTCCCGCCAATACTCCGGCCGTGTCTCGGCGGGTTCGCTACGCTATCAACAGCAAAGCCTGCCACTCCTCGAAGCCGCGGGCGGCTTCGACTTCGCCATCCACTCGCAAGGCATCACATTCGAACGCCTCCGCTTGCGCTCCGGCTCAGCAACCTCCGTTGAAGCCCGCGGCTCCCTCCGCCACCTCACCAGCCCCGGCCAGCCCGCTCTGCTCGAACTCGACCTCAACGGTCAAATCGCCACCGCCCAAGGCCTCCCGTTCCTGCCGCTTCCCATCGAGCCCCGCGGCGCCATCCGCTATGCTGGCAAGCTTCTCTATCAGTCCGGCCGCGGATTTGAATTGCACGGCGACGCCGTCGGGACAGACCTTTACTATCGTGATGCCAGCACCCGCATCGGGCCCATCCGCGCCTCGGCCCGGCTCGACTACCTTCCCGCCCGCCTCACCCTCAGCAAGATCGACGCCCAAGCTCTCGGCGGCGCCCTCACCGGCATTTACTCTTGGGCACAATCGGAAGGCTGGCGCTTTGACGGTGACCTCGCGCGCCTGCAAACCAACAATCTGCTCAGGCAGTTGCAACCAGCCAAACCCATTCCCTGGACAGCTCTGCTGTCGGGTCCCGTTGTCGCCCAAGGTGGCCCCAAACCGATGGTCATCACGGCCGATCTTCAACTCACACCCTCTTCCGGACCTTCTCCTCTCGAGGGGCTGCTCTCGCTCCGCTATGAGGAGGCCGGGAATCGTCTACTTGCCGCGAACAGCTTCCTCGCCTTGCCCCACTCGCGGCTCAACTTCGGCGGCGAGCTCGACCGCGGCCTGTCGATCGATTTCCGTTCCACTTCCTTCGCCGAACTAATCCCCCTGCTCGATTTCGCTGGAATTCGGGAACAGGACCTCCCACTTCAACTCACCCAAGGTTCCATGCGCCTCGCCGGCCGCCTCGCCGGATCACTCCGCAGCCCCCTTTTCACCGGCCAATTTTCCGGTGGCCAGCTTCTCCTCGACGGTACGCAAATCGATCAGATCGAAACACGCCTCAGTCTCAGTGATCAGCTCCTGAGCCTCGATCAGTTCGATCTGCGCGCTCTCGGCGGTACGCTCCGCGGTGCCGCAAAATTGACCCTCGAAGCCGGCAAACCCACCTCAGCCAGCCTCCTCAGCGGTCAGTTGGAAGCCCACCTCCCCGATCTCAGCCGCCTTCCCCTCGCCACCCCCATTGAGGGCTCAGCTAACCTGACCATCGGTCTGCGTGGCACTTGGGTCGATCCTTCCGCCGCTGGCAGCCTTCGCGCCCCCGAACTCCGATTCCGCCAAATGCGCCTTTCCCAGGTCTCGACCCTTTTCACCGCCAGCCGCCGCGAGTTGTACATTCCCGAATCGAGCAGCCGCCTCGAAGGCGCCCCCCTCGATCTGTCTCTCACGCTGCGCGCCACCGATCCATCCTGGCAATCCGGCTCCGGCGGCATCCTCGTTCGTACCAGCCGCCTCCCTCTGCAGTCCTTGCCCGATTTTCAGGCTCTCGATCTGGCCGTAAACGGCAACCTCGCCGCCGACGCCCAGTTGGATTTCTCCTGGTCCCCCCAGGCAGTTACTCCTTCCCGCATCGACGGCAAGCTCACCCTCGGCGGCATCACGCGCTTCAATCGCCCCGTCGGTCAACTCGAATTCACCTGCCGCACCACCGGCCAGCGCGCCGCCCTCACCGCCACCGGGAACATCAAGCAGTTGCCCGTCAAGGGAGACGCTGTCATCCAACTCGCCCCCCGTCTCGACACCGAACTCCGCCTCCAGATTCCCCGGCTCGATTTTCCCACCATCGCCCAGCTTTTCTCGGAAGAAACCTTACCCAGCCCCCTCCCTTATGTCGGCGGCGCCGAGGCTAGTTTCTACTTCAAGGGTCCCCTCCGAGACTCAAGCCAGTGGGATGGCCGTCTCACCATTCCCCAGGTCCAACTCGCCCCCAACAAGGACTACGTCCGTGAAACCATGCCCGCCGTCGCCGATCTCTCGCTCCGCAATGAAGCGCCTATCATCTTTGAATTCCGCCACGGCTCCATCGCCACGCGCGATGTCCGCCTCATTGCCAAGGACACCAACATCGTCACCAGCCTCCGCTACAATACGGTCACGAAAACCGTCGACGGCGCGGCCCGCGGCGCCATCAATCTCGGCCTTCTATCCACGCTCAAGCCCGATCTCATCGCCGGCGGCGTCGCCAGCATCGAGACAACCCTGCAGGGCCCCGGTGCCGCCCCACGCTTGAATGGCCGCCTCAGCTTCCGCAACGCCTCTTTCTATCTGCGCGAGGTCATCACCGGCCTCGATAAAGTCAATGGAGTGGTCCTGTTTGATCAGAATCGCGCCACCATCGAGACACTCCAGGCTCAGACCGGGGGCGGCAACCTCGAACTGTCCGGTTTCATCGGTTTCGGTAAACAAATCAGCTACCGCCTCCAGGCCCAGGCCAATCAGGTGCGCCTGCGCTACCCCGAAGGCATTTCCACCACTGCCAATGCCTCCCTTGCCTTAACCGGCACCACCGACAAAAGCATCCTGACCGGCACTATCACCATCCTGCGCAGCACCATCGGCCGAATCGATACGGCCCAATTGATTGGCGGCTCCACGGCCATTAACAATCCTGGCGTTCCGGTTCAAAATGAGTTCCTGCGCAACCTCCAATTCGATGTCCGCCTCGATGCCGCCCAGAATGTCGAACTCGCTACCGCCTTCACCAAGAACGTCAAGGGCGAAATCGCCCTGCGCCTCCGCGGTACTCCCGAAAGGCCCATCGTCCTCGGCCGTCTTGCCGTCACTCAGGGTGAAATCGATTTCTTCGGCTCCCGCTACCAGATCAGCCGCGGCGAGGTCAACTTCAGCAATCCGCTCCGCATTGAACCTGTCGTCGGCCTCGACCTCGAAACTCGCGTCCGCGGCGTTGCGATCACAATGACTTTCTCCGGTCCCGCCAGCAAGCTCAGCATGAATTATCGGAGCGACCCGCCCCTGCAGGCCAACGAGATCCTCGCCCTTCTCGCCGTCGGCCGCAGTCCCGACTCCGTCAGTTCCATCGCCCAAACCGGTCCCATGGGACAGACTCAAGGCATGTTCGGCAACGACAGCAACATGGTTGTAGGCGCTGCCGTCTCGGCTGGCATCAATGGCCGTCTACAGCGCTTTTTTGGCATCTCCCGCGTCCGGCTTGATCCGCAGTTGACCGGCATCGACAATGTACCCCAGGCCCGCCTTACTCTCGAACAACAGGTAAGCCGGGATGTCACTCTTACCTACATCACCAATCTGAACCGCACGCAACAACAGATCGTACGCCTCGACTGGGATATCTCCCGCACCTGGAGCGTCGTCGCCGTCCGCGACGAAAACGGCATCTTCGGCCTCGATCTCTTCTTCCGTAAACGCGTGAAGTGAAATCAAAAATTCACAAGCAGGGCCGTCTGCATCCGGCAGCCGGCCCAAAGTCCTCGGCTTCGGAATGCTGTTAACGGGAGTCGTGAAGTCCGCATGCCTTAGCACCTTGTAAGCCTCCGCGCAAAACTGCGCATTGATGCACTCAGTTGCCTCAGTTCGCGTCACCAGCGACATATCCGCGTTGACACGCCGCGATTCAGCTGATCGGCAATCGCATCCGGAGCAAATGACAAAAGGCCTCCCGCGGGGGAGGCCTTTCTTCCTGGCTGCCGGCAGTAGCTCAGAATCGGACTTTCAGGCTCAACAGAACTTGGCGGTTTCCCGGATCTGATGTATTCGTACCCAACTGTGGACTCGCGATATTGGCGATCGGATTCCCGAAATTGCGTACGTTGAAAGCGTTAATGAAATCGGCACGGAACGAGGTGTTAATTCGCTCTGTGATCCGGATGTTCTTTGAAGCAGTCAGGTTCCACTGAGCAAAACCAGGCCCCCGAAACGTATTGCGGCCAAGATTGCCAAAGGTGCTGCGTGAATTGGCCAGAGGCAGACGCGTTGCGGGATTGATTTGCGTGGTTACCCTGCCACTGCCATCAAGCGGCAGCGTGAAGGTGCGGAAGTTGCCGGTCACGTTATCCGCCGTCATGGTCCCACCTTGGTTCAGGTCTGGTCGCCCAGCGGTTCCACCCGTGCCATAGAGGTCAACACTCGAGAACAGAGTGAAGGGCTGCCCGCTTTGCGCATCGAAGCTGCCATTCAGATTCCAACCGCCCAAAGCATTGCGCGCGAAAGCATTGGACTTCATCCGCGCCAAAATCGGCAGTTCGTAAGTCCAGAACACAGCGAATCGATTCGGACGGTCGAACACCGACCGCGACCATTCGCTGCGGTAATCGAAAAAGTTCTGCGGAATCTGCGGACTGGAAGCTGTGATCGCTCCGACCCCAAGGGACTCATCGTTGTCGGAAAAATTCGAGGAGTAAGTGTAGTTCGCTCCAACCAGCAGCCCTCGGCTCAGCCGGCGATCAAACTTGACGTAACCCGCGTTGTAGCGTCCAAAAGCCGTCGATTCAATCAGCACACGGCTGCCGAACGTGGGGACCAATCGCCGAGAGGCAGGCCCGCTTACGCCCGGTAGCCCAGGAATGGCATTCGGATTGTTCGTCGAGCGGACAAGCGCGGCCTGCTCCGCTGTCAATATGCCGGGATTAGCCTGTCCTTGGCGGATACCGTGTGTACTGCGGTTGCCCGTGTAGCCAACTTCGAGAATGTTCTTGCCAAACTCCCGCTGAATCGACAGGCTCCAGGTATGATTTGCCGGCGCCTGAAGATTCTCCGGTGCATTCACATAAGTTAGCCGGGGGTCAAAACCAGGTGCCGCGCCCGTCTGCTGGCGGGGGAAAAGGTTTACAGGCCGATCCAATAAGGCCGTGCGAACACGCGGAAAATTGCTGGCGGTCACAGTGTGTATGTTGAAGAACAGGTAGTCGTAAAAACTGCCGAATCCCCCACGAATTACAGTCTTTCCATTACCGAAGATTCCCCCCTCGGGGCTCCATGCAAAGCCAAGCCGCCCAGACCAATTGTTGCGGTCCGCACGCGAGGGACCCGGTACCAATGTCGCACGGATCGCCGCATCCTCGGCCCCGAAAGCCCCAAAGGGCATATCGAAAGTCTCATAGCGGAAACCCAGGTTGAATGTCAGGTTCTTGGAGAACTTGAAGTCATCCTGCAGGAAATACCCCTGTTGCCACTGAATCGCGTTGAAACTTGCCACGTCGAGCGCCAACTGGAAGTTCGCCGCCCGGTTGTTCATAAAGTCCTGTAAGTTATCGAAGCCCCACACTCCCTTTGAGTTGAATGCCGAATCATTGAATAAACGAATCCGGTTCAAGTTCATTCCAAACTTTAGAGAATGGCGGCCCACAGTGTAGGTGGTTGTATTTTGAAATTGATTCTGCCACTGCTGGCGCCCCTGAGGAAAATTCGACAGCCCCCCGATCGTAAACAATCCCGTTATGTTCGTCGTTGCCGAGCGTGGGTCGTTCTCCGGAAAAGCGAGAGAGCCTCGAACGAACGAATACCGGAATTCGTTGACGAGATTGGCCCGAATCGTGCGGGTCCAACTGCCCACATGATTTTGCCGCCGAATCGCCTGCGATGCGGAAAACAGAGTGCCAAATTGCAAATTCGACGTCACGTCCGGCTGGTTCCGGTCATCGATAATGTACCGATAGTTCAGCGAATCGCGAGAGGTTAACATGTGGTCTACGCGACCCACCGCGTACCAAAAGTTGGAAGGATTGGCCAGCGGAATATTGATCTGCCCA
>Ga0068877_10004373_pt1 | contig 11045 bp, 10 predicted proteins | sample NOAtaG_FD_66437 | JGI IMG/M metagenome (GOLD analysis project Ga0068877, IMG submission 66437) | Freshwater lake microbial communities from Lake Erie, under a cyanobacterial bloom - NOAA_Erie_Diel6S_1000h metaG | ecosystem: Environmental > Aquatic > Freshwater > Lake | place: USA: Ohio, Lake... | reverse complement strand
CACGCCAGCCCTCGGCCACCAGGTGCAGCGACAAGGCCTCGGCAAAGCTCTCGAAGCCGCCGTGCGCCGCCGGCACGCCGCGGATGCCCAGGATGCGCAGGGTCGGCTTCATGCCGCGCCCACGGGTTCGGGCAGCGCCACGCCGAGCCGGGCGTACAGGGCCAGCATCGCATCCAGGTAGCGCTGGCGCGAAAAGACCTGCTCGACCTGCTCTCGCGCGGCACGGCCCATGCCGGCAAGCTGCGCATCGGGCAAGGCCTTCACCGAGGCCAGCCGCTCGGCCAGTTCGTCGACCCGCCCGCTCGTGAAGAGCCAGCCGGTGTGGCCCTCGATCACGACTTCGGGGATGCCGCCGATGCGTGCGCCCACCACCGGCTTGCCCAGCGCCATCGCCTCGAGCAGCATCATCGGCGCGTTCTCGAACAGCTCCGAGGCCAGCACCACGCAGCGCGCGCCGCGGACCACGTCGTGCAGCTCGCCTCCGCTTCGGTAGCCCAGGAACTCGACCTCGGCGCCCAGCTCGGCCACCAGCGCCTTCAGCGCCGTCTCGTCGGGCCCGGTGCCCGCCAACTTGAGCGGCAGCCTGGCGGCATGGGCGGCGCGCACCATCGTGGCCAGGCCCTTGTCGAGGATGAGCCGGCCGAAGTACAGCGCGTAGCCGCCGGGCTCGAAACCAGGCTCGAAACGATCGGCATCGACCCAGTTCGGCACATGCATGAAGCGCTCCCGCGGCCAGCCCCATTCGACGAACTTGTCGACGAAGAAGCGGCTCGGGCAGACGATGGCCGCCAGGTGCCGCTGCCAGGTGCCGAGCGCGCGGTGCAGGCCGCTTTCCACCGCCACCACGGCGCTGGCGGCCAGCGAGTCCTGCACGCAGCGGTGGCGCAGCACGTTCAGCACCGAGCCGTCCTTGCAGCGTTCGCAGGGGCCGCCGGCGTTGCGCATCTTGTAGTTGGGGCAGGCGATCTTCAGGTCGTGTGCCGTCATCACCGCCGGCACGCCGCGCTCGGCCAGCAGCGGCAGGATCGCCGGCGAGTGGTGGTGGTAGATGCAGTGCAGGTGCGCGATGTCGGCCGGGAAGCGATCGAGCAGCCGCGCGAGCTTGTCGCGCGCCTCCCAGGACCACACGACCTTGGCGGCCATCACGAGCTTCTTCGCCAGGCCGTAGTCGTGGCCGAACTCGATCTCGTCGATGAAGTGCTCGCTCCAGGGCGTGGGCTCGTTCTTCGGGTGCTGCATCGCGAACCAGCCGCAGTCGAAGCCCATCGACTGCAGCATCGCGCCGTGTTCGAGGTAGACGACGTCGCTGCCGCCACGCCGGTAGTGATAGGTGTTGACGTTGAGCAGCCGCGTCATTGCCGCCCAGCAGCGGCACGTTCCCGGGCCACGCGCTCCGCCAGCACGCCGGCACTGAAGAAGAAGAAGGCCATCGCCGTGTAGTTGGTGACCAGGTTCTCCGAGAACAGGTAGATGGCCACGGCCAGCAAGGGCACCGTCTCCCAGCGCCGGCCCAGGCGCACGAACAGCAGCGCCAGCATCGCCACGAAGGCCGCCAGCGTGACGAGACCGAACTCGAACAGCAGCCGCAGGTAGTCGTTGTGCGGCACCATGCGCAGATCGGACTCGCGCACCGACGAGCCCACACCGAAGCCGAACAGCCAGTGGTACGCGTCGGCCGCGCTCCAGACCGCCATCAGGTCGACCCAGTGCTTGAGACGGAAGACGAAGGACAGGTCCTGCGTCTTCAGCAGCAGCACCAGTTCGCCGAAGGTCGTGCTGTGCAGCTTGATGCGGCCATCGACGATGTAGCGGATGCTGTCGATCACCGGCGTGAAGCGCACGAAGGGCTTCTCTTCGGGCCAGATCATGTAGCCGGCGCCCGCCGCCGCGATCAGCAGCGCCAGCACCAGCAGCTCGCGTGGCCGTGCCACCGTGAGCGCCAGCGCGATCACCACCGCCAGCAGCACGCCCAGGGTGCCGAACATCACGCCGGCCGCCATGAACAGGATCAGGCTGCGCACCGGCCGGCCGAGGATGGCGGCCACCAGCGCCAGCACGGTGACGGCGTACACCGCGGCGTTGTTGCGGTTGGCGAAGATCGAGGTCTCGCGGATGCCGTCGATCTCGAAGCCGCTCTGCAGCAGCTGCGCACCCCAGGTAGCCAGCGGCACGGCGATCAGCAGCACCAGCATCACTCGCACATCGCCGCGTTGCCACAGCACCGGCTCGCCGCGCGCGGCGCGGCCGCGTTCGAAGGCCGCGCCGAAGATCATGAAGGCCGGCACGAGCGAGATCTTGACCAGATCACCCCAGTCGATGTGGTCGGGGTTCACGACCACGCTGCAGGTGATGCCGGTGAGGTAGACGACGTAGCTCAGCACCACCGCCGTCGACCAGCTCGACGGCGGGTAGCGGCGCGTGGCCCAGGCAAAGGCCACGAGCCCGAAGATGACCACGGCGTAGACGTTGCCCAGGGCCTTGATCAGGCCGGACTGTGCCGTGAAGGCCAGGCCCATCAGCAGCACGTAGGCGGTGAACTGGGCCACGAACAGCGCCGAGCCCTCGGCCGGCTGCGGCGCCGAGCGGGCCCGCATCATCGTCACCGGTCGGGCCCGGCGCATCGGCAGGCGAGGCGGAAACAAGGCGCGCGGCTTCATCGCGGCACCCCCAGGGCGGGCACGCCGTCGGCAGGCTGCAGCGCCGGGCTGCCGAGCAAGGCCGTGCGGATGACCTCGGCCGTGCGCTCCCAGCGGAAGCCGCGCACGAGCTCGCGCCCGGCCACACCGAGGGCCTGCGCGCGCGCGGGCTCGCGCAGCAGAGACACCGTGGCCGCGGCCATCGCCTCGGCGTCGGGCCGCGCGAGACCAATGCCGTGCACGCCGTCGGCGAAGCCGGCGATGCCGTTGAACGCCGCGAGGCCCCCCACCACCGGCCGCGCGGCGGCCATCGCCTCGAGCGTCTTGTTGATGAGGCCGAAGCCCTTCCAGAGCGGGCTCCAGACGACGGCGCTGCGCCCATAGAGCGGCGCCAGGTCGGCCGCGAACTCGATCTGCGTCACGCCGTCGGTGGCGGCGAGCAGCTGCTTCAGCGCGGCATCGGCACCACGACCCACGATGGTGAGCGTGGCGGCTGGATGCGCGGCGCGCACCCCCGGCCACACGCTGCGGCACAACCAGGCGGCGATCGGAGCGTACTCGCCGCTGAGCTCGGCCACGAACAGCACCTGGGCGGCCACACCCGGCGAGGCATCGAGGTCGAACAGATCGGGGCGCACGCCGTTGGGAGCCAGCTGCGTGCGCGCCGCGGTATCGGCGCCAACGAGCTGGCGCATCGCGGCCCGATCGGCCTCGGTCTGCACGAGCACGGTGTCGACCTCGGTCAGCAGGCGCGCTTCGGCGCGTGCCACCAGCGGCGCACGCAGCCAGTGGCTCCAAGCCTTGGCACGCCCCAGCGCGCCGGGCTGCGGCGCTCGCCAGCGCCAGCGGTACTCGGCGGCGGTGCAGTCGTGCACGGCCACCACCGTGCGCCGCGGCTGCCAACGCGACAGTGCGGCGCGCAAAGCGCGCCAGCGCGCCAGCGCACTGATCGGCGACACCAGCACCGGCGCCGTGCACCAGAGCGCATCGCGCGCGGCCAGTTCGTCGAAGGCGCGCGTGTCGGCCGCGACCCAACCGTTCTGGAACATGCCGCGACCCGAGATCTCATCGGCCACCCGCGCCAGCAGGCCCCGTCGGGTGCAGCGGCCGAGCAGCAAGGGGCCGAAGCGGCGCTCGTTTTCGGCACACGCTTCGGCGTCGATGCGCTGCTCGGCGTCGAGCAGCAGCGCCAGCCGAACGTCGTGAGTGCGCGAGAGCTGCGCCAGGTAATGGCACAGCGGCAGCGTTGCACCGTTGCGCGGCGGGTACGGCAACTGGTCGGCGATGACGAGCAGGCGCTCGGCCATGGTGTCCTGGTCTCGGGCCGCTCAGGCCACGCGCCGGTGCGGCAAGGCCTGCCCCAGCCGACGCTGCCAGTAGAAGAGTCGTCGCGCCAGCAGCTGCAAAGCGCCAGGCTCCGGCGGGCTGCAGTCCTGCAGGGCGCCACCCGCAGCCAGCACGGCGGCGGCGAGCCGCTTTTCGAGCAGGATGGCGCCGGCCTTGTCGCGCAGCAGGGCGTCCGCCACCTCGGCGCGGCCGCTGTGGTGGCGCCAGCCGTCCTTGCCCGGCCGCGTGAGCCAGCCGCCGATGTGCGCCGCGAGTGCTGTCGACACTGCCGGGGGCCAGGTCAGCCGGCCTTGCGACACTTGAGGCGCCGCAAACAGCTCGGCATCGAACACGCGTCCGTCGAGCGCACCCAGGGCCGCAGCGGAGAGCGCAAAGGCCTGCGACTGCACCCACGCCGGCAGCGGCTGGCCTGCCAAAGCCCACGCCAGCGGCGCCGGCTTCACGGCGCCGGCCAGCACCACCGCGTCAGTCGCGGCCATCGCATCGGCAGCACGCCGCAAGGCCTGGCGCTCCGCCACCGGCCAGGGGTCGTTGACACCCGCCGTGTCGTTGAGCAGCAGCCAGGCGTCGGGCTCGCCGGGGCCGCGCAGGGCGTCGATGCCCCGCTGCCACGCGCCGAACTCCCAGCGCAGACCGTCGTCAGCGAGCTCCAGCACCGGCAGGCCGATCCCCGGGTCGCCCAACGCGGGCTGCCCGGCCCGGCGCACCAGCACGAGCCGGCTGCCCGCCGGCCAGGGCGCCACGGCGGCCAGGCTCTGCAGCGCACGACGCAGGGCCGGTCTCCGGCGGGGCTCAAAGGCGTAAGCGACGACGCCGAGGCGCCCTTGACCGTCGACAGCCATGGCTCAAGGCTGCGGCGCCGCGGCCAGCCGGGCCGGGTTGCCGGCCAGCCACTCGCGGCTGAGCTGCGGCAACGCGGCCAGCAGGTCGCGCGTGAAGGCGTCCTGGTCGCGGAAGGCCTGGGGCGAGTCGCGGTTGATGGACGACACGCGGAACAACAGCCCGTCGGGGATGACGCGCTGCAGGCCGTATTCGAGTTCGATCAGCCGGCGCTCGAAGCCGCCGAGCGAGATGCGGTCGCCGATGGTCACCCAGTACGTCACCGGTTCGAAGCGCTGCCGCGACAGCTCGGTCTCGAGCCGCCGCACCGGCAGCGTGCCGTGGGGCGTGACCACCGAGTCGACCCGGTTGCTGCGCACCTGGAAGCCCTGGGCCGGGTAGCAGACCTCGGGATAGTGCACGGCCATGGTCGCTCGCTGGTCGTCGCCGTAGGCGATGGACAGCATGATCACGGTGCCGCGGCTGTTGACGTAGGCGCGCGACAAGGTCTGCGTGTACAGCCGCTGCAGGTTGGCCAGTACGCTCGGGTCGGGCAGCACCACGCCACCGGCGCGCAGCAGCCGCCAGTCGCCGAACTGCTCAGGGATCACCTTCTCGAGGTCGAAACGCGCGCGCTGGTCGGCGAGCTTGTGCACCGGCTTGCCGGCCTGCGACAGCAGCGCCACCAGCACCATGGCGACCACCATCGCCAGTGCCTGCGCCACAGGCCGCGACAAGCCCATCATGCTCAGGCCGCCTGCGGGCCGCGCGTGCGCACGAAGGCACGCGTGGCGGTGTCGGCCGCGATGATCAGCATCAGGGCCGCCATGAACAGCACCATGCCGGCAAAGCCGTGCAGGAAGCCTTGGCCGGCTTCGTCGCCGAAGTGGTAGGTGATCAGCGTCAGCGTGATCACGCGAATGACGTTGGCCGCAAAGCTGATCGGCACGATGAGGATGGCCAGCGTGATGTTGCGCGCGGCCGACTCGTGGCGCACCAGGTTCAGGTACAGCAGGCCCAGTGCCTCGAGCGTGAGCAGCGTGTTCAGGCCGGCGCAGGCATCGGCCACGAGCAGCTGGTACGGCCCCACCTGCAGGATGACGCCGGTGCGCGCCACCGGATAGCCCACGTTCCAGAGAATGAACTCGGCCACGGTGCTGACGGCCAGCTTCATGGGCTGCGTCAGCGTGTCGACGGCCACGCCCGGCAGCGGCACCATGAACAGCATGAAGAACAGCGGAAACCACACCAGCTTGACTGCCGCCTGGCCGCGGAACAGCAGCAACGCCGACACCACGAGCCAGATCAGCGAGCCGACCTCGAACATCTGGATGCCCTGCGTGCGCCCGAAGGCGTAGAGCAGCATCGCGATGCCGAAGCAGCCCCAGCCGGCCGTGCGCGCCGGCTGCTCGGGCAGGGCCAGCAACTCGCCGCCCTTGCGCCACAGCAGCCACAGCGAGATGGCCAGCACCAGCGGGCCATGGCCTTGCTGGTCGGAGCCCCAGATGCCGTCGAGCAGGTCGCGGAACGACGGCACGTACAGCACCAGCGCGCCCAGGGCCAGGATGCCGAAGGGCGCGACGGGGTGACTCAGGGCGTTGGGTGGCAGCATGGCAGGCAACCTGGTCAAGCCCTCCGCACGGATCCGGCTCCGCCGGGCCGTTGCGGAGCGGCCCCCTCGGGGGGGTGAGGACCGCGGCTCCAAGCCGGCCTGCGCCGGCTTGGACGGCCCGAACGGCACGGCCTCTGGCCGTGCGTGGAGCGACAGCGAGTTTGGGAGCTCATGCTCAGGCTTCGTTGTAGACCACGCCCGCCAGTTGGGCGGGGGTTCCGGCAAAGCTGGCGACCAGTTCCTGCAGCGTGGCGAAACGGCTCTTGTCCTTGCGTGCCACGATCAGCGCCGCACCGGAGCGGGCCGCAATGACGCTGGCGTCGGCGCCGTGGGCTGCAGCCGGTGTGTCGATGACGACGTGATCGAACTTGGCCGTGAGCTCGCGCATCAGCAGGCCGAAGCTGGCGCGCTCGACGAGCTCGAGCGGGTTCGGCGGCGTGGTGCCGGCCGTCAGCACGAACAGGCTGGGCACGGCGGCGATGGGCTGGATGGCGCCCTGGTCGGAGCGGCCCGACAGGATGCTCGACAGGCCCGAGCGGTTGTCGAGCTGGAAGATCTCGTGCTGGCGTGGGCCGCGCAGGTCGGCATCAACCAGCAGCGTGCGCCCGCCCAGCTGCGCCAGCACAACGGCCAGGTTGGCCACGCAGAAGCTGCGGCCGTCGGCGACGTCGGGGCTGATGACGGCCAGCGCCGGGTGCGGGCCCGCCCCGGCGAACACGCGCATCATCAGCTGCGAGCGCAAGGAGCGGAAGTGCTCGGCGCGCGTGCCGAACGGATCGGTCAGCGTGATGAGTTCGCTGCCCAGGCGTTGGGTCTCGCCCGTCGCCACCGGGTAGTCGAACTGCTGCGACAGGGCGGCCAGCACGTCGTCGCGGCTGGCCAGGCCCAGCGCCACGGCGGCTTCGCCGAAGCGGACGCCCTTGTCGCGCTGGTAGGCGAGGATGCGTTCGACCTGCTCGGGCTTGAGGTCGCGCAGCACGGCGAGGAAGTCGCCGATGCTGCCGCTGGCGCGGTCGCCGGCGGCCACCGACGCCGCGTCGACGGCCTCGTGCAGCGCCTCGACCACCTCGGGGCTCTTCTCGTCGTCGTCACGGAACCTGGCCATCACGCCCCCTTCCCGGCCGAAGCCGTGCCACTCGGGGCAGGCAGCGGCGCCAGCAGGCGCTGCTGCAACGAGGTCATGCGGCGATCAGCCAGGCGCGCCGCGGCGCCGGTGCCGGGCATCACCGCGATCACCGGCAGGTCGAGCGCGGCCACGATGTCGGCGATCGAGCGCACGCGCCGGTTGCGCAGCTCAAGGAGCAACACCACCGCCACCGCCAGCAGGATGCCGATGACGAATGACAGGATGACGTTGAGCAGCACGCGCGGCGTCGCCGGCTCCACCGGCGGCACGGCCGTGGTCAGCTGGTTCACGTTGCTCTGCGTCGACTGGCCTTCGAGGCTGGACTGCGTCAGCCGCGCCAGGATGGCGTCGTAGGTGCGCTGCGCGTTCTCGACCTCGCGCACCAGCACCAGGCCTTCGTCGCGCACGACCTTCATGCGCAGCACCTTGTCGCGCTGGGCGTCGAGCGAGGCCTTGACCTCGGCCATGCGCTGGCGGTTGATGTTGTTCGACAGCGCCACGCTGCCCGTGGCCTTGACGGTTTCGGCCACCAGGCGCTGGCGCAACTCGGCGATGCTGGCCCGGGCCTCGACCACCTGGGGGTGGTTGTCGCCAAGCCGTGTGGTCAGCTGCTGGATGGCCGCTTCGCCGCGGTTGATGTCGGCCTTCAGAGAGCCGACGATGGGGTTGCCCAGCACCTCGGGCAGGCGGTCGCCCTGTGCGCCCTGGGCCTGGCGCTCGCGACTGCCGCTCTCGGCGCTGATGGCCTGCAGCGCGGTGAACTGTGACGAGAGCTCCGACAGGCGTGCGCTCTCGATGTCGAGCCGCTCGTCGGTGGCGATGATGCCCTTCTCGGCCTGGAAGGCGGAGACGCGGCTTTGCGCGGCTTCGAGCTTGTCGCGGGCTTCCTTCGAACGGTTCTCGAAGAAGGACTGGTAGTTGCGCGCCGGGTCGACGCGCAGCTCCAGCGTGGTGTCGATGTAGGCCTGCACGAAGGCGTTGGCCAGCGCGGCCGCGAAGCGCGGGTCGGCGGCGCGGTAGGTGATGACGATCACGCCGCTCTCGCGCGAGGGCTCGACTTCCATGCTGCGCTGGAACACCGAGCCAAGCCAGCTTTCGATGGTGCCGCGGCCACCGGCATCGTCTTGCCACTGCTGGCGCACCTGCGGGTTCTCGTTGAGCTTGAGGTTGCGAACCACGCGCTCGGCCACGCGGTCGCTCTTGATGATGTCCACCTGCGTGGCCATCTGCGCCGGCGAGCCGCCGCCGCCGTAGAGCACCGCGCTCACCGGATCGGGCTTGAAGTCGACGACGACGCTGGCCGTGGCCTTGTACTGCTTGGTCAGCGACAGGCTCACGACGGCCGTGGCCAGCACGGTGACCACCAGAATGGCCAAGGCGAGCCACCAGCGCGCCCGAAGGATGGAAAGGAACTGCCCGAAGGTCATGGCGATGGGGCCGGCCGCAGGGCCTGGCTAGAAGAGACTTTCACGGACAAAGACGACGTCGCCTTCGCGAAGAAGGTCGGTCATCGCCGGTTGCGACACCTCGACCTGGCCGTCGGCCGACTTGCGGTGCACGCGGATGCCCTTTTCGGTGCCGCGCGGCGTGAGGCCCCCGCCTGTGGCCAGGGCCTGCAGCAGCGTGAGCCCACGCTCCAGGCGCATCGGCCCCGGGCGCTGGACCTCGCCATAGATGTAGACGATCGGCTGGCGGTCGACCCAGATCGCATCACCGTTCTTCACGACGATGTCGCGAGTCTGGCCGCCGGGGCCGAACAGTGCTGGCAGGTCGACTTCTTCGCGGAAGGTCTGGCCGTTGCGCAGCCCGGTGATCACGATGACATCGGCACCCCCCGGGGCCACGCCACCGGCCAGCGCGACGAGGTCGCTCAGCTTGGTTTCGGCCATCTCCAGCGGGTAGCGGCCCGGGCGGTTGAACTGCCCGAGCACGTTGGCCTGGCTGCCCCGCACCTGCAGCACGATGATCGTGACCTGCGGGTTGCGCAGGAAGTTGCCCTTGGTCAGGCCGTCGACCAGCACCTTCTCGGCCTCGGGCACCGAGAGCCCGCCCAGGCGCACGGCCCCCAGCAGCGGGAACGAGATCTGCCCGCCCTCGGTGAGCCGCGACTCGAGCGTCAGCTCGGGGTTCTGGAACACCGTGATGCGAACCACGTCGCCTGCGCCGAGCCGGTACTCGGCGGCGGGCGCGGCGCGCACCGGTGCAGCCGCGGTGGCCTGCGCCGACACGGCCGTCGTGCCGGCCAAGGCCGCCAAGGCGATGGCAGCCGCTGCAAGACCCCTCATCAGCGACCTCACTTGAGCCCCAGACCCTTGGTGATGTCGGTGCTGCTGAGCGCGCCGCTGGCCGGCGCAGGCGCTGCCGGCGCTGCCGGGGCTGCAGCGCCACCGGCCGCAGGCGCGCCTTCGGCGAACTTGCCGACGTACTCGATCTTGGCCGCGGCACGCATGGCCTTCAGGTCGTCTTCGACCAGCTTGCGCCGGCGCTCGTTGACGAGGAACTGCTCGATCGCCGGCCGGGCCTGCTCTTCGGTGACCGGCTGCATGCGCGAGCCGGCCAGCACCACCACTTGCGCGCCGGTGGGCGTGGGCACGACCATGGCCTGGCCGTCCTGCATCTTCGACAAGGCATCGAGCGAGTTCAGCGGCAGCTGCTCCGCAGCCCGCACCGCCTGGTTGCCCGAGAACTTCAGGCCCGAGGCCTTGAGGTACTCGACGAACTCGTTGATGTTCTTCGCCGCACCGAGTTTCTCGCGCAGCTCGGGCAGGCGGTCGGCCGGTGCCTCGATGCCGATTTCCTGGATCTGGTAGATGCGCCGCTGGCTGAAGAGAGCCGGCTTCTCGTCGTAGTACTTCTTGATCTCTTCGGGCGTGGGCTTGGGTGCCGCCTCGCCGACCTTCTCGAGGTAGGCACGGGCGATCACCTCGCGGCGGGCAGCCTCGAGCTGCTGCATCACGCGCGGGTCGCGGTCGACCTTGGTCTCCTCGGCCTTCTGCAGCGCCAGCTGCTGATCGATGAGGCGCTCGAGCACCTGCTTGCTGGCGGCCTCGGCCTGCTCGGGCCGCAGGTTGCGCTGCTGCTGCAGCACGAAGTTGATCTGGTGGACGGTGACTTCGTCCTTGTTGACCTTGGCGGCCGTCTGGCTGGCGGCGGCGTCCTTCTTTTCGCCACAGGCGGAAAGCAACACGGCCGTGGCCACCAGGGCCAGCGCCAGCCGGGGGCCGCGACGGCGGGCGGCGGCAGAGAACAACAGCGTCATGGCAAGGTTCCTGTGGGCCGCAGTCTCGACCCGGGCGAAGCGCCGGAGTTTACCCGTCGCTCGATGACGCTCGGATGCCCATCACCCCCCCGCAGCCCGGGTGGAAGTCGCCTCGTTGTTCACGCTCGGGCGTGTTCAGGCCAGGGCCTGCACCCGGGCGAGCTTCCAGCCGCGGTTGGCGGCCTTGACGTTGGCCAGCAGCCAGAGTTCGCGAAACGGCTCGGCAGCGGCATCGTCGTGTTCGCG
>Ga0068877_10004371_pt1 | contig 11046 bp, 8 predicted proteins | sample NOAtaG_FD_66437 | JGI IMG/M metagenome (GOLD analysis project Ga0068877, IMG submission 66437) | Freshwater lake microbial communities from Lake Erie, under a cyanobacterial bloom - NOAA_Erie_Diel6S_1000h metaG | ecosystem: Environmental > Aquatic > Freshwater > Lake | place: USA: Ohio, Lake... | reverse complement strand
TGTCATCCAATCCCATCGGGGCCTCCGGCATGCTGCGCTTCGGCGAGGCTGCGCTGCAGGTACGCGGCATGGCCGGTGCTCACCAGGTGGCCGATGCGCGACTCGCAATCGGACATGCTTTTGGCGGCGCGCACTCCTATTACGCGATGTGGGCAGTATCAGCCGACAAGCCCTGATCCGGCGCAACGTCTTAGCCCTCCTCAGGGTTTTTGGACTACCATTGCGGATCGGTTTTTCGGGCTGCCCTCGATGGAGTTGAGCCTCACGGCGGATGCCTCGGAGCGAAAGAAGGACGGGTTTCTCACCCGGACTTCCCCGCTTGCCAGTGGTATTGCCGTCTCACTCGTGTTTTTCCTGGTCAGTGGCACCCTTCTCGCCCTGCTGTCGCACTTCGGCAACCTGCAGCACGAAAGGGTCGCGGAAGGGCGTCTGCGTGGCTTGGCTGCCGCCGCGCTCCTGCTTGTGGACGTGGACGCCCACGAGAAGCTCCGCAATCCCGCCGACACAGGTTCCCCGCTCTACGAACAGACCATTGCCCGCCTTGTCGACTTTCACAACTTGCTCCCCGAGATCCAGTGGATCTACACCATGCGGTTTCTCGATGGGCGCCTGTTTTATGTGCTCGACACCGCGGCGTCACCGCGCCTCACGCTTGAAAGGGACAAGCGCCAGGTGGCGCGCGTGATGGATCCCACTCTTGAATTTCGCGAGGAAGATGAACCAGAACTCCTGCCGACAGTCATGTCCGGCGGCATCCACGTCGACGGTGGTGGTTACTACTGGGGTGGCAAGTCCCTGCGCTCCGTGAATGCGCCGCTGCGCGATTCTCGGGGGAACATCGTCGGTATTATCGCGCTCGACGTGGACCAAGGTGCGTTCGCCGCCGAACAGCAGGGCTTCCGCTTCATCGTCCGAGCAGGGGCAGCCGTGTGCCTGGGCCTTGCAGTGCTTGCGGGATTCATCACCGCACGGCTTCATGGTGGCCTTCTGGAGGCGATTTCCCGGCTGGAGCGTGAAAGCATTACGGATGCCATGACCGGGCTTGGCAACCGCGCCTTTTTCAACCGTGCTCTGGGTGCCGAAATGGCTCAGGCGCGGCGATCGGGAACCCCCTTCACCTTGCTCGTGTTCGATATCGATCATTTCAAGCGCGTCAACGACGAGCTGGGGCATCCCGCCGGTGATGAAGTGTTGAGGCGGCTCGGCGAACGTCTGCGCGCCGAGGTGCGCGAGGGTGATGTGTGTTGTCGCATCGGCGGAGAGGAGTTCGCCCTGCTCATGCCGGGCATCGGCCGCCAGGAAGGGGAGGCCGCCTACACGCGCATGAGTGCGGCTATCCGCATGCCCATGCTGATCGACGGTGGCGAACGATCCATCACGATCAGCGGTGGTATCGCGACGATGAGCGGCAAAGACATCCGGCCCGAAGAAATCCTCCAGCTCGCGGATCGGGCGCTCTACGAGGCGAAGCGCAACGGCCGTGATCGCGTCGTCGTGGTGTCCTGAGGAGAGTCGATGAGGGCCCGAGCCGAAACCATCCTTCGCGACCGCGCTGAACTCGGGCCGGTTCTGGGGCTTTCCCCCCGGCGTCTGGGCGCTCTGGTGTCGGTGCTCTACCTGTGCTTTTTCGTGGTTCTTACCGTGTGGATGCTGCAATCCGTCCTGGATGCGTTCCAGCGCCGTTCGGACGCGGCCATGGTGGAACTTGCGCTTGCCCTTGCCAGCCAGGTCGACATGGATGCGCACGAGCGTCTGGTGTCCGACTCCCAGACAGGGTCCGAGGAATACAAACGCCTCCTTGCTCCCCTCGAGCAGATGCACCTTGCGATGCACGAAGTGAGTGGCGTCTACACAAAGCGTATCGATGCCGGCGGTGACATGGTTTACGTGCTGGATACCGCCCAAAGCGCGATCCAGTCCCTGCGGGATCGCGCGACAGCCGTGACACGCGTGGCGCAACCCGTCCTGATGGATACGATCGAACCCGGGCTGGTTGCCACGGTGCTCTCCGGCGCTCCCTGGATCGACGCCGAGAGTTTCATCGAGGGCGGAGTCCGGCTGCGAGGCATCTATGTGCCCATGCGCCTTTCGGACGGCAGGGTCGTGGGCATGCTCGGTCTTGACTTCGCAGACGGCGAATTGCGTGACATCGCCCGCCGATGGTCGCGCGATCTTGCCTTGCCTGGGGTGGCCTTGCTCGCGCTCGTAGCATCGCTACTCGGGGTCTTTGTCTGGGTCCTGCGCCAGCAGCTCGGGCTGATTCTCGCGGCCTTGCGGGAGGAAACCGTCCGGGATGCGCTGACGGGCCTCTTCAACCGCAGGCACCTCAGCCGCAGCCTTGCGGTTCACGTCGACCTTGCCCACCGTACCGGTAGGCCGCTCGGCCTGCTGATGGTTGATGTCGACCGGTTCAAATCCATCAACGATGCTTTCGGCCACGCGGGTGGTGATCGTGTGCTGGTGGTCGTTGCCGATGCGCTGCAGCAGTGTGCACGCAGCGAGGATATTGTCTGTCGCATCGGCGGTGAGGAGTTCGCCCTCGTCCTGCCGGGCACCGATGCTGCGCAAGCGAAAGTGCTGTTCGAGCGTATTGCGGGCGTCATCCGCCGCCCCCTTGACGAGCGAGGAGACATCGGGCTCGAGCTCTCGGTGAGCGCGGGCATAGCGTCTGTGCGGCCCGGAGAGGACGCCGATACGCTCATGCTGCGCGCGGATCGCGCGCTCTACAGCGCCAAGCGCTCAGGGAGAGATCGCTGCGAGTTCGCGCCGGAGGAAGCCGGGTCATGAACACTCCCTGGCTCCTGCGCGCTGATACAGGGCTTTTGCGGCGCCTCTTGCTGCAACCGCCGTTGCTGCTGGCCATTCAGGCGGGTCTGGTTTTCGGACTGCTCATTGTGTCGCTGTCGTTGCCTGTGCTGCGGCTGGGCACGGAGAGGGCCAAGGAGCAGTTCGACCATCATCTGATGGAGCTTGCCAGCGTGATCGCCGCGCGTATCGATGGTGATCTGCACGAGACGCTGATCACGAGAGAGCAGGAGTCTGGCGAGCTTCATGCCAGGCTGCAGGACATCCTCGTCAGGATCCAGAACGGCGTGCCTGCCATTCATGCGCTGTACACCCTGCGTCACCGGGACGGCGGTTTGTATGTCATTCTCGATGCAGCCCGCTCCCCGGCGTTGCTGCGTCCTACCGACCCTCCGAGTTATCTGAACGAGATTCTCGATTTCGACCTCGCGAACGAGCCGGACATGATCCCGGCACTGATGGCAGGACACGCCTATGTCGACAAGGGTGCCTACGATGCCGGTGGCTCGCGTCGGCCGATGCGCAGCGTCTCCGCTCCGATCCGCGATTCCTCGGGTGCCGTGGTCGCCATCCTCGGCATGGACTACGAGGAGTCTCTCTACGCCGAGGAGTTCCGCCACAGGCAGGAGAACCTGTTGCGTGTCGCGGCTGCGGTGGACGGGATGCTGGTGTTTGGCATCATGGTGCTTGTCTACTGGCTGCGTCGACGGATTGGGAAGGCGCTTGATGCCCTGGCACTGGAGTCGAGTACAGACGCGCTCACCCGGCTGGGGAACCGGCGCAGTTTCGATATCCGGCTTGCCCAAGCGGTTGCGTCCGCGCGGGAGCGACTCACCCCTCTCAGCCTGCTGGTGCTCGACGCCGATCGCTTCAAGGACGTGAACGATACCTGGGGGCATCCCGTGGGGGACGCTGTGCTCACCCGCATCGCGGACTGCCTGCGCGCCGAGCGCAGTCCTCCGCGCGATATCTTCAGGATCGGAGGAGAGGAGTTCGCACTGCTGTTGCCGGGCGTGATGGCATTGGATGCCATTGCCCTGTACAACCGGCTGAACCTCGCGATCCGACGCCCGATGGCACTTCCCTCGGCCAGGATCGAAGTCACCATGAGCGGCGGTGTTGCGGAATTCGATCCCCATGGCAGCGAGGATCCCGAGGGTTTGCTGCTGCGCGCCGATGCTGCCCTGTATCTTTCGAAGAATCTGGGACGGGACAACGCAGCGATCGCGTCCCCTGCCGCACGCTGAATCTCAGGCTTCCACGATCTTCAGCGTGGTCGTTGATCCCCCTACACCCAGGAGATCTCCACGGGTCAGGATCAGCCGATCGCCCGGTGCCACGAGCCCCCTGCGCCTGAGTTCCGCGACGGCCTCGCCCGCGGCTTCTGCGGCGGGGAACACCGTGTAGTCGAAGACAAACGGTCGCACGCCCCGGTAAAGGCTCATCCGTCTGACCGTTCCCGTGTGTCTGCTCAGCGCGAAAATCGGAAGTCCCGAACTCATCCTCGACATCCTGAGCGCTGTTCCGCCGGATTCGGTGAGGCAGACCATGCCGGCCACACCTGCGAGGTGATTGGCGGCATAGACAGCGGCCATCGCAATGGTCTCGTCGACGCGCTGGAACTCGCGGTCAGCGCGGTGGCCGGAGCGGCGTACCTCTGGCCACGTCTCTGCTCCCAGACAGGTTCCTGCCATGGCCGTTACCGTCTCCACAGGGTATCTCCCGCTGGCGGTCTCGGCTGACAACATGACGGCGTCGCTGCCGTCGAGGACGGCGTTCGCCACGTCGAAAACTTCTGCACGCGTCGGTATCGGGCTCTGCACCATCGACTCCATCATCTGGGTCGCGGTGATCACCACCCGGTCAGCCCGCCTCGCCTTGCGGATCAGCATCTTTTGTGCCCCGATCAGGGCGGCGTCCCCGATCTCCACTCCGAGGTCTCCTCGTGCCACCATGATCCCGTCGGCGGCTTCGATCATCGCGTCGAGAACGGCTTCGTCCTGCACCACCTCCGCGCGCTCGATCTTGGCGATGATTCTCGCTGTACTGCCTGCGGCGAGGGCCAGCTGGCGGGCTTCGCGGATGTCGTCTGCATGGAGCGGGAAAGACACAGCAAGGTAATCGAGCTCAAGCTCTGCCGCGTGACGGATATCCTCAAGGTCCCTGTCAGTGAGAGAGGGCGCAGAGAGACCGCCGCCCAGGCGGTTCAGGCCCTTGCGGTTCGAAAGTCGCCCGCCCATCCGTACACGGCATTGCACGCGTGAGCCCTTGACGTCTTCCACGACGAGGCTGATGCGGCCGTCGTCGAGGATCAGCACATCGCCCGCAAAGACGCTCTCGGGCAGGCTGGGAAGATCTACCCCAACGACTGTCTGGTCACCTGCCTCTGCCGGGTGTTCGCAGTCCAAAGTGAACACCGCTCCGGTAAGCAGCTCCACCGCGCCATCGCGAAAGCCGCGTATGCGGATCTTGGGGCCCTGGAGATCACCGAGTAACGCCACCTCGTGCCCGCAGCGTGCGGCCGCGGCCCGCACCTCGCGCGCTCGCTCGCGATGGTCTGCAATGCTGCCGTGGGAGAAATTGAGTCGGAACACATCCACGCCCGCCTCGACGAGGGCTGCGATGGTCTCTGGCGCACCGCTCGCGGGGCCGAGTGTGGCGACAATTTTGGTACGGCGGTGCACGCTCATGCCTGTACATTCCCGCTGTCGATGCGGAGCAGCTGCTTACCGAGGTTTTCGCCGCGAAAGAGCCGCAGCAGCGTGCGTGGAATGCGCTCGAAGCCCTCCTGTACATCGGATTGCCACTGCAGTTGCCCGCTCGCGAGCCACGGTCCGAGCTCGGCGAAGGCCTCCGTCGAGCGATGCAGATAATCGAGCATGAGGAAGCCCTCCAGTCGTGCCCTTCGGTAAATCAGGTTCATGAGGTTGCGTGGCCCCGCTGGTGGTGTTGCGGCGTCGTAGCCGGCGATCTGTCCGCAGAGCACGACCCGGCCTCCTTGCGCGATGCAGGCGATCATGGCTTCGAGCTGGGGGCCGCCCACGTTGTCGAAGGCAATGTCGACCCCGGCCGGGCACAGCGACGAGAGGCGTTGCACGAGGTCTTCTGTGCGGTAGTCGATGCAGGCCTCGGCGCCGAGGCTCTTCACCCAGTCACACTTGCGTGAGCCACCTGCGATGCCGATGACGCGCGCGCCGCGCAGGCGCGCGATCTGCACCGCCATGGAACCCGTGGCGCCGCCCGCTGCGGAAACCACCACGGTCTTTCCTGGCGTAATCCCGCCCACATCTACCAGGCCGAAATATGCGGTGAGGGCGGTGCCGCCCAAGGCGGCCAGCGCCATCTCCGGGGTCACACCCGGGGGCAGGGGCGAAGGCGGAAGCGGATCCCCAGGGCGAGCCAGCGCGTAGTCCTGCCAACCATACAGCCCCTGTACCAGCGCGCCCTCGGGCAGGGCGGGATTGGCCGAGCGCAGGATCCGCGCAACGCTGGACGCGCGCACAACCTCTCCGAGGCCAACGGGTGGCAGATAGCCTTCCTGGTCTTTAAGCCATTCCCGTTGTGTCGCGTCGAAGCCGAGCCACAGGTTCTGCAGCAGGACTTCGCCTGCATCCAGGTCCGGTTGCGGAACAGCCGTCTCGCGGTACGCGAAATCGGTCTCTTGCAGCGAGCCCTCGGGCCGGCGTGCCAGCACCCACTGGCGGTTTATCGGGGGCATGATTTTTCCTCTCTGAGAGCGGCGATTATGCACCAGCAGGGTGGCGGGCTTTGCCATAATGGCCCCGCTGATGTTTCAGGCGACACTCGATGCTCGACTTCGTCCTGCGTGCAGGCCACCACCGCGACCGGATTGCCTTTCGCACGCCACTTCAGACCACCACCTACGCTGCATTGCTCGAGCGCTCTGCCGGTATCGCCGGCGCGCTGCTCTCAGGCGCAGGCGTTGGCGATCTTGCTGAGGAAAGGATTGCATTCCTTGTGCCCGCCGGAGAGGACTACGCGGCCCTTCAGTGGGGCATCTGGCGGGCAGGAGGGGTAGCAGTACCCCTGAATCGCGGTGCAGCCATGGGAGAGTTGCTGCATGTGCTGCGCACGGCCGGCGTGTCGCGCGTGATCGCGGCGTCCGCGGGCGAGGCCTTGCAGGAGGCTGCTGCGACGGCCGGTGCCACGATCACCGCTGTGCGCGCTCTGGAAGGCAGCGATTCCGCAGCGGGATTGCCGGAACTGGAGCCGGCGCGTCGCGCGATGATCGTTTTTACCAGCGGGACCACCAGCAAGCCCAAGGGCTCGGTCGCCACTCACGCGAATCTCGTCGCCATGATGTCGGGTATGGAGCAGGCCTGGGGCTGGCGAGCCGACGACTGCATCCCCTTGTTCCTGCCGCTTCACCACATACATGGCATCGTCAACGTGCTGGGCTGCGCGTTGTGGACAGGCGCCTGCATCGAGCCCTTTGACGGCTTCCCGCAGGATGTGATCCTCCAGCGCGTGGAAGACAACGCCTACACCGTTTTCATGGCGGTTCCCACCCTCTACGTGAAGCTCATCACGGCGCTGGAGGCGATGCCCGAGGTCCGGCGCGACGCGCTCTGCGGTGCCTTCGGTCGTATGCGGCTGATGGTCTCGGGTTCAGCGGCCTTGCCGGCGACAGTGCATCAGCGCTGGGAAGAACTCACCGGCCAGCGTTTGCTGGAGCGCTACGGCATGACCGAGATCGGCATGGCGCTTTCGAATCCTCTGGTGGGTGAACGTCGCAGTGGCAGTGCCGGTCTGCCGATGCCCGGCGTGGACGTCCGGCTGGTCGAGGAGTCAGGTGCAGAGGTGATCGGGGAGGACATCCCCGGCGAGATCCAGGTGCGCGGCGCCTCGATATTCCTTGAATACTGGAACAACCCCGGCGCTACCGCAGCATGCTTCACGGAAGACGGATGGTTCCGCACCGGTGACGTCGCTGTGCGTGAGCGCGGGTACTACCGCATCATGGGTCGTCAGTCCGTCGACATCATCAAGTCCGGTGGTTACAAACTCTCGGCGCTCGAGATCGAGGGCGTTTTGCTCGAGCACCCGATGATTGCGGAATGCGCCGTACTGGGCCTGCCAGATGCGACGTGGGGTGAAGTCGTTGCGGCGGTGGTGGTGCTGCGCGAAGATGCCAGCCTTGACGATGCGGCCCTCCGTGCGTGGTGCGAGAAACAGATGTCCACCTACAAGCAGCCGCGGCGCTACCTGTTCGTGTCGGCGCTACCACGCAACGCGATGGGTAAGGTGGTGAAACCGGATGTGCGGACCTTGTTCGGCAGCTAGAAGGAGACGGCGTTCATGAACGGCTTTGACAAGGTGGTCGGCACGTATGACGAGGCTCTCGAGGGGCTTCAGGACGGCATGACCGTCATTGCGGGCGGCTTCGGACTGTGTGGCATTCCCGAAGGCCTGATTGCGCAGATCCGACGCATGGGTGTGCGCGGCCTGACGGTGGTCTCCAATAATTGCGGTGTGGATGGCTTCGGCCTTGGCGTACTGCTGGAGGACCGGCAGATACGCAAGGTTGTTGCGTCATATGTGGGCGAGAACAAGCTCTTCGAGCAACAGTTGCTGAGCGGTGAGATCGAGGTCGAACTGACGCCACAGGGCACACTTGCCGAGAAGATGCGCGCGGGAGGTGCCGGCATACCTGCGTTTTATACCGCGACGGGCTATGGCACTCCCGTGGGTGAGGGCAAGGAGGTGCGGCACTTCAAGGGCCGGCCATTCATCCTTGAGGAGGCGATCACCGGGGATTTCGCCATTGTGAAGGCCTGGAAGGCGGACCGTTACGGCAACGCCATCTACCGGCACACGGCGCAGAACTTCAACCCCATGGCTGCTACGGCGGGCAGGATCACCGTGATGGAGGTCGAGCAGATCGTCGAGCCTGGCGAACTCGATCCCGCGCAGATCCATACCCCGGGTATCTACGTCAACCGGGTGATCGAAGGCCGCTTCGAGAAACGCATCGAACAGCGCACCGTGCGCGCCGGCTGAGCGGAGGAACATCCATGACACTCACACGCGAACAGATGGCACGCCGCGCAGCCTTGGAGCTGCGCGACGGCGACTATGTGAATCTCGGTATCGGCATTCCCACGCTGGTCGCCAATTACGTGCCCGATGGCATCCGCGTCATGCTCCAGTCCGAGAACGGTTTGCTCGGCATGGGGCCGTTCCCTACCGATGACGCTGTCGATGCAGACATGATCAACGCAGGCAAGCAGACGGTCACGGCAGTCTCGGGAGCGGCGATCTTCAATTCTGCGGAGTCCTTCGCGATGATCCGCGGCGGGCATGTCGACGTCACCATCCTCGGTGCCTTCGAGGTGTCAGTGAACGGTGATATCGCCTCGTGGATGGTGCCGGGCAAGCTCGTCAAGGGCATGGGTGGCGCCATGGATCTCGTGGCCGCTGCGCGCAATATCCTGGTCATCATGACCCACGCCGACAAATCCGGGGCGTCGAAGCTGCTCGACGACTGCACACTTCCCCTGACCGGTGCGGGTTGCATTCGCAAGGTGCTCACGGACCTTGCCTACCTCGAGATCGCGGATGGCGCCTTTCACCTGAGGGAGCGAGCGCCGGGTGTGAGTGTCGAGGAGATTGTCTCCAAAACGGCGGGGAAGCTCATCGTGCCGGCAGACGTCCCGGAGATGCGTTTCGCCTGAGTAACTGTTGATCTCATCCGTTCGGACTAAACGTCAGCGCTCCCGAATAGGCTAGGGTTGGAATTGTGGGTGGTCTATGGCCGCTCACCCCGAATAAACCTTATAGCCCGGGAGATGCCCCATGACACGCGTTCCACCTGCCCGCAACGCCCGACTGCTGCCTGCTCTTTTACTTGCACTGCCACCGCTGGCCTTCGCACAGGGCGGCATCGAGGAGATCACCGTCACCGCGCAGAAGCGCGAAGAGACGATGCGGGACGTGCCGATTTCCATGGCGGTGGAGACCGGGGCCAGCCTTCTGAAAAAGAGCATCAAGTCCATCACCGAACTGGGGCGCCAGACGCCTAACCTCTACATCGAGGACCAAGGTTCGACAAATGCGGTCAACCTGCGCGGCCTCGGTAGCCCCGCCGAGGGTCTGGAGAGTCCGGTCGGCTTCTATCTCGATGGAATTGCGGTTTCCCGCGCACTCGGTTTGCTCTCCATGCCGTTCTTCGATCTCGAACGCGTCGAGGTGCTGCGCGGACCACAATCGACGTTCTTCGGCCGCAACACCAGCGCTGGCGCCATCAACGTGATCAGCGCCAAGCCGGGTGAAGAGGTGGAGGGGCGCGTCCGGGTGCGCGCGGGCAACCGCGAAATGCGCGAGTACGAGGCAGCGCTGTCCGGTCCCATCATCGATTCGCTGTCGGCGCGTCTCGCGCTGGTGAAAACCGAGCGCGGTGCCTATCTCGACAACCCGCTCGGACAGGATGCGGGAGCAGACGACAAGTTCGGTGCGCGCGGGCAGCTTGCCTTCACGCCGAACGAGAGCTTCGACGCCCTGTTCAAGTACGAGTACATGACCACAAAGCGCTACGGCACCACGCAGCAGGGTATTGATCCTGGGCCGGGCGGTATCGACCTGCCGATCAACCAGTATCTGGTTTCCCAGGGAGAGGATTTCAAGACAGACCTGAAACAGCACGTTGTCACGACAGGCATTTACGCCTATCTGAACGACGATACGCGCTGGACCGCGCGCATGAAGAACCTGCAGCTGGTGATGAACTATCACTTCGGTGACGGTTACACGCTCACCTCGCAGACCGGTCACCTCGATACCGGCAACTCCCGGATATTCAATTACTCGGGCCTGCCCATCAACAGCATCATGCTGACGACCCGTTACTCGCCGGTTGACTTCACCAGCACTGAATTGCGGCTCACCTCGCCAGACGATGGCAACTTCACCTGGATGGCGGGGCTCTATTACGATCAACTGGACACGGAGCAGACACCGACCAGCAAGAATGGCGGGGCTTATATCTTTTTCCACAACCCGACCCTGGACACCGGCGTACCGGCCGCAAACCTCGCTGCCCTGAACGGTGACACCGAGGAGTCCAAGTCCTACTCGGCCTTCGCCGAGGGCACCTATGCTTTCTCGGATCAGCTTCGGTTCGGCGTCGGCCTGCGTTACGGGAAGGAAGAAAAAGATGCTGTTGACAAGGTTGGTCTCCGCGTCGACCTGGCCAACGGCACGCCGCTACCGCTGATATTCCTC
>Ga0068877_10004370_pt1 | contig 11046 bp, 8 predicted proteins | sample NOAtaG_FD_66437 | JGI IMG/M metagenome (GOLD analysis project Ga0068877, IMG submission 66437) | Freshwater lake microbial communities from Lake Erie, under a cyanobacterial bloom - NOAA_Erie_Diel6S_1000h metaG | ecosystem: Environmental > Aquatic > Freshwater > Lake | place: USA: Ohio, Lake... | reverse complement strand
GACGCGCCAGGAGGAGACGATCAACTACGAGATCGCGCGCAAGACCACGAACCACGTGCGCGAGGTCGGGACCATCCGGCGCCTCTCCGCCTCGGTCGTCGTGGACGGCATCGTCACCGTCGGGTCGGACGGCAAGGCGAGCTACCAGCCGCGCAACCCCGAGCAGCTCGAGCAGCTGCGCCTCGCCGCCCGCGCCGCGGTCGGCTTCAACGAGCGGCGCGGCGACACGCTGGAGCTCATCAACCTGCCCTTCGCGGGCAACGACGCCGGCGGGGTCGCCGCCGAGGCGGGCATGTTCGACTTCTCGCGCGGCGAGATCCTGCGCATGTCGGAGCTCGCGATCCTCTTCATCGTGGCGCTGCTCGTGATCCTGCTGGTCGCGCGGCCGCTGATCGGCGCGATCGGCCGGGCGGGCTCGCCTGCCGCCGCAAGGACGCCGCCGGGCCAGCCGGGCGCGCTGCCGCCGGCGGCCGGCGACGGCCCCCCCGCGCTGACCGGGCCGACCGTGCCCGGCGAGGGCAACGGCGGCGCCAACATCGACCTCGACCGCATCGACGGCCGCCTGAGCGCGTCCTCGATGAAGAAGATCGGCGAGATCGTCGAGAAGCACCCTGACGAGACCGTCTCCATCATCCGCAACTGGATGTACCAGGAGGCGAACTGACCATGCCCGCGAAGGTCCGCGACGACATCGCGAAGATGTCCGGCGTAGAGCGCGCGGCGGCCCTGCTGCTCGCGCTCGGCGAGGAGCAGACCGCCCGCATCTTCTCGATGATGGGCGACGACGAGATCAAGGAGCTGTCGACCGCGATGGCGTCGCTGGGCACCGTCGCCCCGACCGTCATCGACCAGATCTCGGTGGAGTTCGCCGAGCAGATCTCCTCGACCGGCGCCCTCATCGGCAACATGGACTCGATGGAGCGCCTGCTCAGCAAGACGATCCCCGGCGAGCGCGTCTCCCAGATCATGGACGAGATCCGCGGCCCCGCGGGCCGTACCATGTGGGACAAGCTCGGCAACGTGAACGAGCTGCTGCTCGCCAACTACCTGAAGAACGAGTACCCGCAGACCGTCGCCGTCGTGCTGACCAAGGTGAAGCCCGACCACGCCGCGCGCGTCCTTGCCCAGCTCCCCGACGCCTTCGCCATGGAAGTCGTGATGCGCATGCTGCGCATCGAGCCGGTGCAGAAGGAGGTCCTCGACGACGTCGCCAAGACGCTGCGCAACGAGTTCATGAGCAACCTCGCCCGCACCAGCCGCGTCGACTCCCACGAGATCATGGCGGAGATCTTCAACAACTTCGACCGCAACACCGAGGGGCGCTTCATGGGCGCCCTCGAGGAGCGCAACAAGGACTCCGCCGAGAAGATCAAGGCGCTCATGTTCACCTTCGACGACCTGGGCCGCCTCGACCCGGGCGGCGTGCAGACGCTGCTGCGCAGCGTCGACAAGGCGAAGCTCGCCACCGCGCTCAAGGGCTCCAGCGAGACGATGCGCGAGCTGTTCTTCTCGAACATGTCCGAGCGCGCAAGCAAGCTCCTCAAGGAGGACATGGCCTCGATGGGCCCGGTCCGCCTCAAGGACGTCGACGAAAGCCAGATGTACATGGTGCAGCTCGCCAAGGAGCTCTCGGAGAAGGGCGAGATCATGCTCGCCAACAAGCTGGGTGGCGACGACGAGCTCATCTACTGACCGGGTGCCATGAACTCCCCCCCCAAGTTCCTGTTCGAGGCGAGGTTCGACGGCGGTGCGCCGCCCCCGCCCCGCGTTCGCCGCCACTTCACGGCCGACGAGGTCGAGTCCGCCCGCAAGGCCGCGGAGAAGGCCGGCGCCGAGGCGGGTCGCGCCCAGGCGCTGCGCGAGGTCGAGGCGCGCGCGGCCGCCGCGCTCGAGGTCCTCGCGCGCGAGATCGGCGGCGCCATGGCCGATGTCCGCGCCGCCCACGAGGCGGCGATGCGCGAGCACCTCGCCACCGCGACCGAGATCGTCCGCCGCCTGTTCCCCGCCCTCTCCGAGCGGGCGGAATTCGGCGAGATCGAGCACCTCCTCGCATCGACGCTCGAGCATGTCGCCAGCCAGCCGCGCGTGCTCGTGAGGCTGCCCGAGGAGGTCGCGGGCGCCATAGAGCCCCGCCTCGCGGAGGTTGCGCGTCGAGCCGGCTTTGCGGGCGAGGTGGTGACCGTTGCCGACCCCGGGCTGCCCGGGACCCGCGCGCGCGTGGAATGGACCGATGGCTCCGCCGAGCGCGACAGCGCGCGGACCTGGGCCGAGATAGACGAGATCCTGGCCCCGTACATCGGCGACGCCGCCGTCGGCGCGCCGCTCCAGCACAACCCCGACAGGGAGATCGACCATGAAGCCTGAGAACAACCTTTCCCTGAACGAGCTCGAGGGCCTCGGCGGCGACGAGCCCGGCGGCGGCGACAAGGGCGGTGGCGGCGGCCGCGAGCTCGAGGCCGTCTACGACGTCCCGGTGCAGGTCTCCGCGGTGCTCGGCAAGGCGACCATGCAGGTGAGCCAGCTGCTCAAGCTCGGCCGCGGCGCGGTCGTCGAGCTCGACCGCAAGGTCGGCGAGGCCATCGACATCTACGTCAACAACCGCCTGATCGCGCGCGGCGAGGTCGTCGTCGTCGACGAGCATCTCGGCGTGACCATGACCGAGATCATCAAGGGCGATCGCGCCTGAGGCGCGACGGACCCCCGGGAGCAGCACAATGCGTCTTCTCATCGTCGGCACGCTCGGCGGACAGGTAACGGTCGCGGCGAAGATCGCTCTCTCCAAGGGCGCCAAGGTCGTCCAGGTGGACGACATCGCGACCGCCATGAACACGCTGCGCAGCGGGCAGAGCGCCGACCTCGTCATGATCGACGTGGCGCTCGACATCGCGACGCTCGTGCTCGGCCTCAAGACCGAGCGCATCCACCTGCCGGTCGTGGCCTGCGGCATCGGGTCGGACGCGTCCGCAGCCGTGCGGGCGATCAAGGCCGGCGCGAAGGAATACCTTCCCCTGCCCCCGAACGCCGAGCTGATCGCGGCCGTGCTGGCCGCGGTGACCGAGGAGTCGAGCTCGATCCTGTTCCGCAACCCCGCGATGCGCGAGACGCTGCGCCTCGCCGACCAGGTCGCGGCCAGCGAGGCCAGCGTCCTGATCTGCGGCGAGTCCGGCACCGGCAAGGAGCTGTTCGCGCGCTATCTCCACCGCCGCAGCCGGCGCGCCGACCGCCCGATGGTCTCCGTGAACTGCGCGGCGATCCCCGAGAACCTCCTCGAGAGCGAGCTCTTCGGGCACGAGAAGGGCGCCTTCACCGGCGCCGTCGCGCGGCGCATCGGCAAGTTCGAGGAGGCCAATGGCGGCACGCTCCTGCTCGACGAGGTCAGCGAGATGGACGTGCGGCTGCAGGCGAAGCTGCTGCGCGCCATCCAGGAGCGCGAGATCGATCGCGTCGGCGGGACCCACCCGATCAAGGTCGACATCCGCGTCCTCGCGACGACCAACCGCGACCTCGAGGCCGAGGTGCGGGCCGGCCGCTTCCGCGAGGACCTCTTCTATCGCCTCAACGTCATGACCCTGAAGCTCCCTCCGCTGCGCGAGCGCGGCGACGACATCCCCATGCTGGCGGAGCATTTCGTGCGCAAGTACTCGGACGCCAACGGCATCGCCATCCGCCCGATCGGCGAGGAGGCGACCGCGAAGCTTCGCGCCCATGCATGGATGGGCAATGTCCGCGAGCTCGAGAACACGATGCATCGCGCCGTGCTGCTCGCCTCGGGCGACCATATCGGTGCCGAGGCGATCGTCCTGGCCGGCGCGACGCGCAACGAGCCGCAGGCGGCCCTGTCCGGCGACGCGCGGCAGGCGCCCGGCGAGGCCGGGCGCCCGCTGGTCGGCCGCACCGTGGCCGACGTCGAGCGCGACCTCATCATCGACACCCTGGCGCATTGCCTGGGCAACCGCACCCATGCCGCCAACATCCTCGGCATCTCGATCCGCACGCTGCGCAACAAGCTGAAGCAGTACAGCGACGACGGCGTGCGCGTGCCCCCGCCGCGCGACGGCGAGCGCGTGTCGGCCTGACCGCGCGCCGCAGGCCAGGGAAGGTCTCGTAGATGTCGGACATCGGCACGGGCGCGGGCGGCGGGCCGGCCTCCGCGGCGGGCGGCGGCAACGCGGTGTTCGCGCGCATGGTCGGCGCGCTGCGCAGCGGCGAGATCGCGCTCGCGCTGGGCGTGGTCGCGATCCTGCTCGTCCTCCTGCTGCCGATGCCGAAATGGCTGCTCGACGCGGGCCTCGCCCTGTCGATCACGCTGTCCGTCCTCATCCTGATGACGTCGCTGTTCATCCACCGGCCGCTCGACTTCAGCTCCTTCCCGACAGTCCTGCTCATCTCGACGATGCTGCGCCTCGCGCTCAACCTCGCGACCACGCGCATCATCCTGGCCAACGGGCACGAGGGCACCCACGCGGCCGGCAACGTCATCGAGGCCTTCGGCCGCCTGCTGACGGGCGGCAACTTCGTGATCGGCGTCATCGTCTTCGCGATCCTCCTGATCGTGAACTTCGTCGTCATCACGAAGGGCTCGGGACGCATCGCCGAGGTCTCGGCGCGCTTCAGCCTCGACGCCATGCCCGGCAAGCAGATGGCCATCGACGCCGACCTGTCGGCCGGACTGATCGACGAGAAGGAGGCACGCCGCCGGCGCAAGGACCTCGAGGACGAGAGCGCCTTCTTCGGTTCCATGGACGGCGCCGCGAAGTTCGTGCGCGGCGACGCCATCGCGGGCCTGCTCATCACCTTCATCAACGTGATCGCCGGCATCATCATCGGCGTCTCGCAGCACAACCTGTCCTTCGGCCAGGCCCTGCACACCTACTCGGTCCTGACGGTCGGCGACGGCCTCGTCACCCAGGTCCCGGCCCTGATCGTCTCGACGGCCGCGGGCCTGCTCGTCTCCAAGTCGGGCGTCGACGGCTCGGTGGACAAGGCCCTGTTCGGGCAGCTCGGCGGCTACCCGACCGCGCTCGGCCTCGCCTCGCTGCTGACCTTCGCGATGGGCCTGCTGCCTGGCATCCCGCTCCTGCCCTTCTGGATCCTCTCCGCGCTCGCCGGCTACCTCGCCTACCGCACGAGCCAGCGGCGCGACGAGGAGGCCCAGCGCGCCGCCCAGGAGGCCGCCGCGCCGGCGCCGCCGCAGGAGGAGCCGATCGCGACCGCGCTGCACATGGACATCCTGCGGCTCGAGCTCGGCTACGGACTTCTGCCGCTGATCAACGCCGATCGCGGTCGCCTGACGGAGCAGATCCGCGCCCTGCGCCGACAGCTCGCGACGGACATGGGCTTCGTGATGCCGGCGGTGCGCATCCAGGACAACATGCAGCTGCCCGCGAACGGCTACGTGATCCGCGTGAAGGAGATCGCCGCCGGGCGCGGCGAGCTGCGCACGCAGCACCTGCTGGTCATGGATCCCCGCGGCGACGCGATCTCGCTGCCCGGCGAGGCGACGAAGGAGCCCACCTTCGGCCTGCCCGCCATGTGGGTCGACGAGACCCTGCGCGAGGACGCGCTGTTCAAGGGCTACACGGTCGTCGATCCCGGCACCGTCATCACCACCCACCTCACCGAGATCATCAAGGACAACATGTCCGAGATGCTCTCCTACTCCGAGACGCAGAAGCTGCTCGACGAGGTCGGGCGCGAGCACCAGAAGCTCGTCTCCGACATCGTACCCGGCCAGATCACCATCGGCGCGCTCCAGCGCGTGCTCCAGAACCTCCTCGCCGAGCGGATCTCGATCCGCGACATGCCGCAGATCCTCGAGGGCGTCGCCGAGGCCGTGCAGTCCACGCGCAACACGACGCAGATCACCGAGCACGTGCGCACCCGCCTCGCCCGCCAGCTCTGCGAGCAGAACACCAGCGAGCAGGGATTCATCCCGCTGGTGACCCTCAGCCCCGAATGGGAGCAGTCGTTCGCCGACTCCCTCGTCGGCCAGGGCGACGAGCGCCAGCTCTCCATGGCGCCGTCGAAGCTGCAGGACTTCATCGCGCGCGTGCGCCAGGTCTTCGAGCGCCACGCGATGATGGGCGAGACGCCCGTGCTGCTGACCTCGCCGCTCTGCCGGCCCTACGTGCGCTCCATCGTCGAGCGCTTCCGGCCGACGACCACCGTGATGTCGCAGAACGAGATCCACCCGAAGTCCCGCATCCGCACCGTCGGCCAGATCTGACGGCGCGCCGCCGATGCAGACGCGCATCTTCACCGGCCCCGACCGCGACGCCGCGGTGGCGCGCCTGCGCGCCGAGTTCGGAGAGGACGCCGTGATCCTCGACATCGACGCGCCGCCGGGCGGCCCCGTGCGGGTCGTGGCCGCGCCTGGCGCGCCGAGGCCCGAGGCGCCAGCGCGCGCGCAGGCCGGCGCGCCACGTCCGGCGGATGCCGAACCCGGTCGCACGCAGGCCGCACGCTCCGCGCTTGCCACGCTGCTCGCCCGGCACAACGTGCCCGCGGGCCTTGCCGCGCGCATGCTCCGCAGCGAATTCGCCGGAGACAGGCTGGCGACGAGCCTGCCCGCGGCTCTGGCCGCCAACCTCGAGTTCGCCCGCCTTCCGGCTGGTGCGGCGGCCTCGCGCATCCTGGTCGCGGGGCCCGCGGGCGCCGGAAAGACCGCGACCTGCGCCAAGCTCGCGGCGAGGATCCTGCTCGCCGGAGGCCAGCCATGCCTCGCCTCCACGGATGACTGGCGCGTCGGCGGCGCCGAGCAGCTGCGCCGCTATGCCGAGGCCATGGGCTGCGCCTTCGAGGAGGCGACGAAGCCGCAGGACCTCGCGGCGCTCGCCTCCAGGCTGCCGGCCGGGACGGCCCTGGTCGTGGACACGCCAGGGATCGATCCGGCGGACGCGGCGGAGATCGACGCGCTCGCCGGCTGGTGCGGCGCCCTGCGCGTCGTGCCGATCCTCGTGCTTCCCGCCGGGCTCGACGCGGACGAGGCGGCGGACACCGCCCTCGGCTTCGCCGCCCTCGGCGCGACGACCCTCGTCGCGAGCCGCGTCGACGCCGCGCGTCGCCTCGGGGGGATCCTCTCTGCCGCGGATGCGGCGAGCCTCGCGCTCGCCGCGGCAGGCAACGCGCCGCGCATCGCCGACGGGCTCGTCGACCTCGACGCGCAGGCGCTCGCCGACATGATGTCGGCCCGGGCCACGTGAGCGGCGGCGGCGCCACGCCGGTGCCGGCGGCGTCCGGCGCCCCGATCCCCGCCTCCGGCTTCACTGCGTCCGTCGTCGACGCGTCGCGACTGGAACTGCCTCCCGGCCGCGTCGTCGTCCTCGAGGCGCAGGTCATGGGCCGCACGGCCGACGGCACGGTGAAGCTGCTCACGCGCCACGGCCCGATCGAGATCAGGACCGCCGCGCCGCTCCAGCCCGGCACCACGGCGATGATCGAGATCACGCGCGGCGCGGGCGACCAGCTCACGCTGCGCGTGATCCCGGTCCTGTCGCCGCGCAGCCTGCTTTCCCTTCTCGACGCGTTCCAGGGCAGCGGCCCGGGCAGCGCCGCGCCGCAATCGCCCTCCGCCCCGCGCGTCGGCGCTGGCGCGCCGGCCGCGGCACCGGGCGCCGGCCTCGAGCGCAGCGATGGCGTCGCGACGGGCGGCGCGCGCGCCACGGCGGTCGTGCTGCCGCCTCCGCGCGCCGACGCGCAAGCCGGCGACGCCGCCACGGTCCCGCTCGAGCAGCCGGACCAGCCGCAACCGGCGACGCGCGCCATGTCCGGTGCCGCCACCGGTCGCGCCATGCCGACCGCGATCGATGCCAGCGGCGCGCGCGCGGGCATGCCGGTTCCATCGGGCTCCCCGTCGACGACGAGCGACGCCCGCGCGGCCCCGGCCCTTTCGGCGAGGCCCGCCCCGGCATCCATGGAGGCACCGAGCGCCATGCGGATCGATCCACCACCGGCCACGACGCCGCAGCAGCGTGCCACGGCGACGCCGGCCGCGGGCGGCGACCGCATCGTCGTCGCCGGCACCTCCGCGCCGAGGACCGACGGGGCCGCGGCGCCCCAGGCGTCGCAGCAGGCGGCGGCCGCGCGGCCGACGACAGCCGCAACATCCCCGCAGGCGACGACTCCCGCGCCGGGAGCGCCGGCGACGGCCGGGACCGGCGCCGCGGCACGCCTCGGCTCCACCGCCGCCACCGGCACTGCCCTCGCGCCGCAGCCAGGCGCGACGGCTGTCGGCATGGCGGCCTCCGCGCAGGCCGCGGCCCGTGGCGCGCTGCTTGCCCCGGGCTCGACGGTCGAGCTGCGCATCGACATGGCCTCGATCCAGGCGCGGCGCCTGGCCGCGCCGTCAACCGCCGCGCCGGCATCCGCCACCGCGACGCAGCAAGGCACCGCCACCACGGCCGGCACGCAGCCCGCGCAGGGCGCGCCGCCGACCAACGCGACGACGCGCATGCTTCCGCTGGCCGCGACCGTCGCGGGGGCGCTCCCGCAGGGACGGCTCATCCTCGACACGCCGCTTGGCCGGCTGGCCGTCGCCGTGCCGCCAGACCTCGCCCATGCGCTGCCAGGCGAGAAGCTCGAGCTCGCCTACCTGCCCGACACGATCCGAAACGCCGCGCGCCCGCCGGGCGGCGAGGCGCCGATGGGCGAGCAGTCGCGGCGCTGGAGCGACGCGCGCAACGTCGCGACCGCCCTCGCCTCCGTGCCGGACCCGGCGCTGCGCGCCGCGGCGGAGCGGCTCCTGCCCGCGCCCGGCCCGCGCCTCGCGCAGCAGATGATGGCCTTCATCGCCAGCGCCGACGGCGCCCTCGCCCAGTGGCTCGGCGAGGAGGCGACCCGGGGACTGGAAAGACACGGCCTCGGCGAGCTGGTCCAGCGCGGCGGCGCGCAGCAGCAGCAGGACCAGGGCGCGCGGCAGGCCGATGGCGCCTGGCGCAGCTTCACGATGCCGTTCCTGCACGAGGGCGCGATCCGGCCGATCCAGGTCCGCGCGCGGCGGCGAAGGGAGCAGCGCGGCGGCAGGTCGCGCGAGCAGAGCCGCTTCGTCGTCGACTGCCTGCACGACGACCTCGGCGAGATCCAGATCGACGGGCTCATGACGACGGCGGAGGAGGAACGTCGCCTCGACGTGATCCTGCGCAGCCATGGCGCGCTCGAGGCCGACGACCGCGTCGCGATCCTCGACCTGTTCCGCGACGCCTGCGGCGCCATGGGCCTTGCGGGCGACCTCGCCTTCCAGGTGCTGGAGCGCTTCCCGCCGATCGCCGGGACGGAGCCGGGGCGGCGCGACGTCGTCGCGTGAGCCGCGATCAGGCCTCGCGGCGCCGGTACATCTCGATCGCGAGTTCGTCGAGCACGATGGCGTCGCGCCGTGCCGCCTCCTGCGCCTCGCGCGCGGCGAGGCGGTCGCGCACGATCTCGTAGCGCTTGAGCTCCGCGAAGAGCTCCGCGAGCACGGCGCGGCGCTCGGCCACCTCGGCCTCGGCGGCGGCGATGGCGCGCGCGGCTTCCTCGCGGCGGACGATGACGCCCGCCGCGTAGCCGCCGGCATAGGCCCAGAGCCCGACCGGGTCGCCGGCCGCGCGCTTCTGCTCCTCGACGACCTCTTCCTCGAGGCGGATGGCCTCCGCGCGGCGCTGCGCCAGCACCCCCTCGAGCTCGCCGATCTCGCGGCGCATCGCGTCGACGCGCCATTTCTGCGCACGGATCAGCGTCGGCAGCCCGCGCATCCCGTCAGGCCCCCGGATCTTCCACGCCGAGCACCGCCGCGAGGTCGGCATAGCCCTCGGCGAGGCCGGCGCGCTCGCCCTTCTCCTGGCTCAGGAACTGCTCGAGCGCGGGGTGGAAGTGGATGGCCTCGTCGACGCCAGGGTCGGTGCCCTGGCGATAGGCCCCGAGCCGGATCAGCTCCGCCATGTCCTCGTATTGCGCCATCAGGCGGCGCGCGCGCAGCACGACGGCGTTCTCGGCAGCGCTGTTGCAGCCCGGCATGGTGCGCGAGATCGACTTCAGCACGTTGATCGCTGGATAGCGGCCGCGCTCCGCGATCGCGCGGTCGAGGACGACATGCCCGTCGAGGATGCCGCGCACGGCGTCGGCGATCGGCTCGTTGTGGTCGTCGCCGTCGACCAGCACGGTGAACAGGCCCGTGATGGAGCCCTCCGCCGTCCCCGGCCCGGCGCGCTCGAGCACCTTGGGCAGTTCCGCGAAGACGGAAGGCGTGTAGCCCTTGCTGGCGGGCGGCTCGCCGGCGGAGAGGCCGATCTCGCGCTGCGCCATGGCGAAGCGCGTGACCGAATCCATCAGGCAGAGCACGTCCTTGCCCTCGTCGCGGAAGAACTCCGCGAGCGCCATCGTCATGTAGGCCGCCTGCCGGCGCATGAGCGGCGGCTCGTCCGACGTGGCGACGACGACGACGCTGCGCGCCAGCCCCTCGGGACCGAGGTCGTCCTCGAGGAATTCCTGCACCTCTCGCCCGCGCTCGCCGACGAGGCCGATGACGATCACGTCGGCGGTGGTGCTGCGCGCCATCATCGACAGCAGCGTCGACTTGCCGACGCCCGAGCCCGCGAAGATGCCCATGCGCTGCCCGCGGCAGACCGTCGTGAAGGCGTTGATCGCGCGCACGCCGAGGTCGACCTTGCCGCGCACGCGCTGGCGCGCATGGGCCGAGGGCGGCACCCCCTTGATGGGCCTTGCCTCGGGCCCGTGGGGCAGCGGCCCGCCCCCGTCGAGCGGCTCGCCGAGCGCGCTGACCACGCGCCCGAGCCATCCCGCATGCGGGTGGAAGACCGGGTCGGACTCCAGCAGCTCGACGCGACACCCCACGCCGATGCCCTCCAGCGACCCGAAGGGCAGCGCCACGGCGCGCTCCCCGCGGAAGCCGACGACCTCGCAGAGCAGCCTGGCGCCGGAGCGCGAGGTCACGAAGCAGCGGCTTCCGACCGCGAGGACATGGCCGATCCCGCCGATCTCGACCATCAGCCCCATCACGGCGCTGACGCGGCCGAAATGGCGCTGGGGCTGGATGCGGCGGATGGCGAGGCT